>WNGE01006058.1_pt1 | contig 13533 bp, 10 predicted proteins | sample 5400651 | NCBI WGS metagenome assembly WNGE01 (sample SAMN13153370, study PRJNA577476) | soil metagenome | isolation source: 60 cm soil or saprolite under grassland replicate 2 | place: USA:California | collected 2016-06-15 | reverse complement strand
AATTGCGCTTCTTGCAGACCCTGACCGAGATTGCCGTCGAGAAGAACTCGACGATCATCTTCCCACTGCCCCTTGATCTGATCGATCCGATGCTGCAATCGATGCGCCGCCATTCAACTGAATCGCGCGTAGAGACCCCACAGCAGAACGGCAGTGGCACACATCTCGTGACGCCACGCGGTTCGGCCTCTCGCGACCCCGAGTAGGACGCACCTGTTCATCTCTACATACATACTAAAGAGGGGGAAGCAGCTATATGGCGCTTCCCCCTCTTTAGTATGCTGGTTGCCTGGACACGTAAGTCTTCACCCAGGAAAATAAATAAGTGCTCTCTAGTGCAATTTCCCTTGACCTCTTCGGGTTTCGTCTGTATACTCTGCCTTGGGGGAGGCGGCAGGAGCCTGTACACCATGACGACCCGCTTGAGGGTACTGAAACTAGATCTCGGGCGAACTAGAGTTCTCCCCCTGCTTAATACGCAGGTACTCCGCGCAGGTCCGATACGTCTCCTCCGAGATAAGCCCTTTCGACATGTAGTGATTTAACATAACGTCCAGTTTCAGGATGCTCATCAGGTTGTAGCCATGGTGTCGTAAGCGTTCTGCGGCCCCGTGCTCACGGTCGATCAAGACGATAACGTCCTTAACCTTGATACCATTATCTTCGAGCATCGCGGCTGTCTCCATAACACTACTTCCCCTGGTGATCAGGTCGTCGAGGATGAGTGCGGTATCGCCCTGTGTGAAGCGTCCCTCGATACCTCGCTTGCCTGTCCCTTCGGGGCGGATGCGCGCGTAGATCATCGGGATGTTGGTTTCTAGCGAATAGGATAGGGCCAGTAAGAGTCCTCCAACAGGGACCCCTGCCACGACTGTGAAAGAGTGAACGCGGGGACGACGTAACGATTGTGCCAGATTGATCTCTTGTTGCATCAGCTTACTGGCAACACGTAGTGCGGTTGGGTTGCTGATCAGGACCTTGGGATTTACAAAGACCGGTGAGCTCACCGCTGACTCGCTCACGGTGAAATTGCCAAACTGTACTCCACCAAGATCAAACAATATTTGCGCTAACCACAGGTTATCCAAGGACTGCTCTTTCGCCACCTTAGCGCCGCGGTGCCTCTACTCCGCCTCAGGATAGGGGTAAGCACCGCCTCCTTTCTTTGCTTTGTACTCGCTTTTGTAGGGTAGACAAGGAAATGTGCGGTCGCTTGTCCAGGCTCAGTCAAGAGCACGCTCGCTCTGCCGCACCAGGTAATACAGCCCTGCTCGGTCAATTCTCGTATGGAAAAGATACGAAGTCGGGCCGATCAACGTCGGGACCGTCTGGCTCGAAAACCTGCGTCATGAGGCCGTTGATCATAGCATCCTTTCTCGCAAAGAAGGATTTGCTGTAGTTAGTATATCATAAAAAGTTTTGTAGGCAAGATTGTTCTGTTTTTTACTGTTGCCATACGTTGGGCCAGCGCTTGCGTCAATGGCTACTATGTGTTACCCTTGCGTCGAATAGAGAATAGTTTAAGCACTCAGGTGAAGTAATAATGCCAATCGTCAGTATTCTACAGTTAGGAAAATCGTTCGGTGCCGAGCGCATTTTTTCAGGTGTAAACTTTCAGATCGATGAGCACGATAGTATCGGTTTAGTGGGTCCCAATGGGGCTGGAAAATCAACCCTACTGAATATCCTGGCCGGGCGCGAAGAGCCTGATGAGGGCTCGGTAGCCGTTGCTCGCAATACGCGCATCGGCTACCTGACCCAGGTTGTCGACTTTCAACCGCACAATACATTGCGCGAGGAGATGCTTACCGTCTTCTCGCACCTGCACGAATGGGAGCGCGAACTCAACGAGCTTGCGCAGGAGATGGCCTCTTCGCCAGATGGCGCGCAAGAGCAGCTTCTAGCGCACTATGCCGACCTGCAGGTGCGCCTTGAACACGCAGGCGGCTACACGTACGAAAATCGCGTGGAGCAGGTGCTCGATGGTCTCGGCTTTACGCGCGAACAGCAGTCATCGTCCGTCATGCAACTGAGCGGCGGTCAGCAGACACGAGCCGCGCTGGGCAAGTTACTCTTGCAGGAGCCCGATCTCTTGCTTATGGACGAGCCGACGAATCACCTGGACCTCGCCGCGCTGGAGTGGCTGGAGACCTACCTGTCGACCTGGAAGGGTGCGCTGGTGATCGTGGCCCACGACCGCTACTTCCTCGATAAAGTGGTGTCGCGCACGATCGAGATGGCGTTTGGTCGCATCGAGGAGTATCCCGGCAACTATACGAAGTATCTGAGCCTGCGCGAGGAGCGTATGGAGCGACGACTGCGCGAGTATGAGGCCCAGCAGGCCCATATCGCCCATACGGAAGATTTTATTCGCCGCTACAAAGCCGGTCAGCGCAGCCGCGAGGCGCGTGGACGCCAGAAGCTGCTCGACCGCCTCGAACGCGTGGAACGCCCACAAGATTTCCCGGAGATGCACTTCGAGTTCACTCCGATCACCGATAGTGGCCTGATCGTGCTCTCAACGCAGAAGCTCTCCGTCGGCTATGGCAGGGATCGCAAGTCGCCAACTGTCGAGCCTACCGTACTGGTGCAGGTCGCAGACCTGGAGCTACTGCGGGGCGATCGCGTCGGCCTGATCGGTCCCAATGGCGCCGGCAAGACGACCCTGCTCAAAACGCTGATCGGCGAAATTCCTCCGGTCGGCGGTCAGGTGCAGATTGGCCACAATGTCCGCATCGGCTACTACTCGCAGACGCACGGCGGGCTGGATATGCAGCGCACGATCCTGGACGAGGTTCGCCAGGCCAGTACGTTCAGCGAGGAGGGGGCGCGTAGCTTCCTGGGACGCTTCCTTTTCTCCGGTGATGACGTCTTCAAGTCCATCAGCTCCTTGAGTGGCGGCGAGCGCAGCCGCGTCGCGCTGGCAAAACTGACCCTGCAAGGGCCAAATGTGATGATCCTGGACGAACCGACAAATCACCTGGACCTGCAATCGCGCCAGTTCCTCGAAGAGATTCTGGGCGAGTTCGAAGGGACGCTCCTCTTTGTCTCACACGATCGCTACTTTATTGATAGTCTGGCAACGAAGGTCTGAGCCATCGAGGATGATGTCTTGATCCCGTATATGGGCAACTATACAGAGTATCGCACACGCCACCAGCGTATCGTGCTCGATGCCCCCACTGCAAAGAAAGCACCGCCTGTCGCCGAGAAACCGGTGCCGGCCAGACCGCATAACAACAAGAAGAACGGCAAGATAAAAGTGCGCACCGCCGAGGATGTGGAGCGCGATATCGAGAGGGCTGAGGAGCAGGTGAAGGCGCTTGAAGAGTCGCTCTCTCAGGCCGCCCTGAAAGCCGATGCCGCTCAACTCACCCAACTCTCATCCGAGTACGAGCAGGCGAAGGCGCATGTAGACGAGCTCTTTGCCGAGTGGGAGCGCCTCTCTGGCGTCGCGAGCTGATCTCGAACAAGCGCTATCCCCGTTGTTTGCGTTGGCGAACTACGATGCCACTAACCAGTCCTATGATGGCGAGCAGCGGCGGCGCGGTTATCGCTGCTATGAGCCACGCACCCAGCACCACTACTGGCACGACGAGCGACGGATGCACATTCAGCAGAGCCAGCAGCCGGGCGTTCGTTGGTGTGTGGCTGCTTATGACAAGATTGAGCAAGCCACCGAATACGATGATGCCTGCCGCCGCTACGCTCAGTAGAAAAGTTGGGATCAGGTGTGTCCAGCCATAACGATACGTCCCGCGCGCTGCGCAGACGCACAGAAGAGACATCCCCAGTCCGGCCAGTACCAGCCCGACAGCAGCTGGCAGGTGGCTCAGCAGCACTGGCAGCAAGACGCCCACGACGCCCAGTATCAGGCCAGAGATCTGCAAGCCCGTTCCGATGAGAAACGCGCCCGCCCCACCTTTCGTCTCTCTCGCAGCGCTTTGCCCTGTTGTATCCGGTCCCATGCCCTGATTCTGTGCCGTTGCCATAGCGGTCATGATGTTGCTTTTAATCGCGTTAGTCTCGGGATTACCGGGATCGAGGGCGAGCGAGCGATCTACAGTGATGAGCGCGTCCTGGAACTGCTGCATATTGGAGAGCAGTACCGCGCGCATACTCCACGCCAGCGCGTTGTTGGGATTGAACTGTGTCAGTTGATCGACCACCAGAAGTGCCTCTGGAAAGCGTCCTACCGTGCCTAGAATCTGCGCCTTGAGTACCAGCGCGGGACCATCCTGGGGTTGCATCTGTAATACCTGATCTACCAGTGCAAGCGCCTCGGTGTAGTTCTGCGCCGTGACCATCTGCTGCGCTTGACTGAGCACAGGCTGGCCCTGCTGTGGTGGGGGCTCGTCCGGTGCCATCATTGGTGCGACAGTCGAGGGCTCGCCCGGTGCCGTCATTGGCACGGCAGGCGGCGGTGAAAACGGGGCGGTTGCGGTCGCGGCTCGCCCCATCGGCTTCTTAAATAGGCCGTTTCCGCCCCGCATCGGCGGACTGGCGCCCGGCGCGATCTGCTGCGGAAGTGGTGCATCCGCCGCTGTGTCCCCGACCAGGATCATAGGAGTATGTTCCTGTCCGGCGAGCTGTGGTCGCTGCTGTTCCCCTGTCATGCTTGAGAGGTAGGCATAAAGTCCCTGTGCGCTGATCAGTCCTGTGGAAGGGTCGCTGGCCGGTCCGCACAGGCCCAGGATCATGCGGTGCATGAACAGCCCTAGATTGCGTTCGCCCGCTTCCTGTACAGACTCGTTGCCACGGCAGGAGCAGAATAGCAGGCGACCTTTCTGCTTTACCATCGCCGACCCGATCAAGGGCATCGCATCATAGGGGGATTGGCGCCGCGTCTGCCAGAGGGCGCCGTTCTGGAAACAATCCAGGATCACCAGTATATGGGCCGCCCTGCTGCGACCCAGGATCTGCTGCAAGAGCGTGGGCAAGTGCAGGCCCGTGGCAGGATTTTGATACTGCGTGTTGGAGAGCGCGAAGTAGCCATCACCGGTGTGTTCATCTAAAAAGGCGTGTCCTGCAAAGTAGATAAGCGCCAGGTCGTGGGGTTCCGCTAAAGTCAGGCACATCTGCGTAATGAGCGACTCCGCAAGCTCTTTCGTCGCGTGCGACCCCTGTACTAATTGCACATTCGCTGGCGACCATCTGCCCCCTTTGACATTGACCAGCCACTGCGCCAGAGCTCGTGCATCGTTCTCCGCGTAATAAAGTGGTTGAAAGGTTGCATCTTGATAGTTGTTGGCCCCTATGATAAGTCCCAGCCGCCTGCTCATCTCATCTCCTTCAATCGTGTATCTTCCTTGCGTTGCTATTGTACGCTACTCTCCAAACTCTATGGTAATAAACACGAGAAGAGAGGTACTTTTTGGAGGGATATTCTGTCCATCTGATCAGGTTTTCCGTAATGGCTTTGCATAATGTTATAATATAAACTAGATCTTGTCTCAATGATGCGTGCGCTGGACGGACTTTGTGTCTATTTTCTTGCCTCGCCGCATACCAGAGTGCCATATTTGCTATTTTCAGAAAGCTTGCTTCGATGCCTCATACCCTTGGAATTACAGGCAATATCGCCTGCGGCAAAACGTTCGTTGGTCAGTTGCTGCTGGAACTGGGCGCTGAGCGCTATATCGACGCGGACTCTCTGGTCCATCGTCTCTACGAGCGCGATCAGCCCGTCGCTGCGCAGATCGCCGGGCAGTTCGGACCCACAGTAATCGCCCCAGACGGCAGCGTCGATCGCAAAGTCCTGGGTGCCCTCGTCTTCCAGGATGCCGATGCCCTCAAACGTCTCGAGTGTATCGTACATCCCGCTGTGGCCGTTCTATTACTAGAAGAATTGGCTACTGTCAGCTCGCATGGCATTGCTGTCATCGATGCCGTCAAACTATTAGAAGGAAGATCAGGCGAACTCTGTCAGAGCAAATGGCTGATTCTCTGCCCGGAAGAACAAGAACTCGCCCGTTTGATGGCTCGCAATCAACTGAGCGAGGAGGAGGCGTACACACGCATTCGCGCTCAGGCGCCTATTGCACCAAAGCTTGCTCTGGTCGATGAGGTCATTGATAATGGTGGCACGCGCGAAGGGACGCGTCGCCAGGTGACAGCGGCGTTTGGACGCTTTCGCGAGAAATTTCCGTCTTAGAGGTATTTTATGCTCAAGTTATCTCCTATGCTCAAATTATCTACTATTCAGCGTTGCTTCTTTGGGCTCTGTCTGGTTATGGCTGTATTTACTGGCTGGTTCCTACATAATATACCAGCCTTGCATACAACGAGCAGCGCTCATTCGGCGGTGAACAATGTACCTCTTTATGCGACGACGAATCCGATTTCGTCCAGTCTGGCTACTCCACAGGCCACCAGGCTGCCTGCGCCCGACGAAGATACCGTGATCCGCTCCTCCCTTTATCAGTTGACCAGCGGCCTGCGCCCCGGACGAGGGAGCCCGATCCCAGTTGCCAGTTCCGTGCAACAGGTGCCCGTCGTTGATGTCTCTTTCTATAACTGGCGTGGCGAGCTGCTCTCAGGCTGGCTGGCGGTGCAGACGCCCCAGGCGCCGATAGTTATCCTCACCCACGGCACGCCCGGCAATCGTGTCGATATGCTCGCGCGCGCGGCGTTCCTCTATCAGCATGGCTATAATGTATTGCTCTTCGACTTTCAAAGCTATGGCAAGAGTCAAGGCGTGATGTCAACACTTGGCATGGTAGAGTCTGAGGATACCCTGGCTGCTATTTCTTATATTCATGATCTGCCAGTGACGGAGTATAGCAAGATCGGAGTGTTGGGTCTCTCTATGGGGGCGACGGCGGCTGTTCTGGCCGCGTCGCGCTCGAGCGACATCCTGGCGCTGGTCGTGGAGAGTTGTCCGGTGGATGCAACGCGCGTTACTGCCGATGTGCCCAATGAAGCTACACGTGAGGCGGACAAAGAGGTAGTTGAACAGGTCTACGGCGTCGATATTACGCAGGCGCGCCCAATTGCCGTGATCAATAAACTGGTAGGCCATACCGCTATTTTCCTTATCAATGGTGACGCTGATGATACTACACCTCTTTCGGGTATGGAAGATTTGTATGCTACCGCCGGTCAGCCGAAACAGTCCTGGGTCGTGTCGGGCGCAGGCCACGCCCAGGCCTTTGCCGCTGATGCCGGAGACTACGCGTCTCGCGTCGATGCTTTTTTCGATACCTATCTGTCTCACTGAGAGCAATCTTCCTTTGACGCGCTCATGTGGGCCGGGGAGTATGCAGATAGGGCGTTCTGCCTTTCATTGTGTAGGTAGGAGAGGAGCTGTATTAAGCTATGTTTAAGCAAGACACACAAGCGAATGTGCTCATCCATCGTCGTACAGCCATTAAGGGCCTGGCCGGACTGCTGTTGCTGGCTTGCAGCTCCTCCTGCGCTTCTCCCACCTCATTTACTACTACTACCCCAACCCCAACCGCTACATCTCGTCCTTCTGGCAGCGTTATCCACGTCTATCGCGGCCACACCGACCGGGTCACTACCGTTGCCTGGTCGCCCGACGGCAGATATATCGCCTCGGGCTCACTGGATAAGACGGTACAGATCTGGAACGCGACGACGGGCGAGCATAGCTATACCTATCATGGGCATTCCGCTGCCGTCAACGCCGTCGCCTGGTCGCCCGATAGCGGCTCCATCGCCTCCGGATCAGAAGACCAGACGGTGCAGGTCTGGAACGCGGCGACGGGTGTGCAGAGCTGCACCTACCAGGGCCATACTGGTATCGTGATCTCTGTGACGTGGGCGCCCGATGGCAGCCGTATCGCCTCCGCCTCGCAGGATCAAACGGTACAGGTCTGGGATGCGATGACGGGCACGCCTGACTTCACCTATCAAGGCCATACCGATGTCGTAGATACCGTGGCGTGGGCGCCCGACGGGAACCATATCGCCTCCGGCTCGCGCGACCAGACGGTGCAGATCTGGAGCACAACGCCTGATACAAAATCCTACATCTATCGCGGCCATGTCAATACAGTGACGACCCTGGCCTGGTCGCCCGATAGCAGCCTCATCGCCTCGGGTTCGCTGGATAAGACTGCGCAAGTCTGGAAGGCTGCCACGGGCGCGCGGCTCTATACCTATCGCGGATACAACGAGGCCGGCGCGAGCTCGAACCCTGCGAAGGGGGTGCTGCCAAATTTTATTCTCGCCCTGGCCTGGTCGCATCACGGCGAGCGCATCGCGGCTGTAACCCAGCAATATTGTAGCGATGAGTGTGGCACCGTGCTCTTCTGGGACGCTACCACCGGGAGCAACGTCTCTTTCTACGCGACGACCCCTGTCTTCGCCCTGGCCTGGTCGCCGGACGATACGTGCGTCGTCACTGCAACGAGCAGCACCCTGGTCCAGGTCTCACAGGTCTCCTGATACAACTGACATTTTCAAATAGTAGAGTTGGACTCGATCTTCTCAGCGAACTCCTATTTGAAGACGCCGCGTCACAGGGGCGCAGGTAACGGTAATATGCATGTATGTGCAGATTATATATAATAGAGAAAAATGCGTATTGACAGGCGGCTGCGTACTCAGTATAATCCCAATTATCAGTTCCCTGGTAGTCCGAACATACATATATAGAGCCCTATTTCAATAGTGTTCCAGATCTGCTGATTCTATATATGTTGAATCACAAGGTAGAATTGGAACTGAACGTCACGGTTATGACTGTGAGATTTAAAGTTGTTGATGACGTATTACGTAGTGTCATTGATAAGTAGGGAAACTCTAGAGAGATGTAGCTCGTTCTTATCATCTTTGACCCCTCAACTAACGATCTATACGTACGTATTTGTACGACAAAAGGAGGCTGACAATATCATGCAGAGACGTTTATCACGTATTTTTGCTCTGGCACTGGGTATTTCCTTGCTGCTAGGACTACTTGCCGCCTGTGGCTCCGGCACCACCAGCACCACTGGTAGTTCCTCGACGTCCGCTGGCTCTACTACCATTAAGATTGCCACCGATCTCCCTACCTCCGGTAAAGAGACGGCTAACGGAAAACCGACTGAGGACGGTGCGCATATGGCTATTGACGAAGCAAACTCATCAAATGCCATACCAGGGTATAAGCTTGTACTCGTTGCTAAAGATGATGTTGGTCCCAGTGGAGCCCACGATCCATCTGTTGGCGCGCAAAATGTGACGTCCCTGATTGGCGATGCACTGGTTGCAGGTGTCGTCGGGCCTTTTAACAGTAATGTCGCCAAGGCCGAGATGCCGATTGCGAACCAGGCTCCCATTGTTCTTATCAGTCCGGCAAATACTAATCAGTGCCTGACTCAGACGGGCGCTGCAATCGGCTGCAGCGGGGCCAACAATCTGGTGCCAACGCTTCGCCCGACAGGGAAGGTAACTTACTTCCGTATCGCGACCACCGATCAACACCAGGGACCGGCTAACGCGGACTACCTCTACAAGACCGTGCATTACAAGTCAGCCTATGTAGTTGATGACGCCGAGACCTACGGTATCGGTATTGCTAATACGTTCAGTGAGGAGTGGACAAAGCTTGGTGGAACGGTGCTGGGTCGGAGCAGTGAGCCAGGATCGACAACCTCGTTTGTTTCCTTGTTGACCCAGATTGCTTCGAAGAAGCCCGATGTGATCTACTTCGGTGGTACCGAAGCTACAGGTGGATCGCTCATTCGTCAGCAGATGCAGCAGGTTCCAGCCTTGAAGAACACGCCGTTTGCTGGTGGTGATGGCATCGTCACGGCCACTTTTGCCTCCACTATTGGCCTTACCGGCGGACCAGTCTATGGAACAGTGGCCTCTTCCGATGTGACGAAAAATCCGGCGGCTGCTAGCTTCGTCAAGAACTACACCGCTACCTATGGCCAACTGGGTGCTTATAGCGCTGCTGGTTATGATTGCGCAAAAATTCTGATCCAGGCGATCAAAACCGCAATTGCTAATGGCGCTAAGGTACCAAAGGACTCAAGCGATGCCGCTGGCGCTAAGACTTTCCGCCAGGCCGTAATCGATGCGGTGCAGAAGACCGACTACACTGGTCTGACCGGTCATCACACCTTCGATTCCAATGGCGATACCACCAGTAAGGTCATCACTGAGCAGCAGCTCGCTTCGGTCGATGGTAAGCCCGGCTGGAAGATTCTTGAGTCGATCACGGTACACTAACCTATCCCGATCCGGGGAGACAATCATCCTGAGCCAGGTAGTGATATACTATCTGGCTCCGTAAGTGCGTAAGGGATGCAACCGGTTTTGCCTGATGAAGCCCTTACTTCCTTTTTTAATCTCTATCAACCTGGAAGGTGGGAATGCAGAAACTATGACACTGTTCTTACAGGAACTTGTCGTCGGGCTGGCCACCGGCGCAATTTATGCACTAATTGCCCTGGGCTATACCATGGTGTATGGTATCATTGAGCTGATCAATTTTGCCCACGGCGATATCTTCATGATGGGCTCTCTGATCTCAATTGCTATTCTCGGCCTGTTTGGCATCACCTCTACCTCTCAACCCACGGGGTTGGCTCTGGTGAGCTTGATGGTCGTAGCCTGTCTGGGTTCGATGTTGATATGTGCAGTTATGGGCGTCGTGATTGAGCGCGTTGCTTATCGCCCCCTGCGTAATGCTCCGCGCCTTGCTCCGCTGATCTCGGCCATTGGTGTCTCGCTAATTTTACAGGATGTTGGCAAGCTGTGGAAAGGCGTGACCAACGTCTCTTTCCCGCAAATCTTTCCCCAGATCACCTATGATATCGGACCGGTTACTGTTAGTAGTGTGAATATTCTGGTCATCGTTGTCGCTTTTGTACTGATGGTCGGCCTGCAATTGTTCGTCTCTCGCACGCGTACTGGTCGCGCTATGCGCGCTGTGGCGCAAGACCGTGAGGCGGCTGCATTGATGGGAGTAAACGTCGATCGTATTATTTCGATCACCTTCTTTATCGGCGCTGGATTGGCTGGAGCCGCTGGTTTTATCTACGGTCTGCAGTATGGCAGCACCATCTTCTTCATCGGCCTGCAGCTGGGTCTGATCGCCTTTACCGCAGCCGTGCTTGGAGGGATCGGTAATCTCGTCGGCGCCATGCTTGGTGGCATACTGATCGGTATTATTGATGCACTGGCTACCCTCATTCCTCCCTCTGTTTTGCCTCATGGGGGCGCTCCGTGGCATAATGCCATTATTTTTGCCATTCTTATTCTCATCCTGGTATTCCGGCCATCGGGCCTCCTCGGTCAACAAACACCTGAAAAGGTATAATGATAGGAGCGTAGCGTGTGAGCATCACACATTGTCAGAAATGAGGTAATACAGACGTGTCTATGCCAATAAGCACCCGTATCCTTCGCCTGCCAGGCGATACACGCCAGCTCCTGTTCAAATGGGGCGTGGCGCTGCTTGTGCCGATCATTATTTTTACGTTTGTCTGGAGTGGTGAAACCATTGTCAATCAGGTGTTTCTGGGCTTGCTGTCGCCGGGAAGCTCAAATTATGATACGCCATCTTTGATTCAGGCCGCTATCTTTATTCTCGTTCTGTATGCAACGGTGCTGGCCCTCTCCGGATATCTTGTGGCTGCAGACAGTGGTCGGCGCAAAACGTTGTCCCTGTGGCTCGATATCCTTGTTTTTGTGATCGTTCCCCTCTTGCTCGTCATCACAAATGGTCTGATCCTGGGCCTGGCCCTCTCTGCCATTATCTGGGCCCTGTTCTTCGTTGTGCGCAATCGCGTGTTTCATGCGAAACCCCCCTCTACCCCCGCTTCGGTGGAGGAGCTGGTGTTGAGCGACGTCGAACAGAAATCCCTCCTGATGAGCCGCGCGGTGGCCGCCGGTTTCTGGTTCGCTACGGCGTTTGCCGTTATCTCTCTCGTTGTCGATCTGCTCTTTTTCTTCACTGGACAACTCCCTGCTGTCCTGCTTATCTGGGTCGTTGTGCGTACGTTGTTGCTTCCTGTGGCTGGCTACTTTCTGGGACGGCTAGGAGGCACAATTGCCTTACGTCATGTGATTTCCGCTAAGAAGAATGGGAATGGCGAGGAGGCAGGTGGTGTGGCTAAAGAGAAACAGTTGCAGGTACTTTCTTCTACACGCCTGGGTGAAGAGGCCAGAGATATTGTTCCCAATGACTTACCATTAAGAAGTGGAGGGGCGCAGCGTTTCTATCTGATCCTCCTTGTGGCTTTTTTGCTCTTTTACCCTGTTCTTGATCCCTTTCTCTTTGGCCCTGGCACAGGGGGCCGCCTGGCAGGATATGGAGATGCAGGCTACTACGTTATTCTTGCGCTGGGACTCAATATTGTGGTCGGCTTTGCTGGTCTGTTGGACCTGGGCTATGTTGCGTTTTTCGCTATTGGTTCATACGCCTGGGGTATCTTTGGATCGACGCAGTTCGGCATCCTGACCGGGATTTCTATCAGCCCTCAGGTGTTGTCGGCGCTCTTCTGGCCTATGATTATTGTGACTGCCCTGATCGCCGCTTTCTTTGGCGTACTGCTTGGTGCACCGACGTTGCGCTTGCGCGGTGACTACCTGGCGATTGTGACGCTGGGCTTCGGTGAAATTGTGCCGATTGTCTTCCTGGAACTCGATAAGTATACGAACGGGGCCAATGGTATTGTAGGCGTGAACTCTCCAGCCTTCCCAGGTGTAGATTGGTCTACCGTTACTCCTATCCCCTATTACTACCTGATTTTAGCTTTAATTGCGCTGGTCATTTTTGCGAATATTCGTCTCAGGGATTCACGCCTGGGGCGCGCCTGGATCGCCATCCGTGAGGATGAGATTGCGGCGTCTTCTTCGGGCGTAAATCTGGTGCGAACGAAGTTGTTTGCCTTCTCTGCCGGTGCCTTCTTCGCGGGTATTGCAGGTGCTTATCACGCGGCTAAACTCGGTGGTGTGTCTCCGGATTCTTTCAGCTTTGGTGACTCGGTGATCTACCTGGCAATGGTCGTCATTGGTGGAATTGGCAGTATTCCCGGCGTTATCGTCGGCGCTTTTGTCGTTTACTCCATTAACCAGTTTGTTCTTGCGCAACTGGATACCCTGGCCGCTGATCCTACTAGCATCATACATCCTATCTCTAACGCGATCGTTCAGGTCATTCCTGGTTTTACGTTCGGCAATATCCGCAACCTTGTGTTCGGCATTGTTCTGGTGATTGTGATGATCTTCCGCCCAGAAGGACTCATTCCCAGCGCTCGCAGAAGACGCGAACTGCATCACACGTCGGCTGAGGGGATCGAAGTGAGTTCGTTAGACGCCCCTCCTGGATCCCCGGATCTTGAAGCCGAGATGCATGTTGAATAACGGAAAGTCATGGACCCCCGGCTGAAGCACGGGGGCTTGCAGCATCCCGCAGGGGGTCTGCGAGCCGGAAACATGAGCAGTCTTAGCCAGCAATGGCTCCGTTACGGGAGAAATAGGTACGTTGGGGTGCGAGGCCAGCTCCAACCACTACGGTAGTAGGTTAAACAGAGGTAAGAGTTAACTCAGTGCTTACTACGCTAAACCTTC
>WNGE01015090.1_pt1 | contig 13534 bp, 16 predicted proteins | sample 5400651 | NCBI WGS metagenome assembly WNGE01 (sample SAMN13153370, study PRJNA577476) | soil metagenome | isolation source: 60 cm soil or saprolite under grassland replicate 2 | place: USA:California | collected 2016-06-15 | reverse complement strand
GGTGGTCACGATGACCCCGCGCCGCCTGTTGCTGGTGCTGATCACCAGCACCGGCCGGGTCGAGCAGCGGATCGTGGAGACGCCGCACGACGTCGACGAGCAGCTGATCGCGGACCTGCGGTTCCGGCTGAACAGTGCGCTGGCCGGGCAGCGGCTGACCGAGGCGACCACGTCACTGGCCGCCGTACCCGAGCTGTTCGCTCCGGCCGACCGCCACCTGGTGTCGGCGATCGTGACGACGCTGCTGGAGGCGTTCACCGACGAGGTCGGCGAGCAGCGGATCGCGGTCGGCGGCGCCGCCAACCTGACCCGGTACGGCGACGACTTCGAGCGGAACGTGAAGCCGGTGCTGGAGGCGCTGGAGGAGCACGTCATCCTGCTCAAGCTGCTCGGCGAGGCGACCAACCCGCAGACGCTGACGGTCCGCATCGGGCACGAGAACCCGTACGAGGAACTGGCCACCACCTCGGTCGTCGCGACCGGGTACGGCTCCAAGTCGGAGGCGCTGGCTACGCTCGGCATCGTCGGCCCGACCCACATGGACTATCCGAGCACGATGGGCGCCGTACGCGCCGTCGCGCGCTACGTCAGCCAGATCCTGGCGGACTCATGAGAGGGGGTGTCTGATGGTCCACCGCCTACTGCGCGGCACTCGGCACGGCACCTCGCCGCACTGGAGCAAAGGCCACGATGGATCCGCATCGAGGCCTTCACTCCAGCACGCCGAGGCACCGCACCGAGCACCTGCTCGCGACGGCGCCGGACCATCAGACACCCCCTACAACACCAACCCCTGGTCTGGAGTATGAGCACCGATTACTACGCCGTCCTGGGTGTCAGCCGTGACGCCACACCGGACGAGATCAAGAAGGCGTACCGCAAGCTGGCCCGCCAGTACCACCCGGACGTGAACGACTCCGAGGACGCGCACCACAAGTTCCAGGAGATCGGCCGCGCGTTCCAGGTGCTGAGCGACCCGCAGAAGCGGCAGTTGCACGATCTCGGCGGTGACCCGTTCGCGACCGGTGCGGGAGCGGGGGCGGGCGGTGCCGGTTTCGGCCAGGCCTTCACCTTCACCGACATCATGGACGCCTTCTTCGGGCAGACCGGCGGGGCCACCCGCGGGCCGCGGCCGCGGACCCGGCGCGGCCAGGACGCGCTCATCCCGCTGCGGATCGACCTGGCCGAGGCCGCGTTCGGCACCACGCGCGAGCTGAAGGTCGACACCGCCGTACTCTGCCCGACCTGCTCGGGATCGGGCGCGGCGGCCGGGTCCGAGCCGGTCACCTGCGAGATCTGCCACGGCCGCGGCGAGGTCACCCACACCCAGCGGTCGTTCCTCGGCGAGGTCCGGACGATGCGGCCGTGCCCGAACTGCCGTGGGTACGGCACGATCATCCCGAACCCGTGCGTCGAGTGCTCCGGCGACGGCCGGGTCCGGTCCCGTCGTACCGTCACCGTGAAGATCCCCGGCGGCGTCGACACCGGCACCCGGGTCCAGCTGTCCGGCCAGGGCGAGGTCGGCCCCGGCGGCGGCCCGGCCGGCGACCTGTACGTCGAGATCGAGGTCGAGCCGCACGACATCTTCACCCGTAACGGCGACGACCTGCACTGCACGGTCACGCTGCCGATGACGGCAGCGGCGTTGGGTACGACGATCGACCTGCCGACGCTGGAGGGCGAGACGACCCCGCTGGAGATCCGGCCGGGAACCCAGTCCGGTACGGCGATGACGCTGACGGCTCGCGGCGTACCGCGCCTGCGGCACGCCGGTCGAGGCGACCTGATCGTCCAGGTCATCGTCGAAACCCCGACCAAGCTGGACGACTCGCAGGCAGACCTGCTGAGGCAGCTCGCCGAGATCCGCGGCGAGGAGCGCCCCCAGGGCCAGGTCCAAGCCGCCCATAAGGGCGTCTTCGGCCGCCTCCGCGACGCCTTCGGCGCCCACTAATGTCTTCGGCCGGACGTTCGCGCGGCCGCGGTTCGGCTGAGCTGTCGCCGACTGTAGGAACCTTGCCGCAAGCAAGCGATTTCCGGCGGCACGGTGGTCACAGTCGATGGCACACTCCTCGCACTCGAGCTGCTGTCACCCCAGCGATGGACCAAGGGGCGACACGGTGGCTTCAGTGGCGGCGAATCTGGCGAACATCCGGCGGAGAGCGCTAGATGGGCGTCGCAGTCTTCTTCCTGGAGGACCTTTCCGGCGATGAACTGACGCTGGGTGGCGCTGAGGGCCGGCACGCTGCAGTGGTACGGCGGATCGGGGCGGGGGAGCGGATCCGGCTGACCGACGGGCATGGGGCGTACGCCGAGGGGGCGGTGATCGCGGCGTCGAAGACTGGGGTGACTGTTGCCGTTGACAACCGTGGGTCGGTGCCGGCTTCGCGGCCGCGGCTGGTCGTCGTACAGGCTCTGCCGAAGCGGGAGCGGGCCGAACTGGCAGTGGAGATGCTTACCGAGATCGGCGCGGATGTGATCGTGCCGTGGAACGCGGAGCGGAGCCAGTTCCGGTCGAACCCGGAGCGGTCGGCGAAGACTCTCGCCAAGTGGCAGGCGTGGGCTTTCGAGGCGAGCAAGCAGTCCCGGCGGACCTGGTTCGCTGAGGTCGCCGCGATCGCCACTACCGCTGAGGTCGCGCGTCTGGTGTCGGGAGCGGCGCTGCCCGTCGTGCTGCACGAAGAGGCGAAGACTCTGCTCGCCTCGCTCGATGTCCCGGCCGACGGCGACGTCGTGATCGTCATCGGCCCCGAGGGCGGTATCTCGCCCGCCGAACTCACCACCTTCGACGTCGACCCAGTCCGCCTCGGCGACACCGTCCTCCGCACGTCAACCGCCGGAGTAGCAGCCGCAGCCGTCCTCCTAGCCCGCTCCCGCTGGACCTGACATCGGACGGCGAGGGCCGTTCAGTCCTGGGCGGCTCGCGCCGATGGATTCTTACAAAGCCCGAACATGGGGGCGATCGTTCTCGAATGGTGGTTGTGGACAGTGATCCTGTCCGGCGGGGTGCCGGGCGTGGAGAACGAAGGAGTGGCGAGATGCGCAGGTCAATGTCCCGGGCGGCGGGCGCGACGGCTCTGGTGCTGGTGACCGGGCTGGTTGGCGGGAGCACGGTCGCGGTCGCCGATCCGACACCGTCCCCCAGCCCGGCGCCGAGCTACGCGCCGATCACGCTGAGCCCGGAGGAGTCGCAGCGGCTGTGTGCGGAGGTGCTGCCGAAGCTGATCGCCCGGCGGGAGAAGCTGGCGACCAGGATCAGTGGCGGGGCGGACGTGAAGGGGTCGGTGGCATGGCTCAAGGCACGAGCCGCGAAACAGCGGGCCAAGGGGCACGAGAAGGTCGCCGCCCAGCTCGAGAAGCGCGCCGAACGCCGCGGCGCCCGGCTCGAACAACTCGGCAAGATCAAGTCGGAACTCGAAGCCTTCCAGACGAAGCACTGCCAGGTGGTGAAGTGAAGAGGTCCGCGCTGGTGGGATTGGCCGGTACGGCGATCCTCGCGCTCAGCCTGACCGGATGCGCCGGCCAGTCCCAAGGGCCGGCGTCCGGCCAGAGCGCCGTACCGGGGACTTCCGCAAGCGGCACGGTCAACCAGTCCGGCGCCGGTGAGCAGGCTGGCGCGGGGGAGCAGGCTGGGTCGGCGACGAACGAGCTGGCGAAGATTAGCTCTACTCTTGACGCGATCGACTCCGAGCTCGCAGGCGACGGCTCGCCCTGAGCCGCACGTACCCGCAGGAGAGGCCGATGACCGCGATGGGCCAGCCTGGTCGCGGTCTTGTCCTGGTGGTCGAGGACGAGGCCGCGATCGCCGAGGTGATCACGCTGTACTTGCGGCGGGACGGCTTCGGCGTACACGTCGAGTCCGACGGCAACGCCGCGCTGGCCGCGTGGCGACGGCTCAAGCCGGTCGCGGTGATCCTCGACATCGGTCTCCCCGGCCGCGACGGCGCTGAAGTCTGTCGCACGATGCGCGCGGCGGACGACTGGACCCCGGTCCTGTTCGTCACCGCCCGCGACGACGAGGTGGATCGGCTGCTCGGCCTGGAGCTCGGTGCCGACGACTACATCACCAAGCCCTTCAGCCCGCGTGAGCTCGCGTTGCGAGTGCGTACCGTGCTGCGCCGTACGGCGGGAGCGGTGTCAGCCGGCGAGGTCCTCAGCGTCGGCGAAGTCCGGGTCGACGTGAGCCGGCGGCGAGCCTGGGCCGGCGACGCGGAGGTGTCGCTGACGTCGACAGAGTTCGACCTGCTCGCTCAGCTGTTCCGCCGGCCCGGCAGGGTCTTCGAGCGCGACGAGCTCCTGAGCTCGGTCTGGGGTTACCAGACGTCAGCCGGAACTCGTACGGTCGACGTCCACATCGCCCAGCTCCGCGCCAAACTCGGCCCGTCCAGTCCTATCCGCACAGTCCGCGGCGTCGGGTACGCCGCCGACCTCGACCGATGACGCGCCTTCAGCCCGAGGCCGGCCGACGTGGTTCGTTGGCCACGCGGGTGGTCTTGGTGTGTGTAGCCGTGGCTGGAGTCGCCGTGCTGGTGGCAGGCCTAGTGATGGCCGGGCTCGCTCGGCGGTCGGCGCAGGGTGTGCTTCAGGACTCGCTGGCAGCGCAGGCCGACGTACTGGCCAGCCAGGTGGACGAACGAGGGCTGGGGTCGCGGGCCGCGGGGTTGGGGCGCGTTGCCGAGGTGGTTCGCGGCCAGGGCATCGTCGTGGTGATCTTGTTGCCTCGTCGCGGTATCCAGCCAACCGACCAGCGCGCGACCGAGGCAGCGACCGATGCGGGGTTGCCCCAGATCTCTGCCGGGCAACGGATCTCGGCGAAGGTGGCCGTCGACGGTCAGGACTATCTGGTCGAGGCGAGGGGAGTGGGTACGAGGTCCGGCTTCGCACTGGTCGAGCCGGTGCGGATGGTCGCCGACACCCAGCGGATCCTGGTGCGCAACATCCTGTTCGCCCTGGGCGCAGGCCTTGTGGTGGCCGCGTTGGCAGGTGGACTCCTGGGCCGTCTGCTGGCCCGTCCACTTCGTCGTACGGCGGATGTCGCGGCGGCGATGAGGCAGGGTCGACGGGACCTTCGCGTGCCGGTGGAAGGACCGGCCGAGGTCGCCGAAGTGGCGGAAGCGGTCAACGAACTCTCGGTTGCCTTGCGGCACAGTGAAGAGCGGCAGCGCGAGTTCCTGCTCTCGGTCTCGCACGAGCTCCGGACACCCTTGACCGCCGTCCATGGATTCGCCGAGTCGCTTGCGGACGGAGTCGTCACCGGACCGGAAGCCCAGCACGCCGGCCAGGTGATTCAGCGGGAGTCGCAACGGCTGGAGCGCTTGGTCAGTGACCTGCTCGACCTGGCGCGAATCGGTGCTGATCAGTTCCAGCTCGATCTCGCCGAAGTGGATCTCCAGGACACGGTTCGCGCCTGCGCAGAGGTTTGGGGGGTGCGCTGTGAGCGCCAAGGTGTGCGCTTCCGGCTCGAGTCACCGTCGGCGCCGGCGGTGGTCACAACGGACGCCCGGAGGATCCGCCAGGTCCTGGACGGTCTGGCCGAGAACGCGCTCCGGGTGACTCCGGCCGGTTCACAGCTGACGTTGTCGCTCAGCCAGGCCGAACCGGGGATGGTGGTACTCCAAGTGCGCGACGGCGGGCCCGGGCTCGACCCCGACGACTACGCCGTAGCCTTCGAGCGCGGCGTACTGCATGAGAAGTACCGCGGCCGACGCCCAGTCGGGTCAGGGATCGGGCTGGCGCTCGCGTACGGCCTGGTGTCCAGGCTCGGTGGCACCATGACCGCCGGCCCAGCCCCCGAAGGCGGCGCCGCGTTCACAGTCTGGCTGCCGGCTACGAGTTGACGATCACGGTCTTGGAGTCGGTGTCGGTGACGCGACCGTCCTCGGCGGAGACCAGGTAAGCCTCGATCCGCCACTGACCCGGGGTCTGGCCTCGGCGCGACTGAGCGGGCGACTGGTGTCGACCTGGCCGAACAGCAAGCCGCCGGCTCGGCCCTGCTGCGTGATCTGGACCGGGTCGCGCGGGTCGTTCAGAGCGCCCTGGACCGTGTAGACGAGCTGCTGAGTCGCCACGTCAGCGGCAGCCGCGTCCAGTCTGGTCTGCGGAAGCTGCTTGAAATCGACCGTGACGACGCCCTCGGATCGGGTGACGGAGTTGACCTCGGCGCCGCGCCAGGCGGAGTAGTAGTCGGGGTCGCCGGGTTGCTTCGACGTCATGATCCGGACCGCCTCGAGCGCGAGCCGGCCCTGGACGATCTTCGCCCACGTGCGGTACAGCCGGACGGCGGGCTGGGTCTTCGTGCCGACCTTCTCACCGAGCCAATACACCGGTACGGCGGCACTCTGAATCGGCTCCGGCGTCCCACTCGCGACCTTCGGTTCCTCGGAGACGGTCGTGGACGGCTGAGTTCCGGTGGTCGGGATCGACGAGGGCGCTGTGGTGGCGCTTGTCGTGACAGCGGGCGGGCCGGCGACCTCGTCGTCGCCGGCGGTCTTGGAGTTGTCGGGGAGCACCGTGAACGCGCCGATGGCCGCGGCGGTGCCGATCGTGGCGGCGCCCGCGGTGATCACCCACGGCCGCCGGGAGGCAGGGCGGCGCTGGGCGCGGACCCGGGCCTGGATCTCGGGCAGGGCGTCGGACGGCTCGATCCGATCGGCCTCCTCGGCCAGCGCTCGCCGCATCAGGTCGTCGAACGGATCGTTCGGGTGCTCGTTCATCGGCTCTGCTCCACATTCATGAGCTGCGCTCCATTCACACTCATGAGCTCCGCTCCAGGACCTGGCGGAGCGACTTGGTCGCTCGCGCGGCGTGGCTCTTCACGGATCCGCGGCTGATCCCCATCGCCTCGGCGATCTCGGCCTCCGAGAGGTCGCCGTAGTACCGCAGCACCATGACGGTGCGTTGCTTCTCCGGCAGGGTGCGCATCGCCTCGATCACCCGGTCGGTCTCGATCGTCCGCAGTACCGCCTGCTCGGCGCTCGGCTCGTCCGGCAGCGAGCGTGGCGTGTGCTTGTCCACCACCACGAGGTGGCGCTGGCGGGAGCGGCAGCGGTTGACCACCGTCGTACGCAGGTACGCGAGAGCCTTGTGGGGGTCGCGCAGCCGGTTCCAGCGGCCGTGCATGGCGACGAACGCGTCCTGCACGATCTCCTCCGCCGCACCGGTGTCACGCAGCAACAAGGCGCCCAGCCGCACCAGCGACGAGTACTGCGCCGTGTAGACAGCCGTCAGCGCCTCGTCGGCATCCCACGAGGACTCATGTGTCACGCACTCTTCGTACACCACGGCAGGTTGTGCCACGAGACGAAGACGCCGAGAGGGCGTCCCAGGTTGACAGTATTCTTGGCCGGGCCGTGCTTTTGGCCGGGCCTTCGGCGCCGGCGGGGTCATGGGGCCTTGACTCCCGTCCTTCCCTCGTCGCTCCAGTCGCTTCGCTCCCTCCGCTCCTCAGTCCAGGCCGGGAGGGCCCCATGACCGTCGCTTCGCTCCCTCCGCTCCTCAGTCCAGGGCGGGAGGGCCCCATGACCCGGAGGCGAGGTGTCGTGCCTGGTCACTGAGCGTGTCCGGGCGAATTACAAGTGAGGCTGTCGGGAGGGACGGCTAGCATGGGGTGACTACTTCACCGGCATCAGGAGGGAACAGGCTGTCCAGGCCACGCAGTATCGAACCGGAGGCGCGCGCGAACGGCGCCGCCACCACCACGCAGGCATCGCACAAGATCGTCGTGCCGAACAGCATCGACATGGTGACCCTGCTCGGAGCCCGGGACGAGTTCCTCCGCATCGTCGAGAACGAGTTCGCCGCCGACATCCTGGTCCGCGGCAACGAGATCACGCTCACCGGTGAGCCGGCCGAGCTGGCGCTGGCCGAGCGGCTGATCGACGAGCTGATCGCGGTGGTCCGGACCGGTCACGGGCTGACCGCCGACTCGGTCGAGCGCAGCATCGCGATGATCAAGGCGGCTACCGCCGAGAGCCCGCGCGACGTCCTGACCCAGAACATCCTGTCCAGCCGCGGCCGCACCATCCGGCCGAAGACGCTGAACCAGAAGCGGTACGTCGACGCGATCGACAAGAACACCATCGTGTTCGGGATCGGCCCGGCCGGCACCGGCAAGACCTACCTGGCGGTCGCCAAGGCGGTCCAGGCGCTGCAGGCCAAGGAGGTCACCCGGATCATCCTGACCCGGCCGGCCGTCGAGGCCGGTGAGCGGCTCGGGTTCCTGCCCGGCACGCTGTCGGAGAAGATCGACCCGTACCTGCGGCCGCTGTACGACGCTCTGCACGACATGCTCGACCCGGAGTCGATCCCGCGGCTGATGACGGCGGGCACGATCGAGATCGCACCGCTGGCCTACATGCGCGGCCGGACCCTGAACGACGCCTACATCATCCTGGACGAGGCGCAGAACACCTCGCCGGAGCAGATGAAGATGTTCCTCACCCGGCTCGGCTTCGGCTCGAAGATGGTCGTCACCGGCGACATCACCCAGGTCGACCTGCCGACCGGTACCAGCTCGGGTCTGCGGGTCGTCCAGGGGATCCTCGAAGGCGTCCAGGACCTCGCGTTCTGCCGGCTGACCTCGCACGACGTCGTCCGTCACAAGCTGGTCGGCCGGATCGTCTCGGCGTACGAGACCTACGAAGGCAGTGTTGATCACAAGCGATGAACGTCGAGGTCAACAACGAGTCCGGAGTGGAGATCGACGCCCACGGACTGATGCGGCTCAGCCGCTTCGTCATGTCGTCGTTGCGGCTGCACCCGGAGTGTGAGCTGTCGATCAAGCTGGTCGACGAGGACACGATGGCGCACTACCACGTCGAGTTCCTGGACCTGCCCGGTCCGACCGACGTGATGTCGTGGCCGATGGACGAGCTGCGGCCGGGCTCCGGGGACGACGGGGACGACGATCTCCCGCTCGGCCACCTCGGTGACATCGCGCTCTGCCCGACCGTCGCGGCCGCGCAAGGGGCCAAGGCGGGGCACGGCACCTGGGCCGAGCTGGAGCTGCTGACCGTGCACGGCATCCTGCACCTGCTCGGGTACGACCACGCCGAACCCGCCGAGAAGGCGGAGATGTGGGACGTCCAGGGCAGGCTTCTGGAAGCATGGCGAGCCCCAGGAAAACAGGAGTGACGCTGCGGTGACGTCCGACGACGTCTTTTTGCTGGTTGTGGCCGCTGTGCTGGTCCTGCTCGCCGGTCTGTTCGCCGGTGCGGAGGCAGCACTGTCGTCGTACTCGAAGGTCCGGGCGAACGAGCAGGTCGAGCAGGGCAACCTGCACGCCGTGCGGTTGCGCGACCTGCTGTCCGACGCGCCGCGGTACCTGAACTCCCTGCTGCTGGTCCGGCTCATCTGCGAGATCACGGCGATCGTGCTGGTCACCCAGGCGCTGTCGGATGTCTTACCGGTCACCTGGGAGCACATCCTGATCACCGCCGTGGTGATGGTGCTGGTCTCGTACGTGATCATCGGTGTCGCGCCGCGCACGCTGGGCCGGCAGCACTCGGACCGGTTCGCGATCGTGTCGGCCGGCCCGGTGATGGCGCTGACCCGGGTGCTCGGGCCGCTGCCGAAGGTGCTGATCATGCTCGGCAACGCGCTCACGCCGGGTAAGGGCTTCGCCGAAGGCCCGTTCGCGACCGAGGCCGAGCTGCGCGCGCTGGTCGACTACGCCGAGAAGTCCGCGGTGATCGAGTCCGGCGAGCGGCAGATGATCCACTCCGTGTTCGAGCTCGGCGACACCATCGTCCGCGAGGTGATGGTGCCGCGGACCGACATGGTCTACATCGAGAGGCACAAGAAGCTGCGCCAGCTCAGCGCGCTGGCGCTGCGGTCCGGGTACTCGCGGATCCCGGTGATCGGCGAGTCGCTGGACGACATCCTCGGCGTCGCCTACCTCAAGGACGTCATGCGCCGGGTCTACGACAACGTCTCGGCCGAGTCGACCGAGCGGGTCGAGTCGGTGATGCGGCGGTGCATGTACATCCCCGACTCCAAGCCGATCGACGAGCTGCTGCGGGAGATGCAGGCAGCGCGGATGCACGTCGCCATCGTCGTCGACGAGTACGGCGGCACCGCCGGGCTCGTCACCATCGAGGACATCCTCGAGGAGATCGTCGGCGAGATCACCGACGAGTACGACGAGGTGCCCGACTCCGTGCAGGAGCTGTCGGACGGCGCGTATCGGGTGTCCAGCCGGCTGCCGATCGACGAGCTCGGCGAGTTGTTCGGCGTACCGCTGGACGATGACGACGTCGACACCGTCGGCGGCCTGATGGCGAAGCTGCTCGGCAAGGTGCCGATCCCCGGGGCCGAGGTGGAGATCGCGGGCCTGTCGCTGACGGCAGAGCGGCCGTCCGGCCGGCGCAACCAGGTCGGTACTGTGCTGGTACGCCGCGAGGAGACCGCCGGCCAGCCGCAGGACACGAACCACCAACCCGCCTAGGAGCACCTCCTTGTCAGACCTCTCGGCCGAGGACGCCAAACTCGTCACCCTGGCCCGCGCGGCGCGCGCTCGTACCCGGGCGGCCGAGGGTGCCGCCGTACGCGACACCGACGGACGCACGTACGCCGCCTGCACGGTGGCGCTCGACACCGTCGGCCTGACCGCCCTCCAGTTGGCGGTCGCGATGGCGCTGTCCTCGGGCGTGAAGGGGTTGGAAGCCGCCGCGGTGGTCACTGACGCTCTCGACAGCGTCGACGTCAACGTCGTCCGTCACTTCGCCGGCGCCGCGATCCCCGTAGTAGTTGCCAACGGCACCGGAGAGGTCCGCCATGTCGTCCACACCTGAGGCGTTCAAGTCCGGCTTCGCCTGCTTCGTCGGGCGTCCGAACGCCGGCAAGTCCACCCTCACCAACGCGTTGGTGGGGAAGAAGATCGTGATCACCTCGTCGAAGCCGCAGACCACGCGGCACGCCGTACGAGGAATCGTGCACCGGCCGGACGCCCAGCTCGTGCTGGTCGACACGCCCGGCCTGCACAAGCCGCGCACGCTGCTCGGCGAACGGCTGAACGACCTGGTCAAGACCACCTGGGCCGAGGTCGACGTGATCGCGGTCTGCCTGCCCGCCAGCGACAAGATCGGGCCTGGCGACCGGTTCCTGGTGAGCGAGGCGGCCAAAGTCGCCAAGACTCCGAAGGTCGCGCTGGCAACCAAGGCGGATCTGGTCGAGCCGGACCGGATGGTCGAGCACCTTGCCGAGATCGTCGCGCTGGGGGAGTCGGTCGGGATCGAGTGGGCCTCGGTGGTCCCGGTGTCGGCCACGTCCGGCTACCAGGTCGACGTCGTCGCCGACGAACTGGTCAAGTTGCTGCCCGAGGGCTACCCGCTCTACCCAGACGGCGACATCACCGACGAACCCGAGGAAACGCTCGTCGCCGAGCTGATCCGCGAGGCCGCGCTCGAGGGCGTCCGCGACGAACTGCCGCACTCGATCGCCGTCACCATCGACGAGATGGGCCTGCGCGAGGACCGCCCGGAGGACAAGCCGCTGCTCGACGTGTACGCGAACATCTTCCTCGAGCGGGACAGCCAGAAAGGCATCGTGATCGGCCACAAGGGCGCCCGCCTGCGCGAGGTCGGCGCCGCCGCCCGCCGCCAGATCGAGGCGTTACTCGGTACGCCGGTCTACCTCGACCTGCACGTCAAGATCGCCAAGAACTGGCAGACCGACGCCAAACACCTCCGCAAACTCGGCTTCTGAACTGGGGATCTTCCGGTGCTGACGAACCCTGTGTACGCCGCCCTGACGGGCCCGCACTCCACCTTCGCGGAGACCCGCGGCAACGTGCACTGCTATCCGGCCGCGGTCGCGCCGTTCCTCGGCCTGCCTGACGAACCCTCTGCACAGGACTGGGCCGATGCGGCGGAACTCCTCGGCGCCGGCAGCACCGCGGCGTTGATGCGCCCGGACCTTCCGATCCCCGACACCTTCAAGCTCGACCGGCAGTTCGACGTGGTCCAGTTCGTCGCCCCGCCGACCCTGGCCGCGGTCGACAACGAGGCCGTCGTACTCGGGCTGGACGACGTACCGGACATGCTGGCCCTCGTCGCCCTCACCGACCCCGGCCCGTTCCGCGCCCGAACCATCGAACTCGGCACCTACCTCGGCATCCGCCGCGACGGCGAACTCGTCGCCATGGCCGGCACCCGCTTCGCGCTGCCGTCCCACACCGAAATCAGCGCCGTCTGCACCCACCCGTCCTACCGCGGACAAGGCCTAGGCACCCGCCTGATCCGCGCGGTAGCCGCCCGCATCGACTCAACCGGCCGCACCCCGTTCCTCCACACCGGCGGCACGAACACCCACGCGATCCGCCTCTACGAATCCCTGGGCTTCACCCTCACCAACAAGATGAAGGTAACGATCGTCGAGCCGGTCTAGGCACTGACCCGCGGTCGACTGCTGGGATGCTCGACGCCGGCGGACAACGGGTGCAGACCGAACCACTGTGGGAACGAGCGCACCAAATGCCGTGGACCGTCGAGCTCGATGGTGTGACTCTTCAGTGCCGCAGCCACACCTAGGTCTCCCATCCACACGGCTGTGAGAGTTTTCGGATCACTGGTCACTGTGACGTCGACACCGAACCCGGGATCGCTCAGGCACAGGTCCGCGTCAGGAAGGACGAGCCAGAAGTAGCGCAGCTTCTCGGGGGCGCCGATGAAGCGGAAGTGGATCACCGTGCGACCGGCGGGCAGCTCGTCCGTCTTGACGGTGCCCCGCATCCACCACATGAGCAGCCCGGTGTCGGGTGTCGCCTCGAAGATCGGGCGCCTCAACCATCGCTCACTCCACACGCCCAGACCGAAGACAACCGGCCCGAGCTCCACCCCGGCGGGAGTCAGGTGGTACTCGGTGCCCTTGCCGTCCGGGCGTCGTCGACGCTCCACGATCCCCGCCCGCTCGAGTTCGCGCAGGCGCTTGCTGAGCAACGACGAGGACATCAGCGGTACTCCACGCTGGATGTCGTTGAACCGCCGGCTGCCTGTGAGCGCCAACTCGCGGATCACGAGCGGTGTCCACCGCTCGGTAAGAACTTCCGCTGCCTGCGCGATGGGGCAGAACTGACCGTAACCGGGCATGACCTCAATCTCCTCCCGAGCCCAGGCGCATGCAACTGCAGATTCTGCAGTTGATCGCGAGCTCGGTCGGCGATGAAGTCGGGTCAGGGCAACGGCAGCAGCCGCGGCCAGTCGAAAGGATCGATCATGTACATCTTCACGATTCACTCGGTCACGGACCCGCAGGCATTCTGGAGCGGGCAGCTGAACCTGCCGGAGGGGACCGAGCTGCCGCTGGTGGTGCCAAGCGCAGACGGGACCCGGGGTGTGTGCGTCTTCAAGTCCGACTCCGTCGACACGGTCCGAACCATCGTCGACGGCGCTACGGCGGCCGTCAGTCGCAACGAGTTCTACGCCATCAACGAAGGCGGCGCGCTCGGCCTGCCCGCCTAGGAGGGCGCTGAATAATCGGCGTGTTCTCCCGAGGGGTCTGTGAGCTGGCTGGGAGGATCGGCTGGTGCAGGGTGTAGAGC
>WNGE01010231.1_pt1 | contig 13535 bp, 7 predicted proteins | sample 5400651 | NCBI WGS metagenome assembly WNGE01 (sample SAMN13153370, study PRJNA577476) | soil metagenome | isolation source: 60 cm soil or saprolite under grassland replicate 2 | place: USA:California | collected 2016-06-15 | reverse complement strand
GGCCACGAGGTCGCGGATGATCTGCCACATGGTGCGCCGGCTGCGCGCCGCTGGCCTTCACGCCGGCCCAGGTGGCGCAGGTCCGCCATCAGGATCAGGTTCTCCTCGCCGGTGAGCAGGTTGTCGACCGCCGAGAACTGACCGGTGACACCGATCGCGGCGCGCACCGGATCGGGATCCCGGGCCACGTCATGGCCCGCGACGCGCACCTGGCCACCGTCGGCGCCGATCAACGTGGACAGGATCTGCACCGTGGTGGTCTTGCCAGCACCGTTGGGGCCGAGCAGCGAGAAGATCGTCCCCTCCGGGACGTCCAGGTCGATGCCGTCCAGCACAACGTGGTCGCCGAACGACTTGCGCAGCTCGGTTGCCCTGATCGCCGGTTGGGATGGGGTGGGGGTCATACTCCCTCGTCTCGTAGCTGTGGCACTGGTGGCCACGACCTCGCCGAGCATGCACGCCGCGAGGTTCACCGCGGTTTCACCTCGGTTTCAGGTGCTGGACTGCTCAACTCATCGTGGTCGCGTGGCATCCTGAAGTGCGTGGAGCGCCTGCTGCTCGAGCTCGTTCAGGCGAAGCTCGCGAGAGATCGGCAGGCTGCGCTGCAGGCACTGGGCGGCCTGCTGGTGGTGGCCGAGCGCGTGGTGCGCGTGGCCGAGCTTGAGCAGGCACGCTGCCTGCTGCCGACGGGCACCGTATCTTTCGTAGACCGGCAACGCCTGTGCCAGCGCGTCGACGGCGTCGTGGTAGCGGCCGAGGCCGTGGTAGGCGCCGCCGAGCAGGGTGAGGCAGCGCGCCTCCCCCCACGAGAAACCGATCCCTCGCATCAGCTCGAGCGCCTGCTGGGACAGGTCCGCGGCGTCCGCGTGGTCGCCGGCCAGGGACCTGACGCCTGCCAGGGCGTTGAGCGCGAGGTACTCGCCGACCGGGTCGGCGAGCTGCCGGGCGGTGGCAAGTGCCTGCCGGCAGCACCTTGTCCCGGCGTCGGGATCGCCAAGGCGAGTGAGCGCGACCCCGAGGTTCTGGAGGCTCAGTTGCTCGGCGTTGCGGTCGCCTGCCGCCCGGGCGAGGCCGAGGGCCCGTCCGGCGTGCTGCTGGGCGTCCTGGAAGTTCCCCAGCGACCCTGCGCAGTAGGAGCGCCAGCACAGGCAGTAGGCGAGGGCCTGGCCGTCTCCGACCTCCTCGAACGCGGGGCCGCAGCGGTCGAGCAAGGGCACGGCGTCGACGCAGCGGCCGCGCCAGATGGTCACGATGGCCAGCCGGAAGGTGGCGTGCGCGGCCGCGGCGAGGTCACCGGCGCGCTCGGCGGCCACCAGTACCGCCTGCCATAGCTGCGCGGCGTCGTCGAAGCGGGCCTGGTAGTCCTGGAACGCAAGCTGGCAGGACGCCAGCCGCGCGGCCAGCTCGTGCTGGCCCAGCTCGCACGCCCGCCTGGTCGCGGCGAGCAGGTTGAGCCGCTCCGCGCTGAACCAGGCCACCGGATCCGCGGTCAGCCTGGCAGCGGTCGCGGCGGGAATCACGGCCAGGGCGGGCAGGCGCTGGAGTGGCGGAAGGGTGGGTTCGCGCGGCATGCCGCGGTCGGCGAGGCCGGCCAGCTCCAGGTAGCCGGCCAGCGCGCGCTCCCGCGCCGCGTCCCGCTCCTGTTCCGGCTCTTCTGCCAGGCGCTCGGTGGCGTAGTCGCGCAGCAGGTCGTGCAGCCGGTAGCGGGGCTCACCGGCCGCGTCGACCCCGGCCAGCGTCAGCAGCGACTTGTCGGCGAGCAGGTTGACCACATCGGCGGCGTCCGGCTCGCCGAGCAGCGCCGCCACCGCCCACTCGGCGACGTCGTGCGGGCCGACCAGGCTCAGCCGGCAAAACGCCCGCCTGGCCCGCTCGCCCAGCGCCTGGTAGCTGGGCGCCACGCTGGCCCGCACCGCCAGATCGTCCACCGCCAGCGCATCCAGCCGCCGCCGCGGGTCGGCGTCGGCCAGCAGCGCAGCCAGCCGCGCCAGCGGCCACGACGGCCGCGCGGCCAGCCTCGCCCCGGTGATCCGCAGCGCCAGCGGCAGCCGCCCGCACGCGGCCACCAGGCCGCCCGCCGCTGCCGGCTCGGCGGCCACCCGCTCGGCCCCGGCGATGCGGCCCAGCAGCTCCACCGCCTCATCGTGAGCGAGGCAGTCGAGCGGGAACAGCGCCGCCCCACCCAGCCCGGCCAGCCGGTTCCTGCTGGTCACCAGCACCGCGCAGCCCGCCGTGCCCGGCAGCAGCGGCCGCACCTGCCCCAGCGAGCCGGCATCGTCGGCCACCACCAGCACCTTGCGGCCGGCCAGCCGCGACCGCAACAGCGCCGCCCGCTGGCCGGCCGTCTCCGGGATCGCCGCCGGGACCACCCCCAGTGCCCGCAGCAGCTCGTCCAGCACCTCATCCGGCTGGCGCGGCCGCGACGAGCCGGCCAGCGGCACAAACAGCTGCCCGTCCGGGAAGGCCGGCCGCAGCGCGTGCGCCACGTGCAGCGCCAGCGTCGTCTTGCCGGCACCTGGCGGTCCGCTGATGACCGCGACCGGCACCGCGGTGCCGCCGTTCGCGGTCCTGGTGTCGTCGGGCGGGGCGAGCAGCGCCGCCAGCCGGGCGCAGTCGTGTGCCCGACCGGTGAAGTCCGCCACGTCCGGCGGCAGCTGGCACACCGGCAACACCATCTGCGCGGAAACGGCGACGGTGGAGGGAGCGGCGCCACTGAAGGCGACCGCAGCGGGAACCTCCTGGCGCAGGACCCGCAGGTGCGCGTCGGCGAGCCCCCGGCCCGGACGGACGCCGAGCTGGTCGTCCAGGCGGCGGCGCAGCTCCTCGTAGACGTGCAGCGCGGCGGCCTGCTGGCCGCTGCCGGCCAGCGCGAGGACGAGCTGGGCGTGCGCCTGCTCGTTCAGCGGCTCGCGCCGGGTCAGCGCCTCCAGGTGCGGCAGGACCTGCTTGTGCAGGCCCGCCCCGATGGCGGTCTGCGCGTAGTCGGCGATCACGGCCGCCCGCCTGCGGCCAAGGCCGAGGATCCCCGGGTGGCCGCGCAGGGCGTCGACGTCACTGAGCGGCTCGCCCTGCCACAGCTCCAGCGCCTGCTCGTAGAGGTCGCAGGCGATCACCGCATCGCCGGACGAGCATGCCGCACAGGCACAGTCGACCTGCTGCTCGAAGGCCAGCAGATCCAGCTGCCCGCTGGTGACCTGTAGCCGGTAGCCGCTGCCGACAGACACCAGCAGCCCGCCGTCGTCGCGCGGCGCCCGCCCCGGGTCCAGGGCGTGGCGGAGCCTGCCGATATGGGTCTGCACCAGGTTCACCGCGGTGATCGGCGGGTTCTCGCCCCAGACCGCATCGATGATCGTTTCGCGATGCACCAGCGCGTTGGATTCCAACGCCAGCAGCCCCAGCGCGGCTCGCTGCTTGGGGGCGGCCAGCTTGACCGGGACGCCGCCACGCCAGGCCGCCAGCGGCCCGAGTACCTGCAGCCACACGCCGTCGGCGGCGACCGCCGGCCGCACGCGCCGATCATTATGGACGACCACGGCACCTTCTTGCGCCCGCCCGGCTTGCGCCAGCTCCTGCACCTGGGAAGCGTTCAGGCCAAGCGCTGCGGCCAGCCGGGCGGCCGACCCGGGCCGCGGGTGGCGAGTCCGGCCCTGCTCCAGGTCCCGGAGCGTCCCTACGCTGATCCCGGCCAGGTCGGCGAGCTGCTGCTGGGTCAGCCCGGCTGCCCTGCGGTGGGCACGAAGCAGTACGGCAGACCGCACGCCGCTCCCGCTTTGTCGGTTCAACGTCTGCCCTCCGTCCCACCCGGTAGGGCCGCGCCCTGCTCCTTGCGGACGCTACGCGGCGCCGCACCGGCCACCGCAGCACAACAATTATGCTCGCAGCGCGGTGAATGTGAATTCCCGTAGCTCATCCCGCACTTCGTCCCGTGCGGCGCCGACCAGCGTGGAGCAGCGCCCTGGGCTGGGCGAATCGCAGTGCTGGCCTGCGGGGCTACGGGACCTGGGCCCCCGCTGGCCTCCAGCGCTACGACCGCCCTGGTCGCCATCCTGGCACCAGGCCGTGCGGCACGCAGGACCTGCCCTCCCCGCAAGCCTCGGACTCAGAGAGAAGGGAGTTCGCGTATACGACGATCTCGCGTTGCCCTGTTGGGCATCGCCGTGGCGCAGGGATGCCGATTTCGACGGCCGCCCAGGCGAGCACAGCAGCATCCGGAACCAGCAAAGCGGCAGCGTGTTACCGGACACGCTGAAAAGGTGGGAATGATGGGCGAGAGACGACGGTTGCTCGGCATGGTGGGACTTGCCCTGGCGATCGCCCTGGTGGCAGCCGCCTGCGGCGGAGGCGGTGGCGGCGGGGGCAGTGGGGGCGGAGGCGGCGCCGTCCAGAAGGGCGGGGTGCTGCGGACCGCCCAAGACGACTTCGGCTTCACCAACGCCTTCGACCCGACCGGCGAGTACCTGGCCAGCGCCATCACGATGTATCAGGCGCTGACGCGCACCCTGATCAACTACAAGCACGTCGCCGGCCCGGAGGGCAACAAGCTGTACCCGGACCTGGCCACGGCGATGCCGACCATCTCCAGCGACGGGCTGACCTACACCTTCAAGCTCAAGCCCGGCATCAAGTTCGGCCCGCCGCTGAACCGGGCGGTCACCTCCAAGGACATCGAGTACGCCTTCGAGCGCATCGACACCAAGCCCCTGGTCGCCCAGTACGGCTTCTACTTCTACGGGATCGTCAAGGGCATGGACGGCAACGCGCCCAAGCCCGCGCCGATCTCCGGGATCGAGACGCCCGACGACTCCACGATCATCTTCCACCTGACCCGGCCGATCGGTGACTTCCTGTACCGGGTGTCGATGCCAGCGACCGCGCCGATCCCGCAGGAGGTCGCCAAGTGCTCCACCAAGGCCGGCGACTACGGCCGCTTCGTGATCTCCTCCGGGCCGTACATGCTCCAGGGGTCCGACAAGCTCGACGCCTCGTCGTGCCAGTCGATGAAGCCGATCTCGGGCTTCGACCCGAGCAAGAAGATCGTCATGGTCCGCAACCCCAGCTACGACCAGGCCACCGACAACCTGCGCACCAACAACGTCGACGGCATCCAGGACACCATTGACACCAACGTCAACGACATCTTCAACAAGGTCCAGCAGGGGACCCTGGACGCGTCGTTCACCAACCAGCCGCCCAAGCCGATCCTGCAGCAGTACCTGACGCAGCCCGCCAAGAAGAGCCTGATCCACTTCGACTCGGGCGACCGCACCTGGTACATCACCATGAACTTCTCCACACCGCCGTTCGACGACATCCACGTCCGCAAGGCGGTCAACCTGGTCATGGACAAGGCCGCGATGCGGCAGGCGTGGGGCGGCTCCAGCTTCGGGCAGATCGCCACCCACATCATGCCGCCGACGGTGCTCAACGACCAGCTCAAGCAGGACTACGACCCCTATGCCACGCCGGGGTTCCACGGTGACCTGGCCAAGGCGCAGGCGGAGATGAAGCAGTCCAAGTACGACAGCAACAAAGACGGCGTCTGCGACGCGGCGGTGTGCAAGAACCTGGTGATGATCAACCGGAACGTCACCCCGTGGAGCGATCTGGAGCCGGTGGTCGCCTCCAGCCTCGGCAAGATCGGCATCCACGTCAAGCCGCGGGAGCTGGCGACCAGCGCCGCCTACACCACCATCAACACCGTCAAGAACAACATCCCGATCGCGCTCAACGCCGGCTGGGGCAAGGACTACGGCGACCCCTACACGTTCGCCGGGCCCCTGTTCGCCGGCACCTCGATCATCCCCACCGGCAACGCCAACTACTCCCTGGTCGGCATGACCCCGAGCCAGGCCGGCAGCCTGGGGGTCAAGATCCCCGCCGGGGACACCATCCCCAACGTCGACGCCGACATCAACAGCTGCGAGAAGGTCCCCGCCACCGACCCCAGCCGCACGACCTGCTGGACCAACCTGGACCGCAAGGTCATGGAGACGGTGGTGCCGTGGGTGCCGTACCTGTGGGCCAACAACCCGACCGTGACCAACCCCAGCCTCACCCACTACGAGTTCGACCAGTTCTCCGGCTACATCTCGCTGACCGAGGTCGCCGTCAACAACAAGGTCAACGCCGCGACGCTGTCGTGAGCTGGCAACGGCGGCAAGGTGCGGGCCGAACCCACCAGCGGCCCGCGCCTTGCCCCGACCGACGGCTCGGTGAACCTGCTGGCCGCCGGTGTACGACACCCGGGCCAGGGCGCCTGACCACCGGAGACGACGATCCAGACCCCGCGGCCCCAGGACGTGGACCTAGTTTTGAAGGAGTCAGCCACGATCACGTTCCATCTGGCCAGCGACACCAGCGAGGGCGTCTCCCTCGTCGCCTCTCCGCTCCTCGAGGCAGTCCTCAGCCTCCACGTCGTTGTGAATCCAAAGCACCACCCTCTCCAGCAGCCCTGGGCACGCCGAGCCGGGCGGCTGAATGCCGGGCTCCGAGGTGAGATCGAGGCCTTTGGCTTCGCCTACCAGTCGCACATCCCCGAGTTCTGCATGCCGACCGAGCGTGAATCGGCCCGCTCCTTCAAGGGCGAGCTTGCGGCGCTTGCCTCCACGCCCGACGATCTTGCTGCGCTGGAGTTCAGCCGATGCCTCGTCGGCGATGCCTCCCCGCGTGACCCGCGGCTTCTTCGGCGAGCCGCGACCATGGACGCCATCTGGACGGCGGCTCAGGGGATGCCGAGAGCCAGCCGCGAGCTCGCGCTGTTGGTACTCGAAGAGCCGCAGGCCTTGATGGAGCGCTTCCGGGTCCTCCTAGCCAGCTACTGGGAAGAGGCGTTCGAGGACGAGTGGGCGCGTTTGCAGCCCGTGCTGGTGGACGGGATCCACGGCGCAGCCAGAGTGATCGCGGGCTCGGGGCTCATGGCCTTCCTGGAAGGGCTGCGACCGGACGTGCGAGTGAACAGACAAGCTGGCGCCTTCTCACTCGAGCGCAGTCACGACCATGAGGTGAGGCTCGCGGGAGACGACATCCTGCTGATGGTACCCAGCGTGTACGTGTGGCCCGACGTTCGGGTCAGTTGCGATGCGCCATGGCACTACGGTCTGGTGTATCCCGCGCCTGCGGTCGTCGACAAGGCCCGGTCCGGGATCCCGCCGCAAGAACTGCTGAAGGTCATCCGCGCCTTGGGGGACGACACGCGCCTTCGAGTGCTTCGCATCGTCGCAGAGGGCCCGAGGAGCACCCAGGAGCTCGCATCCCTTGCCCACGTGAGCGAAGCCACCATGTCGAAGCACCTGCGCATCTTGGCAGAAGCGGGCGTGCTGTCCTCGGCCCGGGAGGGCTACTACGTGTTGTACGCGCTCGTCCGAGAGCGCGTGGCGTATCTGTCTGCCGCGCTCACAGCGTTTCTTACACCAGGGTGCGCTCCTCGCGAGTCCTGACCGGTGCTTCCCTGTAGGACGTGCGAGGCCGAGCGAATCGCGTGGGTGAGCGGACGGCATGCCGCAAGCTCGACTGGCGAAGCGCAGGTAGGCAGTTCGGGTCGAGTGGCCGCTCGTGACCTTTGACATGTTTGACGACCCAACGCTGCCGAAGGCCCAGCAGCCGAGCCCTACTGCTGTGTCAGGCTCCCTCGCCTCGGGGAGCGAAACTCAGCACGTGGAGGGTCAGGCTCCCTCTGTTGCCGACCGCGAACTCGACCAGGGTCCGGCCACAGCACCCCACTCGCCGGGTTGCTGGTCCAAGGCCTTCGACTCCCACCACCAGATGCGGGTGGGCGTCACCTCGATCCAAATACGGGCGAAGTACCAGTTGAGCCGGCGCGGTTTCAGGCTGGAGATTGGGCTTCAAGCAATCAGGCCTTCGCCGTATCACGGTCACTCTCGTCCCTGCACCAGCCACTGCTGATTCGCTTCTTGTCGAATCAGCAATCTGAGGGTGGACTTCGGGGTAGTAGATCAGCATGCAGGGAAACGCGATTTGGCCTCGGTGACGCGCTCTCCGCAAGGCGAACCTGCCGAGCCGGTCGCGAGTGCCTCATCTCGGATCGCCACTGAGCCCCCGACCGTGGGAGAGGATCATGACCGCCACCCTGCGCCGGTACCGACTGATCGGCAACGCGTTTCGCGTTCTCGTGGTGGTGGAAGCCCTTTCCTTCCTGATCTTCGCCGTGCTGCACGTGGGCGTCCGGATCCCGCTGGGCTTCGCGACGATCGGGACCGATCGAATCGAAGATGCGGCGATCGCCGAAGGGATCAGCGGAGCACTCCTTGCGCTCAGTGCCTGCGCGCTTCTCGCAAGGAGACGTTGGGCCCTTGGGGCCACGGTGCTCGCCCAGGCATTCTCCCTGGTCGCCGTCCTGGTGGGCATCGCGGCCATCGCCGCGGGGCTCGGACCAAGCAGTCCCGAGAACGACGTGTATCACCGGGTCCTCGCCCCCGTGCTTGCGCTGTCGCTGATCTGGCTGGTCACTCCCGCTGGGAGAAAGAGCATCGCCCTGGTTGGCGACCGCACCGACGCAGGGCGCCGCGACCCCACCGATTGGCCGCGCCCGAGGGGATCTGCGGCAGGCTCCCCGCCCCATTCCGGGGTCCATAGGAGGCCGTAGATGAACCCACCTGATCGCTTCACATCATCGACGACGCGGAGAGACCGGGGGCGACCGTTCGTCACGGCGGTGCTGCTGGGCACCGGGGCCTTCGTGCTCGCCGCCGGCGTGTGGAGGGAGGCATGACACGGTCAACGTTCGCTGCATGGTCGACGGCGTCGATACCGCCGTCGAGTTGCTCCGGCCAGTCCAGTCTCCGATCTGGGAGGGCCTCCCGTGATGGACACAAAGCTGCTCACACCCAAAGCCACCCGCTCCGAGCAGCTCGGCCGCTGGGCCGCCCTGCTCGGCGGTGTCGTCAATCCCGTCGCGTTCGTGGCCGCCTACACCGTTGCCGGCGCCCTGCGCCCTGGCTACTCACCGGTCCACCAGGCCATCAGCGACCTCGGCGTCGGCGCCCACGGGTCGCTGATGGACAGCATCGCAGCCGCCCACGGCCTGCTGTTGATCGTCTTCGCCGTCGGCTTCGCCGTGATCATGGCGCCGGTGCTCAGCCCGGGCTGGCGCCGGCTGGCCACGGCGCTGCTGGTCCTGCGTGGCCTCGCGGGGGTCACCACGGCCAGCTTCACCGAGGCGCCCGCCACGGTCGCCATCCACTCGCTGGCCACCATCGTGGCCCTGCTCAGCATGCTGTCGGCGTTCCTGGTCGTCGGGTTGGCGCTACGCCGCGATGCCCGCCTGCGCCGCTGGGGGACCGACTCGCTCGTCTTCGCCGTCGCGACCGTGCTGCTGGTCGCGGTTATGTTTGCGCTGTTCAACCCGCGCTCGCCGGCGGCGCAGACCCGGCTGGGTGGCCTGGCGGAACGTCTGGTCAGCGTCGAGACGCTCGCCTGGTACGTGGTGCTCGGATGGCGCCTGTTCCGCGTCGGACGACCGGCCCGGCACCCGCGAACCGTCGACGCTTAAGTAGAGTGATCTATTAACCACCCGTCAAGTCGGGCTGTGGGCGTCCTGACCAGGTGAGTGAGGTGGGTCATGGCACGAGAGGTGATTGCGCGGCCCGAGACGCGGGACCGACGTCGGGCGGGCGTCATCGCGATTGGCGGCCGGCAAGAGCATGCGACATGACGGCCGGATGCAGTGGCGGAGATGGCGCGGCTGGAGGACCGGGCTCGCGGTCCTGGTGGCGCTGGGCGCGCTGACCGTCGCCGGGCGGCTGCTGGGCCTCACCGCCACGCCACCACCAGCCCAGCCGTCCAGTCCACCCCCCACATCGTCGACCGTGCCGGCCCGGCCAGCACCCCGCTCCACGGCACCACGAACCTTCCCCAGCGCGCTGGCCCGGCCCGTGCGGCTGCCCAGCCCGCCGCCCGACGGCTCCTGCCCGGCCACACCGCCAGCCCGCGGCCGGCACATCTGGGGCAGCGCCCCACAGGCCGTGGCCCTGGGCGACGGGCCGGTCTACCCCGTGCTGGTCACCACACCCGGCGGGCTGCCCGACCAAACCTCCTCGGTGTACTGGGTCGCTCCCAAGCCCCTGGGCGGCGTGGCGATCGTTCGCGGCCATCGGCTCGGCATGCCACACGATCTGGTCCGCTTCCAAGCCGAGGACCACACTGTGAGTGCTGTCGAGGTCCTCGACCCCGCTGCCGCCGGGCGGACCGACAACGGCGGCTCGTGGTGGCGCACCTTCCTGCTTCGGGTGGGGGTGGGCTGCTACGGGCTGCAGATCGACAGCGCCAGATTCAGCGAGGTCGTCGTGGTCGACTTCCGCGCTTGTTGCCGGCCGCACCGGTTGGCGCTCGGCCCAGGGCTGGGCTCATCACCCCAAATTCCATCGAAGTAATTCGACTGGCCACTAGCTGGGCATACGCGTCTGGCCAGCGGAAACGTCGCCTTGACGGCCACCTCGTGGGCTCCTAGTTTCTTCACTCGCCCCGAGGGGCCGACGCGGCTGGACCGGGAAATCCGGGTTGGAGTTCCTGCCAGAAGGGCCGACGGGTCCGGACGGCGAACCCCTGGACGACGGGTATGCGCAACCCGCCGTCACGGTGGTGAGGTTCAAACGGCCTTCGGGCCGCGGGACGAGACTCTCTCGAGCGAGGCTCGGGAAGGCCATAGGGAGTTCCCCGGGGCACTGACGACCCCCAGGGGCCCAATCGGCCGGGAGCAGGCGGGTTCGCCCGCCGGTCAACCGGACGGGGCTCTTGGGGGTTGTCCTTCTGTCAAGCTCGGCCATTCTCACGGGAGGCCCGCGTGGACGAGCCAGCGCCGCCCGTATCGCAGCCGAGCAGGTAAGGTCCTGGGCATTCCCCTGGATGGGAGCAGGAACCGTGCTGGCGCCATGCTCTGCGGCTCCGACTGACCGGGGTTTCGCTGATGCAAGTGGTCGATTGCCGCAAAGTGACGACACGCCCGGGAGTCGGGCAGCCGAAGAAGGAGGAGGCGCCGCAGTGCCTCCGCCTTCTTCGCTGCGGCTCACGCGCGCGCCCGTCGCCCTGACCAGTGGCCGTAGGGGAACGAGCCAACGATACTCACGGCATGCGGCAGATCCTGTGTCCGGTTGTCGTGGGGCGCCACGAGGAGCTCGGCCTTCTCCGGGCCGCGCTCGATGAGGCCCGAGCGGGCCGGGGCCGCCTCGTCCTGATCCAGGGGGAGGCGGGGGTGGGGAAGTCGCGGCTGACACTGCAGCTCGAGGCGGCGGCGCGGTCGGTCGGGATGCAGGTCCTGCGCGGCCGGGCAGGGGCGTCGAGCTCGTCGGTCCCGTTCCGCCCATTCGCCGAGGCCCTGCTCGGCGCCACGCGCGCGGCCGGGCCTCCCGAGGCGCCTGAGCTGGCGGCGTACCGATCCGTGCTCGGTGTCCTCATCCCGGAGTGGTCGAAGGAGCAGGAGCTGGTGGCGGACCGGGGCCTGCTGCTCCACGAGGCGGCGCTCCGCCTGCTGCGCGTCCTGGCTGGAGGTGTCGGTGCCCTGGTGACGCTGGAGGACCTTCACTGGGCCGACGCGGAGACTCTGGCCCTGGTCGAGTACCTGGCCGACAGCGTCGCCGCGGAGCGCCTCCTGTGTTTGGCCACCATGCGCTCCGACGAGCCGCTGCCAGCACCAATGTTGCCCGCCCTACTGGTCGCGCGACGCAATGCTCTGGTCCTGGGTCTGGAGCGCCTCTCGGATGCGGAAGTGGAAGCCATGGCCAGGGCGACACTCGACGCGCCAGGCCTCCCGGACGGGTTGGGGCGTCTTCTGGCGTCTCGGGCCGAGGGGGTGCCGTTCCTGGTCGAGGAGGTCCTGGCCTCCTGCGTGGCAAGCGGCGCGCTCGTGCGGGAGCGCGACGTCTGGGAGCTGCGGACCGATCGCGCGCCCAGGGTCCCTGAGACGTTCCAGGGGATGATGCGCGAGCGCCTGCGGAGCCTCGGCGAGCAGGACCGGGCGGTGTTGGGGGCGGCCGCGGTGTTGGGGAGGAGCTTCGACTGGTCCCTGATCCCCGACGCGGCGGGCTTGGATCGGGGAACCGTCCTGTCCGCCTTGCGATCGGCGGTGAACGCCCAGATCGTCTCGCCCGAGGACAGCGCCGAGGGCCCCGCGTTCCGCTTCCGTCACGCGCTCACCCGAGACGCCGCGCTCGAGGACCTGCTCCCTCCCGAGCGGGCGGAGCTGGCGGCACGGGCCGCCCAGGCGATCCAGCGTGCCCACCCGGGCCTGCCAGGGCCGTGGTGCGAGCGGGCGGCGGACCTCCAGGAGCTCGCGGGGGACCGGAAGACAGCGGCGCGCCTGCTGCTGGAGTCCGCCCGCAGGTCCCTGGCCCGCACCGCCCTGGCCAGCGCCGAGTCGGCGCTGGACCGCGCGCGGTCCCTCGCCGGCGATGACCGGGAGCTGACCGTCGAGGTGGACGAGGTCCTGGTGGAGGTGCTCTCGCTGGCGGGGAAGCCCGACCGCGCCGTCCAGGCGGGGGAGCGGCTCGTGGCCTCGCTCGCGCAGTCGGATGCGCTGCCCGGGCGCGCGGGGAAGGCGCGGCTCTCGCTGGGCCGGGCCCTGGCGGGGGCGGGAGCGTGGGACCGAGCGTTGGGCGAGCTCGACGAGGCCGCCCGGCTGGCGCGGACGGCCGGCGACGAGGGTCTGCTCGCCCGCGCGTGGTCGTTCCGGGCGCAGGTCGAGGTGGGGCGTGGCGGCTACGAGGCGGGAATCGAGCTCGCCTCCCGGGCCCTCGCCATCGCCGAGCGGCTCACGCTCTCGGAGGTGGCCTGCGAGTGCCTGGACGTGCTCGGACGTCGTGCGTCGGTGCGGGACTACGAGCGGGGCGTCGAGGTCTTCAGGCGGGAGCTGGAGATCGCCGAGCGGGCTGACCTGCGGCTGTGGAAGGTCCGTGCCCTGCTCGAGCTCGGCACGGTCGAGATGACGTTCTCGGGAGACATCGCCGATCTGGTGCGAGCAGAAGAGCTGGCCGAGCGCGAGGGGGCGGTCTCCGTGCTGGCCCTCACCCTCCAGAACCAGTGCTGGCCGCACCTGTTCGCGAGGCGGTGGGACGACCTCGCCGCGGCCAATGAACGGTGCGTGGAGCTCTGCCGCCGCTTCGGGTTGGGCCTGCTCCCCCACGCGCTGATCGTGACAGGCCTGGTCCACGCGGTGCGGGACGAGCTCCAGGAGATGGAGGCTGCGCTCCGAGAGGCCGAGGACGCGACCGACGACCCCAACATCCACGGTGCCGCGTGGGGCTCGCGAGGGACGCTGGCCCTGCTCCGCGAGGACCGTGGTCGGGCCATCGACGCATTCGAGCGGGCCGTCGGGCTGCTTCGTCGAGCCCAGGGGGTGACCAACTGGCACTTCCTGGGAACGCGGACGGTCCTGATGGAACTGGAGGGCTCGGTCGGGTCGGTCGTGCCCGGGATGGGGAGGCCGCGTTCCAGCGGGCCGCGGAGCGGCTGAGCCGGGCGCACTGGCTGCGATGCCTGCACGCCCGGCTGGTGGCGGAGGCGGCCATCGCCGACCGGTGGGGCGA
>WNGE01016382.1_pt1 | contig 13536 bp, 14 predicted proteins | sample 5400651 | NCBI WGS metagenome assembly WNGE01 (sample SAMN13153370, study PRJNA577476) | soil metagenome | isolation source: 60 cm soil or saprolite under grassland replicate 2 | place: USA:California | collected 2016-06-15 | reverse complement strand
GGTTGTTATCGACTGCGAACGCGCGGCAATCGTGGGCACATTGGATGTTCCGAGCGAGGGCCCGCATGGCCTCTGGCTCGACTCGGACCGGCTGTTTTGCGCAGCCGACGGCGGTGCGCTGGTCGTGCTCGACCGTAACAGCGGCGAGCTGCTGGCGAGCCTGCCGCTGCCCGGTGTGCCGGACGTCGTCATGCATGACAGCGACCTGCAACGCCTGTATGTGGCGATCGGCGAGCCGGGGCTCGTTTGTTGCTTCGACAGCGAGCGGCTCGAGCAGCTGGAGACGGTCGAGACCGAACAGGGAGCGCATACGAGCGGCTGGGATCCCGTCGACCGCTGCCTGTATGTCTTCTGCCCGGCAAGCGGTGGCGCCGCGGTCTACGCGGAGAGTTAGGCGTGTGATTGCTCGCAGCATCAGCATCACCATTCTCGTCGTCGCTGCGACTCTTGCGATCCTCGCTGCCGGGTGCGGCGGCTCATCCGATCATCTGCCGTTGCAACTCGTTCGCGACGTCCGCCTGCCTGGTGGAACAAGCCGGTTCGACTACCAGAGCGTCGACAAGCAGCGCCACCGCCTCTACATCGCCCATCTCGGCGCAGGCGAGATCGTTGTCTACGACCTGAAACACGATTCCGTCACGCGCATCATCAAAGGCGTCCCCGGCGTGCACGGTGTGCTTGCCGTCCCGCGCGCCAACCGGCTCTACGCCGCCGCAAGCAGCCGCCACGAACTCATGACCTTCAGCGAAGCGCCAGAACGCTTGATCCGCCACGCAAAGGCAGGGATCCTGCCCGACGGGATCGCCTACGACGCTCCCGATAAGGAGACGTTCGTCTCCGACGAGGTTGGTGATTGGGAGGCCGTTTTCGACGCGAGATCAGGCCGGCGGCGGAAACTGATTCTTCTCGGTGGCGACGCAGGCAACGTTCAATACGACCCCGTCATGCGACGGGCGCTCGTCGATGTCGGTGAGCGCAACAACGTCGCCGTAATCGACCCGCAAGCCTGCGTGTCGTCCGCTCGATCGCGCTCCCGGGCTGCGATCACGACCACGGCCTGCACCTCGACCCACCGCGTCGGCTTGCCTTCATCACCTGCGACCTGAACAACAAGCTGCTCGTCCTCGACCTCAAGACGATGAAGATCCTGCAGACGCAGAAGGTCGGCAAGACGCCGGATGTGCTCGACTTCGATCCGCGCCGCCGCCTGTTGTACGTGGCGTCGGAGATCGGTGTTGTCGCCGTCTTCGCCGAAACAGGCCGCCACCTCGTCAAGCTCGGACAAGGCTTTCTCGGCGCACATGCGCACTCAGTCGCCGTCGATCCCGGGACGGGTTTCGTCTACTTCCCGCTCGAAAGCGTCGGCGGCTACCCCGTCCTTCGCGTGATGCGGCCGCTGCCGAGGCGATAGCGAGCGAGCCGAGCAATCGTGCGCCACAGCCAAGCTCGCCCCACTCATGAGGCAGCAGCAATCGCTATCGCCTGACGCGCGCCGGATCATCGCGGCCCAGGCTGCGCGGGCGCTCGCCTACGGCCTTGGCTCGGTGTTGATCGGCGTCACGCTCGCTCACCGCGGCCTGTCCGACACGGCGGTCGGTGTCATCCTCGCCTCATTGCTCGCCGGGATCGCAGCCGTTTCGGTGCTGATCGCCCGCTACGGCGACCGGATTGGGCGACGGCGCTGCTATCGGCTCTTGTTCGTCGCGATGGCGGTTTCCGGCAGCGTCTTTGCGCTCACGGCGTGGCTGCCCGCGCTGATCCTCGCGGCTCTGACAGGCACCGTCTCGACCGACGTCGTCGAATCGGGGCCGTTCACCTCACTCGAGCAGGCGATGCTCCCCCATGCAGGCAGCGAGACCACGCGGCTGTTCGGCACCTACAACACCGTCGCGACGCTCGCCGGCTCGCTCGGCGCGCTGCTCGCGCTCATCGGCTCCTCGCCGCGCTCGCTGCTCGTCTACCCGCTCGCCGCCGCAGCCGGACTGGTCGCGGCCGCCCAGCTGTCGCCGGCGGTCGAGCGGGGCGAGGAGCTCGACGCGGAGCCGCTGCCGCCGCTGCACCGCTCCCGTGGGATCGTAATGCGGCTGTCGGCGCTGTTCGCGCTCGACAGCTTCGGCGGCGGCTTCGTCCCACAGACGTTCATCGCCTACCTGTTCGTCCGTAAGTACGGCGCCTCCCCGCACACCCTCGCGATCGTCTTCTTCGCGATCGGCATCCTCCAGGCGCTCTCATTCCAAGGAGCGGTACGGCTCGCCGCCCGGATCGGCCTGCTGCGGACGATGGTCTTTACCCACCTGCCCTCGAACCTTCTCCTCATCGGCGTCGCCTTCGCCCCCAACCTGCCAGGGGCGATCGCGTTCCTGCTCGCCCGCTTCCTGCTCTCCCAGGCGGACGTGCCCACCCGGCAGGCATACGTGATGGCGGTGGTCGAGCCGAGCGAACGCACCGCCGCCGCCGCCTACACCAACACCGCGCGCTACCTGACCCGGCCGATCGCGCCGCTCATCGCCGGCGCAACGCTCCGCGGCGCCCTCGGCGCCCCGTTCTTCATCGCCGGCGCACTCAAGAGCGTCTACGACCTCGGCCGCGAAGCCGCCGAAAGCGATCAGCCCGATCAACGCGATGATGATTCCGAGCCAGAGGCTCCAGATGATTGCGACGACGATCCCGACGATGACCAGAATCCCGCCGACGCTGATCCCTCCGATCCCGCCACGCCTGCCCCGATCGACAGCCATGCCTGCTCCTTCCGCTCGTCCAAACCTGAGAACCGCTCCCCTTCGTTTGGAGCAGGATACGCGCTCAACAAGCGATGACAGGTCTCTCGCTGAAGCCGCGCAAGTACGTCCTCGGCCAAACACTCTCCTCTGTCGAGGCAATGCCTGCTGACCGTCATGGCGGAGAGGTTCGGCTTTAGCTATCCGCGCCAGAGGTTGACGGCGGAGCTGAGCCTGCTGAGGCGGACGCGCGTCGCACGCGAAAACGACGGCCTCACCCGAACGGCGATGACGGTCCTACAGCAGCTGACCGGCGCCGACGTCATCACGGTAACGCCGCCACTGCTCGGGTCGACCTCGAACGAGACGAACCGCGACCGCCTGATCATCCTGGCCGCGAGCCTCGCCGCCTTGACGCTCGTGATCGTCGTCCGCTTCGCACGCCGTCGGCTGCGCCAACGCGGCAAGTCTCCGCGCCCGCAGGAAGCGCCACGGCAGCGGCGATAGCCGCGCGTCCGACGCCGGCGCTTGTACGGCTGCCGCATTACATGAAGAGATCTTCAGACGGTACGATGGGTGTGTGGGACATCTGCACCGTCACGACGAGACCCTGTCGCTCGCGCCGCTTGACGCTCAAGTCGCGGACGAGGTCGCGCAGACGATGCAAGCGCTCGCCGCTCCGAGCCGCGTCCGCATCCTGGCGCGGCTGAGACAGGCGCCCTGCTCGGTCAGCGATCTCGCAGCCGACGTCGAGCTCGAGCAGTCGGCGGTCTCGCATCAGCTCCGCCTGCTTCGCCACCTTGGTTTCGTCAGAGGCAAACGAGACGGCAACCGCATCATCTATTCGCTCCACGACGACCACGTCGGCGACCTCGTCGCGGAGGCGATCTACCACGTCGAGCACATCCGCATCGCCGCACAAGAAGCACGAATGTCGCGACAACCAACGTCGTACGCAAGCGCTGCGCTCAAGACGCCGACGCGCACCGGACGGTGACGGAGCATCCCGAGCGGCACGCTGCCACGGAAGAGACGGCAGGGACCGACCTCGTGGAAGACGGCGCCGATCACAGCGCGCGGACACACGGGCACGACAATTCCCACTCGCGCGCGCACGACCACAACCAGCACCACGACCATGGACATGGCGGGCACGGCCACTCGCACGGCCTCGTCGACCGCTCAATCGTACGGTCCCGGGCCGGCATCAAGGCCGTCTCGCTCAGCCTCGCTCTGCTCGGCGCAGCCGCACTCGCCCAGGTCGCGATCTTCATCCTCTCGGGCTCGGTCGCGCTGCTCGCCGACCTGATCCACAACTTCGGCGACGCCCTCACCGCGCTTCCGCTCGGTCTCGCCTTCTTCCTACGCAGCGGCCGCGCGGAAAAGCTCGCCGGCCTGTTTGTCGTCGCAGCGATCTTCGTCTCCGCCTGCGTCGCCCTCTACGAGACAATCGTGCGCCTGATCCACCCCCAGAACCTGTCCCACCTGTGGGTGCTCGCAGCCGCGGGCTTGATCGGCTTCGTCGGCAACGAACTCGCGGCGCAGGTGCGCCTGCGCGCCGGCCGGCGACTGCAAAGCCCGGCGCTCATCGCCGACGGCAACCACGCGCGCGTCGACGGCTTCGTCTCGCTAGGGGTCGTCGCCAGCGCAATCGTGGTCGGCCTCGGCGCCCCGATCGGCGACCCAATCATCGGCCTGCTGATCACACTCGTCATTCTCAAGATCACCTGGGACTCCTGGTGGACAGTCCGCACCACACCCGGCGCCTGGGACGACCAGGCCGCCCCGAAGGCCGCTGCCTGACGCGCCGCGCACCCCCGGGACAGGGGAAGAATCGCGTGCGCTAACGCCGTCGGGGCAACACGCGAGCGGCAGGCGAGCGCTCACCGAGGCTGTAGCCGCGCTCGCTCGACTGCGCTACTGCTTCGCAGCGGTGGCAGCGAAGCCGGCGCTTGAGTACATTCACTCCCATGCCCGCTCTTCGGCGGAGCCGCACGGGCGGATGGAGGAAGAATGGTCGGTCGGGACGATTTCGAGCCCGCGGAGTGGCAGCTTCTCTGTCAGGCGCCAACCTACGCCGGCTTGATCGTCGCCGCCGCGCAGCAGGGTGGCTTCTTTTGGGAGGCACTCTCGATCGCACGCACCTTCGCCGAGGTGCGCGCACGGCACGGCGATAGTCCTCTCCTCGACGACGTTTGCGCCGAACGGCCGCTGGTCGAACACACCCGTTTCCGCTCGGCCGACGAGCTGCGCTCGCACGGCCTCGAACACATTCGCGCCGCGATCGAGCTGCTCCAGCGGAAGGCCGAGCCGGCTGAGGTCAGTGCATTCGCCCACTTCCTGCTCGACATCGCCGACCATGTCGCGCGCGCCTACCCGAGACTGGCGAGGCGGTGTCGGCCGCTGAAGAGGAGGCCGTCGCACAGGTTAGGGCGGCGACGGGCCCGATGCCGCAGACCTAGCATGCGCGCGAGCAGGACGTCGAGTGGCAGCGTCGGCGGAACGACGAGCGGTTCGTGGCCAAGCGACTCGACGGGCCGCCCGGGGTCGCCCCTCAGGGCACCTTCTAATTCGCGAGCGGGCGCCGCGCGCCGAGCCAGCGGAAGTGCATCGTGGCACGTCCCGGCTGGGCACGCGCGAGGCGCACGGAGAACAGGTTCGCGGCGCGATAGGTCTCGCCGACCGAGACCCAGTCTCGACCGGCTCGAACAGGGCGGAGGATCAGCACCCCGGGAGCAGCGAAGGGCGAGGCCGCCTGAGTTTGGTCGATAAAGCGGACGAGCAGGCCCCGGAACGGTCGCACCCGGTACTCGATCCACCATTGCCCCAGGTCCGTATCGACGACCAGCGCCTGCGTTTGGTTCGCTGCTGCTGTCGGCGGCGCGATCCTGTAGTTGCCCGATACCGATGCGTGCGGCTGCGGGCCGATCCAGCCGAGTAGCGCTTTCTCGTACGCGCTGAAGTCGATGAGTCTGCGACCGGTGCCCATGATGGTGTACGGGTCGCCGGGGTCTTCGGTGCCGCACCGGAGGGCGCAGGTCGAGCCTTGGGCATGCCCGAGACCGAAGGCATGTCCGAGTTCGTGGAGGAGCAATTCGACCGAGGGCGCGCGCGTCAGCATCACCTGTTGGCCCCATGTAATCCCGTGGAACCCGCAACTAGGCGGGAGCGCGTACATCACCTGGTCGTACGTGTCCGGGTCGTATCCGGCCTTCGCCGCTGCCGCTCGCGCGGGCGCGACCAGAGGGTCCAGGCTCCGGTTATTCGAACCGCCGCATCCGGGAGCCGCTGCGAACGCGGACAGCCACGGCGTGGTCTCGAAATGCAGGCTGAGGCGGCCGTTCGACGACCTGCTGATCAGGTTCTCGGCGGCGCGGGCGACGCCTTCGAAGTCCCCGACCGAGTACGGCATCGGCCCGTAGGTTGCGAGCACAGCCAACACCCGGTCTTCCCCCCGTCGCGGCGGAACCATTCGGCAAGAGCGTCACCGCCGCGAGCAGGGCCACGGCGGCGACGAGGCGCCCACGGACCACTGCGTGGGGAGTATCCGCCGTTCCACGGCGGAACGCCAGCCCAGCGGTGGAGCTTAGGTATCTCGGCTGAAGCGCAAGGCCCCAGCCGAACCGGACTGCCGCGTCGAAGAATCAGACGTCTGCGCCAGGCTCCCCCTGATCCTGGACGAGGTCGGTCTACTCGTCGGCGAGGACGATCCACCGAAGCGTCTTGGCCTAACCGCCAGCACCTGTCTTTGGCGCCCGGCCAGCACACGCCTTCGGGACGGACAACCGCGTCGAACTAGCCGCGAGTAAACGCCGCGGCTTACACCGACATCAACACGTATTCGAGCACTTGCTTTGGCCGGAGCTCTGTGTGTGCGTACAACGATGCGCTCGTGACGAGCGCACCGACGGCGAGCAGGACGCGCTTGATCCGCCCGCCTCCGGTTGTCGAGAGCACGCGCGCCCGGACCGAGCCGAGAAGGAGACGATCGCCGGGGCGCGCGAGCCTGCCGAGTGCATCCTGGATGACACCGCCGATCGAGGCGCTCGCGCGCGTCCCTTCGAAGTGGACGCCGTACTGCTCGAGGTCGAGCAGCGAGGTGTCGCCGCGGCAGACGATCCGGCCGTCCGCGAGTCGCCTGATCCCGCTCGGGAGATCGTCCTCGTCCCAGATCTCGCCGACGATCTCCTCGAGGATGTCCTCGACGGTGACGACGCCGTCGAGGACGCCGTACTCGTCGACCACCGCGCAGATCGAAGTGCGCTGCTCCTGCATCCGGGCGAGTAAAACGTCGAGCGGCAGCGTCGGCGGCACGATCAGGATCTCATGGCGCAAGGACTCGACCGGCCGGTCACTCACCTCGTCGAGCAGCGCCTCCGTCAGTTCGCGCCCGTAAACGGCGCCGAGCAGCTGCTCGCCGCTGCGATCGAGCAGCGGGAAGCGGCTGTGGCCGGCGTCGCGCGTCGCCTCCAACGCTTCGCGTGCCGTCTGCCCTTCGCGCATCGCCGTCACCCGCGTCCGCGGCGTCATCACATCGCCGGCGCGCCGCTCGTCCAGCGTGAACACCCCGCGCAGCAGCTGCGCGTCCGCCTCGTCGAGCTCGCCCTCCTCGGTCAGGCCGCCGATCAGCTGCCGCAGTTCCTCGAGCGATGCCTGCTGCGCGTGACTCGACGCCGGCGTTCCCCCGAAGAGACGAACGAGCGCGTTCGATGCGTTGTTCAGCACAACGACGAGCGGCCGAAGCGTTCGGTGAAAGACCTCGAGCGGTATTGCGCAGAACTTCGCGACTCTCGCCGCTGAGCCGATCGCAAAGCTCTTCGGCGCCTGCTCCCCGACCGTGATGTGCAGCCCCGTCATCACGAGCAGCGCGAGGATGCTTCCGAGCACGCCCGCAACGTGCGCGAGCGCAACCGAATGCAGCACCGGCTCGATCAGATGCGCGAGCGTCGGCTCGCCGATCGCACCAAGTGCGAGCGACGCGATCGTGATCCCCAGCTGAGAAGCCGACAAGTACTCGTCCAGCTTCTCCTGCTGCCGCCGCGCCAGCCGCGCGGCGAGCGAGCCGCCACGTACCTGACCGCGCCGAACCGACACGAGCGCGAACTCGGCGGCCACGAAGAACCCGTTGACCAGCACGAGCGCGACGATCGCGAGCAGGAGCAGCGTCGTCATCTCCGGTCGCGCGAGGGCCGACTGCGGCTGGACCCGCCCGCGTCAGGCGAGCGGTGAGGGTGCTGCGGCTTGGTAGGTGAAGGATCGTCGTCCAACTAGAAGTCGCAAGTTTAGCCGGTCCTTAAAAACCTGCTCGCCACCGGATTTCCCCGGGGGAGATTCGCTTCGAAAGTGGGGCGAACCGTTTAGGGTCGTGTCGAAGGTTCGCGCTCGAACCCGAGGCCGCGATGCGACAAAGCCGAGGTTCGTCCGCGATCGTCACTGCTTCCGCATATGCGCATCGCGATCGTCAGCGAGCATTACTATCCGCAGCTCGGCGGGATCACCGAGCATGCGTACGGTCAGGCGACGGAGCTTGCCCGTCGCGGCCACGAGGTGACGCTGATCACGCCGAGGTTGCTCGTTCTACCGCGGACGGTCGACCAGGCTCCGCCCCGGGAGGAGCTGTTCGAGATCGTGCGGGTCGGGAGGGCGTACCCCTTCTACGTCAACGGTTCGGAGGCGCTACTTGCGATCGGACCCTTTCTTGCCTCGGCGATCGGCCGTGTTTTCGAGAAGCGGCGCTTTGACGTCGTCCACGTCCATAATCCGTTCGGCGTTGCGCTGCCGATCATCGCGGTCATGCGCTCGAAGGCGCCGGTCACGGTTGGCACGATCCACAGCGTCGTGCCCGATGGGTACAAGCTGCTGCGGCTCTGGCGGCGCCCGCTGCGGATCGTCTTTGCTCGGCTGGATGCGAGGGTCGCGGTCTCCGAGGCGGTCATTGACTCGATCCAGCCTTACTTCCCGGGTCTGAGCTTCGAGGTGATCCCGAACGGCGTCGACGCGGACTTCTTCTCGCCGGAGGCGCAACCGTTGCCGCACTTGGGCGACGGCATGCTCAACCTCCTCTTCGTCGGTCGCTTCGACCCTCGCAACGGCCTCAAGCACATGCTGCGGGCGTTCACTCTTCTGCGCGAGCGGCGCGAGGACGTCCGCCTTGTCGTCCTCGGTGATGGCCCGCTGCGGGGCGTTTACGAGCGACTCGTGCCGGCTGGGCTCCGGGCCGACGTCCTGTTCACGGGGAGGGTCGATCAGCTCCGCCCGCGCTACCTCGCCAGCGCCGAGATCCTCTGCGCCCCCTGTCAGCTGGCCTCGTTCGGGATGGTTCTGCTCGAGGCGATGAGCGCCGGTGTTCCTGTCGTCGCGAGCCGAAATTCGGGCTTTGAACGGCTGATGGAGCACGGGCTGCAGGGGTTCTTGATCGATCCGCCCGACGACGAGCGGGAGTTTGCTGCCGCGCTTAACTTGCTGCTCGACGACCTCGAGCTCGCGCGGAGGATGGGCGCCGCGGGGCGGCAGCTCGCGCTCACTGCCTATGCCTGGCCCGTCGTCGTCGATCGGTTCGAGGAGCTCTACGAGCGGCTGCTCGCGAAGGCGAACGGACGAGCACGAGCGACGCAGGCGACGGCAACGTAGCGATGGGCAGGTTCACCACCTGGCTGGCCTGCGGTCTCCTTGCCCTTGCGCCAGTGGCAGGAGGAAGCGCCCTCGACCGGCGGCTCGGCACGAGCTTTCTCTTTACGCTCATTGGTTGCGTGTTGGCGGCGCTCTACCTGCTCGGCACGTTCGCACCGGCGGCTCCGTTGTTCGGACGATCGACACGGGTGCGTGACGAAGCCGGCCGATTCGCGCTCACCTTCGACGATGGACCCGACCCCCGCTTCACGCCGGCGATCAGCCGACTGCTGACCGAGCGCGGCCACCGCGCGACCTTCTTCGTCCTCGGCACACACGCGCGCGACCACCCGCAGCTGCTCAGGCAGGTCCTCGCGGACGGCCACGAGATCGCAAGCCACGGCTTCGACCGACCGAGCAGGCGATCGTCGCGGCCGCGGGTCGGCCCCCGGTTCGCCTGTTTCGGGCTCCGCACGGCGTGCGCAGCCCCTGGCTCGGCCACACGGTCGGCCGCCTCGGCTACCGGAACTGCGGCTGGACGGGCAGCATCTTCGATACGGCCCGGCCCGGCGTCCCGACCGTCATCGAGCGCGCTTGCCGGCATCTCCGCTCGGGCGCGATCATGCTCTTGCACGACGGCGACGGATCCGGGCGCGGCGCCGACCGCCTTCAGACCGTCGAGGCTCTGCCCGCGATCCTCGATGAAGCGGAGCGGCGGGGATTGCGATCGTTCTGGCTCAGTTCCCTGCTCGAGCCGCCGCTCGAGCGTCCACCCGGCAGCCCAACCGCTCCAAGTGGCCGCGGAGCGGCCCCAACAGCGCTACCCGTCCCTGACCTCGAGCGGCATGGGCCGCGCCGAGAGACCGCTCTCTCCCGCGTCGGGCAGCCGCGTGAGAATGGCGACGGAGAGTCCCTCGCGGGCGAGGAAGAACAGGCCCAGGCTCACTCCGACTGAGACCTCGATCGCCTGCATACCGACGCCGAAGGCGATCCCGTGTCCGTAATCGACCGCGTAGGCGGCAAGCGGTAGCGCCACTGTCGCTTGCAGGAGGCCGACGTTGCCCGGCCAGAGCGGAAAGAGGATTGCAAGGTTGACGAGCGCGAGCACGAGCGCCGCAGCGGAGAGCGGCAGCGCGAGCCCGAAGGCTCGCAGCGTTGCGAACACGGCGAGCAGCTGACTGAGCCAGGCGACAGACTGATAGAAGATCGCGGTTGCTGCGGGGAGCGGCGCCCGGAAAATCCCGAGCCCCTCGCGGGCCATATTCGCCAGCCGCCGAAACCTTCCGCTTGCCTTGAACAGCGGGCGCTCGTGCCGGCGCGCGCTCGCGAAGCCAAGCGCGAGCAGCGTCAGACCGAGGGCGGCGACGAGCATCAGGCTCCGGAGCGCCCAGTGCGGGATCGGCGCTGACAAGAGCACGTAGACGATCAAGGCGAGCGAGGGCAACAAGTCGAGCAGTCGGTAGGCGACGACGGTGCCCACGAGCGTCGCCCAGACCCCTGCTCGACCTCCGAGCTTGCGGGCAAGGACGGCTATCCGCGCGGCCTCGCCAGCCCGGGCCGGCAGCACGACGTTCGCGAGCAGGCCGATCGAGAACGCGGACAGAACGTCTCGGTAGCGCGGGTACGGCGATGGCATCGCCTGCTTGATCACCGTGTCCCAGGCGAGCGATCCCGCTGTGGCCGAAATCAGGTTGAAGGCGATCGCTGCGAGTGCCCAGCTCCAGCGCACATGCACCAACGCGCTTCCGAACGACTCCAGGTTCGACTCCCGCCAGCGCAGCAGAGCGAGCAGCGCGAGACCGGTGGCAAAAAGGAGCAGGACGCGCAGTCGAGGGCTGCGCAGCGCTGGCTGACGGCAGTCGGGCAAGATCTTGCGGGAGTCTGAATCGACCGAAGCCGACACGCAAACCCGCCGCGACCCGCCCTCGACGGAATCCCGGTCCGCTTGCGCTGACGCCTGGGCAACGCTGTCCGCGCCGGGGCCGATCAGCAAGAAGGCGCGCGCGTTGCTCGAGAGGGCGCGCTCGTTCGGAGCGAGCGATCGGCGGATGTAGCGGAAGCCGATCAACGCCGCGAGCCGATCCTGCCACATGCACCGTCATGACCTCGGGATTTGGTGGCAGCCTCGCCAGGATCTCGTCGGGGGCCTACCGATCTGCCGGCCGTTCGCGACCTTGCAGCTCCTCGACGCTTGTTTGGCCCTCGCTCGATTGAATCAACCCGCAGGCGAAACAGAGGAATGATTCCACGGCTCTGATCCCGAGCCCTGCCCGTTCACCGCACGCCGGACAGACCTCGAGTTCCTCGTCGGAGAACCATCCATGGATGTCGACGTCTCTCATGGCCGACCAGCGGCGGGATCTGCTCTGGCGGCCGACCAGCGCGGGATTCCGGCTCTGGGAGCTAATGGTGCGCCTTCTCGTCGCAGGCGACAATGGGCCGAACGGCCCATGCTCGGCGGAGAATGATCCTAACCGGAGAGATCGCAATCTGGCGGGGTGGGTGGCGCGCTCCGGCGTCGCCATCTGAAATAGGTCGATGCGTCTGAAGCGTCACAACCGGGCCGAGGTCAGCCTGCAGCGATATCCGCAGCAGCCTCGCCGTTGTCCTCAGGTGCCTCGGACGGGGGCGGGTCGAGGACCTGCGACGCGCTGGAGGCAGCCGAACATCTTGCCGCCGCGCCTGCAAACACCGCGTGAATCCGAAACAGCCGGAGCGGGCCCCGAGCCATAGCCTAGCTTCTCGTTCACAGAACCCTTATGTCGCGGCGGCATAGTTCGTCTGTGCGCCTCGTCGCAGCGCTCCCGCTGACTGTCTTGCTGCTTGCGCTCATCCCGGCGGCGTCGCTTGCGCGCACGCGTGACCTCAGCCACGGAACGCGGTGGTGTGATCGGCGCGGCCGTCCATGGTCGCGTCACGATCAGCGACCCGGTTGACGATGGCACGGACGCTGTCTTCTCTAACTGCGACCGGACTCGCGAACTGAGCGACATCACGACGCTCTGTGTCGGCGACGACATCCGTTTCCGGGCCGTCGGTGGCCGCTGGAAGGTCCGCGTTTCCGGACGCGGGATCAATCTTTCCGCTGTCGGCCGCGGCAAGGTCCTGCTCGACGGAACCGGTGATGGCGTACCTGGAGCGTTCGACGGCTTCTACTCGCTCAACGGCGAGGACGCGCTCTCGTTGCCAGACTTCCCCACCCTACTGCCGCTCGCGGCGCCGTAATGGCGGATTGGGTCAGGGGCACGGCGGCTTCCCAAGCGCCGCGGAATTGAATGCGCGAGCGTGCGTGTCGTCTTTTCGGCAGCCGCGGCGTCGCCATCGTCCGCGTCGTGACATCGCGCTGCTCATCGCCGGCGCTCCGATCCGCTCAGGAGAAGGACAAGGGCCACGACGGCTGCGAAGGCGATCAGGGCGGTCCACCAGCCGACCACGAACGTGGAAACGGTGGCAAGAACGGCGAACGCCTGCGATGCTCCGACGATCCAGAGCAGCTGCTGGCCAAGGCTCCACTCGATCGTCGTTCGCGCAAACAGGTAGAGCCCAATCAGCGGCGTGGCAGCAACGACAACGGCGATGCGGATGACGCCGCTCGACAGAAAGGCGATCAAAGCCTCCGCGCTGCCAATCAACAGGGCGATTCGAAGCCGCCGCTGCCGCAGCCACAGCGCCGCCGCTGCGTCAAAACCAGAAACCTCGTGCGGCCGACGCTCAAGCACAGCAATCGAGCGTACCGCCGACGACGAGTCCCGAGGGAGTCCCCGAACACAGGGAGGCCGATGACTGGGGCGCGATCTCTGCGGCCTCGAGGACACCGTGTAGGAGCGGCTTCGGCACTACGCCGACTTCGTAACGCCCGGCTGCTACGTCGTGATCGAGGACACGAACCTGAATGGGCACCCTGTTCTTCCCGGCTTCGGCCCGGCCGGATGGAAGCCGTGCAGCAGTTTCTGCTCGACCGAAGCGACTTCGTGACCGACGGCGCGCAGGAAAAGTTCTTCCTCACCTTTAACCCTGGCGGTTACTTGCGCCGCACCGCCGATGCCTAACCCGCGCGATCGGCGAAGCCTGGTGAGCATGCAAAGACGCGAGACGCCTGGCGGAAGGCCAGAAATTCAGATGGAGTCGACCACGGCCGACGAAGCCTGAGGGGTTTCAAAGCCGTCGGTTCATGCTGCGGCTAGGTAGTGCTCGTGGCCCACGAACCGTC
>WNGE01012733.1_pt1 | contig 13536 bp, 10 predicted proteins | sample 5400651 | NCBI WGS metagenome assembly WNGE01 (sample SAMN13153370, study PRJNA577476) | soil metagenome | isolation source: 60 cm soil or saprolite under grassland replicate 2 | place: USA:California | collected 2016-06-15 | reverse complement strand
GAGATAAGAAATCAATATTGTTTTATTACCGATATCATACCGACCGCTCTTGAAGTCACTGGCACTCCCTTCATGGAGGAGAAGGAGGGCATAAAACAAATGTCGCTCGACGGCAAGAGCCTTGTCTATTCGTTCAATGCTGCCGACGCGCCTTCAGTTCGGACACAACAAATCTACGAGCAGTTGGGCAACCGTGCGATGTACAAGGACGGATGGAAGGCAGTGACGATCCACGGCAACCGAATGCCGTGGGTTATTGCCGGCACCTTTCCTTTCGATAAAGACGTTTGGGAGTTGTACAATCGGAACGAGGATTTTTCAGAAAGCGACGATCTCGCAGCGAAAGATCCTGAAAAGCTGGAAGAGTTGAAAAAGCTTTGGGATGAAGAGGCTTGGAGAAACAATATCTATCCTCTTTACGACGACGTGGCCTCGCGAGTCGCCAAGCAATTCAAACGGAGTTTTGGCGACCGGAGCGTTTATACGTACTACTGGCCTGGCGCCCAGCGTATTCCTGAAGCCGTTTCTGCTCCGATTAAGAACGCGTCGCACACGATAGAAACCACCCTCAATCTAAAAGGCCACGAAGAAGGAGTGATCGTGGCATGCGGCGGTCTAAATGGCGGTTATACCTTGTTCATCGCCGATAACAAACTGCATTACGATTACAACTTCCTTAACACGGCGCGGTACGCAATTGTCTCTCCTGAATTGCCTTCAGGGAAAGTGGATTTGAAATTCAACTTCATCAAAACTGGAAACCTGAAGGGCACAGGGCAACTGTTTGTGAACGGAAAGAAAGTTGCAGAGGGCGCCATCGATCAAACCGTTCCCAGTGCCTTTTCGCTCAGCGAATCTTTTGACGTTGGTGTGGACAACGGCACGCCCGTTTCCAACAACTACAAGACAAAAGACCATTTTCCTTTCACCGGAGACCTGGATAAGGTGACCATTACGCTCAAACAAGAACCCACCGTCCCTCCGACTGTGCCATTGGATGTAGATTGAAGAATCCGGAGAAAACTCGGGTTCCTTGGAAACATAGACCGGATACGTTGACGTCCCGGTGAGATCGAACTCGTGAAGTGATGGCCGTTCGGTCGCGGAACGCGCAGTTGGACGTAAACCGGTCATTTCGGTTGTGAAATTGTGAAACGCGTGGCCCTTCATCTTTCCACGCCTGTCCTTTAATGGTTGGAGAGGATTGCCCAAAGTCCTATAGACGACCAAATCCCAAAGCGGCATGGTGGAGATTACGCAGGGTGTACTAGCCTACTGATTTCAGAACAAAGCTCGACGTAGATGAAATACTAGGAACTCTGAACGAGGCGCGATTACAAAATTCATGTAATCTTAAGGCGCCCGACACTCCAAGCTGGCAGTTAATGAGCAGCGCGCCTTAATCGAGGGGCTGAACGACATCGTCCGGGCCACGGATGAATTCCAAGCCGCTGAAACGACCGGCCGACTAATTAAGATCCCAACGGGCGACGGGATGGCACTGGTCTTCTACCAGAGTCCGGAGGCGCCGGTTGATTGTGCTCTGGAGATCAGCCGGGCATTGAAGAACCATCCGGAACTTCGTCTCCGAATGGGTGTGCACAGCGGCCCAGTCAGCGGCGTCATCGACTTAAACAGCAAAGCAAACGTCGCTGGCGCCGGCATCAACATCGCGCAACGAGTGATGGATTGCGGTGATGCGGGACATATTCTGGTTTCCAAACGCGTCGCCCAGGATCTCGAGCATTATCCTCATTGGCAGCCACACCTCCATGATCTTGGCGAAACCGAGGTGAAACACGGCATTCGGCTTTCGATCGTGAATCTCTACACGGAAGAACTCGGGAATGCGGCCATGCCGGAGAAAGTGAAGGCTACGCGTGTTACTTCCGCAGCAAGGGAACGGGCAGTTCGACGGCGAAAAATTTTGGCGGCGGCCCTGCTCGTCGCCGCGGCTGCGATTGGTTTCGTTATGCTGCGTCATAAGGGGCCGTTGCCAACGACAGGCTCAGCGATTCCGGAAAAATCGATCGCGGTGCTTCCGTTTGAAAACCTGAGCGAAGAAAAGGCCAACGCCTACTTTGCCGAAGGCATCCAGGATGAGATTCTGACACGCTTGTCCAAGATTGCTGATCTAAAGGTCATTTCCCGGACATCGACGCAGCACTACAAGAGCGCGCCGGACAACGTGCCTGAGATCGCCCAGCAACTTGGTGCGGCCCACATTCTGGAAGGCAGCGTGCAGAAGAGCGGCGAGGCCGTGCGCGTGAACGTGCAGCTGATCAAAGCTGCCAATGATTCTCATGTTTGGGCCGATATATTCGATCGCAAATTGACCGACATCTTCTCGGTCGAGAGTGACGTGGCCAAAGCCATCGCCGAACAACTGCGAGCGCACCTGAGCAGTCGGGAAGAGCAAGTCATCGCTGCCAAACCAACGGATAACCCCGAGGCTTACGATGCTTACCTGCGTGGCTTGGCTTACACACTCAAGACTGCAAACACACCCGCCAACTACCTTGGAGCACAGAAATATCTTAAAGAAGCGGTGCGGTTGGACCCGAAGTTCGCGCTTGCCTGGGCGCTACTCTCATACACAGATGCGGTCGGCTATATCACAACGGCTCTTCAACCAACGGTCGCGCTCCGTGAAGAGATACGGCAGGCAGCCGAAACGGCGCTCACTCTTCAGGCCAATCTCGGCGAGGCCGTATTGGCCAAGGGATATTACCACTACGCCTGTCTAAAGGATTACGACGCCGCGGTGCATTACTTTGAGCAAGCACGTCAGTTCCTACCGAATAGCAGCAAGATTCCTGAATCGCTCGCCTATGTTACGCGCAGGCGCGGCGAGTGGGACCGGAGCGAGTCATATTTCAATGAAGCCGAGCGACTCGACCCGCGTAACGTTTACCTACTTACCCAGCACGCGCTTTCCTACCAATCCCTACGTCGTTTCCCCGAAGCGCTGCGGAAGCTTGATCAGGTTCTCAATATTACACCGGATGATCTCGATACCCTCGCGCAAAAGGCGGTTATTGCACAAGGCGAGGGGGACCTGCCGCGTGCCTCGGCGCTCCTCGCTCCGCTTCATCCGAACGCCGACGACACGAGTGCGTTGGAAACACAAGTTTACCAGGCGATCCTGGAGCGCCGCCCCGCCCAAATCATTCCTCGGTTAAAGGAAATACTCAGCAAGCCGGACCCGGCGTTGGGTTTTTACAATGGCGAACTACGCTTTTGGTTAGGCTGGGCGCAAGAGGTCGCCGGCGATCATCCTGCCGCCCAGGAAAGTTGGCGACAGGCGTCCAGCGAACTGGAATCTTCCCTCAAAGAACAGCCGGAAAATTTTCAGCTGATCGGTGATCTCGCGCTGACCAACATGGGTCTTGGTGATAAAGCCACTGCCTTCGCTTTCGTCGACAAGGCGGTAGCCGCGAATCCGATTGAAAAGGACGTGCTTTCTGGTGCCGCTCCGATCGAGATCCTCGCCCGGGTGGCGGCGCGGATGGGGGAACGCGAGCGCGCCATCGCCGCTTTGCAGAAACTACTCTCGATATCGTACGCTGGTCTGCTGGCTACACCGCTTACTCCTGCGCTGCTCCGGCTCGATCCCATGTTCGATCCGCTCCGGAATGATCCGCGCTTCCAAAAACTCGTCGCCCCGTCCACGCCGAAGTCAGCGAACAAATAGCGCGACGCAGTTAACTCGCTGAATCCGCCAGAATGCGCCGCTTCAGGGACCGGTTACCACGCGGTAGTAGGTGCCGTTTGCCCCAAAGGCCGGGCTGAACCAGTTATTCCCACACAAGTAGTAGGTGGTGCCTTGGACGGTGGGCGTAATGCAACCGGCCGGGAGAGCCGCAACCATCTGTCCCATGGAATAGTTGCCTGGTGTCGCAACCACGGTTGTCGTGGTCGTGGCGGGTTGACTCGTCGTGGCTGTGGTTGTGTCGGCGTTGTAAGCGTTGGCTGACACGGCCGCAGCATTGGAGTTAGCGTTAGCCGCGGCTGAATTAGCATTGGCAGCGTTTGCATTTGCTGAAGCGACAGCCGCACCAGTAACAGCGGCGGTTGTGACGGCGGCGGCAGCTGCCCGCAATAACCCACGTCGACGTCAGGTGACAAAGTCGTTTCGGTTGTGAAACGCGTGGGGCCTCATCCTTTCCACGCCTATCCTGTTATTAATTTAGAGGCCTATTGCCCTAAAGTCCTATAGACGGATCACAGGATGCACAACAACATTTGGACTTATCTCAGCACTAACAAACTCGTCCAGTACCATGAAATCCTTAGGGCAAATTTTCCTCGGCAGTATCCAAACTTGCATTTTTATAGCGGCGGCTGGTTCCCTTCAGGCAGAGCAAATCCAGACCACTGGCACACCGGGTTCACCCGGCGCGACGACAACCATTAGCGGCAAACAACTCCCGCCACCGGACCCGAAATTCGGCGGCGTGATCAAGGACGACGCACTCCAATCGAAAGCTTGGTGGGCACCGCGCGTCGTGCCGCCCAAGAAGGCGCCGAATATTCTCCTCATCATGACCGACGACTCGGGCTTCGGCGTGCCGAGCACTTTCGGCGGCGTCATCCCGACACCGACGATGGATCGCATCGCGAAGGCAGGTCTGCGCTACAAGAATATCCATTCGACCGCGCTTTGTTCGCCGACCCGTGCCGCGCTGATTACTGGCCGCAACCATCACTCGGCCGGCTTCGGCGTGATCTCGGAGCAGTCCACGGGATTCCCAGGCTACAACAGTATCATCGCGAGAGATAAGGCTACCATCGGTCGCATCCTGCTGGACAACGGTTATGCAACGTCATGGTTCGGCAAGGATCATAACGTGCCGGCATTCGCGGCCAGCCAGGTCGGCCCGTTTAATAATTGGCCCATTGGGCAGGGCTTCGAGTATTTCTACGGGTTCGTCGGCGGCGACGCCAACCAATGGCAACCGAACCTGTTCCGCAACACGACGCAAATCTATCCGTTCGAGGGCAAGCCCGGTTGGAACTTGGTCACTGGCATGGCCGATGACGCCATAGATTACCTGAACCGCGTCGATCAGATTGATCCGAGCAAGCCATTCTTCTGCTACTATGTTCCCGGCGCCACACACGCGCCGCATCATCCGACCAAGGAATGGGTGGACAAGATTCACGACATGCACCTGTTCGATGAGGGCTGGAACAAACTGCGCGATACCATCTTTGCCAACCAGAAGAAACTCGGCGTGATCCCGGCTGACACCCAGATTGAGCCTTGGCCGACGAAGGTCATCAAGAACTGGGATGAGTGCACGCCGGAAGAGAAGAAGCTTTTCATCAAGCAGGTGGAGATCTTCGCCGCCTATGAGGCCTACAACGACCACGAAATTGGCCGGGTCGTCCAAGCTGTTGAAGACATGGGCAAGCTGGACAACACGCTGATCATCTACATCAACGGCGACAATGGCACCAGCGCCGAGGGCGGCCCACTCGGCACACCCAACGAAGTCGCCTTCTTCAACGGTGTTAACATGATGCCCGTCGATGTCCAGATGAAGTGGTACGACGTGTGGGGCACGGAGCAGACCTACAACCACATGTCGGCGGGATGGTCCTGGGCCTTTGATACGCCGTTTACCTGGTTTAAGCAGAACGCCTCCAAGCTCGGCGGCATCCGTCAGTGCATGGCCGTCTCGTGGCCTGGCCACATTAAGGACCAAGGCGCACTCCGCGAGCAGTTCATGCACGTTATTGACGTAGTGCCGACGCTCCTCGAAGTCTGCGGAATTTCCGCCCCCGATTCCGTGGACGGCATCAAGCAAGCACCCATCGAAGGTACCAGCTTTGCCTACACGTTTGACCCGAAGAACGCCAAGGAACCGTCACATCACAAGACCCAGTATTTCGAGATGATGGGGCAGTGGGCTCTATACCACGAAGGCTGGCTGTTGAGCACCAAGGTAAACCGCGCGCCGTGGGAGGCCTTTGGCGCCGCCAACCCAGACCCGCTCAACAATCAGGTCCTCGAACTCTACGACCTGAACAAGGACTTCAGCCAGTCTCAGAACCTCGCCGACAAGCAGCCGGACAAGGTGAAGGAGATGAAGAACACATTCATCGGGGAAGCGAAGAAGTATCAGGTTTTCCCGATGGACGCCTCGGTCGGGGCGCGCATCGTAGCGCCGCGCCCGAACATCACCGCCGGTCGCACCGAGTTTGTGTACACTAGACCTATGGTCGGCCTGCCGCAGGGCGATTCTCCGATGCTGCTCGACAGCTCTTATACCATCACGGCGGACATCGATGTTCCGCAGGGCGGTGCCGAAGGTATGATCCTAACCTCCGGCGGTCGGTTCGCCGGCTACGGCTTTTATTTACTCAAGGGCAAACCAGTGTTCCTCTGGAACCTGGTTGACCTCAAGCGGGTCAAATGGGAAGGCCCGGACGCGCTCACGCCCGGCAAGCATACGCTGGAGTTCGACTTCAAGTATGACGGCCTGGGCCTGGGCACTCTGGCGTTCAATAACATGAGCGGCCTCGGCCGCCCTGGTACGGGCACGCTGAAGGTCGACGGCAAGGAAGCCCAAAGCATCACTCTGCCGCACACGCTGCCGATGATCCTGCAATGGGACGAGAGCTTCGACATCGGCTCCGATACCCTGACCGGTGTGAACGATGCGGACTACAAGCCTCCGTTCCCCCTGACTGCCAAGCTCGACAAGCTGACCATCAAGGTGGACCGGCCGAAGCTCACGGCGGAGGACATTAAGAAGCTCGAGAATACCGAAGCGACCGCTGTGGACGGCCAGCCGATCCATCATATGCAGAGCGAGCCTCACTAGTCGTGCACAGCAGCGGAGTAACAAGATCAACGAGTAACGACCGGGTCATTAGTAATCACACGTTGCCTATGAAAAAGAACCTGGCTAAGTTCCTCATTGCAGCATTGGTTCTCATTCCCATCGCCTTGTTAGCTCAGGGTCTTGCTCCGACACGTCCTTATTCTGAGGAGGCCGAACTTTCCAAGGTGGAAGAATGGGTAATTTCTCAAGGCACCGCAGAATCAATAGCCGCAGAACTAGCGGCCATACTCGGACTTGGCAGTGATCGTCTTCCAGTGAAACTAAAGTCGTATCGTACGTCGGACGGTATCAGCCGCGGATTTGCTGTCAGCACGAATCCCATCCAGAAAGGCATCGTGCTTTCTGCACTCAAAACAATACAAGATAAGGTGAAAATTTATTCTGTAGGCACTGCCTGGCTTACGGACAGATCGGGAACTCTTCACCGAACAATACAAATAGATGCTTCTGGCGCCAGGGTTGTTCCAAACAACTCCCGCGCAGCAGAATTCAACAACATCAAGGCCTTCTTTGTTAAGAAACTTGAGGCTACCAATCCTACCATCACTTCGTCACCCTCTCCTGGGATATCTGCAACCGCTCGGGGAGGGAAACGAGGAACCAACTGATAAGAGTTTCAAAACCGAAACGACAACGCAAACCCAAACCAAACCCAATGAAAATAAATAAACTAATCCCGATGTGTGCCGCATTCGCAGGCATCATCATCATAGCAAATCCATTCACGACCTATTCCGCGCCCCAGACACCGGCTCCTAGCGCAAAGCCGCTGATTACGTGGACCGCGAGCGGCAAGCAGTCAAAAAACGTGGATGTCCTCTTCGTGCAAAACGCCAAGAATGTGAGCTTCAGCAAAGGAAAGCTTGTCTTGCGCGGAGTGAACCCCGTGACCGTGGCCTTCACTGATCGTCCTGCACGGATGGCGGGGCATATGCAGACCAGCAGGTTCGTTCCGCTGTGGAGTCACGGAAAGGACAGCTTTCTCAAGGACAATCCTAATGCCACGCTCTCCGTTTTTCGCGGTGACAACGTATCGGACCTGGTGGTGGAACTTAGCAACCCACAGCTATCCGGCAACGATCTCACCTACGATGCGCGGATTCTCGAAGGCACTCCGCCAGCGGATGGGGGAGCGTGTGCGTTGTTCATCGATATCATCGGGATGCCTGCTACACCCATGTCCTACGCCGGCGTCGCGCGCCGTGGCTATCGTCGTGGCTACTAGGGCGGGGTAAATGAAAGCCCGGGAATTAAACCTGACCCTCTACATCCGGAAGGAGAATCCTGGCGACGAGAAGAAGAGTAATTGCTCCCGGCGCCTAACGACACCATTACCTCGTCATGCGCCTCTACAGGCCAAAGACGGAAGCCCCCTCGATCCTCCCAGCCGGAGAAGGAACATGGAAGCCACCGGGTATTGTAATGGCGAAGTAATCGATTTGATTCAATTAGAAGCACTCGGCCTCTCGAGCCATTCTTCACGAAACAGTGGCGACGGAGTGAGATAGAGCTGGTGAAGTAAGTCAGTCGACTCGATTCTGAAACGCGCGGGCCGCAGCTGGGAAGGTGCGACCCGCGACTTCACCGGTGAACCTCTACGACAACCATTCCACGACCCGGGACTAACTTATCCCAAACGAACCTATTTTCCTCGTTCCCAAGCTCCAGGATAGACACGATGGGGGAAAGCTGCCATCTCAACCGTCTACTGAATGACTGAAAATCAGGTACTCACTGCGCTCTGGACTGGGACCTACCTCCTGATCCAGCTTGGCGTGATTGCCCGGGCTATTTTGCGACCTCACCGGGAACCAGCTTCGCGGGTAGCGTGGGTCGTAGTCATTGTCGTTCTGCCCGTGGTCGGCATCATCGCTTACATCCTGCTCGGTGAAACCAATATCGGTCGCCGGCGGGTAAGTCGCATGTGCGCGGTGCTGGCCGCGATGCCGGATGTCGCCAAAGCCCCCGGAATGGATGCCCCAAATCTGCAACCGAAAATTCCCGAGCCCTACGCCCATCTGTTTCGGCTCGGCCATTCGGTCAATGGCTTCGAGCCGGTGGGCGGCAACAGCGCGCGCTTGCTGTCGGATTCCAACGCGACCATCGCGTCCATGGTCGCGGATATTGATGCCGCGCAAGATCATGTCCATCTGACCGTCTACATCTGGCTGCCGGATAACAACGGACTCAAAGTGGTCGAAGCGCTGAAGCGGGCCGCCGCGCGTAAGGTCATCTGCCGGACCATGGCCGATGGGTTGGGCTCGCGCTCCATGATCGCATCCGAGCACTGGAAAGCCATGCAGGAGGCGGGAGTTCAGGTGGCCACTGCACTGGCCATCGGCAATCCGCTCTTGCGTCCGTTACGGGGCCGCATTGATCTGCGCAACCACCGCAAGATCCTGGTAATTGACAATCGCATCACCTATTGCGGCAGCCAGAATTGCGCGGACCCCGAGTTCCGGATCAAGGCTAAGTTTGCCCCGTGGGTGGATGCCATGATGCGCTTTGAGGGACCAATTGCGCGGCAGAACCAGCACCTTTTCGCGAGCGACTGGATGGCGCAGGTGGATGACGATCTCAACGACTTGTTGCGTCAACCGCTGCCGCCCGCCGATTCGGGGTTCACGGCGCAGGTCATCGGCACCGGGCCGACGGTGCGCAACTCGGCCATGCCCGAACTCTTCGAGACCCTGATGTAGTGACTTGCTCGCCGCCGGGGTCCGCATCCACGAGTACGACGGCGGACTCCTGCATACCAAGTCGCTGACCCTGGACGGGGAAATCACGCTGATTGGTTCGGCCAACATGGACCGGCGCAGTTTCGAACTGAATTACGAGAACAACATTCTGATCTGCGATCCGACCTTGACCGCCGAAATGCGCCACCTTCAGGATGCCTATCTCGCTCAATCCCATTCTGTCACCGTCGAGATGGTGGCCCAGTGGCCGATGACCCGCCGGCTGTGGAACAACACCATTGCGATGCTCGGGCCGATTCTGTGAAAGCCGGGCGCCAAAACCGAATAAAATAAGATCGAAATTTCAATTGTCTGCGACACCGCCTGCTCCTACCCGGAGGGAACAGATGAAAAACAAGATTTAACAGGAGCACACAGAAAGAACAGAGATGGAAAGCAAGAAGCCCTCCGTTTCCACAGTTTACCCGCCGCGGAGGGTTACCTCCTGTTAGTCGGATCTGTGTGCCGCCTCAGGGAGCAGGCACCACGCGATAGTAAACGCCGTTTGCGCCGTAGGCCGCGCTGAACCAGTTATTACCACACAAGTAGTAGGTCGTGCCTTGAACGGTGGGTGTAATGCAACCGGCCGGAAGGGCCCCAACAAGCTGCCCTATGGAATAGGTGGCTGCTGGCGCCGTCGTAGTCGTAGCCGTGGCTGCGTGGCTCGTGGTTGTGCCGGCGTTGTAAGCGTTGGCTGACGCGGCCGCAGTATTGCCATTAGCGTTAGCTGCGGCCGCATTAGCGTTGGCAGCGTTTGCATTTGCTGAAGCGACAGCCGCACTTGTAACAGCAGCGGTTGTGACAGCGGCGGCAGCAGCCCAACCGTTGCAGTTGGCGCATGTTGATCCGTAGTAGTTGACCGTGGCAGGCGGATGATAGCCATAATAAGCGGTTGGTGGATGATACGCAGTGCCGTAGCCATAGGCGCCGGTGTGGTACGCGCCTTGGCCGTACGCGGCAGACGTAGTGCCGCCGTAAGTGTTCGTATGAGTCGCGCCTTCTCCATATTGAGCCGACGTCTTGCCGCCGTAGGTATTTGTGTGCGTCGCTCCTTCGCCGTATTCGCCCGAAGTTTTACCGCCGTAGGCATTCGTGTGCGTCGTGCCCCCGCCTTCATTGTGTGACGTGCTGGTGCCGTAGGCGCTATCGTGGGTCGTGCCTTGGCCGGCGGTGTGCGAGCTGCTGCCACCGTAGGCGTTGCTGTGGCTCGTCGATCCATAGCTGTGAGACGTGCTGCCACCATAACGGTTGCTGCTTGAGAAATTGCCTCTACTGCCGCTATAACTGCCGCCACGCCCGAAAGCAAAGGCAATTTCGGATGGGACCAAGGTGATGACGATAAGACCTACGAATCCAACGATAATGTTTTTCATGATGTTTCCCTTTCTGGCTTCTTCTAGTTCTACTGTTTTTTAGGTGGCTTGCCTTTTGCCGTGGGCTCAGCACCGGGTGAGGGCTCCGGATGTGGATGTGCGAACGGCATGGGATTCGCAGTGGCAGCTTTCGCTGAGGTAAATGTGTCGGGTGGAACAGCCGCGTCAAGTTGCCAGTCGGAGAGGATCAAGGTGTGGCGCAATCTATCAGGATCCTCGAGATAAGTCGCGTGAAGTAACCGGGGCAGCTTGTCTTCAGTTCCAATCCACGCCTGTATGAACACACCGTTGTCGATATATGCCACCATGTCTGTCGTCGTTTCGCCGATCACTTTGGACTGGCCGATGTAATAGGCGAGCTTCATTGCTTCTGACATCTCCTTGTAAGGATCAGCGACAATCCAGTCGGCAAACGGAAAGTAGATTGCCGCCGAGTGATAGGCCTGCTCAAGCGTTGCGTCGATTGTGGAAGGCGCATCGGCGATTGCCACCAGGTTCTCAGCCGGTGCGTATGCCATCATTTTTTTTCCATCGTAGTAAAACTCAGAGGCAGGACCATCACCTGGCATGATCACTCGCAATTTGTCGGGTCGCTCAAGAGCAACCTCGGACTTTGTGGTGAAAGCGAGAGGGTGACCATGGCGGCTCGGGTTCTCGTAAAAATGCACCGCGTTGAATTTAATTGTATGGGCGGCGGCCAAGCGGCTGCTTGCAGCCTTGAGAATTTCGAGGGCCTTTGGCTCGAGCACGGGTGCGGCCTCGGGTGCCGGGCTTGCCTCGGCCGCGGCGGTCTTGGCCTTCTTCTTGGCTGCAGGTGGTTTGCTCTGCGCGTTAGGCGTTACCAGAAGCCCACCTAACGCCAGTAACAACGTGCACCAACGACACGTATTTCGGATCGTCATGGAATCATGCCGCATTCGAACATTTTGTTGGCGATGGGAGCAGCTACCTTACTGATAAAAGCCGACCGCATCTGCGGATCAGATTTCAACATGTCCAGTGCTTCCTGTTCCATCTGCGGTTTGGGTGCCTTGCCTTTCTGGGCCCGCTCCTGCCATAACTGCTCGCACGTGGCCTGCTGGTACTTTTGGACGACCTTATCGGCAATCTTATCCATGATTGGGAATTGTTGAGCGTTTATCGCTGTGCAAAGCAGAGCGATCGCTAGCGTAAACAAGGATGCAAGTGCAACTTTTTTAACCATAAGGCAGTTTCCCTGCACTGACATACGACTGTCTATGGGACCTTAGGCCTATATGGAGTCTGGGGCTCTCTGGTGAACTTTCCTCCCTAGCGCAGGAAAAATGATTCGCGGCCCGCAGGTTGATTTGCTTTGTCTGGTTCATCGACGCGATACGCGTAGCCCTAAAGTCCCATAGGCAGATCGCCGCAGGTGCGACAAAATTGCGGTTATCAGATGATTCATGAGCAACAACAAACCGGATCAACACCTATGAAATCAGCAACACAGATCCTCCTTGGCGGGGTGCTCGCTGCCGTCGTCATGGCGGCTACGCCTTCCGCTTGGGCTCAGCAAATCACCGGCACCCCCGGGTCGCCCGACGCCACTGTCACGATTGACGGGAAACAAATCCCGCCACCACCCCTGCCGTTCGGTGGCGTGATCAAGGAAAGCGTCAAGGATTCCACGCCTTACTGGCCGCCGCGCGTCGTGCCACCCAACGGTGCGCCCAACATCCTGCTCATCATGACAGATGACGCGGGCTACGGCATTTCGAGCACCTTCGGCGGCGTCATTCCAACGCCGGCCATGGACCGCGTCGCCAAGGCGGGATTGCGCTACACACAATTTCACTCCACGGCGTTGTGTTCGCCCACGCGCGCGGCGTTGATCACGGGGCGCAACCATCACTCGGTGGGCTTCGGCGTGGTTGGCGAACTGGCCACTGGCTATCCGGGCTACGATTCCATCATCGAATCGGACAAGGCCACGATTGCAGAAACCCTCAAGGAAAACGGCTACGCGACTTCGTGGTTCGGCAAGGAACATAACACGCCGAGCTTTCAATACAGCCTGGCTGGACCCTTTGACCAATGGCCCAGCGGGATGGGCTTCGAGTATTTCTACGGGTTCATGGGCGGCGAGACCGACCAGTGGACGCCTTACCTGTTCCGTGACCACACGCAAATTTTTCCGTGGATTGGCCGGAAGGATTACAATCTCACCACCGACATGGCGGATGAGGCCGTCAAGTATTTACACACCATGAACGCGGTCGCGCCGGACAAGCCGTTTTTCCTCTATTATGTGCCCGGCGGCACGCATTCGCCGCACCAGCCGACGAAGGAATGGATTGATAAAATCCATGCGATGCACCTGTTCGACAACGGCTGGGAGAAATTGCGCGACACGATCTTCGCCAACCAGAAGAAGCTCGGCGTGATTCCTGCGGACACGCAGCTTACCCCGTGGCCGGACGGACAGGCCGCGTTCGGTGGTGCGAAGCTACCCCGGTGGGACTCGCTTTCACTGATCCAAAAGAAACTCTACATCCGCCAGGCCGAGGTCTTCGCCGCCTACGCCGCCTACACCGATTATGAAATTGGCCG
>WNGE01006852.1_pt1 | contig 13536 bp, 12 predicted proteins | sample 5400651 | NCBI WGS metagenome assembly WNGE01 (sample SAMN13153370, study PRJNA577476) | soil metagenome | isolation source: 60 cm soil or saprolite under grassland replicate 2 | place: USA:California | collected 2016-06-15 | reverse complement strand
CCTACCTCCGCGAGCGCACGTCAGGTCGACGAGACGCTCCGAGCGCAGTTCCCGCCCTACCGGGATACCCCGATCACGCTGGCCGTCGACGGCAGCGCTCGCGAGCCGGCGCGGATCGCCCGGACCGCCGCCACGCAACCCGGCGCGGCCGCGGTCGGCCCGCCGCGCAAGCTCGCCGGTCACAGCTACGCCGTCGAGGTGATCTCAGCCGCCGCCGCCTACAGCGGCCAAAGCCAGCGGCTCGTCCACCGCCTCCGGCAGCTTCCCGGCGGCGTTCTCGTCACCGGCGCGACCGCCCACTACGTCGACCTCCAGCACAGCCTCGGCGCTCACCTGCCGCTCGCGCTCGCGATCGTCGCCGCGCTCACGCTCGTCATCCTCTTCGTGATGACCGGCTCGCTGATCCTGCCGCTCAGACAGATCGTGATGAACGCGCTCACGCTCGGCGCCATGTTCGGGATCCTCGTCTTCGTCTTCCAGGACGGCCGCCTCAAAGGTCTGCTCGGCTACACCAGCCAGCACGCGCTCGAAGCCTCGCAGCTGCTGCTGCTCTTCGCCGTCATCTTCGGCCTCTCAACCGACTACGGCGTCTTCCTGCTCGCGCGCATCAAGGAAGCACGCGACAGCGGCCGGACCGACCAGGACGCAATCGCTTTCGGGCTCGAACGCACCGGGCGCATCGTCACCGCCGCCGCCCTGCTCTTCTCGATCGTCTTCTTCGCCTTCCTGACCTCCAAGATCATCATCACCAAGGAGCTCGGGCTCGGCACCGCCCTCGCCGTCCTCATCGACGCCAGCCTCATCCGCGCCCTCCTCGTCCCCTCGCTCATGCGCCTGCTCGGACGCTGGAACTGGTGGGCGCCCGGGCCACTCCGCCACCTCCACACGCGCGTCGCGGGCCGGAGCCAGTCTTGAGTCTCAGAGCAACTGCACAGCCGGGTCTCCTCACCGTTGGGATCGATGCCTCGCCGTCGACGGTTATGAGGTTGACACCCTGAAAGCGGTCGCCGGCAACCTGGGACGGGCGCTGCGTTACCGGCGTGCTGTGTGGAGCGAGATCCTTGCCGAGCTCCAGGCAGGTCTCATCGACGTCGTCTGCACCGCCGCCACATACACACCGGAGCGAGCGCAGCGGTTTGACTATGGCCGACCGTACCTCGACATGGCGCTTGCGGTTGTGGCACGCACCGACGACGAGTCGATCGCCTCCGTCGGCGACGCTCGTGGACGTTCGTTCGCGGTTCGCATCGCGACGACGGCCGAGGACTACATCCGCAGCGAGCTGGCGCCCGTGTCGGTTGAAACGTTCGAGTACAACGTCGACACCTACGACGCTCTCGTCGCTGGACGAGGCGACGTCGTGGTCGACGACTCGCCGATCGCGGCATGGTTCGTGAACCAGCGCGGCCGCCTGAGGCTGGTCGGCGACCTGCCCGGCACCGATTCGCACTACGCGATGATGTTCGCGAGGGGAAGCTCGTTGCGAGCTTCGATCGACGCTCAGCTCGAGCACCTGCATGCTGCGGGGACGCTGAAGGCTTGGCAGAAGCGGTGGTTCGGAGATCGCGGAGCTGTCAGCCGGTGAGTTGCGGGAGCACCTACGTGGTTTCGTTTTCGCGAGCGAACGCGAGTTCGACAGGTTCGGCCTCATCGCGTCGCGCGAGCAGCAGGAAGAGGAACGCCGCCGCGCTGACGGCTGCAGCGAGGCCGTAGAGGCCTCCGAAGCCCAGGCGGTCGAGCGCGAGTCCAAGGACGATCGCTGAGCTGGCCAGTCCAGCTTCGAAGAATCCGGTGAACGTGGCGACGGCATGGGTGCGACGAGCGACGCCGGCGCGTTGGACCGCGAGCTGGAGAAGGGCCGGGAAGGCGAGCGCTTGGCTGACTGCGATGAGTGCGCTCCCGACGAGCAGCGCGCGAGTGTCGGCCAGCAGGGCCAGCAGCGCAAGACCTGCCGTCGCCGCCGCCATGGCGGTCGCGGCAAGCGATCGCGGCTGGAAGCGGTCAAAGACGCCGGCGCCGACGGTGCGCAGCGCCAGCACGATCACCGCCATGATCGCGAAGGGCACGTCGGCGCTGTCGAGGCCGAGGTGGGTTGCGTAGAGGGCGACGAAGACGGTGAACGCGGACAGCGCCCAGGTCTGGGCGGCGATCACGGCGCCGGGCAGCACCGCCTTCCGCTCGAGCAGCGTCCGCCGGTGATGTGAGGAAGGGTCGCGCGCAAGCGGCAGCCGGAACACGGATGCGCACGTGGCCGCGCAGAGCGCGGCGCCGAGCAGCCAGATGCCGGTGTAGCCGACGTGCGGACGGAGCGACTCGGCGACGAGCGGCCCGAGCAGGATCCCCGCGCTAACGACGGCGGAGAAGCGGCTCTGCGCGCTTGCATGCTCGTCTTCGGCTGCGAGCGAGTAGACGGCAGCGGACGCGAGCACGTAGAAGAGCGCGTCGCCAAGGCCCGCGAGACCGCGGAGCGCCAAGACGGCCGGCAGCGAGTGCGCGACCGTCATCAGGCCTGTGGCGATCCCGACACCTGCTGCGCCGATCGCCAGCAGCGAGCGGACGTCGACTCGGGCTGCGAGTGGCGCGACGAGCGGCCGGGCCAGGATCGCGGTCACGCTGAAGATCGCGACCGCGAGGCCGACTTCGAAGGGGGTTCTGCCAAGCGGACCGACGAGGTAGCGGGGGACGGTCGGAATGCCGAGGCCAAGCGTCAGGAAGTAGGCGAATGCGCCGAAGCTCAGGCGTCGCAGATGGCGCTGGGGCTCGGTGCTCAGCGACCGTCCTCGAGCTCGAACGCGAAGATGCTGACACTGCCGTGGACGGTGCCGTCGGCGTGAGGCGGCTGTGCCCGCTCATGGATGATGTCGGAGATCTGCCGGCCCAGCGCGCAGACCTCGCCGAAGTCGGACGGCGACAGCCAGACCTCTGCGTCGGCTCCGACGTGGTGGCGCGTCCGGGCACGAAGGCGGCGCTGCAGGTCCTGGGAGGTCGCCGCCCACAGCGCCTCGTCGCCGTGCGAGCGGTCGAGCCGCTCACTGGGCTGTACGACGTAGCGGTAGCGCACGGATGGCCGGCCGGGCCCGCTGTGCGCGCGGGTGTCGTCGACGACCTGCAAGAGCCCTGCGTCGGCCAGCTGGCGCGCGTGGTAGCTGGCCGCAGCATGGACGATCCCGAGCTCGTCGGCGAGCTCGGACGCGGACAGCGCTGCGCCGGTTGTCAGCGACAGCATCCGCAGACGCAGCGGATGGGCCATCGCGCGCAGAGGAATCAACTGCTCTGCTATTTCCAAAGACATCTTTGGTAATACTAACGGGAATGGCGGCGACCGAATCGACCATCCTCGGTGAATGCCTCGGGCTGGGCCAACGCGAGCGGTTCGTCGTCCTGACCGACGAGGGTCAGCTCATGCGGGCACAAGCCCTGTACAGGGAGGCGCTGCGGCTCGGCGCCGAAAGCGCCGTCGTCCTCCAGGAGCCGCCGGCCGGGGGGAACGACCTCGGGCCCGCCGCTGCGGCGGTGCTTGCGGTCAGCGACGTGATCGTGTCCGTCCTCCCCGGCTCGATCTCGCACTCGCGGGCCACACGTGCGGCGCTTGCGAACGGTGCGCGCGTGGTCTCGATGGGGGCGTCGACCGAGGAGATGCTGACGCGCCTGCTCGTCTCCGATCTGCTCACGGTCGCCGGCCGCAGCAGGCGGATCGCGGAGGCGCTCACGTCCGCCGGCCACGCGCGCATCACCTGCTCGCGCGGAACCGACCTCGAGGTCAGCCTCGCGGGACGCTCTGGCATCGCCGACGACGGTGACCTGCGCGCACCCGGCAGCCTCGGGAACATGCCGTTCGGCGAGGGCTTCATCGCCCCGACGGGCGGCGAGGGGACCGTCGTGGCGACGACGATCGCCGGCCAGGGCCGCCTCATAGAGCCGCTCGTCCTCGAGGTGCGCGGCGGCCTCCTCGCGCGGGCGGACGGAGAAGCAGGGCGCCTGCTCTGCGAGGCGCTCGACCGCCACGGCCCCGCCGGCCGCAACCTCGCCGAGCTCGGCGTCGGCGCGCATCACACCGCCCGGATCACAGGCAACGTCCTCGAGGACGAGAAGGTGCTCGGCAGCGTGCACGTCGCGTTCGGCTCGAGCGCCGCCTTCGGCGGCAGCGTTGCCGTCCCGGTCCACATCGACTGCGTGGTCGCCGACGCCACGCTCTGGCTCGACGACCGCCTCTTTGACATCTCGCGAGCCGACGAATGACCGAGCGCGAGCTCCGCCGTTACGCGGGCGCCATCCTCGAGGTCGGGGTTGCGTTGCAGCCCGGGCAAGACCTTGCGATCAACGCACACCTGGCGCACAAGGACTTCGCCCGCCTGCTTTGCGACGAGGCCTACCGCCGCGGCGCCGCGCTCGTCGACGTCTGGTACTGGGATCCGCACACCAAGCTCGCGCGCCTCGAGCACGCGCCGGCCGACACGCTGTCACGAACGCCCGGCTGGCTGGACGCGCGCTACCGCCAGCTCGCAGAGCGGCGCGGCGCGCTCGTCAACCTCGCCGGCGATCCGGAACCGGACCTGCTGCGCGGCGTCGATCCGGCGCGTGCGGGCCTCGACCGCATGCCCGGCCTCACCTCGCGCTTCGAGGTCCAGAGCCGCAACGAAGTCCAGTGGTGCTTCGCCGCCGTCCCATCGGAAGGCTGGGCGCGACAGGTGTTCGGCGAGCCGGACCTCTCGCGCCTCTGGGGCACGCTCGCCACGGTGATGCGCCTCGACGCCGACGACCCCGTGCGGGCCTGGTGGGAGCGCATGGATGAGCTGCGCGCCCGCTGCGAGGCGCTCGATACCGAGCGGTTCGACGGGCTGCACTATCTCGGCCCCGGCACCGACCTGCACGTCGGACTGCCGGCCCGCCACCGCTGGGCCACCGCCGAGCTCCACACTCGCGCCGGCGTCCGCCATGTCGCCACGCTGCCGACGGAGGAGGTCTTCACGACCCCGGACCCGGCCCGCACGGAAGGAACCGTCAAGGCGAGCAAGCCGCTCGCACTCGGCGGCACCCTGATCGAGGGGCTCGAGCTGCGCTTCAGCGGCGGACGCATCACGGACGTGCGCGCGGAGCGCGGCGCCGACGTCGTCCGGGCGCAACTCGCACTCGACGACGGCGCCAGCCGCCTCGGCGAGGTCGCGCTCGTCGACGACACCTCCCCGCTCCAGCGCTCCGGCATCCTCTTCTACGACACCCTGCTCGACGAAAGCGCCGCGTCCCACATCGCCTGGGGAAACGGCATCCCCGACGGGCACCTCGACTACGACTCGCAGCGGCCGGAGACCCTCGACGCCCTACCGATCAACCGCTCGGCAACACACGTCGACTTCATGATCGGCCGACCGGACCTGACCGTGACCGGCATCCGCGACGACGGCTCACGGCAGATCATCCTCGAAGGCGAGCACTGGACGCTCTAGTCGATGCGAATCGCCGCCCTCTACGACATCCACGGCAATCTCCCCGCGCTCGAAGCGGTTCTGACCGAGCTCGAGCGCGAAGCGCCAGACCTGATCGTCGTCGGCGGCGATATCGCCTCGCTCGGCCCGATGCCGCGAGAAACGCTCGACCGTCTGCTCGCCCTCCGGGATCGAGCGCGCTTCATTCGCGGCAACACCGACCGCGAGCTCGTCGACCGGTACGACGGGACCTCGATGCGGCGAGAAACAGCTGACCAGGACAACGTGTGGGTTCGACGCGAAGAGTGGGCCGCAGATCAGATCACGGAGGTCCAGCGAGACTTTCTCGCGTCGTTATCCGAGACCGTCGTGCTCGACATCGACGGTCTTGGACCGACGCTCTTCTGCCACGGCTCCCCACGCAGCGACGAGGAGATCATCACCCGGCTCACACCCGGTACGAGGCTCGACGAGATGCTGGCCGGGACAGCAGAGAGCGTCATCGTCTGCGGACACACGCACGTTCAGTTCGACCGGACACACCGACGCAAGCGGATCGTCAACGCGGGCAGCGTCGGCATGCACTGGGAAGGACGCCCCGGCGCCTACTGGCTCCTCATCGGGCCCGAGGTCGAGCTGCGGCGCACCCCGTACGACCTCGAAGACGCCGCCAAGCGAATACGTGCGACGGCCTACCCCGACCCGGACGACCTGCTCGATCGTCTCACCACAGACGATCCCTCCGTCGCCGAGGAAGCGAGTGCGCGGTTCGAGCAGGCCTCCAGGAAAGGCGAGTGAATTAGGGGGTCACCGCGCCGGTGGCGGCTGCGCGATGCCGGGAGATGACGTACCCTTGCGCGTCGAGTGCCTCGATTGTCGCGTAGCCGGCCGGCGTCTGGCTGCCGACGAACAGGTTGTCGCTTGCCTGCGCGCTCGCGAGCGTCGAGCCGGCCGCGTCGAGCAGCAGAACCGACGCGACGCCGTCGGCCGCAACCCCGGCGAGCCTGCCGCTGCCCGGGAACACGACCACCGGCTCCTGCGCGGAGGGAAAGCCGCCGGCGTCGGTGCAGCCGACGCTCTTGCCCGCGTCGGAGCCGATGGCGAAGCAGAAGTGACCGTCCGGGTTCCGGGCGGCGTAGAAGCTGATCCCGTCGCGGTTGCCGAGCAGGTGCAGGGTCGACGGGAAGCCGAGCTCCTGCATCGCCTGCTCGAGACCGCTGTCGTGCGCCTCGGGAATGTCGCTCGTCGCGACCGGCGTGCCCTGGTTCGAGAGGCCGAGCAGGCCCGCGTGTCGTCAGCGAATGCGGCGGCGGGCATCGCGATCGCTGCGGCGAGTGCGAGCGCCAGCACGGCATACCGGCGGCGCAACCGCAACGGCTGCGGCTCGCGCACGAACGCGCCGGTGGGAATCGGGTTCGCGGCGGCAAGGCGTGCAAACAGATCGTGCTCGTTCATCGTGTCGCTCCTTCCGGGTGAGGTAGTGTCGGTGCAGCGGCCGGGTCGTCCTCGAGCTCGCCCAGCCGCGAAGCAAGCCGGCGCTTCGCGCGGTGGAACCGGACGCGGCAAGCGACGCTCGAGCAGCCGAGCGCCGCCGCCGCCTCGCCAGCGAGAACCCCTCCCAGGCAACGAGCCGAAGAACTTCACGATCACGCTCGCTCAAGCCACGGACGGCGACGCCGAGCACCGGATCGGGCGCAAGCGGCGGCGCTTCCACCGCCGCAGCGACAGGCGGGGCCCGCCGCGCGAGCTTGCGCCGCTGGTTCGCAAGCGTCTTCCGCGCGACCCCGTAGAGCCACGGCAGCTCGGCGTCCGGGACCCGCTCGAGCCGTTGCCAGCAGACCAGGAACGTCTCGGCGACGACGTCGTCGACCGCGTCCGCAGGCGCGCGCCTCCGCAAATAGGCAAAGAACGGCGTCCGCGTGACGTCGGTAGAGCTCCTGGAAGCGCTCCTCCGCCGGCTGCTGCATCTCACCCTGTTTATGTCGCGACGAGGGCAAGTGTTACAGCCCTCGCACCCCGCGGTCCAGAGCTCGCCCGCTGACTACCGCTCGGCGATGGCGCGGATGCGAACCCCCGACGCCACCATCGAGATCACTCCTGTTTGGCTGGGCGCTTCTGCAGCCACGGCCGGGGCGGCTCCGGGTCGACGTGCCAGGAGCTGCTCGAGCTGGGCGCCGTGGCAACGGCGCTAGACGGTTCTCAGCGCCTCGGTCGGTGACATGCGAGCCGCGCGAATGGCGGGCAGGAGTCCGGCGATCGCCCCGATCACGAGCGCCGCAGCAAGACCGCCGGCCCACGCCGTCGTCGGGACGATGATCGCCCAGTGCTTGAAGGAGGCGTAGACCGCGGTCGACACCGCGCCCGCGGCGACCCCGGCCGCACCACCGAGCAGTGCCAGCAGGATCGCTTCGGAGAGGAACTGGCTACGAATCTGGCGCTTCGTCGCGCCGAGCGCACGGCGCAGCCCGATCTCGGAACGGCGCTCGAGAACCCCGATCAGCATGATGTTGCCCACGCCGACGGCGCCGACCAGCAGCGACACGGCGCCGAGGCCGAGGAAGAGGCTGTTCAGCGCACTCTGCGCTTCGGCGCGGGCGGTGAGGGCGGCGGAGGGCTGGCTGACGTCGACCTCATTGGGTGCTTCCGGGTTGGCGGTCGCGGCGAGCACGGATTGGACGGCGGCGACCTGGCTGGTGACGCTGCGGACGTAGATCTCCGTTGGGTGGCCGTCGAAGCCCAGGTAGCGCTCGGCTGCGGGAAAGCCGACGAGGACGGAACTGTCGATCTCGGGCGCGAGCGCCGCGGGCTTGAGAATGCCCGCGAGGTAGAACCATTGGCCGCCGAGCCAGATCCGTTCGCGCGGATAGATGCGGTCGATCCCGAGCCGCTGCGCGGCGGCGGCGCCGAGCACCGCGACCGGCAGCCTGGCGGTGGCGCCGTTCAGGTAGCTGCCGGCGGCGACGGTGGTGCCGACGGTGGCGGGCAGGCCGAGGCTCGCCGCCTGCACGCTCAGGCCGTTCGTGTTGAAGGACGGGATGAGCGGGCTGCGGTAGGCGTTCGCGGACGTGGAGCCGGTCGCTTGCACCTGGAGGACGGGGCCGATGCGGGCGATCATCCCGGGCGAGGCGAGCGGAAGCTCGGCGGTCTGCCCGAACAGGGTCTGCCCGTTGGTGACCGTGAGGAGGTTGGTGCCGAGCTTGTCGATCTCGGCGAGCAGGCCCGCCTGCGAGGACGACGAGAGGCCAAGCACCGCCACGATCGCGGCCACACCGATCGCGATCCCGAGCGCCGACAGCGCTGCCCGGACGCGGCGCGTGCGCAAGCCGACACTCGCGACCCGCGCGAGGTCGGACAGATGCAAGCGCGGCGGCTCAATGCTCGCGCTCATTACCGCCGCTCGTTGATGAGCGCGAACGCGGTTCGCCGCAAGCTGTCCTTGACGGCAGCGACGACGACGTAGCCACCCGTCTTCGCGTTGGCGGTGAAAGGAGGTGCGATGGCGATGCCTGCGCTGTTCGTGGTGACGTGAACGATCCGGCTCCTGCGTCCATGCACGCGGAAACGGCCGCTGGCGCCGTGGGCGGGAGCGGTGAAGGTCACCGTCGCTCCCGAGACAGCGTTCCCGTCCTTGTCCGCGACGGTAACCGCAAGCCGGACGGGGAAGCGCGATCCGGGCGCGGTTGACTCCCCGCTTGCGGCGCCCGGAGTGACAGTGGCGGGCGGGCCCGCGAGATTCTTCAGCCGGTAGCCGAGGGGCTTGGCGCCGGTGATGGCAGCGGTTGCGGTGAAGCTGCCCGCCGTCTTGTTCGCGACGAGCGGCGGTGAGCTCGCGTTGCCATCGACGTCGGTCAGCTCGTTCGCCTGGCCGGCGCTGCCGGGGAAGCTGGCGCCCGCGCCGCTGTCGGCGGGCGCGATCGTGAAGGTGACGCTCGCACCCTCGATCGGCTGCCCGCTCGAGTCGAGCACCCGCACCCGCAGCGGCCGCGCGTAACGCCTGCCGACGGTGGCTTGCGCTGTGCGAGCCGGCGCCGTGATCGCGATGGCGGCGGCGTGGTTGTCGAGGTTGTAGACGGCAACCGTCGAGACGCCGTCCGCGGCGGCTGTGGCCGTGAAGCGACCGGCGACGCCGTTCGCGACGAGCGGCCGCGAGGTGGCGAGCCCGTTCGCATCGGTCGCTGTGATTCCCTGGCCGCCGCCGAGGAAGCTCGCGCTTGCACCGGTTGGGCCGACGCCGACCGCGAAGCTCACGGCCGCGCTCTGCACCGGGTTGCCGTTCGCGTCGGTGACGCGTGCCTGCAGCGGCTGCGCGTACTGGCTGTTCACCGAGGCCTCCTGACTGGTGGCCCCGTTCGCGGCGATCGCGGCAGCAAGGCCGCTGGCGGTGTTCGTCAGGTAGAGATTGACCGTGCCGAGGTCGGACTCGGCGTCGACGCTGTAGCTGCCGGCCGTGTCGTTGGCGGTGAAGGGCGGTGCGGTCGCGATCCCCTGCGCGTCGGTGCCGACGACGGCGATGTTGCTGCCGCTCGACATGAAGATGCCGCTTGGCCCGCTCGACGGCGCGACGAAGTCGACGCTGATGCCGGCGAGATTGCCGGTGACCGGGCAGCCGTTCGTGTTCACCAGCTGGACCTGCAGGTTCGCCTGGAACGCCTTCCCGATCTGGGCCGTCTGGCCGCTGCCGCCAACGAGCACCAGCGTGTTCGGCGGATTCGAATCCGGACACTCGCTTCCCGCCGCGCCGGCCGACCCGCCACCGAGCGCGGCGAACGCGAGTGCCGCCGCCAGAACCGAGAATGAGAGAGCGATGCGGTTCATCACTGGGATGGCCTCCTCTTGCCGTCGGAGACGATTCGCCCGTCGAGCAGGACGATCTGGCGGGGGAAGCGGGCGGCGATCTCGTGCTCGTGCGTGATCACGATGATCGTCGCGCCCTCGGCGTTGAGCTCGTCGATCAGGGCCATGATTTGCTGACCGGTCACGCTGTCGAGGTTGCCGGTCGGCTCGTCGGCCAACACGATGGCCGGCCGGCCGACCAGGGCGCGGGCGATCGCCACCCGCTGTCGCTCGCCACCCGACAGCTGCGTCGGCCGCGCAGAGAGACGGTCGCCGAGGCCGACTCGCGTCAGGGCGTCGGCCGCCCGCTCTCGCCGCTCGCCGGCAGGGACGCCTGCGTACAGGAGCCCGTCGGCGACGTTCTGGAGGGCGGTCGCATGCTCGGCGAGGAAGAACTGCTGGAAGACGAACCCGATCCGGGTCGCGCGTACCGCTGCGAGCTCCCGGTCCGACATCTGCGCGACGTCGAGGCCGGTGATCGACACGCGCCCCGAGCTCGGACGCTCGAGCGTCCCCATCAGGTGCAGCAGCGTGGACTTGCCCGACCCCGACGGCCCGACGATCGACACCAGCTCGCCCGCCCGGATAAGGAAGCTGACGCCCTGCAACGCGGACACGGCCGGGTCCGAGCCGTAGGTCTTGGTCACGGCGTCGACCTCGAGCACGGCGCCGGTCATGAGGACGGCACCACGACGTGCTGCCCGGCGGCGAGGCCGCTGCCGCTGACCTGGACGAGACCGTCGGCGTCGTCGAACAGGCCGACGCTCACGGCCACCAGCTTGTGCACGCCGCCCGCCCCGACCTCCTCGACCGCGTAGCCGCCGCTTGCCAGCGCGAGCAACGCGTTCACCTGCACTGCGAGCACGTTCTTGACCGTCGCTGTGGTGATCGAGACGTCCACGGGCGCCTGGTCGAGCCGACCCGTGTCCGCCGGCCGCTCCGGCGTGACGTCGACCTCGACCGTCGGGGTGCTCGAGCCACCGTTTCCCTGGTCGGCGCTCGCAGGCGCCGTCGCGACGCTGCCGACGAACGACACACGCCCGGGGGTCGTCGAGTTGTCCGGCAGCGTGATCGTCACCGGATCGCCGACCTTGACGCTGGCCTGCTGCGACGCATCGAGCTGGATCGTCACCTCGCGCCGCATCGAGGTGACGGAAAGCACGGCTCCCGCCAGGACCGGCGCGCCGACGGTCGGCGTCACGGCCGTCACGCGAACCGCGCCCGGCTCGAACGCGACCGAGCCGAGCAGGAGCCGGCCCGTCACGGCGAGACCTTGCTTCGCCTGGAAGGACCCGATCGCCACCTCGGTGTCGGCGGTGAACGCGTCGCCGGCCGGTCCTCCGTCGCCGAGCGCACGCAGGTTCGCGTTTAGCTCGGCAACGTCACGGCCGGGCGCCATTCCCGGAGCGAACGCCCGCCAGGGCGTGACGCTGCCGTAGAGAAGCACGGTCGGCTCGCCGCCGATCGCGTACAGCGTCTCACCGCGCCTCACCACCTGGCCGACCGCCGGCAGCTTCGTGTAGACGGACGTCTGCCCGTAGATCGCGGCCGAGGACTCGGCCTCCGCCAGGCTCTGGTTCGCAGCGGCTAGCGCCGCCTGCGCCGAGGAGACCGAGCGCTCATCGCCGGCGACCTTCGGCGAGGCGGTCGCGAGACCCTGCTCGTCGGTCGCCACCGCCTGCGTGTCCGACGCGCATGGGCTCGCGCCTCCACCGGAGTCCCCGGTCGCGCCGCTGCTCGGGCTCTCGGCCGCGTTGCCGCCGCCGCAGTCGACCGCTTGTTTCCGGCGATCCGCCGCGAGCGTGGCGCGCACCTGCTCCAGAGCGCGACGGTCATCCGCCAGCATCGCCTGGGCCGTCTGCAGCGACGACTGCGCGGACGCCGCCGTCTGCTGCGCCTGCTCGACGCTCGACGGGGCGGTTCCGGCCGGCACCGAGACGGCGGAGGCGTCGGCATAGCCGAGCGTCGCGCTCACCTGCGTCTGCGACGACAGGTCACGCCGGGTCACCGGCGCGAGCGAGGTCGCAGCACCGTTGTCGGCCCCGCTGGCCCGCGCCGGGCTCTTTCCGGCGAACGGATCGACGATCGCGATCGCAACCCCCGCCACCAACAGGGCCACGATGGCGCCTGCGACGAGCGCCCGCGGCCGCGTGAGCCGTTGGCGCATTCCGGTCACTTCCCGCCCGGACCGCCGCCGACCCGCCCGGGCAGGATGCCCTGGCATGCCTGCTGGGCTGCCTGGAACTTGGGCGACTGGGGGTTGAGGCCGCTGCTGCCGGGGCCGCCTCTGAGCGTGACCCGGACGCCGCCGCCTGAGAACGTCGGGTCGGGGAAGTTCGGCAGCCCGTGCGAGCGCATGCAGGCGGAGAACTTCAGCGCCTGCGCTTGCGTCTTGGCCTGCTCGGCGGGGCTCGGCAGCCCGCCGTTCGGGAGCACCTTCTGGCACGTCCGCTGCGCCGCCTGGAACTTCGGCGAGTTCGGATCGATCCCCGAGCCGGGGCCGAAGGTGAGCGAGCCCTGGCTGTTCGGATCAGGGAAGTTCGGCACACCGTGCGAGCGCATACACGACGCGAACTTGGCCCCGTTCTTCGTCTTCATGGTCATCTGGGCGCCCCCGCCCGAGCCAGAGCTCGCCGATCCGCTGGGCGCGGATCCGGCCTCGGTGGTGGTGCTGCCAGCGTTCGAAGACCCGAGGCGCGCCACCGACGGCGAGGGGGACCCGCCCCCGCACCCAGCGGCGAGGAACGCGACAGCAGCGACCAAGAGCGCAAGGATGGCGGTGAGTACGTGGCGGGAATGCATGGTGCATCAGCTCCTTGTCCGGGCGAGAGAACAGCTGCCGGAAGAGATAGCCCCGTCTCGGTTACAGCGGGGAAACAGGAGCTGTTACCTGGGCGTAACCCCATCGTCGGCATCGCTGTCATCGTCTGCCCCGCTTACCGAACGGCGCGATTCGCTGGCAGACGTTCTGTGCCGCCTCGAACTTCGGCGAGCTGGGATCGACGCCGCCGCTCGGACCCATGTCCCCGGGTGTCCAGAGGCCGTTCACGAACGTCGGGTCGGGGAAGCTCGGGACGCCGTGCTTGCGCATGCAGCGGGAGAACTTAAGCATCTTCGCGCCCTCCTGCGGCGTGCTCCGCGGCCCGCCGCCGCCCTGGTCGACGACCGGGAGCAGCTTCCGGCAGGCCGTCCGTGCCGCCTGGAACTGCGGCGAGTTCTTGTCGACATCGGGCGAAACGGAGATGTAGCCGTGCGGAGCGGCGGAAGCGTGGATCCCGTG
>WNGE01006055.1_pt1 | contig 13536 bp, 15 predicted proteins | sample 5400651 | NCBI WGS metagenome assembly WNGE01 (sample SAMN13153370, study PRJNA577476) | soil metagenome | isolation source: 60 cm soil or saprolite under grassland replicate 2 | place: USA:California | collected 2016-06-15 | reverse complement strand
GTGGCGGCGGCGAGGGCGACAGGCGTAGCGGTCGGAACCGTGAGCTGCTCCCGCAGGTTGCGGCTCGCGATGAGGCCGGCCGCGAGCGCGATCGCGAGCACGGCGAACAGCACGCCGGCTACCAACTGCCACGGCAGCTTCAAGTAGCCAGACTCAACTGGCTCGGTATCGCGGTCGGGCGCGTCGTCCATCGCCAAGCCCAGTATCCACACCAAGCGTCACGCGAACCGTCATGGGAAGCGTCACGCGAACCGTCACAGCGGCATTTCGCCGAGGACAAGCTCCAGAAAAAGGGCGCTAGCCGAGCACAGGGTGGCTGCCGAACAGGTGTTCTGTCAACGCCCCATGTCAAGAATCTGGCCACGAGCCGTCCCTACGAACGGGTTGTGCGCCCGCTCATGGCCGATCGACGTCTCCTGCATGTGGCCGGGCAGCACCCGCGTGTCGTCGGGCAGCGCGAACAGCCGCTCGCTGATGCTGCGCAGGATCTGCTGCGTATCACCGCCGGGGAGGTCAGTGCGACCAATCGACTCGCGGAAGAGCGTGTCACCGCTGAACAGCAGACCCGCGTCGGCGGCGTATAGACACAAGCTGCCTGGCGTGTGGCCCGGGGTGTGGAGCACCTTCAGCGACAGGCCAGCTACTTCGAGGTCATCGCCGTCCGCGGGAAACGCATCGGGCGGAGGCGCGGGCGGCACCTCGTGGCCCATCCACATCTTCGCCGCGAGCGGCATGTTGTCGGCGATGAACAGGTCCTGCTGATGCAGAAGAAATGGCGCGCCGGTCGCCTCGACGATCGCTCGCGCGGCCATGATGTGGTCGAGGTGCGCGTGACTGGCGACGATCCGAGTGATGCGCACGCCCATGTCGCGGGCGAGGGCCAGGATGGTATCGGGTTCGTCGCCGGGGTCGACCACGCAGGCCTCGCCGCGGCGTCGGGAGCCGATGATCCAGCAGTTCTCCTGAAACAGGCCGACCACGACGCCACGGACCTCGAGCTCAACCACCTGATCGGTCATGGGCGCGGTCAAGCGTAGCAGCGCGGCCTGCATTCGAGCGCGGGCCTGATGTTCGAGTGCGACTTGACGGTGCAACTTGACGAAGCAACCGTCATGCGAACCGTCACAGCGTAGTTGACACGTAACTTGACGAAGCAACCGTCACGCGAAGCGTCACAACCGACCGCCTCGGGATGGGATCGGCTGGCGCAACGAGCGGCTGCGACCACGGCGGGGCGAGACATCGGGTCTGGTACCAGGGCGAGACGTCGGGTCCGGCGCCAGTTGCAGAGGCCGGCCGCTCTGCGAGGGAAGTGGCAGGGCTGCGCTCGGGGCAGCGGGGAGCCGAGACGGAGACGTGGGCCGCGAACGACAGCGCGGCAGGCGCAGCTGAGGACGCGGCGGCGCGGCGATTTTGCGACGGCCAGGCGCACAGCGCGCGCGCAAGAGCGGCGGCGCATAGGCCAGCGGGTAGACGGGCGAGAACACGAAACGGCGGGCGCCGGGGGGACGGTCACAGCGACGCCACCTGGCTGGGCGCTGGAAATGAATTGCCAGGCACTCGGGCGTGCGATACGCTTCCGTTCGGCGCGGGCCGCGCAACTTCGGTTCTCACTACACAGAAAACTGCATAGCGGAGTGCCCGCGGACTACAGGACAACCTTTGCACCGCCCCAAGCTGGGAGGGAAGGAGAACCTGCAAATGGCTGGCGTCACGCTAGACCACATCACCAAGAAGTACGGCGAAGTCACCGCCGTCACCGACCTCAACATTCAGATCCGCGACCAGGAGTTCCTGGTTCTCGTCGGACCGTCGGGCTGCGGCAAGAGCACCGCGCTGCGCATGATCGCCGGGCTCGAGGAGATCACCGGTGGCGACCTGTACATCGGCGACCGCCGCGTCAACGACGTCGCGCCCAAGGATCGCGACATCGCCATGGTCTTCCAGAGCTACGCGCTCTACCCGCATATGTCGGTCTACGACAACATGGCCTTCGGCCTGAAGCTGCGCAAGCGGCCCAAGCAGGAGATCGACCGACGCGTCAAGGAAGCGGCCGAGCTGCTCGGTCTGCAGAACCTCCTGCAGCGCAAGCCAAAGCAGCTGTCAGGCGGCCAGCGGCAGCGCGTGGCGCTCGGTCGCGCCATCGTCCGCGAGCCGCAGGTGTTCTTGATGGACGAGCCGTTGTCCAACCTCGACGCCAAGCTGCGCGTCGAGACCCGCGCGGGCCTGATCAAGCTGCACCAGCGACTGCAGACCACCACCGTCTACGTGACGCACGACCAGGTCGAGGCGATGACGATGGGCCATCGCATCGCGGTCATGCGCGAGGGTGTCCTGCAGCAGCTCGAGACTCCACAGTCGCTGTACGACCGCCCGGCCAACCTGTTCGTAGCCGGCTTCATCGGCAGCCCGGCGATGAACTTCTTCCCAGGCCAGCTCACCAGTGAAAACGGCGGCCAGGACCTGTGGGTGCAGACCAGCGGTCTCAAGCTCAAGGTGCCCGACAGCTTGCGCGGCAAGCTGGGCGGCGCGACGGGCCGCGAGGTCATCTTCGGCTTCCGACCCGAGCACATCCACCACCGCGCGGAGGTGCGCGACGCGGTCGCTGGCTCGACCGCCAACGTGAAGGTGTCCGTGGTCGAGCCGCTGGGCTCAGAGGTGTTCGCGTATCTGTCGGCCGATGGCCACGAGTTCATCGCGCGGATGGACGCCTCGACGCAACCCAAAGCGGGCGAGACGATCGAGACCGTCTTCGACATCGACAAGCTGCACGTCTTCGACAAGGAGACCGAGCAGGCGCTCAGCTAACCGCCTCTTTTCACGCGTGTCTTGTAGAGCCAGTCGCTCGCGCCGCGATGGCGAGGGCGGCTGGCTTTCGCGCTTAACGGCGGACGCCGTTCACGGGGGCATAGCGGTGACAGCCGAAGCAAGTCAAGGGCTGAGGGCGGGCACGGGCAGCCGGGCCAGGCGGAGAGGAGCGCGCTTGGTAGGGCAGGCGGCGCACGGCCGGCAGAGCGGGCGGTGCACTAAGCGAGGAGCGGTGGCGCAAGGCTGGCGGTGCAGGCGGAGCAAGGTAGGCGGCGCAGCGCAGGTTCAGTGCGGGCGGAGCAAGGCCGGCGGCGCACGATTAGGGCAGGCTTAGCGAGGCAGGCGGAGCAGTGAAATCTCAAAAGCAGCGTCGTGAAGGCAGCGCAGCGAAGCCCGTGCGACTGGTAGTGCTGCTCGCGGCGGGGCTGCTGGCCGGGTTCCTGGCGACGGCCGTGGCGCTGGCGGTGTTGATCGCGGCATTTTCGCGCTCGCCCGCGGGCGGCGGCTAAACCTAGAACCAGGAGCTACGTTGAGCGCGTGGTCGAGGATGGGCCGCGGCGGCTGCCACCCCCACCAGCCGAGGGCGCGGACTCGACCAGCTCGGGCTCGCCTGGAGAGACCTTGGGCTCGGGCAGCGTGGCCACGGCGGTCGTGACCTCCTCGCTGGCGGGCACGCCGTACACACCCACGCCACAGAACGGGCACATCTTCCAGCGCAGCACCAGCGGTCGCTCGCACCGCGCGCAGGTGCGTTTGAGGCGAGTCTGGCACCACGGGCAGAAGATGAACTCGGGCTCAACCCGCTGCTTGCACACCGGGCACGAGTTGTGGACCTGGATGCCCTGCAGGAACGCTTCCTCTTCTAATGAATCTTCATACAGCTGGGCGAGGGTCTTGGGCGGCCGCAGGATCACGTAGATCAGCAGCCCGGGAAAGCTGAAGACGGCGACCAATAATGTCGCGGCAACCTGCAGGAAGATGTCCGTGGTGCGAGCGCGAATGTCGCGGAACGTCCACCACACGCTGGCGATCCACAGCGCCACCAGGTAGGCGGCGATGATGGTGATGCCAATGCGGAGGATCTTCTCGAGCTGAGCGACGAACTCCTGCAGATCCATCTTGTTTGAAGCGCTCCCGCGGTGATGGTGGCGTGGCGACCGTCGATAGAGCCCTGAAATGGCGAGAACCGACAAGCGCACGGCGCGTGCCAGCACCGCGACACCGGGCTGCCGCCGCGCGCCAGCCTCTACTGTAGGCTGAACTGACGCGCCGTGACCATCACTTTGCCAAGCTCGACGCAGGCGCTCAGCCAGCGCCTCGCGGATGCCTTCGCGCAGCGCGACTGCGAGTTTTTTCTCGTGGGCGGATCCGTCCGCGACGCCTTGCTTGGCGCTCCTGAGTCCAAAGATCTCGACTTCGCCACGTCAGCCGCGCCAACTCAGACGGAGCAGGCCCTCCGACAAGCCGGCGGTCGAGTCTTCAAGATTGGCGAGAAGTTCGGCACCATCGGCGCGGTCTTTCCTGAAGTCAATGTCGAGGTAACCACCTATCGCGCGGAAAAATACCAGCCAGGCTCGCGCAAGCCGGCGGTGAGCTTCCGCGAAGACCTGACTGAGGACCTGGCACGGCGCGACTTCACTGTCAACGCCATCGCCTTCGACCCGCGCAGCGGCGAGATCACCGATCCGTTCGGCGGTGTGCAGGACTTGCGGGGGGGCATCATCCGCGCGGTCGGCAGCGCCGCCGAGCGCTTTCGCGAGGACCCGCTGCGGCTGCTGCGAGCGGTTCGTTTCGCCGCACGGCTCGGCTTCGAGATCGAGCCAGCGACGGCACGCGCAGTCTGCGAGGCGGCGAGCGCGCTCGCCTCGATCAGTCGCGAGCGGGTGCGCGACGAGCTCGACAAGCTGCTCCTGAGCGCGGCGCCCGCGCGAGGGATCGCGCTGCTGTGCGACCTCGGTCTGGCCGAGTTCAGCCTGCCCGACGTGCCTCGGCTGCGTGGGATGCAACAAGAGACAGGGCGCCACAAGGACGTCTTCTCGCACACGCTGCAGGTGCTCGATCGAACACCACCGCGGCTGGCGCTGCGCTGGGCGGGGCTGCTGCACGACATCGCCAAGCCGAAGACCAAACGCCTCGAAGGCGACAAGGTCACCTTCCACGGCCACGATCACAAGGGCGAGCGAATGGCGCGCTACATCCTCTCGGAGCTGCACCAGCCGAACGAGCTGGTCGATCGGGTCGGGCGGCTGGTGGGACTGCACCTGCGCGCGAACGCATACGAGGGTGGCTGGACCGACTCGGCGGTGCGGCGGCTGGTGCTCGACGTGGGCGACGACCTGGTCGAGGACCTGCTGGCGCTGTCGCGGGCGGACGTGACCACGGCTCGCGCGGAGCGTCGATCGGCGATTGCCCAGAGCGTGGCCGAGCTGGAGCGACGCATCCGCGAGCTGCGAGAGCAGGAGGACATCGCGCGGCTGGCCAGCCCGCTCGACGGCCTGGAGCTGATGCGGCAGTTCGACCGCGGCCCTGGCCCGTGGATCCAGCCGATCAAGGACCACCTGCGCGAACTGGTGATCGAGGGCGAGCTCACGATGAACGACAAAGAGTCGGCGATGCAGATCGCACAACGGCTCTATGCGGAGCTCGAGCTGGATACATTAGCGTCCACGCACACGTCGAAGCAGACTCGGCCGGCACCGGCAAATGATCGGAAGGATGGGGGCTAAAGGACTCGCGACGAGGTCCTGGCAATCTTCCGTGCCTGGAAGGCAGCAGCGCTAATCCTGCGCACGGAACCCGCCCGCAGGCCCGGGCGCGTTGTCGAGCTGCTTCGACGCAAGACCCTCCACAACACGGGGACGTCGAGGCAGCTTTCAAGGCCTCCTCGGGCTGCACCTACGGTCGCCGGCTGACCATCGACGGCGACCTCGATCGGGTGGCTGGCGAGATCGGCCGAAGTGCCGTCGTAGCTCAGGATGAGTGACAACCAGTCGTGTTGGCCTTTGTTGACCATGAGCAGATTGCTCGGCGGCTGATCGATAGACAGCAACCTCACCTAGCAGCCGCGCGATACATCCCACGCTCCCTTGCCAAAGCAAACCCTGAAATCATCTCGAGCGTTGTACGGTGCGAATGCCACCACGTCACACGTGCAAGTGCAAGTCGATCGCGACGGCCTGCCCGGGCAATTGGGCGTGTCGCACGCTGAGTGGGGCTACCAGGGCGTCGCGTACAGGTTCGTGTAGCCGTGTTTGCCCAAGCGGACCACCAACCGGGGCAGGTCGACGGCGGCGCCCTTCTGGTCGCGCCCAACCTCGCGCAGACGATAGCCCGCCTTGAGCAGCGAGTCCACGAGGAATGCAGGGTCGGTCCCTGCGCGATGAAGACCTGACGGCCAGAACTCGAAGAAGAGGGGCACTCTTCCAAGCAACCGGCGCATGCCCAAAAAGACGTCCCACTCATTACCTTGCACATCGACTTTAATGAAGTCGATGTCATTGTTGACGACCTGGTCGAGCGCGACGACGTTCACCAGGCATCCGGCATTCGGCTGGCCCTTGGATGCATCAATACCGAGAAGCGAGTTATTGCCGGAGTTCAAACTACCGCGCATCAGCATACCCCTGCCTGCGGCTGCGCCAACTGCGGCATTGATCAATCGTACGTTCGACAAACCGGCGCAGTTTTCTCGGAGCGCCCGGAACAGCCTTGGCTCCGGCTCGAAGGCAATGACGGTGCCCTTCGGGCCAACGAGTCGTGCAAACAGTAACGTGTAGATGCCAAGGTTCGCACCGACGTCGACAACGGTCATGCCAGGTTGAACGATCGAGCCGAAAAATACGCGTTCTGCGCGTCCCATCAGACCAGCCGCGTGCAGCATCAAGTACAACAATCGATCGAGCGATGTCGCGCGCATCGAGTGCCCAGCGACAGGGATTTTCCGCCACCAGAGGGACCAGCTATTCGCTGCCGATAGCACATGACTGCTCATGCGCCATTTTTCTCCAGCACAACGAGCATGCGTGCTGCGAAGAGTCCGGGAAAGCGCGCGAGGCATACATCGAGATCACGCATCCAACGCAGGGCAGCGGTTGGATAGAGCTGCGGGCGACTGAAGCCACCTGAGCCGAGATAGGCAAACGCCGCCAGTGCCTCGATCCCGAGAACGTTCCAACCTCGCAATTCGTGAGCGAACTCCCCGCGAACGAACACGCGGTTGCAGTTTTCCTGGGCGGTATAATAGGGTTCGGCCCGCCAATCGAAGCCAGGTGGAGCACGCCAGGTGATTGGGTTCCGCCTGCCGAGTGCTTCGGGATGCATGCAGCCAAACACGACGTATCCCAGCATGCTCATGGCTGGCTCGAACAGGACCAGCCGGCCCCTGGGCTGCAGCACACGGGCGAACTCGTCCAACGCAGTGCCTGGATAACGCAGGTGATGGAAGACATCAATCAGCACCAGGTTCGCGACTGAACCGGACGGAAAGCGTAGCTCGTAGGCACTTTCGACGCGATCGATACCATCCATACTGACCAGATCGGTGGTGATGCATTCGGGAATGTGCGACTTGATCTTGCCCAGGCCGGAGCCAATTTCCACGGTTTCGCCGGACAGATCAGATACAAGCGCCGCACGGATCCGCTCATACCATTCACCATAGATCGCAGCCAGGAGCGGCTTCCGCGCCCAACGCGAGGCGTTACGAAGCGTCTCGCGATAGTGATCCTCAGCCGCCGTCACGAACGTCGCTCGTCGCGATTTGACCTGGCCGAGTCGCACCCCAGACCCTGCTAGCCAGCCAACCCGCTGCCAGGTAGATGGTGGGGATCGCCATGATCACGTTTTCGGGTTCTGGCATCGTCAGATCCCGTGGCAAGAAGCCGGCCAACGACGCGACCACGATAGCCACCAATCGGCGCGGCACGGCCACGCGTGCGCGGCTCCACAGGCCCTGGCGGAGTCTGTAGTGTTCGACACGGTGTCGGGCGATCGCGTGCTGGCCGGGGCGTTTGCCCGATGCGCTCGCCGAGCCAGACACCCCGAATGCGCAGACGTGGTTCAGCCGGCTGATCGTCGCGGGTGCAATTGGCGCCACGCTGGGCGGCTACCTGTGTGGCTTTGTCATAGTGCGATTGCCACGTGCCGCCACGCGGTCTGCGATCATTTCCTCTTGAATGACCGAAACGCACCCGATGAACGACGTCAATCGGGACGTCATCGAGCAATTCCGCGGCAACAACGCGTAATCACGTCAGGCATGTTCAAGGGGGCCAGGCTGCTCTTGCTGACCACGATGGGCGCCAGGAGCGGCAAGACACGGGTCAATCCGCTGGCCTCCACGCGCGACGGCGAGCGGTACGCTGCGTATCAGCAGAAGACGCAAGCGGCAAATCTCGGTCGTCGTGCTCGAAAAGGTCTGAGGACGGCCATTCGCGCCGATGCCGCCGGAGCGCGCGACGCCCAATGACGCGCGTTTTGACGCCGGCCAGCCATAGCGACGACGCTCATCACACCCCTCGTCCAAAGCTAGGGGAGCGAGTTGTGCAGGCCACAGGCGACCCCCGACGGCGTGACTCGCGGCTGGGCGTGACGTCGGCATTGCGTGGGCACGAGCGGTGCATCAGAAGGTTAATCCCGTTGCCAGATGCGGAAAAAGCGTCCCGGCACCGGCCGGAAATCAACATCACATGGCGATCACGTTTGTTGACTAAAACCGTTTTGCGTGCTACGGTTCCGCACGGACGAGAGGGAGCCCAGCGCGAGGCTGGGCGTCGCCAGACGCCAGATGGGATACTGTAGGCTACGCCTGCAGCGAGGCGAGGTAAAATCGTTCGCGATTGTGTAGCGCCGCTCCCTTGATCCACACGTGCAACGGCTCATCTGATGCTTTCAGGTGGGCCGTTTCGCGCTTCTGGAAGCAATGCTGACACGCGCAAGCGCAGTCGCTTTCCTGCTTGTGTTGAGCACAGTTGCTTGCGCATCACCTGTGGTCGATTCGCCGGGTTCAACGTCGCCCGAAGCGCAGGCGACCAGCGTACGCCGCACGGCAGTGGCCGAAGTTCAGCGCATCATCGCCGGCAACCTCGCGCCGACGCCGGTGCCGGTGGCGACCGCCACGCCCGCGCCCACCTGCAGCGGCGCCATCTGGTGGTTCGAAGCGCGCACCTACGTGGGCGAGAGCCGCACGGTCCAAGGACCGGTGGTCGCGGCCCGCCTCGCTCCGAACGCGGAGTCGGTGCTCGAAGTGGGTCAGCGCTACCCCGACCCGACAGGGTTCGTGGTCAGCGTGCCGCCCGGCGCCGAGGCACGCTTGACCGGCCGAACGATCTGCGTCACGGGTCGCATCCGCACCGCGGCGGGTACGACGACGATGGACGTGCGCGATGCGGCCGCCATCGTCGTGGTCAACTAGGACCCTGTGACGGTCAATCGGCGGGCGCCGCGCACCGACGTCGCCCAGGTCGACTACACCCGGGCTCGGATGGCGCACTGGGACCGCGTCGCGGAGTTCGACATCAGTCGCGGGAGCAATCCGTACCAGCAGCGGCTGGTCAACGTGTACCGCTCCCTTGTCGCGCCCAACCAGCGTGTACTCGAGATCGGCTGCGCCGAGGGCGATCTATTGGCGGCGCTCGAGCCCTCGGTCGGCGTCGGCGTCGACTTCTCGGCGCAGATGGTCGAGCGCAGCTCGAGACGCTACCCGGATTTGCAATTTATCCGCGCGGACGCGCACGCGCTCGATCTGCGCGAGAAGTTCGACGTGGTGATCCTGTCGGACGTGGTTAACGACCTGTGGGACGTCCAGGCCGCGCTGCAACAGCTCGAGGCGCTCACGCAGCCGACGTCGCGCGTGATGCTCAACTTCTACAGCCAGCTGTGGCAGCTGCCACTCGACCTGGCCAGAAAGTACGGACTGGCGCGGCCGATGCTCGATCAGAACTGGCTGACCGTCGACGACATCGCCAATCTGCTCGGCCTGGCGAACTTCGAAGTCACGCGCCATTGGGAAGAAGTGCTGCTGCCGCTGTCGCTGCGACCGTTGGACCATGTGGCCAACCGCTACCTCGCCCACGTGTGGCCGTTCAGTCTGGCGGCGATCACGAACTTTGTCGTGGCGCGGCCACAGCCGCGGCAGGCGCGCACCTCGTCGCCGGTCGTCTCAGTCGTGGTTCCCGCTCGAAACGAAGCCGGCAACATCTCCGCGATCTTCGAGCGCACACCCGAGATGGGCGCCGGCACGGAGCTCGTGTTCGTGGAAGGTCATTCCAAAGATGACACGTACGCCGCCATCGAGCGTGAGGGGACTCGCCATCCCGAGCGCTCGGCGCAGGTGCTGAAACAGTCCGGTCGGGGCAAGGGTGACGCCGTGCGTCTGGGGTTCGCGCACGCGCGCGGCGACGTACTCATGATTCTGGACGCGGACCTGACGGTCGCACCCGAGGATTTGCCGCGTTTTCTGCACGCCCTGTGCTCGGGCAAGGGCGAACTGATCAACGGTGTGCGGCTCGTCTATCCGATGGAGAAGCAAGCCATGCGCTTCTTCAATCTGCTCGGCAACAAGTTCTTCAGTCTGGCTTTCTCGTGGCTGCTCGGCCAGTCGATCAAAGACACACTTTGTGGCACGAAAGTGCTCTGGGCAGCTGACTATCGACGCATCGCGGCACAGCGCGCATACTTCGGCGACTTCGATCCATTCGGCGACTTCGACCTGCTCTTTGGCGCGGCCAAACTCAACCTCAAGATTGTCGATCTTCCGATTCGCTACCGCGAGCGGACGTATGGCACAACGAACATTCAGCGCTGGCGACACGGCCTGCTGCTGCTACGGATGGTGGTGTTCGCTGCGCGGCGTATCAAGTTCGTCTAAGGAAGTGTCATCCCGAGCTTGCGAGGGATCTCACGCTGACCACCGAGATTCCTCGCTTCGCTCGGAATGACAAAGGCCTGATACATTGGTAGGAGTGCGCGTCGCCGTAGTGCTCCCCATGTACAACGAGGCGGGAAACGTGGCGGCGCTGGTGGAACGCCTGGCGGCGGTCCGCGCGGCCTCGGGGCTCGACCTGGTCGCGCTGGCCATCGACGACGGCAGTCGCGACGCCACCCGCCTGCGGCTGCTGCAGGCGCGGCAGCACTACGCGTTCGTGCACCCGCTCCACCACCCGCGCAACCTCGGCATGGCGGCGGGGCTGAAGACCGGCATCGCCGCGGCGCTGGCCGAACGCTGGCCGGAGTTCGATGCGATCGCGTTCATGGACGCCGACCTCACGCATGCGCCCGAAGACCTGCCGCGGTTGATCGAGCCGATCGCCGCCGATTGCGCCGACTTCGTGCTCGGCTCACGCTACGTCCAGGGCGGCGGGATGCGCGGGGTGCCGTGGGCACGTCAGGCGGTCAGTGTGGTCGGCAACGCGGTCGGGCGACGCATGCTGGGCGTGCCGATCGGCGATCTCACAAGCGGCTTTCGTGCCGCGCGGACCGATGTCTTCCGCACGATCAGCCTCGACGAGCGGGGCTTCGGGATTCAGCTCGAGGGAACGGTCAGGGCGTATCGCGCGGGCTTCAGGGTCGCCGAGGTGCCGATCACGCTCGGCGTTCGCAAGACGGGCTATTCAAAGATGGCCTACACGCGCGCGTTCTGGCTCGGCTACATGCAACTGCTGGTGCGACTGTCGTTGCAACGACGTATGGTAGACTTGCCTGCCTCCAACCTTTATGCCGAAGCTGAAGACACACAAAGCCGCCGCGCGGCGCTTTGAATACACCGGGTCAGGCAAACTCGTCAAAACGCGCCATGGCAAGAGCCATTTGCGCCGCAATCGCTCCAAGCGTGCGGCCCGCGACTACGACGAGATGATGCCCGTGTTTCCTGGCGACTTGAAGCGCATTCGTCGGCTCATGCCGTACGCGACGTGACGCGCATCAAGCCGGGCGTCACCGCCCATCGCCGACACAAGAAGACGCTGAAGCTAGCCAAGGGCTTCACTCAGGGCCGACGCAGGCTGATTCGCATCGCCAACGAGACGGTGATGAAGTCGCTGGCGTACGCCTACCGCGATCGCCGTGCCCGCAAAGGCGATATGCGGCGGCTGTGGATCCAGCGCATCAATGCGGCGGCGCGCCACTACGGCATGAGCTACAGCCAGCTGATGGCCTCGCTGCGTGAGCGCGGCATCACCATCAATCGCAAGATGCTGGCCGATCTCGCCGTGCGCGACTTGGCTGGCTTCGGCGCCATCGCACGCCCGGAATAGCTGGCGAGAGACGAAGGCTCGCCACGTGCAGCCTCGAGCGGTTCGGCTGGACGTGGATCTCGAAGAGGTCGTCGACGTCTTCGAGGGTCTGCCGACCGACGAGATGAAGGCCTTCCTCGATCTGGGGACCGGTAGGGTCGTCATCATCAGCATCGAATTCCGCGATATGGCCGAACAGATTCGCGCCGAACTCGAGGACCTATCGCCAGGTGACGACACAGCGTACGAGGTCAGGTTCGCCGCGCAGCTCGCACAACGGGACCTGCCCGAATGGATGCACGAGGTGCTGGTCGAGGCTGATCTGGTGGAGCGCGAGTTCGGCGCGCGGTTCATCGCCATCCCAGGCAGCGATTCGCACGAAGCCTATGACGATATGTCCGTCTTCATCGACACGGTTGCCAGTCCGCGCCTGCGAGGGCGTCTGGCCGATGCGATCATCGGACGAGGGGCATTCCGCCGCTTCAAGGGCGTCCTCGCCGGCGAGCCGTCTGAGCGCGAGCGCTGGTTCACCATGAAGCGCGCACGAGCGCGACAGCGGGCGCTTGACTGGTTAGCCGATGAAGGCATCGAGCTCGAGCAGCATCAGCAGTAGCGCGGGCGCTTGGCTCCAACCGTGATCAGGGTAAGTTACTCGGGCCGCCCCGGCAGCGAGATACCGCGATAGATCTGGTCAAGCGTTAACGTGACGTCAGGGCATGGGAAGATCACCAGCCCCTGGTCCTGCACTTCCGCGTCCCACCACGTGCCGTCCTTATCGCGCCAGTAGCGCATGACGCGCATCTGATCGCGGTACACGATCACGTACGCACGCAGGCTGGACAGCCGACGATACGCGAGCAGCTTCTCGCGCTTGTCGATTGATTGCGTGCTCGGCGACAGCACTTCGACCACGACACACGGCGAGGATGTGTATTGCTCCTCGCTATCTGTGGGATCGCACACCACCTGCACATCTGGGTAGTACACCGCGTCGTCGCCGATGCGCAGGCGCATGTCGCTGCCATACACGCGGCATCCGCCGTCACCCGCGGCGTTCCAGAGCTGTGCGAGGATATTGGTCGCGATTCGATTGTGGCGTTCGCTCGCCCCGGCCAATGCGTAGATTTCGCCGGCGACGTACTCGTGCTTGAACGCGCTCTCCTCTTCGAGGCACAAGTACTCGTCGATCGACAACGATGGGACAGGCCGCGCGGCAGTTTCGGCCACGCGTTAAGTTTACGGCGTCGGCTAAGGTGATCGCTGCATGAGCATAGCCGCTGCCGCAGTCGTGGTCATCGAGCCATCCCGTGGCTGGCGGGCGCTCGATCTGCGCGAGCTGTGGCGCTTCCGCGAGCTCGTGTACTTCCTCGCACTCCGAGATGTGAAGGTGCGCTACAAGCAGACCGCGCTCGGCGTCGCCTGGGTGCTGCTGCAGCCGCTGCTGGCGATGGGCATCTTTTCCATCGTGTTCGGTAGCCGTGGCCTGACCACGGACGGC
>WNGE01012661.1_pt1 | contig 13540 bp, 14 predicted proteins | sample 5400651 | NCBI WGS metagenome assembly WNGE01 (sample SAMN13153370, study PRJNA577476) | soil metagenome | isolation source: 60 cm soil or saprolite under grassland replicate 2 | place: USA:California | collected 2016-06-15 | reverse complement strand
AACCCCTCGGCGCGCCCATGCACCTTCGCGCAAGGTCGCAAGGGCGACACCACTCCGGCTCGCCTATTCTTCGGCGCGGCTTCAGGCGACTTGGGTCCACGCATCGTCGACTGCTGATCCAGCTGCAGCCGCTCGAGGATCCGCCCGGTGGCCAGCCGCTCGTGATACCGGTGGCGCACGACCTCGGCGTTGCGCCGATCGACGCGTACGCGCCGCAACCTGTGCGCGTTGCACGAGCCAGGCCCCGAGAACGACCGAGGCCAGTGCTGTGCGTTGGCGGCGAAGTATTCTTGGCATGGCGTCTCGCCGGGGCGAGCGGCTCAATCTAGCATCGGATGCGCGTCGGGGATCTTGACGCACGTCAAGGCGCCGACCACGCGCGCGCCGCGCACCCGCAGCAGCCGGATTGCGCCCGAGTTCCGATACGACTGCGGCGCGACGGCGAGAACGCGACGCTACGCTTACGCCGGCACGAACTTCAGCGCGACGCCGTTGTTGCAGTAACGCAGGCCCGTGGGCTTCGGACCGTCGTCGAACACGTGGCCCTGGTGGCCACCACAGCGCGCGCAGTGGTACTCCGTACGCGGGTAGATCAGCTTATGGTCGGTGCTGGTTTCAACGCGGCCATTGATACAATCGTAGAAGCTCGGCCAACCCGTGCCGCTTTCGAATTTGGTGCGCGACTCGAACAGCGGCAGCTCGCAGGCGACGCAGACGAACGTACCCTTGCGCTTCTCGTTGTTGAGCGGGCTCGTGAAGGGGGGCTCGGTGCCCTCCTGCCGAAGCACATTGAATTGTGCCGGCATGAGCAGCTTCCTCCATTCGTCTTCGGTCTTCACGACTTTGTCGATCTTCGCCGGCGGCGACTCGGTCGCGGCGGTGGAACGAACGGTCGCGGCGCCCGCCAGCGCGCCGAGCGTTGTCGTCAGAAAGTGGCGTCGGTTCATTGAATGCTCCGTTGATCCGGGATGCCATTGGTCGGCGTAGGACAGTCGAGCTTACGCGGGAGTTGCGTCCAGGAAAAGCCAACGGCCGCGCGGGATCGCCCCGGGCGGCCGTCTCTGGCAAGGCGGATCAGCCGTGCGCCTTCGACAGCGCCAGCTTGACGGGCCGCAGCGACCCGCTCACGTGGCCCTTCGTCTTCGCCGATTTGGCCGCGACCTTGTGGACGACCGGCATCGGCATCGTCTGCCCGGTCTCGAGCCAATAGCGGACCCGCTGCGCGTCACCGAGCCGCGTGTACTTGCCGGCGGAATCGAGCAGCACGATCACGAAGGGGCGGCTCGCGATCGTCGCCAGCATCACCAGACACTTGCCGGCTTCACGGATGTACCCGGTCTTCGAGAGCTGGATGTCCCATTGCGCGTTCTTGACCAGGTTGTTCGTGTTGTTGAAGCCGAGCAGTCTGCCCGTCGGCTGCACTTCGACGTAATGACTGCCGGTCGTCGTGAATTCGCGAATCAGCGGCTCGCGCGCGGCGGCGTTGACCAGAATTGCGAGGTCGCTTGCCGTCGAGACGTTTTCGGCGGACAACCCGGTCGGATCGGAATAGTGCGTGTGCGTCATTCCCAACGCGCGTGCTTTGTCGTTCATCGCGGCGACGAATACGAGGGTGCCGCCGGGATAGTGACGCGCGAGGCTCGACGCGGCGCGGTTTTCGGAGGACATCAGCGCGAGCCGCAGCATTTCGCCGCGCGGCAGCTCGACGCCGAGATTGAGACGCGAGTGCGTGCCCTTCAGGTAATCGAGATCCTCCATGCCGATCTCGATCGGCTCGTCGAGCGACTGGCCGGCTTCCAGAATCACCGTCGCCGTCATCAGCTTCGTCAGCGACGCGATCGGCGTCACTTCGTCGGCCGCCTTGGCGTAAATGGCGCGATTGTCGGACGCATCGAGGACCAGCGCGTTGACTGACGCAAGCCTGAGCTTGGCCGGATCGAGCAGAAGGGGGCCCTGCGCGGACACCGCCGCAGCGGCGGTTAGCGCGATTAGCCCCGAAAAAACAAGTATCAAGCGGCGCATCATCAAGTCGGACCTCAGCTCCCGCAGCCTTATAGCACGGACGCCCCAAAGGTGCCAACACCCCTGGGACGTCATGGAAATGGTCAACAGCAACTGCGCGCCGAACGTCAGCGGCTGCCCGGCAGCGTCACGTCACCGGGGAACCGGCGACTCCGGGTCCTCGGCCGCCGCGATTGCCGCGCCGGGTACAAACGCGCCAACCGGGGATCGCGATGACACGGACGCCCGCGTGCCCCCGCTGGGCTCCTCATCGCGCGACTCCGTCTGCTGCAGCTGCCACATCCGCGCGTACACGCCTTCGGAAGCAAGAAGTGCTCCATGCGTGCCGCGCTCGACGATCCGGCCGTGGTCGAGGACCAGGATCAGGTCGGCGTCGATGATCGTCGAGAGTCGATGCGCGATCGTCAGCGTCGTGCGGTCCTGCGCGATTCGCCTCAATTCCGCCTGGATCGCCTTTTCCGATTTGGAGTCGAGCGCGGACGTCGCCTCGTCGAAGATCAGGATCCGCGGTTCCTTCAGCATCGCGCGGGCGATCGCGACTCGCTGCTTTTCGCCGCCGGACAGCTTCAGGCCGCGCTCGCCGACCGGCGTCGCGTAGCCCTCGGGGGTGCTCATGATGAAATCGTGGATCTGGGCGAGTTGCGCCGCGGCGACGATCTCGTCGTGGCTCGCGCCAGGGCGTCCATAGGCGATGTTGTATTCGATCGTGTCATTGAAGAGCACCGTGTCCTGCGGAACGATGCCGATCGCCGCGCGCACGCTTGCCTGCTGCACGCTGCGCAGGTCGTGCCCGTTGATGAGGATGCGGCCGCCGGTCACGTCGTAGAAGCGGAACAGGAGCCGCGACAGCGTGCTCTTGCCCGCCCCCGATGGTCCGACGACGGCCACCGTCTTGCCGGCCGGAATCGTGAAGCTCACGTCGAACAGGATCTGGCGATTCTTCTCGTAGCCGAAATCGACGTGCTCGAAGCGGACCTCGCCATCGCCGGCGTCCAGCGGCGCAGCGCCCGGGGCGTCGGCCACCTCGGTGTTCTCGGCGGTCAGCGCGAACATCCGCTCCATGTCGGCCAAGGCCTGCTTGATCTCGCGATAGAGGACGCCCAGGAAATTGAGCGGAATGTAGAGCTGGATCATGAACGCGTTGACGAGCACGAGGTCGCCGATCGTCATCGTGTGATTGACCACGCCCGCCGTCGCCCGCCACATGATCAGCGTCACCGCAATGGCGATGATTGCGCTCTGCACGACGTTAAGGAGCGACAGCGACGTCTGGCTCTTCACCGCCGCCTTTTCCCAACGCTGGAGGCTCTCGTCGTAGCGCTGCGCTTCCCAGCGCTCGTTGCCGAAATACTTGACCGTCTCGTAGTTGAGCAGGCTGTCGATTGCCCGCGTGTTCGCCTTCGAGTCGAGCTCGTTCATCTGGCGGCGGAATCCGGTGCGCCAGTCGGTGATGGTGATCGTCGCCGTGACGTAGAGCGCCAGCGCGACAACCGTGATCGCGATGAACGTCCAGTCGTAGCGTGCGATCAGGATTGCCGACACGAGACTGATCTCGACCGCGGTGGGCAGGATCGAGAACAGCGTGAAGCTGATCAAGGTCGAGATGCCGCGCTGGCCGCGTTCGACGTCGCGGGTGAGTCCACCCGTCTGCCGCGCGAGGTGAAAGCGCAGGCTCAACGCGTGCAAGTGGCCGAACACCTCGAGCGCGATCGTGCGCACCGCGCGCTGCGTCACCTTCGCAAACAGGTATTCGCGCAGCTCGGTGAAGAATGTCGTCGACAGCCGGAGGATGCCGTACGCCACGAGCAGCGCCAGCGGTACCGCGAGCATCGCCGTCGCCGGGTCGAGATCGTCGACGATCTTCTTCAACAGCACCGGGACACCGACGTTCGCGACCTTGGCGGCGATCAGCGCCACGATCGCCGCGACCACGCGTCCCTTGTACGCCCACAGATACGGCAGCAGCGTACCGATCGTGCGCCAGTCGCCGCCCTTCGCGGGACCGGGGAGCGGCAGCGACGAGCCTCGGGAATGGCGCATGAGCAAATTTTAGCAGGGCGTGTCTACGATAGACCGCACAACGTGTGCTTGGCGCGTTAATCTATTCGCGCAAGGTCGCGGCCAGCGTCGGCAGGATCAGCTCACGAAACAAATCGTTGACCTCTTTCGGCGGAAGCGGGCTTCCACTCTCTACCCACCAATTCAGCACGAGAATGAATGTCGAGGCGACGTGCTGAACAAGAAGATCCGGGGAAATCTGACCCATCGCTTTGCGCCGCCCTTGACACGCCTTCCTGACATCGTCGGCGATCAATTCTGCGAGCACCCGTCGTAGGTGTTCATGAATGACGGCCCGGCCCCTGGCGCCCATGCTGTGCCCGCCCATCCGCCGGTGCTGATAGAGATGTTCGAAGATGGCAAGGCTGAACCAAACAATCCTTTCAGGCCGCTTCGCAGAGGATGGCAGCGCCGCCGATTGAACCGAGCGAAGCATGTCATGGATGCAACCGGCGAGCAGCTCGTCCTTGTCGCGGAAGTGCGTGTAAAAGGTTGACCGGCCAACGTTGGCGCGTTCCAGAATTTCCGTGACTGCAATGGCGTCATACGGCTTTTCGCGAATTAGCGAGCCGAGAGCCTCCCGCAGCAGGTTCTGCGTCTTTTCAATTCGTCGGTCCTTAACCCGTTTTCCTGCCACTGTCACCTCCACTCCGGAGCCCGCGCGAGGAGATAACGAACAAAGTGCTGGCTTTGTCCTTTATGGCACACACGCGTGTTCGCTGTTCTTCACTCCGCCATCCTTCAAGGTTATTGTGTTCCTGAACAAATGTCCATTTTCATACAGTGTTCCGATGCCGAGAGTCCAGCCCGGCCGCGGCGAGGTCTGTGGCAATGAAACAGGAGGATGCTGTGACCAAGACAGCGGATGGAAATGTAACGCCCAGCACGATCGGCGCGCTCCTGCACTCACCGGGTCGTTATGATCTGCTCGTCTGGCTGGCAATGCTCGGTCGGGAGGGTGTGTTTCGAGAGAAGATTCTCCGGCTAGCGCGCCTTCAACCCGGCGAGGCGGTCCTGGATGTCGGCTGCGGAACAGGAACCCTTGCGATCGCGGCCAAACGGCAGGTCGGGCCAACCGGCATCGTGCACGGCATCGACGCGTCGCCGGAAATGCTTGCGCGAGCGGAGAAGAAGGCGCGAAAGGCCAGTGTCGAGATTGTTTTAAGAAATGCGATGGCCCAAGCGCTGCCGTTTCCCGACGGGCAATTCGACGCTGTGCTGAGCACGATCATGCTGCATCATTTGCCCCGCAAGGCACGCCAACAGTGCGCCGCCGAGATGCGAAGGGTTCTGAAGCCGGGCGGGCGAGTGCTTGCCGTCGAGTTCGGGTTGGCCGCGCGCGAGCAGAAAGGTCTTCTCGCCCATTTTCACCGTCATGGGTACGTCAAACTCCCCGACATGATTGGCTTGCTAAGCGAAGCGGGCTTGAACAGTGTCGAAAGCGGGGCTGTGGGAATTCGCGACTTGCAGTTTGTTCTCGCGAAGGTCCTGCCTGTATCTGATAGCGGGCCAGCGTCATCAGCGGATCGAAGCCATGCGAGGACATAGCCGCCTGCGTGCCCGCGGTTGGATGCTGCCGGTGGGAGTAGTCATTCTGATCGCCGGTCACGGCATCGTTCTGTATTACTTTTCGTCGCATGTGGCGCTGTCGGCGGCAGTCGTGTCCGGCGTGATTATTCTGGGGGTGATCAAGCATCTGGGAGTGCTCGGCTCCGCGTACGCGCTGTTCCGGCGGCGCACTCGGCGCAATGCGCCCCTGGATGACCAGGAAACCAGACAATCGCCGCGAACCGGCATATGAGCGGGAAACAGTCAAACATCGCTCGGTTCGTCCAAACGCTCCCGAAACTTGATGTGCGCAAGGGCAGCAAGAGAGGGGCTAACTAAGTGTCCTCCATCGGCAGCGCCGCAGGCGTTCGCCGGTGCGAATCGGCGCCCCCGCGCCACCATTCGTTGCCGCCGTAGCCCAAAAGACCCATCGACACCCGGACGATGCCGTAGGCGATCCAGACGAGCGCCTTGTATGCGCGCGGCCGTCCGGCCCAATGCTGGGGGCCGAGAGGTTGCGCCCCGTCCTCGATCATCCGGGCGAGCTCGCTGCGGAGCTCGTCGGAAAAGTAGGGATCGCGAACGACGACATTCGCCTCGCGCGCCATCAGCAGGCTGTACGGGTCGATGTTCGACGATCCGACCGTTGCCCAGAGGTCGTCGACCACGGCGACCTTCGCGTGCAGGAACGACGCGTGGTATTCCTGGATCTCGACGCCGGCCGCGAGCAACTGGCCGTACAGCGCGCGCGACGCGTAGTGCAGCAGCACGTACTCGACGCGCGCCTGCAGGAGGAGCGTCACGCGAACGCCCCGCTTGGCGGCGGCGATCAGTGCGCGGCGGAAGCGAATCCCGGGGAAGAAGTACGAGTTGGCGATGATGATCTCGCGCTTGGCCGTGCGGATCGCCGCGAGATAAGCCCGTTCGATGTCGCGGCGATGGCGCACGTTGTCGCGAATGACGAACTTGGCGGTCTGCGCGCCGGCACGCTGGGCGCGGCGCAGCGACGGAAACAGCGGCACCTCGCTCATCTGGTATTGGACGAGCTCGTTCAGCGCCCAGACGCGTTGCATGGTCGCGACGATCGGCGCGAGCAATGGCCCTTCGACCGCGACCGCGAAGTCGACGCGCGGCGGCTTGTGCCCCGGCGTGTTGGTGTCGTCGATGACGTTGATGCCGCCTACGAACGCGATGCGCCCGTCGACGTGGGCGAGCTTGCGGTGCAGCCGCCGCAGACGGTGCGAGCGGAACTGCCACGGCGCCACCTCCGGCCGGTACTTCAGCAACGAGACGCCGGCGTGCGCGAGATCGTTTTCGAGCGATCGCGTCAGGTAGTGCCGCGCGCCCCAGCCATCCACCATCACGCGGACCTTTACGCCGCGCTGCGCGGCACGGATCAGCGCCGCGGCTATGATGCGACCGGCGTCGTCGTCGGCGTAGATATAGCTCTCGAGCCAGACCTCCCGCTCGGCACGATCGATCGCGCCTGCGAGCGCCGGGAAGAATTCGCCGCCGCTCCGGAGCAGCGTCACGCGGTTTCCCGGCACGTACCAGTTCATCGCGCGCGCTTGGCGCTGTCGAACGTCGCGGCGAGCGCGGCGTGGTCGGACATCCGCCCCGCCCGGAACGCGTAGTGGACCCGGGCATCGAGCACGGAGAGGCCGCGCGCATAGATCCGATCGAGCCGGAACATCGGCAACACCGATGGAAACGTGCGCGCCGGCCGACCGCGTACCGATTCGAAGACCTCGGTGACGCCCAGTTCCTCGACGAGCGCGCGGTTGCCCTTGCGCCGCCAGTCGTTGAAATCGCCGGCGATCAGCAGCGGCGCATCCTTGGGCACCGTCGCGCGGATCCGTTCGCAAAGCGCGCGGATCTGCCACTGCCGGCCGCGCTCGAACAGGCCCAGGTGGACATTGATGCAGTGGAGCGAGGGCCCGCGCGCCGAGAGCTTGATCTCGCAGTGAAGCATCCCGCGGCTTTCGAAGGGATGCGCCGAAATGTCGAGGTTCTCCTGGCCGATGATCGCGAAGCGCGACAGCACCGCGTTGCCGTGATGACCGTGCCGGTAGATCGCGGTCTTGCCGTAGGCGACCTCGTGCCAGACCGTGTCGGCGATGAACTCGTGCTGCGGCTTCGCCGGCCAGTCGTAGTGTCGCGCCGCGTGGCGCTCGTGGACGCCGACGACTTCCTGCAGGAAAAGGATGTCGGCGTCGAGTCCGGCGAGCCGATCGCGCAGCTCGTGGATCACCATTCGCCGGTTGAGCTGAGAAAACCCCTTGTGGATATTGTAGGTCGCGACGGTGAAGCGCATGGCGGGCCGGTGCGAAGAACAGGCAAGGGATTCTAACCGGTCGCTACGGGCGCGCGGCCAGCCTCCCGCAACGCCGCTCGGTGTAAGGCGCACCGAATCCGTGCGACCAACAGGAAACGAATGCGCATCGGGGAAAGTAGGGTCAGACTCGACTTTCTCTGCCTTTCTCGCACGACTGGCGAAAGTCGAGTCTGACCCTATTTTCCGGTCCGATGCGCGCCTGCCACCTATCGGGCTCTGCCGCGCGCTGCACGCCCATGCATGGAATCGGTCGCTTGGGCACTCTTGTCGACTGCAAGGAAGCGACCCGCCTCATCTCGCGCGAGCTGGATGGCCCGCTGCCGCTCGGCCGCCGCGTGCGGCTTCGGCTGCATCTCCTGTGGTGCGATGCGTGCCGCCGGTTCGAACGACAGGCAGCCTACTTGCGCATTGCGATGCGGCGCTAACCGGGAATGAGGCGCTGCGAACGCTCGCCCCGGACCGGCCGTTGATCCTGGCAGGTCTCGCGGACGCCCCCTTGCTTGTCGTCGGCCATTGGTCGATCATCGCGCCTCGGCTCGCTCGTCGGAAACCCGGCTGATGTCCCGCAAGACCGTGTAATTTTCGGACGCGCTCGCCGACCATAGCAACAGACGGGGCACCCGCCCGTCTCTTTTATTTGCCCCTTAGGAGACTCTGCCATGAAGCATCAAGCCACGATCCAGGCCGCCCTCGCCGGAATCCTCGCCCTCGGCCTCGCTGCCTCCGCGACCGGACAACCCGTGCCTCAGCCGAAGGACAGCGAGAAGTGCTACGGCATCGCCAAGGCCGGCCAGAACGACTGCGGCACCGGCAAGCACGCGTGCGCCGGCCAGGGCGCCAAGGTCGACAAGGATGCCAACGAGTGGAAGTACGTTGCCAAGGGCTCGTGCGAAAAAGTCGGCGGCACGACAGCGCCGAAGGCCTGACGCAACGCTATTTGATTTCGCCCCGCCGGACCGCGATGGTCCGGTAGGGGCGTTTGCCATGCCGATTCCGCATTCGATCGGCGCTCACGCCGGCGTCGGCCTGCGCGCGCCGCACGTGCGGCAGGTGCTTGCCGAGCGTCCGCACATCGCGTGGCTCGAAGTCCACAGCGAAAACTATTACGCCGGCGGCGGCACTGCGCTCGCGGCGCTCGATCGCATCCGCGTCGATTACCCGCTTTCCCTGCACGGCGTCGGGATGTCGCTGGGATCGACCGACCCGATCGACGCGACGCATCTCGGGAAGCTCAGGCGCCTCATCGATCGCTGCGAGCCCGCCCTCGTCTCCGAGCACCTCTGCTGGAGCGGTGCGGGCGGCCGCCACCTCAACGACCTCCTGCCGCTGCCATACACCGAAGAAGCGCTCGCGCACGTCTGCCGGCGCGTCGCGCAAGTGCAGGATTTCCTCGGCCGCGAGCTGGCGGTCGAAAACGTGTCGTCGTATCTCGCCTTCGCGGACGCGACAATTCCCGAATGGGAGTTCGTCGCCGCGGTGGCGCGACGCACCGGCTGCAAGCTTCTGGTCGACGTCAACAATATCTACGTCAACGCGACGAACCACGGTTTCGATGCGGACACGTATCTCGCGGCGATGCCGGTGGAGGCGATCGCCGAAATCCATCTCGCGGGCTTCGAGGACATCGGATCGTGCCTCATCGATACGCATGGCGCTCCGGTCGCGCCGGACGTCTGGTCGCTTTACGCGCGGGCGATCGATCGCTACGGACCCCGCCCGACGCTGATCGAATGGGATGTCGATATTCCACCGCTCGACACGCTGCTCGCCGAAGCGGCAAAAGCACAGTCGGTGCTGGATGCGCGCGATGCCATCGCTGCGTGAACTGCAGCAGGAATTCGTCGCCGCGGTCCTGGAGGACGGCGCCGCAACGACGCTTGCGATTACGCCGGCGCGAGATGCTCCCGAGCGCGTCGCGATCTACCGCCGCGCGGTCTTCGCCAATTACCGCAATGCGCTCGGTGCGACCTTTCCCGTCGTCGCGCGCCTCACCGGCACGCCGTTTTTCAACGCCGCCGTCGACGCGTTCGTCCGCGCTCATCCCTCGACGAGCGGCGATCTCAATATCTATGGCGATGGCTTGGCGACTTTTCTCGCCGATTACGCGCCGGCGACCGAGCTGCCCTATCTGCCGGACGTCGCGCGCCTGGAGTGGGCGATCGACGAGGCGAGCCGCGCGCTTGACGCGCCGCGTGCGCCGGAATCGGTCCTGGCGGCGCTCGGCGCCGTCGTCGCCGACCGGCTGCCGGCAATGCGCGTGATCCTCGAGCCTTCGTGCCGTCTGGTGGCCTCGCGTTATCCGATCCTGCGCATCTGGCAGGTCAACCAGCCGGACCACGAGGACGATGACCGCGTGAGCCTCGACCAAGGCGGACAAGCGCTCCTCATCCGGCGCGATGAGCAAGGCATCGCGCTCGAGTCGCTCGGCGATGGCGAATTCGCTTGGCTTTCGGCGCTTGCCACTGGCGCGGCCCTTGGAATTGCGATCGACGCTGCGCTGGAGGCCGATGCCGCGTTCGATCTCGGCACGGCACTCTCCACGCACATCGCCGCGGGGACGATCGCGTCGATCATCGCTTGATGTCAGGTTTGCGCGTCCGGCATCGACCAATCGGCACCGCCAAACTCGTCAGGAGCTTTAAGGATCATGGATGGAATCGGCTCGTCACCATCTCTCGTGCAGCGTGTGGTCCGGCTGTACGCCGGTGCTGCGCGGCTCGTCGACATGCTGCAGCCGATCTTCGCGCTGGCAGTGCGCCTTTATTTGGCGCGTGTCTTCTTCATGTCGGGGATGATCAAGGTTTCGAACTGGACGGGAACGCTCGCCCTGTTCGAGAACGAATATCACGTTCCGGTGCTGCCGCCGCATGTCGCGGCGTACCTCGGCACCGCGGCCGAGCTGGGGCTCCCCATTCTGTTGGCGCTGGGGCTCGGCACGCGTGCCGCGGCGATTGCGCTGTTCGTGTTCAACATCGTCGCCGCGACGTCCTATCCGGACCTGAGCCCCGCGGGCATCAAGGATCACATCCTGTGGGGCGCGCTGATGCTGGTGATCCTTTTCTACGGCCCGGGCAAGATCGCGCTCGACGAATGGATCAAGCGGCGGTACGCGTAAGCACGCGGGTCCGCAGCCGATCATTTCGTCTTCTGATACGTTCCCAGCAACGTTGCCTGTGCGAGGACGTGCCCTTGCATCGCTTGCTCGACCGACGCCTTCGTCGCCGGACTCAACGCAGCAAGTGAAGTGTCGAGCGCATAGAGCTTGAAAAAGTAGCGATGCCGGCCAATCGGCGGGCAGGGGCCACCGTAGCTCGTGCGGCCGAAATCGTTCCTGGCCTCGCGCGTTCCTGACGGCAGCGCCCCGGATTTGACCGCTTCGGCGAGTCCCGTCGCCGTCGGCGGAATGTCGTAGAGCACCCAGTGGACCCATGTCATCTTCGGCGCCGCGGGATCCGGTGCATCCGGGTCGTCGACGATGAGTGCGAGGCTCTTCGTGCCTGCCGGCAGGCCGGTCCACGCAAGTGGCGGCGATATGTCGTTGCCTTCGCACGTGTAGAGCGCCGGAATGGTGCCGTTCGCGGCGAACGCTGTCGATGTGATCGCAAGGCTCATGGCTTTCGTCTCCTCTCCAGTCGCGTAGCGGCCGGTCGCCGCGAGCCCGGCGATCGACAACGCGCCATCGCTTTCCGGGAACGCCGCACCTGTCGCCCCGTTTCCGGTGATAATAGCGCCCGCCGCCTCGCGCGGCACGCCTGAAGCGCCGGTGACGAAGTCCACTCCCGCGCGAGCGGCCTCCCCATGATCGAACCCTCCCCGACGGCTCTGCCGGCAGAAGACAAACGGCGGATCCGGCGATTCGCCCGCATCGAGTCGCCGGGGCAGGCGGGACCGCTGCGAATCGAAACCGGCATCGGCCGCGATTTCCCATCCTGAATCCTTGATGGCCCGGCACGCAAACGACGACGAAGCGCCGCACGTCCCCGCATCGAGGCGCGCGCGTCTCGCGACGCTCACGTTGGCGGCCCTCGGCGTCGTTTACGGCGACATCGGAACCAGTCCGCTCTACGCGCTGAAGGAGGTGTTCAGCGGAGCGCACCATCCGGTGCCGATCGATGCGGAGAACGTCCTCGGCATCCTGTCGCTCGTCTTCTGGGCGCTGATGATCGTGGTCTCGATCAAGTACCTCGTGTTCATCATGCGTGCCGACAACAAGGGCGAGGGCGGCATCATGGCACTGCTGGCGCTCGTGCTGCGCGAGGAAAAGGACAAGCGGCGTGCGCGAGTGCTGACGCTGATGGGGCTGTTCGGCGCGGCGCTTTTCTATGGTGACGGCACGATCACGCCAGCGATCTCGGTGCTCTCGGCGATCGAGGGCCTCGAAGTTGCTACACCGGCATTCAAGCCCTACGTCATCCCGCTCACGCTGATCGTCATCGTCCTCCTCTTCGTTGTCCAGAAGCGTGGCACCGGCAGCGTCGGCGCGCTGTTCGGGCCGATCATGGCCGTCTGGTTCACGGTCCTCGCGGTGCTTGGCGCGATGGGAATCGCGCGTGCGCCGCAGGTGCTGGTGGCGCTCGATCCGACACACGCGCTCCGCTTCCTGGCGACACACGGCTCGCTCGGCTTCCTGTCGCTAGGTGCGGTAGTGCTCGCCGTCACCGGCGCGGAAGCGCTGTACGCGGACATGGGGCATTTCGGAAGGACGCCGGTGCGGCTCGCGTGGTCGACGCTCGTGCTGCCGGCGCTTGCGCTCAATTATTTCGGGCAAGGTGCCCTGCTCATCACCAACCCGGCAACCAGCACCAATCCGTTCTATCTGCTGGCGCCGGACTGGGCGCTGTACCCACTCGTCGGCCTCGCGACCGTTGCGACGATCATCGCGTCGCAGGCGGTGATCTCCGGCGCGTTCTCGATCACGCAACAGGCAATGCAGTTGGGCTTTGCGCCGCGAATGGACGTCCAGCATACGTCCAGCTACGAGATGGGGCAGATCTACCTGCCCGGCATCAATCGGGCGCTCTTTCTCGGGGTCGTCGCGCTGGTGTTGGGGTTCGGGTCGTCGACGAATCTTGCCGCGGCCTATGGTATCGCGGTGACGGGCACGATGGCGACGACGACGGTGCTCGCGTTCGTCATCGCCCGCACGTTGTGGCGATGGAGCCTCCCTGTGAGCCTCGCCGTGTTCGGGGCGTTCCTGTTCGTCGATGTTGGCTTCTTTGCCGCCAATATCGTCAAGATCGTCGACGGCGGCTGGTTCCCGCTCGCCTTCGGCCTCGGCGTCTTCATCCTGATGTCGACATGGAAGCGCGGCCGCGGGCTCCTTCATTCGCGGATGGAGGCGGACTCGATTCCGCTGCCGGAGTTCGTGCGCGCAGCGGAAGTCGACTGCGCGACAGTCCCCGGGACCGCGATCTTCATGACGGCGAACCCAGACGCGGTTCCGCACGCGCTGTTGCACAGCCTCAAGCACTACAAAAGCCTGCACGAACGCGTAATCCTGCTCACGGCGTGCACGCTCGACGTGCCCCACGTTCCACACTCGCAGCGGGCGGCCGTCGAATCGATCAATACGCAGTT
>WNGE01006277.1_pt1 | contig 13544 bp, 10 predicted proteins | sample 5400651 | NCBI WGS metagenome assembly WNGE01 (sample SAMN13153370, study PRJNA577476) | soil metagenome | isolation source: 60 cm soil or saprolite under grassland replicate 2 | place: USA:California | collected 2016-06-15 | reverse complement strand
GGATCTGCCCATGAAACAATCCGGCGCCGCCGCGAATGACCACACCGCGTGCACTTCCGATCGCATAGGAAAAGCCGGCACGCGGGTCAAAATTCTTTAATGGATTGTTCAGTGCTGCGGCCAGCCAAGTTTCCCCTTCCCAGCGCAAACCATAGTTAACCGTGAGATTGTTTGTCGCCCGCCATTTGTCTTGTACATAGAGGCCTTCGTAGGTGTGGTCCAGTGTCCCTTTGGCCTGATTGCGCACCGCTGAGGAGATCGCCTTGCCTTGGTAAACCGAAGTATCAAGAGCTTCAAACGGATAGAACAGCGGAAACGATTCCGTCGTACTCAGCCGATTGAAATCGCCTCCAAAACTGAACGTGTGTTTACCCAGAGTCTTAGTGACACTGTCAACCAACTCGAACCTTCCTTCTTCATAGAAATCAGGATTGCCGCGATTTACCCCGAGTGTGAAGACGTTCGATACTTCCATGTGCGGCTGCGTGCTGGTAGTTGGAAAATCAAAAAAACGATGCGCATATTGCAGACGCAGCTCGTTTACCAAAGACGGCGAGGCGGTAGAGACCAAATTCCCCACTACAGACTGATCGCGGAAGAAATTGTTCTTGAAACCGGACGGCAGGTCGAAACCATCATTCAGGGGGGAGAGATTCGTAGCCCGCTGGTCATTGATGAAGTAGCGCACGAACAGCGATTCGCGATCGCTCAAGTTGTGATTGAGCTTGACTAGTCCGTTGTCGTAATTGATGCTCCGGGTCACGAATAGGTTCTCTGCCGGTAACCCCCAGATGTTCTTCTTGACGTTATTGATAGCACCGATGTTGGCCAGCACCGTCGAATTGTAGAAGGGCGACTCGACATGCCTCTGTCCCTCGTAGTTAGCAAAGAAGAAGGTCTTATCCTTCTTGATCGGTCCTCCTAGCGTTCCCCCGAATTGGTTCTGGCGAAGCTTGTTGAAGCCCTTGGCGGCTAACGGACTGCGTGCGTCCATCGCGTCATTGCGGAAATATTCATAAACCGAGCCGTGGAGACTGTTGGTTCCGCTCTTGGTGATGATGTTGACGATGCCACCCACAGCCCGTCCAAATTCCGTGCTGTAGCTGCTGTTGATGACGCGAAACTCCTCGACTCCCTCCTGCGAAGGGGTGGTTTTCTGAATCCCCGAAGCGGTGGACATATTGTCAGCACCGTCAATCGCCACGAAGTTGTAATGGATGTTCTGCCCCGCAAAAGAAAGCTTGGTTACCGGCTCAATGATCACGTCTGTGCTGCCAGAGGTTGTATCGCCAATGGTCACGCCGGGCGCGAGCAGTGCGAAATCGATGAACTGGCGTCCATTTACCGGGAGATTCTCGATTTTCTGCTCATCAATCACTGAGCTGACCATCGTCCTCGTGGGTTCGGCCACCTCACCGACATCCTGCACCGTTACCTCTTGAGCGATCTGCCCGACGGCAAGGTTAAAGTCCACATTGCCGCTAGCGCCGATATCAAGGTGGACTCTCTTCGCCTGCTTCTGGAACCCGGATTTATCTGCCGTAACGGTATAGTCGCCGACGGGCAGCGCCGAAATCTGATAGTCGCCAGTGGCCGATGCGGTGGCAGAGCGGGAGAATCCAGTCGCTGGGTTCGTCACCGACACGTTTGCTTGTGAAATTGCCGCGCCCGTGGTGTCATACACCCGGCCTTGAATAGTCACCGTAACAACCTGCGCGGAAAGCGACGAAGCCGTCAGAAAAACAACCAGCAACACGGCCAGGCGCACATTGCACAAACTACTCTGGGCGCTTGTTGTTGTCATGCCTGCATCCTCCCTGTTGGCGCCACCGCCAACGCTTGGTTCAGATCTTCTGTTTTCCATTGGTCCCGGAATTGTGGCCCCCCATAATCCGGCTCAATCTTGATTCCGAATCATCCAGATGCTGCGCCAGCAGCGCAGCACATTGCTTAAGCTTGCCCGCCGACAAAAGCTGATACAACTTCCGGTGAGCCGGAACCAGCCTTCCGGGATCGTCATGACCGCGATCCACCAGCACCATACCCATGCGCAGCTCGCCGATCAGCTTTTGATAAAAAGACTCCAGACGCCGGTTGCGGTGGAAGCGAATCAGCAAAGTGTGAAACTGCAAATCGAATTCGACGGCACGCACCCAGTCCCGATCCTGTACCGCTTGCTCGTAACCCTCAAAGGCATTTTTCAACTCAGGCAGCACATCGGCGTCGTTTGTCTTGGCCGTCAGGACCGCTGGAATTTCCAGCATCCGGCGCAGGTGATAGATTTCCTGAACATCTTTGAGCGAAAGTTGTGAAACCGCGACACCACGATGAATACTGCGCGTGAGGAGCCCTTCGAGTGAAAGAATGCGGGTGGCTTCCCGCATGGTGTTGCGCGAGACGCCGAGAGAAGCTGCCAGAGGGACTTCTTGGAGTGGCATTCCCGGGCGCAGCTCGCCTTTCAAAATCCGCTGGCGCAGGATGGACGCGACCTGATCCGCAACACTGACCCGGTGAATCTGCGAGCGCTCCATGAGAATGTAGACCGGGAACGGGACGCGAAGTCGGGGTCATCTTGCTCCGTCGTTGTTCACGTTGTCAAGTGTTGAACAATTCAGGTAGTGGGCTACTTTCGATATGATGCGAATGCATGCGGGAGATGGTCATTGGCCCCTAGATCAGGCGGGAAATTCAAAGTAGCCCACTACCACAATTCAGCGGCTCTGTGTAAATCTAACTCACTCTGGGCGGCACTGGCAGACTTACTCGCTCGGAGTGCCTACGGCGGAGAACACATCCGTAGCTCCATCGCCTGTGCACGGAGCGTCGAGCTCTCATGTATGATTCGGGCGGTTAAAATTGAATTGCACACGAAACACTCAACGAGTGTTTCACGGCGAATCAGGTGAATTCTTGGCATTAGCTCATACCATTACTCGGCACGGCTCAGTCTTGGACCTACTGAATCCGGCGCCACTTTCGCGCGAGCAGGCTTATCGCCTGATTGGCTGCCGAGATGATGAGGTTCCCTCGCTGCTGGACGCTGCGGTTCGCGCAAAGGAACGCTTCAAACCTGAGATCATCACCTACTCCCGCAAAGTCTTTATTCCTCTAACGAATCTTTGCCGCGATTACTGCGGGTATTGCATCTTCCGGCGCGATCCAGGGGAGCCGGGCGCACACACCATGACTCCGGATGAGGTGTTAGAGGTAGCCCGAGCCGGTGAGAAGTTGGGCTGTACCGAAGCGCTCTTCAGCTTAGGCGATAAGCCGGAGATGGTGTTTCCCGAAATGCGGGAAACTCTGCGACGGCTGGAATATAAATCAACGCTTCATACCTGGAAGCCATGTGCGAACTGGTTCTGCGCGAGACTTCGCTGCTGCCACACCCAAATCCCGGTCTGCTCAGCGCCGAGTGGATTTCGCGCCTGGCCGCAGTTTCGCCCAGCATGGGATTGATGCTTGAGAGTACCAGCGCGTCCCTGCTGCAAGCAGGTGCAGCTCACGATAATGCTCCTGACAAAGTCCCCGCCAAGCGCCTACGTACCATCGAAGAAGCCGGCAAACAGGGAGTCCCATTCACGACGGGACTGCTGATTGGGATCGGCGAGACTCCCGAGGACCGCGTTGATACCTTACTGGCGATTCGTGAACTGCATCGCCGTTACGGCCATATTCAAGAAGTGATCGTGCAAAACTTCCGGACTAAGCCAGATATCCCAATGCACGATTGCCCGGAGCCTAGCCGTGGCGAAATGCTTCGCTGCGTTGCCGTGGCGCGCCTTCTCATGCCGGAAGTCAACATCCAGGCGCCACCGCATCTCTCCGCGCCTTATTATGACGAGCTGCTCGATGCTGGCATTAATGACTGGGGCGGCGTGTCCCCCTTGACCCCTGATTTCATCAATCCGGAAAAACCCTGGCCACATCTGGAACAATTGAAGTCACGAACTGAGGAGAAGGGCTACAGCTTGCGCCAGCGGCTTCCGGTTTATCCTGAATTCTTGAATCGAGTGATTGGGAAAGCCGGTCTGCTGGCCGACAGAACGAAAGCAGTCGCGGACGAAGAGGGCTACGCACAGGTGACGGTTCAATGATCGTCGTACTTACGGGTGGTACGGGCGGAGCGAAATTTGTTGACGGCCTGCGGCAAGTCGTATCGGCAAAAGAACTTACGGTCATTGTCAACACCGGGGATGATCTCGAGTGGTGGGGCTTGTATGTCTCACCCGATGTCGATTCCATCACTTACGTTCTCGGTGGCCTGCTCAGTAACGAGCGCGGCTGGGGGGTGAAGGGCGACACGTTTTTCTGCCTCGAGACAATGGGGCGGCTTGGCCAGCCGATATGGTTCCACGTCGGCGATCGTGACTTGGCGGTGCACCTGCTGCGCTCGAAACTGCTGTCCGAGGGAAAGACGTTAGCGCAGGCCACGACCGAAATTTCCCGCAGTCTCGGAGTGGAAGCGCGCATTCTTCCCATGAGCAATTCGCGGGTGGAGACGCGGGTTGACACGCCAGCAGGGGAGCTCAGCTTCCAGGAGTATTTCGTGCAGCGCTGGTATCAGGATCCGGTCAATTCGGTTGGTTTCGCGGGCGCTGCCGATGCGGAACCAGCGCCAGGAGTGATAGATGCCATCATGTCGGCGAGCGTCGTGCTGATTGCGCCGAGCAACCCCATCAGCAGTATCGGTCCGATTCTTTCAGTGCCTGGTATTAAAGAAGCTTTGCAAAGAACGCAAGCGCCTGTTGCCGCCGTTAGTCCAATTGTCGGCGGAGCCGCAGTTTCTGGACCGGCGGGAATTCTAATGGCAGCTCAGGGATTGCCGGTCTCGATTGCGGGAGTAGCGCAAGCATACAAGCCTTTTCTGGACGTATTGATCGTCGATGGCCGTGACACACAAGCGGCCGAGGAGCTTCGGCGCTCTGGACTGCGCGTGCACTGCACCAACACTCTCATGCGAACCACAGCAGAAAAGGTGGAGCTGGCACGAACAGTTTTGTCGCTGGTTAATCGTGAAGCTAGGGTGCAGCAAAGCGCAAACAAGTTCTGATTTCTGGCCTGGCATGCCGCAGTGTAAATATCCATGATTCTGGTTCCGGTTAAAAATCTCGAGAATGCCAAGCAGCGACTAGCTTCCTTGCTTGATCAGGACACGCGTACAGAATTGGCGCAGGCCATGCTTCATGACGTGCTCGATGCGCTTTCTGCGTGCTGCAGTTATTCAGAAATCAGCCTTGTGACTAGTGATCCGTTTGTTCTTGATCTCGCCCAAGCATTTAGTTTCCAAGTTATACCCGATCCAACAAACCGCAGCGAAACGGATGCGATCGAGATGGCAACTCAGCTCTGCGAGTCACGAGGCGTGGAGAGCACGCTGGTGATTCCGGCGGATATTCCGCTGATTCAGCCGTCGGAAGTGACGGCAATTTTGCAAGCTGCTCCTGAAAAAGGCTCTGTGCTGGTCCCTGCTGCGGACGGTCGCGGCACTAACGCAATTCTCCGACGCCCAGGCGCTCTCTTTCCGCTGCGGTTTGGAAATGATAGTTTCAAGCCGCATCTCGCGGCAGCACGCGCCACCGGGAATGCGTATGTTGTGCTCTCATTGCCTGGGATCGCGCTCGATATCGATAAACCCTCGGATCTTGTTGTTCTTGCGAGTGCTCCCGGGGAAACCCGCGCGCAGCGCCTTGCCCGGCAGTGGAACGTGAGCGAGCTGCCTGTGGCAGCGAATGAATGAAGCCGCAGGCGAGCTGTTGTCAGGAGTTGCGAATCATTCCGATCCCTCTGGACGATGAGATTAAGGCTGGGGAGTCTGTTACAGACAAGATCCTGGGTGGAATGAAAGATCAAAATCTAGCTTTTATTGCTGGTGACATTTTGGTCGTAAAACACAAGATCGTATCCAAGGCTGAAAGCCAGATTGTGGACTTGGCGAAGATCAGGCCATCTGCTGCTTCCCGCGCGTGGGCACGGCGTTTCAAGCTCGACGCACGCGTGACGGAATTGGCGATGTCGCAGAGCCGGCGCGTGGTTCGCCGCGAACGAGGTGTTCTCATCACCGAAACCGCACACGGCCTGATTTGCGCCAACAGCGGCGTAGATGTTTCCAACCTTGATGGTGGTCGTCATGCTTTGCTGCTGCCTAAAGATCCAGACCGCTCGGCTGCCAGGATTCATCGTGATCTGAAAAAGCGTTTGCACCTTTCGATTCCGGTGATCATCACTGATAGTTTCGGGCGTCCCTGGCGCGAGGGATTAACCGAGGTTGCAATCGGCGTGGCAGGAATTAAGCCGCTGGAGGATTATCGAGGGCGTCGCGATCCGCGCGGTTACAAGCTGCGTGCGAGCGTTGACGCAGTTGCTGATGAACTGGCTTGCGCAGCCGGCCTGGTTTGTGGCAAGTTGGCGCGCACGCCCGCATGCATCATTCGCGGATTCAAGTATCGTGCAGGACGCGGCAGCGCTAGTGAGCTGATTCGGCCTGCGACGAATGACCTGTTTCGCTAAACTTGAGTTTCGGGATGGCACGGAGTTTGATTATGAGCAAGTCTGGAATTCATGAGCTGGAGAGCTTTCCCTTACTTGACTGGCACGATGTCGCTCCGCATCTTTCGCCCCAAATTCGTAGCGCGCTTGAGCACGTCCTCGAAATCCAGGACGGTTCCGTGCTCTCCCGCGAGCAAAGCCTGGCCTTGGCGAATGCTGCAGGGGACGATCTGGTTGGCCTGCTGGTCGCCGCTGATGAGCTGCGCCGCGAACTCGTGGGCAACATAGTTACCTATGTGGTGAATCGGAATATAAATTTCACCAACATCTGTTTTGTGGGCTGCAAATTCTGCGCATTCAGCCGCGGGCCCCGGGAACCCGACACCTATTTCTTGAACTTGGAGCAAGTCGCGGCAAAGGCCGTTCAGGCGTGGCAAGTCGGCGCCACTGAAGTCTGCATTCAGGGCGGGCTTCCACACGGTCTGCCGCCGTTCTACTATCGTGACATTCTGCGTTCAGTAAAGGGAGCTGTGCCTGGTATGCACATCCACGCTTTCTCTCCGATGGAAATTGTTTACGGCGTGGAACTGACAGGAATGGTGTTGGAAGATTATCTTCGCATGCTCCGCGACAACGGCCTCGATACGTTGCCGGGAACGGCCGCGGAAATTCTCGCCGATGATGTGCGTTTCGTGCTATCGCGCAACAAACTTTCAACCGAGCAGTGGAAAGAAGTTATCCGCACCGCTCACCGCTGCGGAATTCGTAGCACCTCAACGTTGATGTATGGGCACGTGGAAACCCCCTCTCATTGGGTAAATCAGCTTCTACTTTTTCGCGAGATTCAAGAAGAGACTGGCGGCTTTACCGAATTCGTCCCGCTCGGTTTCGTGCACCAAAACACATTGCTTTTTCACCAGGGTATTGCCCGCCCCGGCCCGACTCTCGCTGAGCATTTGAAGATTCATGCTCTGTCGCGAATTCTGTTGGCGGGCGCGATCAATAATGTGCAGGTATCCTGGGTAAAACTAAATCGGCAGCTTTCGCAACTTTGCCTGCATGCTGGGGCGAATGATTACGGCGGGACTCTGATGGAAGAAAACATTTCGCGAGAAGCAGGAGCTACTGCGGGCCAGTACACGAGCCCTGGGGAATTTCAGTCTCTAATTCTAGAGGCTGGGCGGATTCCCGCGGAGCGCAACACTACCTACACACGCATCAACATAAAAATGCCGAGCGAGCAATTCATATTTGAGCAAGCCCTTGAGCCGGAATTCGCATAACCCGGGGTTCGCATAACCCAGACCATAACAATGACGCGCTCCATTGCGGTGCTCGGAGGCACAGGGCCTGAAGGTTTTGGCCTCGCACGGCGCTGGGCCAAGGCGGGCGAGAAAATCATCATCGGCTCACGTGATGCCAAACGAGCGCGCGCGGCGGCAGAAAAGATCACGGCTTCCATTGAAGACGCACAAGTGTCTGGCGATGAAAACATTGTTGCCTGTGCTGCAGCCGATCTGGTAGTTCTAACAATTCCATTTGAGGGGCACGCTCCGCTGCTGAAGCAGATCAAGCCGGTGATTCGGCCGGACGCCATTGTCGTGGACGCCACAGTGCCATTGGCTGCCAGCGTCGGCGGGCGCGCGACTCGCACGCTGGGAATCTGGCAGGGCTCCGCAGCGCAGGAAACTGCTGAGATTTTGCCCAAAGTCGCTGTAGTCGCAGCTTTCCAGAATATTGCCGCTGACCTTTTGAATGGCGATGGCCCCGTAGAATGCGATGTGATCGTTTGCAGCGATGATGCGAATGCGGCTCAGTCCGTGCGTATGCTTGCTGCGAGGATTCCCGGCGTGCGTGCCATTGATGGCGGCAAGCTGGAAAACGCGCGCATTCTCGAGCAAATCACAGCGTTGCTGATCGGTCTGAACATCCGCCACAAGGGCCACAGCGGGATTCGCATCACCGGCTTGCCAGACCAAGCGTATAACTCGTAACTTTGCCGTTCCGACGGTGAGTTTCGCGGTCACGAATCAGTATGAACGATCCTCCCGATCACGTCATTCAATTTAAGAATGTATCGTATCGTCTGGAAAATGGATTGGAGCTCCTTCACAACCTAACGCTCGAAATTGAACGTGGCGAAACTCTCGTGCTCCTCGGCCGCAGCGGCTCTGGCAAAACCACCACGCTCAAACTCATTAACCATCTACTTTCCCCAAGTGGCGGGGTAGTCTTAGTTGACGGCCGCTCGCTTTGTGATTGGGATTTGATCCGGCTCCGGCGAATGATTGGTTATGTGATTCAGGAAGTCGGGCTGTTTCCTCATTTCACGGTGGAGCGCAACATAGCGCTCGTGCCGCAGCTTGAGAGATGGTCGGCAGAGCGCATCGGTCAGCGTGTGCAAGAACTATTGCGACTGGTCGGGATCGATCCGCAACTGGCCTCTCGGCATCCCCGTGAGCTTTCGGGTGGACAGCGCCAAAGAGTGGGCGTTGCCCGCGCTCTGGCCGCCGATCCGCCAATTCTCTTGATGGACGAGCCTTTCGGCGCCCTCGACCCTATCACCCGCGCCGAACTGCAACGAGAATTCCTCGCCTTACAGAATCGACTCGGGAAGACTGTCGTATTCGTGACCCACGACTTGCGCGAGGCGCTGCTGCTCGGCACACGCATCGCACTAATGGAAGCGGGACGGTTGGTTACTGTGCAAGCTCCCGATCAATTTGTGCACTCCCCTGAACCGATAGTTGCGGCATATGTGAACGCCTTCGGAACCGATCTCAAGCGAGGCGCCTTATGAACTTCTGGCAATTTGTTCTGCAAAACCACACAGAAATTCTGGAACTCACGCTCGAGCATCTGTGGCTTGTGGCCGTGTCCACCGTGCTTGCAGTGCTGATCGGAATCCCCCTGGGAATTCTGATCACGCGCCGGCCTGCGCTGAACAAACCCGTGCTGGGGGCCGCCAACGTCATTCAGACAATCCCTAGCCTCGCACTCTTTGGATTTCTGCTGCCCGCGCCCTGGATCGGAGCACGCGCGGATCGCCTCGCCATTCTTGCGCTCACGCTGTATGCCCTTCTTCCGCTGATCCGCAACACCTACACGGGAATCAAAGGCGTAGACCGCGCCATCATTGAAGCCGGTCGCGGCATGGGCATGACTGATAGTCAATTGCTATGGCAGGTGGAACTTCCGCTGGCTTTGGGCGTCATCATCGCCGGGGTGCGCGTTGCGACGGTGATTTCGGTTGGCCTCGCGACCATTGCCGCCGCTATCGGCGCCGGAGGTCTGGGCGAATATATTTTTCGCGGTCTTGCGATGGTAAATGATCAGGTCATTCTGGCTGGTGCTATTCCGGCGGCAATTCTGGCGTTGTTAGCAGACGTAAGCCTTGGCTCGCTGGAGAAGCGCTTGAGCCCACGCTGACAACTGAGAACTAAGAACTGGGAACTGGTTCCGTTAGCTGAATCCTCGCTGGGAGCGAGCAGAAAGGTTGTGGATGATCGCGCACAGCTATGGTTCGTAAGCTTTCAATTCTCGCGCTGGCACTGACGCTCACCGCTTGCGCGCCACGTGAAAACCGTATCGTTGTCGGATCGAAAAACTTTACTGAGCAGCTCATCCTCGGAGAAATCATCGCGCAACAGATCGAGACACAAACGCACCTTGCCGTGGAGCGCCGGTTCTATCTCGCCGGCAGCTACATCTGCCATCAGGCGATTCTTGGTGGACGGATCGACATTTATCCCGAGTACACGGGTACAGCGTTGACGGCGATTCTAAAGCAGAAGCCGGATGGTAATCGGGAAGCGGTCTATCAACGGGTGAAGAGCGAGTATGCGCAGCGCTTCAACCTCTCAGTGGGTGCGCCTTTCGGATTCAACGATACCTTCGCGATTGAAATTCGTGGCGAGGATGCCCGCCGCCTCGGCTTGAAGACCATCTCGCAAGCCGCCGCCTACACGCCGCAATGGCGGGCCGGTTTTGGATATGAGTTCATGGAACGCCCAGATGGCTACAAAGGCCTGGCCGCAACCTATGGCTTGCGCTTTGCCGCTCCGCCTCGCATCATGGACCTCGGCCTGCTGGCTCGCGCCCTGAAAGACAAGCAGATCGATCTCGCTGCCGGAAACACCACTGATGGCCTGATCCCGGCGCTTGATCTGTTTGTGCTCGAAGACGACAAGCACTATTTCCCTCCGTACGAAGCCGTGCCGATTATTCGCGAGCAAACTCTGACCGAGCATCCGGAAGTAAAACAGACCTTAGACGAACTCGCTGCCAAAATCTCAGACACCGAAATGCGCCAGCTCAACTACGAAGTGGACGGTCAGAAGCGGGACGTGAAGGATGTCGTGCGCGAGTTCCTGCGGAAGAGAGGACTCTAGCCTGGGCGTTCCCAGGGCTGGTTCGATTCTGTTAACCAGTCCAGAGAAAGACACGACTTATTTGCTAAATCTATGAGAGCAAAGAGCCGGGTTGCAGGGCTTAAGGGAGGCTCGGGCTTTCGTTTTGTCGCAGGGCACTCTTGTTGGCTCATTATAGTGAGTCAAATAGACTCATCTTATGGCTAAACGGCTGCGAGTGATTCTACATGATCCCGAATACCGCGAAATCCAACACATGGCGCGCTCGCGCCACATGTCAATCGCCGAGTGGGTCCGGCAAGCGCTGGATCTGGCGCGTCACCGGGAGCCTTTGGGAGGTGCCGGCAAGAAACTCGAAGTCATCCGGGCGGAGGCGCAGCATGACTATCCCGTCGGTGATATCGACAGCATGTTGGCCGAGATCGAGAAGGGATACGGAACTGGTGTGCATCCGTGATTCTGATCGACTCCAATATCCCGATGTATCTCATTGGCGCGCCCATCCTCACAAGAGCGACGCGCAACGCAGGGGAATCCGGACCGCTCTGTCTACTTTCTGCGACGTATATTCCCAAACCTGCTCCTACATCAGCCACACCGCATCCACATCCACGATCACCTGCGTGCGCGGGATTTTGTGCTGTGTCGCATAAGCCAGCATTGCCCGCAAGAGCGCGTTCAGCTTCTCCCGGCTGGGAGATTTCAGGACGAAATGGTAGCGGTAATCTTCCTTCAACCGCAGAATTGGCGCGGCTGCCGGACCCAGCACGCGAATACCATCGTGCCGTGTCTTCTCGAACCACTGGCCTAGAATCCCCGACCAGCGCAGCGCTTCATCCAACTTGTCGCTGCGCACCAGCACATTCGCAATTGCACTGTACGGCGGATAGTGCATCCAACTGCGGAATCGCAGTTCCTTGTCATAAAATCCGGCGAAGTCGTGCTGCGCTGCATATTGCACCGCGTAGTGATCGGGAAAGTAGGTTTGCAAGATTACCTTGCCAGGCTTTTGCCCGCGCCCCGCGCGCCCGGCCACTTGCGTCAGCAACTGGAAGGTGCGCTCGGCGGCACGAAAATCGGGAAATCCCAAAGCTGCGTCCGCGCCCACCACCCCCACCAGTGTGACGCCATGAACGTCGTGCCCTTTGGCGATCATCTGCGTGCCCACCAGCAGATCGAGTTCGCCTTCGTTCAACGCATTCAGCGCACGCTCAAAATCTTCACGACCGCGTACGGTATCCCGGTCCAGGCGGCCAATTCGCGCTTGCGGAAACATTCCATGCAACAACTCTTCCAGCTTTTCTGATCCTGTCCCCAGAAAGTAGACATATTCGCTTCCGCAGTGAACGCAGGCTTTCGGGACGGGAGCGATGTAGCCGCAGTAATGGCATTCCATGCGATGTGTACGTTTGTGATGCGTGAGCGCAATCGCACAGTTCTTGCATTCCAGAGTTTTGCCGCAAGCCCGGCACAGCACCACGGGCGAATATCCGCGGCGGTTGAGCAGCACCATAACTTGTTCCTTCTGTTCGAGCCGCTCGCGAATTTCTTCCGCTAGCTTGCGCGAGATCACTTGCTCGTGCCCGGTCTCCTGGAACTCCTGGCGCATGTCGACAATCTCGACTTCCGGCAAAGGCCGCTGCTCCACGCGATCAGGCAATTGGAGCAGCGCGTACTTATTCTTCTTTGCATTGAAGTAGGACTCCAGCGACGGTGTAGCTGAACCCAACACTACGACTACATTCGCCATCTTGGCCCGCATCACCGCGACATCACGCGCGTGATAGCGCGGAGTCTCTTCCTGCTTGTAGGACGAATCTTGCTCTTCATCTACGATGATGAGCGCTAGATCTGACAGTGGTGCAAAAACTGCCGATCGCGTGCCGACCACCATGCGTGTCTCGCCGCGCTTGATGCGATGCCACTGCTCGGCCCGCTCCTGAGCCGACAACGCCGAGTGCAAAATAGCGACCTCATCGCCAAACACCTGATGCAAATCCGCAGCGACCGCCGGGGTAAGCCCGATTTCCGGGACGAGAAGAATCGCAGACTGCCCGGCATCGAGAACCGATTTCATAGCAGCCAAATAAACGGCCGTTTTGCCCGATCCGGTTACGCCATGCAGCAATATTCCGGAGAATGCGGATGCCGCCATCCCGCGCTGAACGTTCTTCAAGGCATCCTGCTGAGCAGCGTTAAGTTGAAAATCAAATTGTGACGGCCGGGCTTTCAGGCCAGAGAGCGTAAATTCGGCCGGCTCTTCCGTGATTTCGACGCCCTCGCGCCTCACAAGGGTAGCGAGCGTGGTGCGAGGGACGGCCAGTCCGCGCAGCGCTTCCACGCTGATTCTTCCTCCGGCTGCAGCAAGTGTATCTATGAGCGTTCGCTGATTGGCATTGAGTCTTCCTTCCACATTTTTGAGGATTGCAAATTTCATCACGCGCGCGCCATCGCGTGCATCTGAAAGATCTTCGCGAGCAATCCACTTCTTCCGCACCATGCCTTCGAGCACCGTCTTGGAGGCGCGAGCCGCAGCGCGCAAGCTGGCTTCCCGAGCCATGTCGCGCTCCGACAGGTAATCGAGCACGCGAAATTCGGCCGATTGCTCTTCTGGAGTTTTGCGGGAGCGGCCCGATGATCCGGACATGCTCGCCTGGTGCAGAGCTAGCCGGCCTTCATCAGTGATGC
>WNGE01006051.1_pt1 | contig 13545 bp, 9 predicted proteins | sample 5400651 | NCBI WGS metagenome assembly WNGE01 (sample SAMN13153370, study PRJNA577476) | soil metagenome | isolation source: 60 cm soil or saprolite under grassland replicate 2 | place: USA:California | collected 2016-06-15 | reverse complement strand
TGGCGCGGCTCGGTCCGGCCGTCGCGCCGCTGGGCGCCGAGCTCATCTTCGTCGATGACAGCGATGACGAGACGCCGGACGTGCTGGCCGAGCAGGCCCGGACCTGCCCGGTCCCGATTCGGATCCTGCACCGGCCGCCGGGCTCGAGGAAGGGCGGCCTGGGCAGTGCCGTCGTCGCCGGGGCGCGCCACGCACGCGGTGACTGGGTCCTGGTCATGGACGCCGACCTGCAGCATCCGCCGGAGGCCGCGGCCGTGCTGGCGAGCACGGCCATGCGCCACGATTGCGACATCGTGGTGGGCACCAGGTACGCCGGCGATCGGTCCGCGGCGGACGGCCTGGGCAGCGCCGGGCGGGTCTTCGTGTCCTCTTCCGCCACCCGGCTGGTCAAGAACGTCTTCCCGCGCCGGCTGGCGATGGTGAGCGATCCGCTGAGCGGGCTCTTCGCCTTCCGCCGGACCAGCGTGAACCTCGATCGGCTCAGGCCGACCGGCTTCAAGGTGCTGCTGGAAATCCTGGTCCGCAACCCGGTCGCCCGGGTGGCCGAGGTGGCCTACCGTTTCGAACCGCGCGCGGCAGGCGATTCTAAGGCCTCGCTGCGTCAGGGCGTCATGTTCCTGCGCCATCTAGTCAGGCTGCGCGCGGCGCGGCTGGCCAAGCAGCTGCGGGAGCGGCCGGCCACCAGGAGCGAGCGGATCAGCCAGGCCATGAGGTTCGTGTCGTTCGGGCTGGTCGGCGCGACGGGCATCGTGGTCAACAGCGCCGCCCTCTGGTTCTTCTTTCACACCCTGGGCTGGAACCACCTGCTCGGGGCGTCACTGGCCACCCAGGTCTCCACCACATGGAACTTCGTGCTGGTGGACACGATAATTTACCGCAAGCGCGCCCACGGCACCCGCCTCGGCCGGGCAGTCCGGTTCTTCATCATGAACAACGTCCTGCTGCTGGCCCGCCTCCCGGTCTTCCAGTTCCTGATCGACCGGGGCCTGGACGTCCTGGTCGCGAACGGGATCACCCTGGTGCTCTTGTTCGTCGTCCGCTTCGTGCTGAGCGACCGGGCCATCTTCGCGTCGGCCAAGCAGGAAACTCGCCGTGACCCGGTTCGCGTGCTGGTCGACCTGGCCGCGTCGGACGGCGGCGAGCCCGATGGCCTGGCTTCCGCTCGCAAGCGGTCGCGGTATCTGGCCTACCGCTATGACGTGGCCGGCGTCGTGACGATCGGGTCCCAGATCATGCTGCCGGAACTGGAGTTCTTCCGCGCGCAGCACATCGCCGACAGCGACGTGGACATCGCGGTGCGAGTTGGTGATGTGGGAAACAAGCGGCCGTGCCGGCGCGCGGCCATGATCGAGTCCTCTTATCCCACGGTGATCCGGTACGAGGAGCACCTCGGCCGGCTCGGTGCCAACTTCCGTGCGCGCATCGACGATCAAATCACGGTGGACGTGGGTCCGCTGCTGGCACGGTCCAGCCATGTCGTGTACACCAACATCCTCGAGCCCTTGCTGCGGTTCGTCCTGGTTTCCCGCGGCCGGATGCTGCTTCACTCCGCATGCGTGGAACTGGCGGGGACCGGTGTGATGCTCTCCGCATTGACGGACACCGGGAAAACCGGAACCGTGTTGCGCCTGCTCCGCGAGCACGGGGGCAGGTTCCTGTCGGATGACATGACGGTCATCGACCGCAGCGGCAATGCTTCCTGGTTCCCCAAACCGCTGACGATCAGCGCCCACACCCTGCGCGCGGTGTCCGCCGAGGACCTCACCCGTTCCGAATGGCGCCGGCTGCAGGTTCAGAGCCGCCTGCACTCCAGGGGCGGCCGGTCGATCGGCATGGCGCTCAGCCGGTTCAACCTGCCCATCATGGGCATCAACGCCCTCACCCAGATGCTGATCCCGCCGCCCAAGTACACCGTGGACCGGCTGGTGCCCTGCCAGCTGGCCGACGCCGCCCGGGTCAGGGAGCTGTTCATCATCGAGCGCGGCTCGCCGCGCCTCGCTGACCTGGACAAGCGCGACGCGCTCACCCAGCTGCTGGCCAACACCGACGATGCCTATGGCTTCCCGCCCTTCCGGTACCTCGCGCCCGCCATCAGCATCGGTTCCCAGGACTACCACGAGCTACGGGCGGCCGAGCGGAACATCCTGGCCGGCTTCCTCGCCAACGTCCGGGTCCGGACGCTCGCCTCGGACACGTTCGGCTGGGCGGATGAAATCCCGCACCTGATCGCGGCGAGCGCCGACCCGGCCGACGCATCGGGCAACGGCGCCTCGGACAGCTTCAGCTGGGCTGAGCAAAGCTCGCGCCTCATGGAGGCGGGCGATTCTCGCTCGTCCTGGGCATCGGGCAATGGCGCATCGGCCAATGGCGCATCGGCCAATGGCACATCGGGCAACGGCGCATCGGCCAATGGCGCATCGGCCAATGGCACATCGGGCAACGGCGCATCGGGCAACGGGCACGGGGCGCCGCGCACCAGCAGCGAAGCGCCGTCCAGTCTGGCAGCGAGGTGGATGGCTTGACACCAGGACGGAGGCTGGTACTGGGTCAGCGTCGGACCACTGTGACGGTGCTCTCCATCTTCGTGATCATGGCTGTCGCAGGACTCGCCGGGTGCCAGAGCGGGGGAAGCTCCTCGGGACCGTCGTCTGGCGGTCCCGTCATCGTCGCCGCCGGCGACATCGCCTGCGGCCCGACGGACCACCCACAGCTGACTAACGACACTCCACAGCTGACTAACGACACTTCCGGCGAGGTGTCGGTCTGCCGCCAGATGGCCACCAGCAACCTTATCCTGACGATCCATCCAACCGCGGTACTCGAGCTCGGCGACAACCAGTACCCGGTCGGCCGGTACAAGAGTTACGAGCGATACTTCGCTGCCAGCTGGGGGCGTTTCGATTCGATCAGCCACCCGGTTCCCGGTAACCACGAGTATCTGAGCCGGGGTGCCAATGGCTACTACAGCTACTTCGGCACGGCCGCCGGCGACCCTAGCCGGGGTTACTACAGCTATGACCTAGGGCACTGGCATCTCATCGCCTTGAATGCCGAATGTGAGTTCATCGGCGGCTGTGCGCCCGGCTCTGCGGAAGAGCGGTGGCTCGCGGCCGACCTGCGCCAGCACCCCGCGGCGTGCGTCCTCGCGTACTGGCATCAACCGCGATTCAGTTCCGGCCAGCACGGTGACGGGCCGGTTTATGACGCGTTCTGGCGCGATCTGTTCGGCGCCCACGCCGATGTCGTGCTCAACGGGCATGACCACGATTACGAACGCTTCGCCTCGCAAGACCCCTCCGGGCACGCTGATCGGTCCGGTATCCGCGAATTCGTCGTGGGGACGGGCGGCAAGAGTCATTACGGGTTCAGGACAATCCAGCCGAACAGCATCGCCCGCAACGTCACAGCATCGGGCGTGCTGGTCATGACCCTGCATCCGGACAGCTACAGCTGGCGTTTCGAGTCGGTAGGCGGGTCATTCCAGGACTCCGGGACAGCTCAATGCCACGGCGCAGGGGGATGAAATGAGCCTCTTGCCGGTGAAGACACAATCCCGGGGGCGTGCTAGCCGCAGGGAAGGCGCTGCTGAGCTTCGGCCGCAGCGCCGGAAGTCTCATGTCCCTGCGGCATTCCGGCGGCTCGACCTGCCGCTGATCGCGATCACGGCGCTCGCCGCCTTTCTCCGGCTCTGGGAGCTTGGCCGGGTCGGCCTGCGCGGCGACGAGGCTGTGTACGCCGGTCAAGCCGCCGTGCTGGCCGGTGCGAAAGACCTCGGCCGGTACTTCATCCTGCAGAGCCGTGGCGACTCTAACTTCCTCCTTTTTCAGGAGGTGGTTTCCGTGGTCTACCGCGTCGCCGGAGTCGGGGACGTGACTGCCCGCGCTGTGGCAGCTGCCTTCAGCATCCTGACGGTGATAGTGGTCTATGGGATCGGCGCGACCCTGTTCGGTCGGCGTACCGGGCTCTTCTCGGCATTGTTGCTCTCGGTCAGCGGTTACTCGGTGATGCTCGGCCGTCTCGCCCTGCTCGACTCGACACTGACGTTCCTGTTCGCCACGGCCATGCTGTGCGCGGCCAAGTGGACCGCGACGAAGCGGAGCGGCTGGCTGTATGGCTTCGCCGCGACTGCCGCCCTCACCGTCCAGGCGAAGATCGTCGGTGGGCTCGCCCTGCTTGTCGTCGGTGCCTATCTGCTCATCAGCCGGTCCGCGGGGCAGATCACCTGGCGCCGCCTGCTGATCAGCGCGGCTGTGTTCCTCGCCGCGCTGACTCCGATGCTCGTTCAGCTTGCCGCCAACTGGGAGCTGTACACGAACTTCCTGTCGACGAGCATACGGCGGGCCAGCGCCGTGCCCTGGTACTACTACGGAAAGGTCCTGCTCGCCCACGACGGTCCGCTCATTCTTGCCCTTTACATCTTCGGCATCGCGTTCGCCATAGGCCGCCGGTCACGCGGGGACCTGCTGCCCCTCCTCTGGCTCCTGACGGTGGTGGTCTTCTACCAGATCTATCCGCTCAAAGCGTTTAACTATCTGCTGCCGGCCGTGCCGGCGCTATCCATCCTGGCGGGCCGGGCCCTCGACGCCCTGGTCCAATGGTGCCGCCCAGGCGCACTGCGGTTGCTGTCCGCTGCCGCCCTTTCCATCGTGGCTGTGGGCGCTGCCGCCCCGTACCTGTGGGACGTATGGCGGGACAACAGCTACGTCGGCCTGAAGGAGGCGGCTACGTGGATGGCCACGTCAACGCCGCCGGGCTCGGGCGTCCTGACAATCTCGCGCGGCTCGGCCCAGTACGTCTTCGCGTTCTATGCCCACCGCGCCTCCTATCCGTTCGGCCGGTTCAACCTCGCAACGGTGCTGCCCGGCGGCCGGATCGTCCCTGCCTCCGCGCCTTCCCCGGGAGCGCGGACGCCCCGGGACTGGATAGACGGCTGGCCCGACCGGCTGATCAGGAACGGCCAGGTTTCCTACGCCGTGTACTACACCACGGTCGCGGACGACCCTCCGGAGGAGAATCAAGTTGTCGAGACCTCCGCCCAGCACCAGTTCCGGCTGCTCATCGAGCGCTACGGTGGGCAGCTCGTGCACACGGTCTACTACCACCACGAGGGCAGGGCGTGGGTCTACCGGTTGACCGCCAGGCTGCCGCACCCCGTCTTGTCCTACGCCGTCCGCGGCTCTGCCCTGACGCTGCACGGTGCCGGCTTCACTGAAAGCGCTCAGGTGGTAGCGACTTACAACGGGCACCAGATCGCGCGCGGCCGATCGCAACCGGATGGCTCGGTATCCCTGTCAGTGCGATACCCAGGCCGCCCGCGCCCCCGCTACCCGCTCACCATGACCGATGCGGAAGGCCGGTACGCATCGGTAACGCTGCCCAAGCCCTTCATCGCGTACCGTACGGAGGACGGGATCGCGACCGTGACAGCGGCTGGCTTCCAGAGTTCTTCGCCGATAACGGTGACCTACCACGGCGCTGTCATCGCGCGCGGACGGTCGGCCGCTGACAGCAGCGTGTCGGTGTCCTTCCGCCCGCCCGTCCGCATCTTCGCTCACTGGCAGCTCGTGGTAGCCGATCGCCTGGGCAACCGCAGTGCACTCCTGCTGCCCAACCCAAATTTGAGCTACACCATCTCTGGAGGCCGGATGATCATTCATGGTTCCGGCTACAGGCCCGGAGCTCTAGTGACCGCGGTTTACCACGGCCGGTTCATGACGAGCACCCGCGCCGATGCCCGCGGTTCCATTTCGCTGTCGTTCGTGCTGCCGCGCGGAGGGAAGCCGTCGTGGCTTCTCGAACTCAGGAACCCGGCCGACCGTTACACGACGGCGATTCAGATGGGACAACTCCGGTGAGCGCCACAGAACCGGACCAGGCCGCCCGGCAGGCGGCAGCCGCCAGCCATGCCGAAGCTCATCGGCTTACCCGGATGCAGTTTGCAATCGTGATCGCCGTCCTGCTGATCGCCGGAGCCGCCGTCGGGTACGCCTTGTACGGCCCATCCGGCGTACTGCGAAAGCCGGTGGGGGCGCCCGCGTGGCGGCCTGGAGTCATAGCATGCCGCGCTGATCCATTGACGCACGTCCATGACCCTGGCCGTCTCAAGCTGGTCGCGAACTGCGCGACCGTAAGCGGCCTCGTCGAGCAAGTGCAGTACAAGCCGGGCGACGGTGACTGGCAGGTGACCATCGCACCCGACCCGCGGTACCGGGGCTTCCTCACCGCCGCTGATCACGGCCTGCTGGCGGTGCGGGTCATTCCAGCCGACCTGGCGCACGTCCCGCTGCCCGCGCTTGGCCAGCATGCCACCTTCTACGGCGCCTGGGTGCTCAACAGGAACCTGCACGGCCGGGCCGAGATGCATCCGGCGTGGCGCATCGTCGCGGCATCGACCGCCCTGGCCGGGCGCGCGCCAGGCGGATCGGCTCGGTCCGTGACGGGACCTGGCCGGCTCGTGCTGAAGGTCACCGCGCCGCACATGGTGACCGTAGGCGCGCCGTTCACGATCAAGGTGCTCTGCACCATAGGCCCATCAGGCCGGACCGTCCGCGCAAGCTTGGTCCACCTCTTCGCTGAGATCACCAACAGCAGAGGGCTGGGTGTGCGGTGGCAGGCCCGGTCCACAGGCATGCTGGGCCAGGCCGACTTCAAGCTGGTCGCATTGGACGCGCCCGGCAGCTTCACTGTGCATATCTATGCCAGCAAATCCGGGCTCTTCCAGACCGCCGAAGAGAACCTCGTCATCCGGCGGAGATAATGTCAAACTCACTATCCGACAAGGCACACGGCAGGTTGCCAGCCAAGATGCCTCGTAGTTTCGGTACGCGGCGAAAGAACGCCGCCGGGCATTCAGGCCAGTCCGGGCCGGCTGGCAGCCGCGTGCCGCCGGTCCGCCGGCGCTCCCGGTGGAGATGGCTAGCGCCGACTGTTGCGGTGGCGGTGGCGGTGGCCACGCCGCTCGCATGGTGGGCCGCGACCAGGCCCAGCCCCCCGGAGGCCGCCCCGGTTCCGTCAACCAGCTCCATCCCGTTCCCGGCCTCTGCCGACGCGTATGTCTCCTCGGCGCGTCCTGCCGTTAACCGGGGGAGTTACCCTCTGCTGCGGACCGCCTCCCGGCCGAAGATCATGAGCTACCTGACCTTTTCGGTATCAGGACTTTCCGGCACCGTCACCGCGGCCACACTGCGGTTCTGGGCAAACGTGGCCGACCTGCGCGGCGTCGCCGTGCATGTCGCCCCGGGTTCGTGGCACGAAGACTCCATCACCGCCTCGAACGCACCGACCGTGGGCGAGGCGGTGGCGTTTACCGGAGCAGTGGCCGCGAAGACATGGGTAACCGCCGATGTCACCCCGCTCGTGGCAGGCAACGGCGTGGTCAGCATGGCGCTCACCCAGGTAGGCAGCGGTAGTGGGCAGTACGACAGCAGGGAGGGCGCGCACCCGCCGGAACTGGTCGTACAGACGACTTCCGGTTCCCGCGCGCCATTGCCCCACTCCGCGGCCGCAGTCTTGCGCGCCGCCATCGAGGCTGTCCCGGATGCTACTGCTTACCGCTACGCCACCCAGGACGATCACGGGCGGAGCATGGACGCGCTCAAGATCATCTCAAAGCCAGGCGGCGGTTATCTCGGCGTCTACCACAATGGCCCGCACGGGGTGTTCCAGGTCTATGTCGCGGAATCGCGCGACCTGCTTCACTGGACATCAAGGGCACCGCTGGATAGTGACGCCTCCCAGCCCGCAATCGCCGCGCTTTCCGACTCTGGCTACCTGCTCGCGGACGAGGCGCACATCAACCGGGGAGTCAAGCTCCGGATACTGCGCTTCCGGCACTATGCCAGCCTCGCAACGCTGCTGTCCGGCCGAGCGGACCGCACGTACGAGGCGCCCCTGACCGTCGCGCCCGGCAGCGTCAAAGCTGAAGGGACGCCGAACGTATTCTCGGCCACGCTCTCGCCCGACCTCTCGCACTCACGTATCGTGGTCGGCTTCCACTATCGCCGACCGCATGGGCTCGACCAGCCGGGGATCGGCGTACTCACCAATTTCTCCTCCTGGTCCGGCCGCCCCGACACCACCCTCGAGGCGGCACTGCGCGCGGCTGGCGTGTCACGAGCGATCGGCGACCGGGACGCCGTGAGCTTCCTCGGCGCACCGCTCGAACTGGTCGAGGCTCAGGCAGGCACCGGCTCAGGATGGCAGGTGTACCTCTATGACCAGAGAACACACGTCGCCACCGCCCTGCACATCCGGACCCATCAGGGCAGTCACAGCTTCGGCAACCCCACCGTGACGAGCCTGCGCGGGCCATCCGGCGCCACCGCCCTCGTATTCACCCTCTTCCTGCCGATCCCGGCGCCAAACGGAGAGGCAGGAGAACTCGTCTACTACCACACCTAAAGCGCCGGCAAGTCCACCGGCAACCCACCGTAACGATGACCGACGACACTATTCGCCACTTGGGCCGGCTCGACAACGGTCCGGCATTGACCTCTACCACCCGGAATACCCATAGGGGTACCGTAACCGAAAGGTGAGCGCCAGATCTGCAGGCGTCATCGCTAGGGGGAAGAAATGAAGAATCACAGTATCCGAAGACTCGCCGTCAGCTATTACTCCCGGCGGCGCCCAGGCAAAGCCGCCGGCGCGCTCACCGCAGTGTTCGCGGCAGCAGCCTTGCTTCTACCGGCAGCGACAGCTACCACGCCGGCCGCCGCGGCCAGCCTGGCTCCTCCGCTTACCCGCTATCCCTACCTGACCGACGTCGTGGGCGGCAATGCCACCGTGAACTTCGGCACCGACCAGTCGAAGATCTCGGCGGTGGTGAAATGGGGTCAGGTGGGTGCGGAATCGTGTACCGCGCACACGACGACAGCGACGAAGACCAACCTCAGCGTGAACGGGGTCGGCGAATACCAGTGGAAGGCCCAGCTTTCGCCGCTGCTGCCGGATACGGCCTACTGCTACCGGCTCTACTTCGGGACCTCGCAGATCGACCTGCTGGGCAGCGACCCGTCGCCCCAGTTCGTCACGCAGCTTCCTGCCGGTTCCTCCAAGGCGTTCTCGTTCGCCGTTCTCGGTGACTGGGGCAAGACGTACGATACCGGGAACCCAGACCAGGCGAACGTCATGGCGCAACTTGCGGCCAGCGGCGCCCGCTTCGCGGTCGCCACCGGCGACACCGGTTACCCGGCGGGAAGCCAGAAGAGCTACGGTGATCTCGAGCAGACGGGACTGGACATCAGCGCCGTCTTCGGGCCTCAGTACTGGACGGTGGTGGGCAAGTCGATCCCGATGTTCAACTCGGAAGGCAACCATGCGCCTACGACTACGTTCCTCACCAACTGGCCGTCGGCTGTCGCCGCGGCGGCTTCGGGCGGGCAGTACCAGATGGATTCCTACTGCTGCGTCGACGGAATCACCGCGAAGAGCTACGGGAGCGCCTGGTACGCCTTCGACCAGGGCAACGCCCGCTTCTACATCCTCGACGCCACGTGGGACGCCGCCAACGTCGGAACGGCGAGCCAGTACCAGGTGGACTACGACGTGCACTGGGCACCCGGGGCGCAGCACGACGAGTACACCTGGCTGGCAAACGACCTCGCCGCTCACCCCGGCCAGCTGAAGTTCGCGGTCTTCCACTACCCGCTGCATTCCGACCAGAGCTCACAGAACTCCGACAGTTTCCTCGACGGGCCCGGGCACCTGGAAGCACTGCTGAATCAGTACCACGCGGCCATCGCCTTCAACGGTCACGCCCACCTCTACCAGCGCAACACCGCGCCACCCGGCGGCGTCATCAGCTACGTCACCGGCGGCGGCGGTGCCGCGCTCGCGAAGATCGGCGGTGCCGGCTGCGCGTCCGCCGACGCGTACGGGATCGGCTGGAGCCCGTCCACCGGCACCGGCAGCAAGTGCGGCAGCGCCCCCCAACCTACCTCGGCGACCCGGGTCTTCCACTTCCTGCTGGTCACCGTGAACGGCAACACGGTCACCGTGACACCGACCGACGAGATGGGACGAACCTTCGACATACAGACCTACACATTCAGCGGTTGACGGTGGCCAGCGCGCGCGGCGGCGGCGGCAGCTGCTCGCGCTGGTTGTCGCCTGCTCGGTGACGCTTGCCTGGTGGGCGGTGACCCGGCCCACCATAGGTAATCCCATTCCGCCGAAGCACCGCGATTTCCCCGACGTTGCGCAGACCGCGATCCCGCCGGCTGGCGACGCCTCGGTTTCCTCCGCTCAGCCGGGCGTGAGCCTCGGCAGTTCGACGGTGCTGCGGACTGCCTCGCGGCCGGAGACCCGCAGCTACCTCAGTTTCTCGGTAGAAGGGGTATCCGGCCCCATCACCCGGGCGATCCTGCGCTTGTGGTCGGACCGGGCCGACACGCACGGAGTCGCGATACACGCGGTCCATGGTTCATGGGATGAGGAGTCAATCACCGCCGCAAATGCCCCGGCGATCGGTAGCGCGGCTAGCGAGACGGGCCCGATCGCCGGCCGAGCGTGGGCGTTCGCCGATGTTACCCGGCTGGTGCATGGCAACGGCTTGGTGAGCTTTGCCCTCACCCAGGTGGGCAGCGGCAACGCGGAATTCGGCAGCCGGGAAGGCGCACACTCGCCCGAGCTGCTGGTAGAAACACAGCTCACCCGGTATCCCTACCTGACCGACGTTGTTGGCCGGAATGCGACGGTGAACTTCGGCACCGATCAGTCGAACGACTCAGCCGTGGTGAAGTGGGGCCGGGCGGGGGCAGAGTCGTGTACCGCGCACACGACGATGGCCACGAAGACACGCGTCATGGTGAACGGGGTCGGCGAGTATCAGTGGAAGGCGCTGCTGTCCCCGCTGCGGCCGCACACGGCCTACTGTTACCGCCCCTACTTCGGAACATCCCAGATCGACCTGCTACGCACCGACCCGTCGCCACGGTTCGTCACCCAGTTGCCCGCCGGTTCGGCCAAGCCGTTCTCGTTCGCCGTTATCGGTGACTGGGGCCAGACGTACGCCAACGGTAACCCGGATCAAGCCAGCATCATGAAGCAGATCGCGGCCAGCGGCGCCCGCTTCGTGCTCGGCACAGGCGATACCGGCTACCCGGCCGGCAGCCAGACGAGCTACGGCGACTTGCAGCAGTCGGGGCAGAACATCAGCACCGTGTTCGGGCCGCGGTTCTGGCCCGTGCCGGGCAAGTCCGTCCCCATGTTCAACTCGATTGGCAACCACGCTCCCACCAGGACGTTCCTGACCGAGTGGCCCGCCGACGTGGTCACGACCAGCTCCGGTGGGCAGTACCAGATGGAATCCTACTGCTGTGTCGACGGGATCGCCGCCAAGGACTACGGGACGGGCTGGTACGCCTTTGACGAAGGCGACGCCCGCTTCTACATCCTCGACGCCGCATGGGATCCCGCCAATCTCGGGACGGGCAGCCAGTACAAGGACGACTATGACGTGCACTGGGCGCCCGGTGCGCAGCACGACGAGTACACGTGGCTGCGACACGACCTCGCCGCCCACCCCGGCGAACTGAAGTTCGCCGTCTTCCACTACCCGCTGCATTCCGACCAGACCTCGCAGCCGTCGGACAGCTCCCTGGACGGGCCTCGTCACCTGGAAGGGCTGCTCAACCAGTACCACGTGGCGATCGCGTTCAACGGGCACGCCCACATCTACCAGCGCAACACCGCACCACCAGGCGGCGTCATCAGCTACGTCACCGGCGGCGCGGGCGGCGCCTTGATGAGGATCGGCGGTGGTGGCTGCGCACCCACCGACGCGTACGGGATCGGCTGGGATCCGTCCACCGGCACGGGCAGCAAGTGCGGCCGCGCGCCCACACCAACCTCGGCGACCCAGGTGCACCATTTCCTGCTGGTCACCGTGAACGACAACGCGGTCACCGTCAGGCCGACCGACGCAGCCGGGGACACCTTTGATGTCCAGACCTATACGTTCGATCGTCCGGACTAGCACTGCATGCTGGACACCACCCACATCGAGAAGAACTGGGAGCCGCCGCCGTCCGCGTGCCCGAGCGCCGTCCGCGCCCCCGGAACCTGGTGCGCGCCGGCCTTACCCATGACCTGCAGCGCCGACTCGGCGAAGCGGAGCAGGCCGGAGGCGCCGATCGGGTTGGAGCTGAGCACGCCGCCGGACGGTTGACCGACAGCCTGCCCCCGATGGCGGTCTCGCCCGCCAACTTCGCCGCGCCTGACCTGGCGGGCCTGGTCCCTACCATCAAGGGCAAGCTGAAGAAGATCAGTACCGGCCGCACCTGATCGACAGCTGTCTCGCCACGACCGGCCTGACCACAGAACCCTGGCAATGAACCGCGAGGAGACATTGACCGTGGACACTATTCAAATAGGGCGTGCACGTGAAGTGCGCCCTTCCCGTCTTCTCGGCGCAGCGCTGATGATCCTGGCCGGGCTGCTCTCCGGGTGCGGTCAGCCGGGAGGGACCCGGACAACGCCCTCTCCTTCGTCTAGCCCGACTTCGTCTAGCCCGACGCCGAAGGCGACTCCTGCACCGGTGTCCGGCGGTCCGTGTGGCACCACGAGCACCCCGCCACGCCAGTACCTGCACGTTATATGGATCATCATGGAGAACAAGTCGTATTCCTCGGTGATCGGTTCGTCGAGCGCGCCCTACGAGACGCAACTGGCCCACCAGTGCGCGAGCGACACGCACTGGTCCGACGCTGGCAGCCAGTACGACTCGCTACCCAGCTACATCGCCATGACTACCGGGCAGAGCGGTTCCATCCTGACGCCGTTCACCTGCGACTGTGAGCCGTCGTCATCCGTATCTGTCACTGTCGACAACGTCTTCCGCCAGGTACGGACCGCCGGGGGCAGCGAGCGTTCCTACGCCGAGGGGATGAGCGGCGCCTGCTCGAACAGCGGCACCACCTACGCTCCGAAGCACAATCCGGCGCTGTACATGTGGGGTGGCGCAGACCGGACCGCGTGCCAGCAGGACGACATCCCCATGGGGAGCGCCACGGCTGGCAACTTCATCGATGCGCTGAACCGCAATACGCTGCCGACCTTCGCCCTGGTGGCGCCGAACCTCTGTGATGACACCCACGACTCCGGCTGCGGCGTGTCGACGGGCGACCAGTTCCTCAAGACGCTGCTGCCGCAGATCCTGTCCAGCCAGGCGTACCGCTCCGGGAAGACTGCGGTGTTCGTGGTATGGGACGAGGACAGCCCTATCCCCAACATCGCCATCGCGCCGTCGGTGATCCCCGGCACGACCACCTCAACGGCCGTGAACCACTATGGATTGCTCCGAGCCACTGAGGAGATGCTAGGGCTGCCACTGCTGGGCAACGCCGCCACAGCCATGTCGCTACGCACCGTTTTCCACATCTGACACGGTGCTCGTAGCACTACTGCTGACCACCCACATGGAGAAGAACTGGGAGCCGCCGCCGTAGGCGTGCCCCAGGGCGACGCGGGCCCCGGGAACCTGGTGCGCGCCGGCCTTGCCCATGACCTGCAGCGCCGACTCGGCAAATCGCAACAACCCAGAAG
>WNGE01010132.1_pt1 | contig 13546 bp, 10 predicted proteins | sample 5400651 | NCBI WGS metagenome assembly WNGE01 (sample SAMN13153370, study PRJNA577476) | soil metagenome | isolation source: 60 cm soil or saprolite under grassland replicate 2 | place: USA:California | collected 2016-06-15 | reverse complement strand
ATGCGTTGTCCGCGATGGTATCGATCAACCGAATGCGCCAGTTCGCGATCCGGCTGTCCAGGATCTCGAGGGCGGCCACAACGTAGTCGGTTGCCCGGAGCACGTCATCGATGGTGACGTGCGGCCCTCTCAAGGGCTCCCTCAGCATGATTGCGACTTCGGGTTCCGCCTTCGGGGCGATCATTTGGCGCCTTGAGCACAGCCCCCCGGAGCGCAACACCATGTCGTCCAGGATCGAGCCATAGTCGGGCTCCGAGACGCCGAACACCCTTTGCATCGCGACGTTCGTTAGGCCAATCTTCTTGGCCACGACGCGTCGATTGGCCGCGAGACGACGCTCGTGACCCAGCAGCTGGATCTTATAGGCATCCTCGACGCTGAGGTCGGGGAACCGACTGCTCAAAGGCACAATCGGCTCCGCGGTCTTCTCTGCCTCGAACAGCTCGTCGGCGAGGACTATCAATGTTTCTAGCATTGGGTCCTGCTAGTAGAGTATCCGCCGTCGGTCAAGGTTCAAAAGCATTGATCCCGCTCCCGCCCAGTGCTCTAATCCAAGCTCGCTGGAGAGCGTTATGGACCTCGGTATTCGTGGAAGAAAAGCGATCGTGTGCGGCTCGAGCCAAGGACTTGGGAAGGGTTGCGCCTTGGCTCTCGCGCAAGCGGGCGCGTCGCTTGTTATCAACGGCCGCCGGGCGTCGGTGCTCGAGGAAACCGCGAGGGAGATTCGGCAGGCGACCGGGGTAGGTGTCGTGCCTGTCGTGGGCGATATCGGAACGCAAGAAGGGCAAGCAGCGCTGCTCGCTGCCTGCCCCGAACCGGACATCTTGATCAACAACGCAGGGGGACCGCCATACCGGGATTTTCGGACGTTGGACCGGGCGTCGATCCTCGGCGGCGTGACGATGAACATGGTCGTACCGATCGAGTTGGTTCAGCGAGTCATTGGGTCCATGACCGCTCACGGATTCGGTCGCATCGTGAACATCACGTCTGTCAGCGTCAAGATGGCGGTAACAGGGCTCGACGTGTCGAGTGGAGCGCGGGCCGGTCTAACTGCGTTTCTCGCCGGGGTGTGCCGTGCGGTTGCGGATCGGAACGTGACGATCAACCACTTACTCCCCGGCTACTTCTATACGGAACGTTTGCGCGAAGGATTCGCTGCGACAGCCGAGCGCTCGGGGAAGTCGGAAGAGGAAGTCGCCGGCGAATGGAAACTCAGCGTCCCAGCGAAGCGCTTCGGTACCGTCGAAGAGTTTGGCCAGACCTGCGCCTTCCTCTGCAGCGTGCACGCGGGCTACATCACTGGGCAGAATATTTTGATGGACGGTGGCCTCTATCCCGGCGCCTTCTAACGATCGCCGGTCAAAACTCGCCTAACGTTGCACTAGCACCCAATGTGCTCGTAATGGTCGCCGCACCCTACACGGACGCGGAAGGGGTTAGCCAAGATCCATCTGATAGAGGCTGACAACGTTCGAATATGTCATCTTCGTGGAATACTACAAGATGCCGGAGGCGATGGCGAAGAAGCGATCATCACGCGGGTTGATACGCGCGCAATGTTCTTCCGCGCGGTAGACTCTTTTCGGAGGAGGATTGGTCAGTCTAATTCCCGGCGCGACGAGCTTGCATCAGGCGGCGCATAGCGGCCCGCGATGCATTCTTCTCGACCGCCTCTCCGTACAGTCGCCCCGCGAAAAGGTCGGTAATATCGTCCTGCGCTTTTCCAGCCGCCATACGCGTAAAGACGAGCGGATACTCCCAGAAACAATCAATCACGTCCAGGACTGCATCCTGCCCCTGTGTGCAGACTGCTTCATAGTCGGCAAAGGGATCTCCGTTCGCCTCCTTCTCCCCGCTCAGATGTTTAAGGATCGCCTCGGCCGCAAATTCTCCTTCTTTCATTGAGAGGAAAACCCCGAATGAAAAAATCGGATCGGTAAAATGATGAGCATCTCCTACGCAGACAAATCCTTCACCGGTAAAATCGGGCACGATGTAGGAGTAGCTCGAGATTGTGCGGACCTCCTCGACAAAGGAAGTATTAGTCACGCGCCGGGTAAGATCCGGGTTCAAGGTGAGAAGCTCATCGCGGAGGAAGTCGGTCTTATCGAGCTTGCGTCCTTTGAAATAGGGGGCCGGCCCTACGACTCCCACGCTCGTAATGGTGTTACTCAAAGGAATCATCCACGCCCAATGGTCCTTCACTTTGTAAAAGATAAGCGTGTTGCCCAGCGCCGTGGAGGGGCTAGTTGCGGCATCAAGAACCATACCGGTGAGTTGGGAGAAGACAGCTATCTGATTTGTATAGGGTCCCTTGACCTTCTTGCCGGTGATTCCTCGGTTGGCTAGGAACGTCGCCTGCCCCGAGCAATCCGCGAGGATGTCACAGTAAAGATTCTCCAGCGCACCGGTCGCGGTGCGAATTTGCACGCCGGTAACGCGGCCATTCTCCAGAATTGGCGCCACGGCCTCGCATTCCATGTATTCCGCGCCCCGGTTACGCGCTGCGTCGAGCAATAGCCGATCGAAGCTGCTGCGGGTGACGGACCAAGTGGAATTTGGAATCAACTCATTGGTCTCCGGGCAACGCTGCTTCACTTCCACCCAAAAACATGTCCCGTGCGGATTGTAAACATTCACTCCATGTTTGATCGGGTAGTTTTGGCGCTCAATTTCCGATTCCAAGCCTAGCGTGCGCAAGCCATTGCCGCATTCGCCGCTTAATGATTCGCCGATGTGAAAGCGAGGAAAAGACTCCCGTTCGATAATCAGCGGCTGAACGCCCGATCGAAGAAGGTAGAGGGCCGTTGCAGAACCCGCCGGACCTCCTCCGATGATGACAACAGGTCGCTTCTTCATGCTTCGCTGATCAGTGGCTATCGGGCGGCCCCGCCTCCGATAACGATGACGTCGTGCGAAGTGTTTTGTTCCATAGTCTTTAGAGAGTCTCGCGCTGCTTCCAATGTCGCGAGCCTGCGTTGAAATCGCTGATATTATGGTTATTTCGCTTGCTAATGTCAACTCTATGAACCGGAAGATCAGCGTCTGCCTTAAACGCATCGGTCTAGATACGACTTGACTAGTTCCGCAAGTCCGCTCAGATGCAGCCCTGTGGATTTTTCGTGGAGCAAGGAGCAATGGTCTACGTCTTACACGAACTACTGACCGAAAGCGCCGCGCGTCGGCCCGACGCGGAAGCGGTGCGCCTTCTCGATCAGGCGCTCACTTATGCGGCGCTGGAAAAACTCAGCAATCAACTCGCACATGCGCTTATCGAAATCGGGGTCGTTCCCGGCGATCGCATCGGGATTTATTTGCACAAATCGCCTGCCGCAATCGCCACCATATTTGGAATCATGAAAACCGGTGCGTGTTACGTTCCGGTCGATCCAAATGCTCCTGGCCTACGCCTCGCGGAAATCGCGCGGCAGTGCGGCTTCCGCGCGCTGATCACGAGTTTTTTGCTTTATGAGAAACTCAGCGCCGCCGTTGTTGATGAATGTCCGATGGCAGCCCTATTCTTTATCGATAAGTCCCCGGATACGGCGCTTCCTGCGCCGGCGTTTACCTTCGCTGATTCGCTGCCAAGCCAGCCGGTTGCGCCGCCTGCGGTCAACGTTATCGACCAGGATCTCGCCTACATTCTTTTTACATCGGGGTCCACAGGCAGTCCCAAGGGCGTGATGCTCTCTCATCTGAACGCGTTGACCTTTATCAACTGGGCATGCGCGATCAAAGCTGGTGCCGCAATCTCGCTTGTGCCTGAGGGACTGTCAGCTTTCCCCATGCAGCTCTCCTCATTTATCCAGGATCAAGGAATCACCGTCTGGTACTCTGTGCCGATGGTGCTCACCATGCTCACTCGCGGCAAGCTGCACGAGCGCGATCTCAGCCGGCTGCGGCTGGTGCTCTTTGCCGGCGAAGTTTTTCCGATCAAGCACCTGCGCAATCTACGGCGCATGCTACCGCATCCGCGCATGGCCAACCTTTACGGGCCGACCGAAACGAATGTCTGCACTTGGTACGAAGTCGGCCAAATCCCCGAAAATCAAACCACGCCGATGCCGATCGGCAAAGCCTGCGCCAACATGGCGGTCATCGCGATCAACGAAGCTGGGAGGCGTGTCCTTGCGCCGGGGGAGGAAGGGCTGCTTTACGCCCGAGGCTCGAACGTCATGCAGGGCTACTACGGGCGTCCGTCGGAATCCGCCGCTTGTTTCATCAGCAACCCGTTCGCGTCAGGTCGCGACGAAAAACTGTACTGCACGGGCGATTGGGTAACAATCGATGAGAAAGGGAATTTTTTGTTGATCGGGCGCAAAGATCACATGATCAAAACGCGCGGCTACCGCGTCGAGCTTGGTGAGATCGAAGCGGTGATGGTCGCGCATCCGGCTGTCAACGAGGCGGTGGCTTTGGCGATTCCGGACGAGGCAATCGGCAATGCGATCCGTGCAATCGTTACCGTTGATGACGGCAATTCGATTAACGCAACGGAGTTGAAGCGACATTGTGCGGAGAAGTTGCCGCCTTACATGGTGCCCGAAGAGATTGAGTTTTGTGACACGCTGCCCAGAACCGGCACCGGGAAGATTGATCGACAACGATTGCTCCGCGAAAGGGCTATGGCAGCCACTTAAAATACTCAACAACTATTTGTATTATGGCTTTCTGGACGCAAAAAAAAGTGGTGGTGACAGGCGGGTACGGATTTGTCGGCTCCCATCTCGTAGAACGGCTGCTCGAAGCAGGCGCCAATGTCAAAGTTGCCGATTTCGCACCCGGCGAGAGCGCGAGGAAGAACCTGCAGGCTGTCGAGCGCGATATTGAATTTCAGGAGGCTGATTTGGTCGATCCGCAGGCCTGCGGAAAAGTCTGCCGGGGAGCCGAGATCGTTATGCATCTCGCAGCGAAAATTCGTGGCGTCGGCTATAATGTGAAGCATCACGGTGAGATGTTCTTCTCGAACGCCCTGATGAATTTGCACATGATGGAAGCGGCGCGCCTGGCGTCCGTCGATCGCTTCCTGTGTGTAAGTACTGTCGGCGTTTACCCCAAAGAGTGTGAAGTGCCGACGCCCGAAGAGGACGGCTTCAAAGGAGAACCGGAGGCCAGCGGGTTCGGGTATGGCTGGTCGAAGCGGCTCGCTGAGGTGCAGGCGCGCTGCTACAAGGACGAATATGGAATGAAGATCGCAATCGTGCGACCCTATAACGTTTATGGTCCGCGGATGGACTTCAATCCGGAAACGGCCCCCGTGATTCCTTCGCAGATAAGAAAGGTGCTCGAGGCCAAAGACGTCATTACGGTGTGGGGAAGCGGCGAGCAGACTCGATCGTTCACTTACGTCTCCGACGAGGTCGCGGGAATGATGCTCGCGGTCGAGAAGTATCCGGAAGCGGACGCTCTGAATATCGGAACGAGCGAAGAGATCAAGATTAAGGATTTGGTGCGGCTGATCGTTCGGTTGTCAGGCAAGAATATCCAGATAGAATTTGATAAAACCAAGCCTTCAGGCGCAGACAGACGTTGCCCGGACATTTCTAAAGCTGAGCGCCTGATCGGCTATCATCCCAAGGTGCGAATGGAAGAAGGCCTTCAGAAAACGATGGACTGGTATCTTAAAAGGACGGGGGCCTCTCAGTGAGCTCACCTGTCAAACAAAGTATGCGAGTAGCAGGTTTCGATCTCAGATATTCGGATGAAGAAGTCCAGTCAATCATGGCTGGCTTTGAAAAAATCCTTCGTAGCGGCTTCATCAGCATGGGGCGGAATGTTGAGGAATTCGAGCGCCAATGGGCGGCGTATTGCGGAGTGAAATATGCTTTGGGTACGAGCAACGGCACCTGTTCCATTGAACTCATCCTTCGGGCTATCGGTGTCGAAGGGGCGACGGTTATCGTTCCAAGCCACACTTTCATTGCTAGTGCCGCCGCTGCCATACACGCTGGAGCAAAAGTGATTTTTGTCGATTGTCAGCGGGAGACGTTTCAGATGAGTCCCCAGGATTTGCGCCGCAAGATCCGACCGGATACCAAGGCCGTCCTGCTTGTCCACATGAGTGGGATCATTTCTCCTCATATCGAAGAGATTCGGGACATCTGTCGAGAGCATGGCGCTTCTTTGATTGAGGATGCGGCGCATGCGCATGGAGCAACCATCGACGGTAGAAAGGCCGGTTCGCTTGGGCGAGCCGCCTCGTTTTCATTTTTCTCCACGAAAGTCCTCACCACCGGCGAAGGCGGGATGGTCACGACCGACGACGAGAAGCTCTATGAAACCGCCCGAGCGCTTCGTGATCATGGCCGCTTTGGCCCCGAGCCGAATCTTCACCACGAAATTGGCAATAACTGGCGACCAGGTGAGTTCAACGCCGTGCTTGGTCTCGAGCAGATGCGGCACGTAGAAAAAATCGTTCAAAAGCGACGGCATATCGCCAGTAGCTACGACGAACAGCTGAGGGCACGGAAAATTCCGGGGATCAAGTTGCTCAAAGTGCCTCCGAACATTCAGTCCGCCTATTACAAATATATCTTGTATTTCGAGCCTCCGATCGCAAGGGAGAAGCTGAAACAGAAGCTGAAACAGGATTACGGTGTCTCTTTGCCAGGCGAGCTTTACAATCGCAGTTGCCATACGCAGCCGTTGTTTAATAAGCATCCCGAGCTGATCGTTCCACAGCCGGAAGAAAGCTTCGCCGAAACCGATTACGTAGTCTCAAACCACTTCTGTTTGCCGCTTTACTTCGATCTGACGGACGACCAGATCGAATACGTCGTAGATTCCCTCGACAAGGCAGTGCGATCGTTTTAACCGATCTCCCAAATCATGAGTTTTGCCATCGCTATGGTTGCCGCCTGCCCGTTTCCGGCAAACCATGGCACTCCGGCGGCAATCAAGGAGATGTCGGAGGAACTTGCCCGCCGCGGACATTCGGTTCGTGTTGTTACCTACCCGCTCCGTCATGAAATTCCAGTAACAGGAGTTGAGATCGACCGGGTAGCTCAGGTAGGTTCAAATCGCGAAGTTAGTGTTGGTCCGAGTTACCAGCGGCTGGCCTTTGACGCGCTCCTGGTGTTCAAGCTCTTTCAAGTTGTTCGCAGGCATAAGGTAGAGGTAATTCACGCTCACAACTACGAGGGCGCGCTCGTCGGCGGCTTCGTTGGTAAGTTCACGCGAGTGCCGGTGATCTACAATGCAATCAACACGATGATCGGCGAGTTGGCTTCGTTTAACTTTATCCGCCCACGGGCCCTGGCTATCGGCCTGGCCAAAGTCCTCGACTACGTCGTTCCCAGAATGGCCGATATGATCATCACCGATACCGAGGAGTTGCGCTCGTTTATTCTCGATAAAGGCATCGATCCGGCGCGGGTCATTACGATCCATTCCGGTGTGCGGCCCGAAATGTTCGCCGCAGCCGATGGCTCGCGCGTTCGGGATCGCTTCGCCGCCGGCGACAGCCCCTTAATCATTTACACGGGAACATTCGATGACTTCCAAGGCCTTGATTATCTAATGGCGGCTTTCAAGATTGTTCACGAGCGCAAGCCCACAGCAAGCTTGCTTCTGGTCGGTAGCACGATCAATCCCGCTCATAGCGCCAAATACGAGAGAATGGCTGCCGAGCTTGGGTTTGTCTCACGGTTTAGGATGGCGTCCTGCTCTCTCGACGAACTCCCCGACTTTCTCGCAGCAGCCGATGTGGCTGTTGTTCCGCGGCCAGAGTCGGCCGGCATCCCGACAAAGCTCCTGAATTACATGGCGGCTGGAAACGCCATCGTGAGCTTTAAGCAATCGGCGACGATCCTCCAGCATGGGGAGACGGCTCTACTGATCGAACCTGCGACCGCTGAAAACTTCGCGCAGGGAATTCTGAGCCTGCTCGACAACCCAGCTCTCGCGCAAAGGCTTCGCGCAAACGTGAAGAGCTTCGTAGTTGGGCGTTTTGACTGGCCGAGCATCGCAGCAAAGCTTGAAGCAGTTTATGCCGGCCTGGCTACGAAATCGCCTGCGAATATCCCTCGCAGCGAGCCGGACAAGCCGGGTGTAAACGGGCAAACGTCCCATCTGAGCGGGGAGCAAAGTTGATTTGGCGCGCAGACTGTCTACTATTGCCGCCTCTACCGCGGTAAAATAGTATGAGGAAGCCAAAAGTTTTGATCGTTGGTTTGGATGCAGCGACCTTCGACCTGATTGGCCCCTGGATCGCCGAGGGAAAATTGCCAAATCTCGCTGCTCTGATGAAAGAGGGCGCATGGGGCAGGCTTGCGTCAATTGTCCCGCCTATTACTCCCCCGGCTTGGACTTCGTTCATGACGGGGAAGAATCCCGGCAAACACGGCATTTTTCACTTTCTCGAGGCTCAGCCGGGAAGTTACGAGTTGCGTTACTTAAACGCTGGTTCGCGTCGCGCGAAAACCATCTGGCGCATGCTGAACGACGCGGGCTTTACCGTCGGCACGATGAACATCCCGTTCACCTATCCGCCTGAGCACCTGAATGGCTTCCAGATTTCGGGCATGGATACTCCTTCGGAGAAAAGTCCGTTTATTCATCCGCCCGAGCTACGCTCGGAACTTGTGGGACTGCTCGGCCGATTCGAGCTCGAGCTCCGTTACCTCGGCTTCATGTCAACTGATGCGAGACGAGACCAGGTCCTCTCTGAAATGGAGCAACTCGATGACCAATGGCTCCGTGCAAGCCTTTACCTGATGGAGAAACGTCCAGCCGATGTGATGATGTTCACCTTCATGTCGATTGACACTGTGCAGCATTACTTTTGGCAGTACATGGATCCGGCGCATCACTACTATGATCCGGCTGCCGTGCCGCGGTTTGGCGATGCCGTTTTCCGCGTCTATCAGCGGCTCGATGACGCGGTTGGCCAGATGCTTAAAAAAATCTCCAGTGATACATCCGTCTTTGTCGTGTCGGACCACGGCGGCGGCCCGACTTCCGACCGCGTCATCTATCTCAACCGCTGTCTGGCCCAACTAGGGTTGCTTCATTATTGCCGGGACGAGCGCTCTGCAGCCAAAAAGCTGGTGCAAAAACTCGTGCGGAGCGTCTATGTCTCGTTGCGCGCTTCTCTCAGTCATCATGCGAAGAGCCGGCTGGCTAATCTTCTTCCCGCATTCCGCAAGTGGTTCGAAAGCACTGCCACCTCATTTACTGAAATCGATTGGGGGCAGACCAAAGCTTACTGTACTGAAGTGCTGGCGTCGCCGCCCAGTATCTGGATAAACCGCAAAGGCGTGAAGCCCGCTGGGATTGTTGAGGAAAGTGAGTATGAGCCGCTGCTGAAGTTGATCAGCGACAAGCTGAAAGAGCTCAAAGACCCACGCACGAATGAGCCGGTCATCAAACGAATTTTCCGGCGTGAGGAGATCTTCAACGGACCATTTAGCCACGAAGCCGCGGACCTGATCCTCGACTGGTGGGAAACGAGCAATTTCTCAACAAACCCAAGTTTGCCCGACCATAGTGATGAGCCTGCTGTGGAAATCCTTGAGCGAAAGCCGGCCACAAGTGCGGAGTGGGGCGGCACGCACCGGCGCGATGGAATTTTGATCGGGCAGGGCAAGCCCTTCAAGAAGGGCGTCCAGATCCACGGGGCACGACTAATCGATATGGCGCCGACGATTCTATATCTCATGGGCCAGCCAGTGCCGGAAGACATGGATGGTCGCGTGTTGCAGGATCTGTTCGAGCCGGCCTTTGTCGAGCTAAACCCCGTCCGGGCCGGCGGCAGTGCAGAATCCGAAGGCAGGGAAGGGGCGCAATACTCCGCTGAAGAAGCTGCGATAGTCGAAGAACGGCTCAAAGCTCTGGGCTACATTGAATGACCTGCCCGGAAACGGATTCTTTGGCAACCCCGCTCTTTATCGGATCGCGATAATCGGCTTGGTAAGATCTTTATCGTTTTGTTTTTGTCGTCGAATCAACCGTCAGCCATCAGCTGTCGATCCCTCGTAAAGTTCGGCGAGGCCGTCCTGAGCGCCAAACACGGTGGGATGGTAACGCCCGGCGACCGGAAAAATACGCCGATTTCACCGAGCGCTAATTTGTGATCTTGTAAATATTCCCGTTGCCGATATCAGCAATGTAAAGTTCGCCGCTGTTGTCCGCCCAAAAGGCAACAGGATTGTTCAACGGGAAATTGCCGACACGAGTCGGAAACAATCTCGAAGTCACGTCTCGGAAGTCCGACGCGACTGACCCGTTGTAACGGAGCGTCCAGATTCTGCCCGTAGTGCTCTCCGGACCGTAGACATCCCCGAAAACATACAGGCCGCGAAATTGGCGAACCAGACTTCCGCGATAAACGTAGCCGCCGAGCACGGAAGTACCGACCGAGTGATCATAATCGAAAACCGGATCAACGAAGGGTCCTGGAGCGTCCTGAGGGCAGGGGCTCTGAATCAAGCCTTCGCGGACGCGCCATCCGTAATTTTGGCCTCCACCGTCCGACGCCTTTTGCACGTCAATCTCTTCGCGAAGCCCCCCTCCCACGTCGGAAATAAACAGCGCGCCGGTTCTGCTATCGAAACTGCACCGCCACGGCTGGCGCAGGCCATACGCCCAAATCTCTTGTTTAACCGGGGGGGGCATTCCTACGAAGGGATTATCAGGCGGGATAGTGTACGTGCCCGGCACGGCCTCAGGGTGAATACGCAACATTTTACCCAGCAAAGTTGTCGTGCTTTGTGAGTTTCCGCCCGGCTCGATATGACCAGCGTCGTCGTCGCATTCACCGCCGCCATCTCCGATGCCGATATACAGGTTGCCTTCGTCGCCTTGGCGCTGGCTGAAGCCAAGCCAATTCGCATCATGAGTAACTTGCGGCTGATCGACAAGGAGGAGCGTCGCCTCGCTCCCTGGGTCGGCGATGTCGGGGTCCGCCGAGACAACAAACGACGCGATGTGGTTTATGACGTGTCCGGCTGGACGTGCGGTGTAGGAGACATAGAATCGGCCGTTGACCGCATAGTTCGGATCGAACACCAGAGCGTGCAACCCTGGTTCGGCCGCGAGGTAGACTTCAGCGGTGATATCGAGAAACGGTATCGGATTCACCGTTCCGGATGGGAGGTTGATGATCTTGATCTTCCCCCCCTGTTCCACCACGAAGAGCCGGGCCGTATCCCCGGGCGGAGCAGCTATGAAAAGCGGAAGGTCGAAGCCGCCCGCGGTCCGTACCGCCTGGAGGGCGTAGCCGGTGCCCGTCGTTAGAATTAAGACAAGCGCCGCCAGGAAACCGGCGGTGAAGAAGCGTCTGATGCCGCGCAAAAAAGCGCGGGAGTTCGTGGTTTTTGCCATTGTTTTCATATTTTTCTTTGTTGGCTAGAATGGATTCGCTCGAGACATTTTCTCCATGGTACTCAGAAGAAATGTAATCACAAGCAGAAAAACAATTGATTGTTGGTTACGACTTCACGCCAGTTGGACAGCTGAGGCCAAGCCCGCCCCCCGTTGAGACCTCCCACGCTCGTGGCAAGCGGCTTCCAGCGCCGTATCAAAAAGGTAACACCGTTGTTACTTTTGGACGTGACTGAGGTACGGGGTCCGTTCTGGATTAGCGAATTCGAACTTGACACATAACTCCAGTTTGATCATGAATACAGGAGAAACCACAAAAGAAAGAAACATCATATGACCAATCTTATTCAGATCATCAATGCCATTTATTCCAGGATGAATTCACATAGTCGGCCGCCATTGCGGTGCGGATTTCTTCTCATTGGCCTCGTCCTCGCTTGGTTTACGCTTGCGCCGCAAGCGCGAGCGGTCTGTCAAGAGGCCTGCTTAACGAACGACAACACCGCGTTCGGTGAAGATACGCTCATCAACGTCACAACCGGCACCGACAATGTGGCTCTGGGTCATTCGGCGCTCTCTAGCGACACAACTGGCCTCAACAACACGGCGGCTGGCGATGACGCGCTCACTGTCAACGTTTCGGGCTTCAACAATACGGGCATCGGTTGGCATGCGCTGGATAGCAACACCATCGGCGTCAAGAATACGGGCATCGGTTGTGACGGCCTCTCCGGTAATACAACCGGTAGCAACAACACCGCCGTGGGTACTCGATCGCTTGTCAGGAATACTACCGGCAGCAACAATGTCGCAGTGGGCATCCAAGCCGGCGAGAGTAATAACGGCAGCAACAACGTTTTATTGGGCAGTAGCGCCGGTCGATTTCTCACCAACGGCAGTAACAATATCGATATTGGCAACCCTGGTGTCGCTGGCGAGTCCAATACAATCCGCATCGGTCAGGTAGGAACTAGTACGGCTGCCTTTATCGCCGGCATTAGTGGGACGGCTGTTACAGGCGGAGTAGGGGTCATGATAAATTCCAACGGCCAACTCGGCACAATGGTTTCCTCGGAGCGTTTCAAGGACGCAATCGAACCGATGGACAAGGCCAGCGAATCGATCCTCGCACTCAAGCCGGTGACCTTCCGCTACAAACCGGAGCTTGACCCGCACGCAATTCCGCAGTTTGGCTTGGTGGCGGAGCAGGTGGAGAAGGTCAATCCCGATCTAGTGGCTCGTGATGCGCAGGGCAAGCCTTACACGGTCCGTTACGAGGCGGTGAACGCGATGCTTCTTAACGAGTTTCTCAAAGAGCACCGCAAGGTTCAGGAACTGGACCGCAAGGGGCGAGAGCAGGAAGCGGCTATCGCGCAACAACAGAAGGAAATTCAAGCTCTCACCGCAAGCCTCAAAGAGCAGGCATCGAAAATCCAGAAGGTGAGCGACCAGCTTGAAGTGAGCAGAGCTGCATCGCGAGTGGTCGTAAACAACGAATAGAGTTGCCGAAGCTACCCGAAAGGGAACCGTTATCCAGGTCACCACGGCCTACGGCGGAACACGCAGCAGGTTTGGGCGGCGGTAAGCAGACTGGGAGACGAGCGATGCCCGTACGGCAGGGGACCCCCCCGAGCCGCTATCGGCTAACCTTGTAGGCGAAGTGGCAAATCAGAATGCTGGCGCTGCGGTTCTCAACTCACGACGTAACCGGTGAGCGGTACATTGACATCGAATGTACCGGCGGTGCCGTGAGTTAGCCTCGTTGGCAAAATTACTAGAGGCGCCTGCAATCGGTGTCGTCGCACGATTGTCGGTGATAGTAAAAAACCGGGGCCCGAAGGGACCGCGCGATTGCCAGGATTTGCCGAGGAAAAAGGCGCGCCGATAGTTAATGGTCGTCCCTTAACGGGCGGAGCCTTCCACTACCGTGATCGTCGAGTTTGCTGTGACCGAGGGCAATGTATCGATGATCCCGCTCGGCCATACCACCGTCACTGATGCCGCCCTGGCCCTTCCGATCCCGAAATGCAGCGGCTCGCTGCCCTGCGACGCCTCCTCGCCTCCTCCGCCGCCATTATTCTCCCGGAAAACGATCAACCTACCCGAATTCACAGTTACGCGCGCGCCGATTCCGTCCCTATTCGATTGCACGCCCACGAGCTTCACTTTGATGAAATGGTTGCTATTCCCATTGTTCTTGAAGAGCCGATGGAGCCCGGTG
>WNGE01009960.1_pt1 | contig 13547 bp, 9 predicted proteins | sample 5400651 | NCBI WGS metagenome assembly WNGE01 (sample SAMN13153370, study PRJNA577476) | soil metagenome | isolation source: 60 cm soil or saprolite under grassland replicate 2 | place: USA:California | collected 2016-06-15 | reverse complement strand
CTGGGTCTCGTGATCAGTGATCACCGGATAAAGCTCTTGGGACGGCTTGGGCGCAACGCCGGCTGTGAGTCCGAGCACGACAGAACCTTCGATGCCGCCCTCGTGCGCGACGGCCTCGGCAACCGCTGCGGGCGTCAGCAACAGATCGTCGACCGGTGCGGCCACATCTTGTTGCTCAACGCAATAAACAAGCGGGCCACGGGCAACGGCGATCGCACCCCGGGTGGCGTCCAGATATGGGTGCGACCCATGAGCTCTAGGTGCCATCGGCAATGTGAGCCGAATGGTGTCGCCGGCAACAAACCCCCGACGCACGACCGCCCAGCCGTCGCCGACCACCGCACCGTCGACCTCGGCACCGTCACTCACCACGGCAACTTCGACCTCAGCGTCTGCCGCCCACCCCGGAGCCCGGAGCGCGATCGACTGCTCGGTGTCCGGCGCACGGTCGACGATGATGGTGACTTCGCCGTCCCACGGGTAGTTGGTCTGCACCGTGACGGCGACTTCACCCGCATCTATGCGTGCATCGGCGTACAGGCCGATGTAGAGCGTGCCGTCGTTCTGTGCCGCGACGTGGTCCTGGAGTTCGGACATCCAGCGGACGATGTTCGGCGGGCAGCACGGGCAGCCGAACCAGGAGCGCCGGAGCGGATCGCCGCCTGCCTCCGCACCTGACCGCTGCTCGTGGTCGGGCCGACGTTGCAGTGGGTTGTCGTAGAAGAACGCCGTACCATCGGCCGAAAGCCCAACCGCATAAGCGTTGTAGAGCACGGTTTCGAAGACGTCGAGGTACGACGCCTTGCCGGTCGCGAGGAACATCCGCCAGGCCCACTGCATCGTCGCGATCGCGGCGCACGTCTCGGCGTACGCGCGTTCGGACGGCAGTTCGTAGCGGTCGCCGATCGCCTCGTCTGAATGCCTACTACCAAGCCCTCCGGTCAGATAAAGCTTCGTCGCGACCATGTCATCCCACAGCCGCTCCAACGCTGCGAGCAACGTCGGATCGCCGGTCTCGAGGTAGACATCCGCAGCTCCTGCCGCGAGATAGGCCATCCGTACGGCGTGACCCGTGACCGACGGCAGATCGCGGAACGGCGCGTTGTCCTGGAAGTACTCGGCCGGGAAGACCGTGTGCTTCAGCTTCCCCTGGCCGCGGCGGTCGACGAACAACCGCGCCTGGGTCAGATAGTCCTCGCTGCCGGTTTCTCGATAAAGCTCGACCAGCGCCATCTCGACCTCGGGATGCCCGTCGACAACCTCCTCCCCGTCTTTGCCGAACTTCCGTACGACGAGATCCGCGAACCGGCAGGCGATTGTCAACAATCGACGATCGCCCAGTCGACGATTCGCTGCGACGGCGGCCTGGATGAGGTGACCGAGGTTGTACAGCTCGTGGCCCCAGCCGAGGTCCTCCCACGGCTGCTTGATCTGGTCCGAGTCCTGGAAGTACGAGTTCAGGTAGCCGTCCTCGGCCTGTGCCTGCTCGAGGAGGCCGACGACCTCGTCGAAGAACTCGCGGGCGCCGGCCGGCGGATCGTCCCGGTCGAGCTCGTACGCGAGCCCTTCGAGCGTCTTGTAGAGATCGGTGTCGAGGAACGGGTAGCGACCGCGGTACTTGCCGATCGACGGATCGCGCAGACGACGCAGATTCTCCAGGTTGCCCGCCTTGCGCAGCTCGGCTATCGCGTGCGGGATCGTCGCATCCCTGTTCCGCTGCTGCCAACTGCCCAGCAGCCCGCCGGTCAGCTCCACCGCACCGACAGGCGTCACCGCGCCGGCGCTCGTCCGGACCGCTCCATTCATCTGCTCACTCCAGTACCGTGTGACATTGCACTGACCCTAGAGTGCTCCCCCACGACTTGCCAAGAGATGACGAAAGACGTTTACACCCCGGACACATCTGCCGTACGAGGGGTCCGGGCCAGGAATGCCTAGCGTCAGAGGCGGGGGTCGACTGGCTCGGACTCGAGGGCTAGGACGGCGAAGACGCACTCGTGGATGCGCCAGAGGGGCTCGCCGCGGGCGACTCGCTCCAGCGCCTCCAGGCCGAGGGCGTACTCGCGGAGGGCGAGCGATCGTTTGTGGCCGAGGTTGCGGTCCCGGAGGCGGTCGAAGTTGGCTGGCTCGGTGTAGTCCGGGCCGTAGATGAGCCGCAGGTACTCCTGCCCGCGCACCTTCAGCCCCGGCTGCGCGAGCCCCTTCGCGGTCCGAGTGAGGTTCGCCGCCGGCTTCACGACCATGCCCTCGCCACCCGCGCCGGTGAGTTCCTCCCACCACGCGATCCCGGCATCCCAGTTGGCAGAGTCGACGTACAGTCGCCGCGTCTGCGTGATCAGAGACGGGCCGACGGCAACCATCCGGTCCGCGATCCCGAGATGCCAGGCGTGCGGCCTTTCCTGGTACGTCGTCCCCTCCGATCCGAGCACCTGAAACGGCGCGAGTCGAACACCGTCGAGCCCATTGGTCGGCCAGCAGTACCGCCGGTACGCCTCGGTGAAGCGCGCGGCGTTCGCCGTACGCCGCCGGAACAGGGCGAGCTGATCACCCACGTCGAGACCGGCCGCGACAGCCGACCCCAGCGCTGCGGTTGCCGCTGGCAACGACGTACGAGCGGCCGCCCCGACAGCGGCGTACTGGTTGCGGAGCAGGTCCTCGGCCTTTGCGCTCCACGGCAGGAGCTCCGCGTCGAGCAGCAGCCAAGAGGTGTCCAACTCCGTCCACAAACCGGCATCGGCGACGACTGCACGCAGCCGGAGTAGAAGCTCATCGGTCAGCGCGGCGCCGAAGAAGGACCGACCGGTGCGGGTGTGGACAGCGCCGCGACCGGCCAAGCCGAAACGCTTCTCGGCGACGTCGTCGTCGCGCGTCAGCAGTACGACGGCACGCGAGCCCATGTGCTTCTCCTCGCACACCAACTCGGTCACGCCCTGCGCGCGATAGGTCTCGAAGGCCTGCAGCGGGTGCTCGAGCAGCCCGGGTTCGTTCGAGGTGGCGACCGGGCTCATCGTCGGCGGCAGGTACAGCAGGACGCGTGGGTCGATCGCGAACCGGCTCATCACCTCCAGCGCGGCGCCGGCCTGCTCCGCCCGGATGCTGAGCCTGCCGTGCGTCGAGGTCTCGATCACCCGACGGCCGGTGACGTCCGTAAGCTCGAGCACGTCGGGCTCGCGAGTCGGCGCGGTTGCCACATGCAACGGTTTCGCCGGTGCGTAATACTCCTTGGCCGCATGCACGGAGACCAGTTCGCGTTCGGGGTAGCGCAGCGCGGTGAGTGATCCACCGAACACGCAGCCGGTGTCGAGGCAGATCGTGTTGTTGATCCACTCAGGCTCCGGCGTCGGGGTGTGGCCGTAAACCACCATGGCGCGGCCGCGGTACTTGTTCGCACACGGATAGCGAACGGGCAGACCGAATTCGTCGGTCTCCCCGGTCGTTTCGCCGTACAGGCAGAAGGAACGCACGCGACCGGACGCACGGCCGTGCATGCGCTCGACCAGGCCGGCGTGGGAGACGACCAGCCTGCCGTCGTCGAAGACGTAGTGCGAGATCAGGCCGTCGATGAACGTTTCAACGCTTGACCGGAACTCCGGTGGTTCGTCCGCCAATTGCTCCAGCGTCGTCTCCAGGCCGTGGCTGATCTTGACGTTCCGGCCTCTGAGTGCCCTGAGCAACTTGTCCTCATGGTTGCCGGGCACGCAGTAAGCGTGGCCGTCGGCAACCATTCCCATCACGAGGCGCAGTACGCCGGGCGTGTCCGGGCCGCGGTCGACCAGGTCGCCGACGAAGACGGCACGTCGTGACGGATGTACGGCGTCGACCGGGCGGCCGGCGGCGTCGCGGACGATCGCGTACCCGAGGTTGGTGAGGAGTTGTTCCAGCTCGGCGCGACAGCCGTGGACGTCGCCGATGATGTCGAACGGTCCGGTCTGGTCGGTGAGGTCATTGAAAAGCTTGGTGCGTTCGATGCTGATGGCATCGATCTCGTCTACGCCGGTGAGCACGTGCACAGTGCGGAAGCCCTCGCGCTTGAGGCTGCGCAGACCGCGTTTGAGCTGCGAGCGTTGACGAACGACGACCTTCGCGCCGAACTGGCGATCCGCGCGGTGTTCGTTGCGCTCGACACACACTCGCTCGGGCGGGTCGAGAACGATCGCCACCGGCAACACGTCGTACTCGCGGGCGAGTGCGACCAACTCCTTGCGCGCCTCGGGCTGGACATTGGTCGCGTCGATCACGGTCAGCCGCCCGGCCGCGAGCCGCTTCCCCGCGATGAAGTGGAGCACCTCGAACGCGTCCTTGGTCGCCGCCTGATCGTTCTCGTCGTCGGAGACAAGGCCCCGGCAGAAATCACTCGAGAGCACCTCGGTCGGAAGGAAGTGCTTTCGCGCGAACGTCGACTTCCCCGACCCGCTCGCGCCGACCAGGACGACAAGGGACAGCGCTGGTACGTCGATCCGCGTCATCAGGCCGCCACCTTCTCCCGCAGCCGGAACAGCCCAAGCTGTGTCGGCGCACCAACCTCAGCATCCACCACACCGACCGGGCGGAACTCGACCGTGTAGCCGTACAGCTCCGCAACACCGACCGCCCACTGCTCGAACTCGTGGCGACTCCACTCGAAGCGGTGGTCGGGGTGGCGGCGATCGCCGGCCGGGAGCGACTCGAAGCGCACGTTGTACTCGCTGTTCGGCGTAGTAACGACGACAACAGCGGGCCGAGCAGCCTGGAAGACAGCCTTGGCTAGTGCGGGCAAGCGTGGCGGGTCGACGTGCTCGATGACCTCCATCAGTACGGCGGCATCCAGCCCGGCCAGGCGGTGGTCGGCGTACGTAACCGACGACTGCATGAAGCGCAGGCGCTCACGCTGGCGGTCCGGGAGGTCGTCGTAGTGCAGGCGTCGCTTCGCGGTGATGAGCGCACGGGCCGACACGTCGGTCGCGTACAGCTCGCCGATCATCGGATCCTTCAGGAGTTCGCCGACGAGCGCGCCCTCACCACAGCCGAGGTCCGCGATCCGCCGCGCCCCGAGTTCCTTCAATACGGCGGCAACCGTCGTACGGCGCTCGACGGCCAGCGACACAGGGCCTTCGGCGTCGTCCGGAACGTCGGCCGGCTCGCTCAATCCGTCGGCTTCGGCAAGGCGCTCGAGGGCGGTGTCGGTGAGATAGCGGCGATGGGCCAAGTAGCGGCGGGAGATCAGCTCCCTCTCCGGGTGCGCGCCGAGCCATCCCCCGCCGGCGCGGATGAGCTTGTCGACCTCGTCCGGCCCGACCCAGTAGTGCTTTGCGTCGTCGAGGACCGGAAGCATCACGTACAAGTGATTGAGTGCGTCGGCCAGCCGGAGTACGCCGGTCAGCCGCAGCTCGACGTACCGGGAATCACCCCACTGCGGGATCTCCGGATCGAGCGGCACCGGCCGGGCGTCGACGGACCAGCCGAGTGGCGTGAACATGCGCTCCGCCAGCTCGGCGCCGCCACTGCACGGGAGCGCGGGGACGTGGATCTCGAGCGGGATCGGCCGGGATGCGAGGTCGGGACGGGCATCGCAGCGGCCGTTCATCGCCGTACGGAAAAGCTTGCCTAGTGCAACAGCGAGCAGGCTGGACGCCGCGTACGGGCGGTCGTTCACGTACTGCCCGAGCGTGAATCCTTCCGCCGCCTTCCCCCGCCCGGATCGCACCAGCGCGATCGGGTCGATCTCGAGCAGCACAGCCGCCGTACAACGATCGTTCGCCGCCTCCGGGTAGAACACGTGCGCCGTCCCACCGGTGATCTCGATCGCCTGCGGTCGCGCCGGATTCTTGTGCAACAGGAACCCGAAGTCGGTGGCCGGTGCGAAATCGCCCAGATCGGTGGAAAGAGTGAGGAACACTTCCGTATTCGATCACGCCACGCGCCGATCACGGCATCGAATAAACGCTGGTTTGACGGGAATTTCAGGCGTACGCCGAAACACCCGGGTGCGGGGGCCACTCCGGAACCGATCGAAGCCGAGACACGCCGGGAGACCTCTGGCATATCGGCAGGTTTGGTTTTAGCTTGTTTTGCGAAGAAGAGTCGCTACAGGCCGTTCTTCCCCGTTGACAGTCGGTACTTGTCCTCAGGTTTGTGGCGAGTGCCCAACCACGCCGACAAACGGGGAAAGGACCATGGAAGCTCCCTCAGGCCATCCAAGTCCGGGCCGATCCGGCCCGGATCGCCCCACTTCAGGCCATCCTCAAGCGTCACCGGCGCCAGGCGAGGTCCGCCGATGAATCCGCAGACCTTCGAACTCGTGCGCTACAACGACATCAGCGGGGTCTCCGGTACCGGCATCGTCGCCGAAGGATGCGTCTTCACCGACGGCTCGGTCGCCCTGCGCTGGCACGGCGCCAACCCATCCACGGCCATCTGGCCGGACATCGACTCCGTCCTCGCAGTCCACGGCCACTGCGGCGCCACCGTCATCCGCTGGCTCGAAGTCTCCGAGCTGGAACCGACCCCAGGCACCGGCCGCCGCCGTCCCCGCCGCCGCCAACCGGCAGCCGCCACAGCCTGAGCCCGCTGCCGCACCGTTGGGCGGCAGGCGCAGGTAGCTCACAGGCACCACAACCGCTCACGCCCGGCACTTTGCCTGGCCACCAACGGTCAGACAAAGACCTGCAAAGTGCCGGGCGGGAGCTACCCGCACCCGGGCACCACGGTCGCGGCAGCGAATTACGGCGTCAGGCCGGTGAGGGCGAAGAACTCCTGGCGGGAGCTGAGGTTCTCGCGGAGGACACCGTGCAGCGACGACGTGACAGTCCGGGAGCCGGCGGCCCGGACGCCACGCAGGGACATGCACTGGTGTTCGGCTTCGATCACCACGCCGACGCCCTTCGGCGCAAGGCGATCCTGCAGCCAGTCCGCCACCTGCTTGGTCAGGCGCTCCTGCACCTGGAAGTCGCGGGCGAACAGTTCCACCACCCGCGCGAGCTTCGACAGCCCGAGGATCCGCTCCCCCGGCAGGTACCCGACGTGCGCCACTCCGTGGAACGGCAGCAGGTGATGCTCGCACAGCGACTGCACCGGGATGTCCTTGGCCAGAACGAGTTCGTCGTACCCCTCGTCGTTCGGGAACGTCGTCAGCTCGAACTCCCGCGGCGTCAGCATCTCTGCGTACGCGTGGGCCACGCGGCGCGGCGTCTCCGCCAGGTGCGCGCTGCGCGGGTCCCGCCCGAGCGCGACCAGGAGATCGGCGACCGCACGCTGGGCGGCGGGGAGATCGATCTCCGCACGACCTGCGACGATGCGGAGGGGGACGGACTCGAGATCGGCCGAAATCGCCATCTGCACTCTCCTGAGGGGGTCGACGAACTACCCTCCGCTTCGCTCGGGGCGGCGAGGGACTGCCATCATAACTCTTTCATCAACCGACGTTGTCGATAGAATCAATCCGTGGACACCTCCTGGGACGCACAGGTTCAGGCGGTCGCCGTACTCGAGGAACCGACCCGGCGCCGCCTCTACGAGTACGTCGTCTCGCAGCCCGGACCGGTCGGCCGCGACGAGGCGGCTGCTGCGCTGGCGATCCCGCGGACGACCGCCGCGTTCCACCTGGACAAGCTGACCGAGGAGGGCCTGCTCGCGACGTGCTTCGAGCGCCGCACGGGCCGAACCGGACCCGGCGCCGGACGACCCGCGAAGCTCTACCACCGCTCCGACCGCGAGATCGAGATCACCCTCCCCGAACGCCAGTACGCGATCGCCGGCCGCCTCCTCGCGGCGGCCGTCGAGGTGGCCGAGTCGACCGGAACGTCACCCCGCGAGGCGGCCAACCGGCAGGCCCACGACTACGGCCAAGCCCTCGGCTGGGAGGCCCGCGGACATCTCGGGACGACTGCAAGTGAACCCGTCGACGTGACCGACGATCAGGTGACGCGGATTCTCACGGCGCATGGCTTTCAACCACGCGCCGACGACGCCGGCATCGCGCTGGCGAACTGCCCGTTCCAACGCCTGGCCAAGGACCACCCCCGCCTGGTCTGCGGCATGAACCTCCACCTGCTCGCCGGACTCCTCGACTCTCTCGGCACCACCGACCTGGAGGCCAAGCTCGAACCCCAGCCCCACCATTGCTGCGTCCGCCTCGTGCGAGTGAATCCCGGACCTGCGCCACTCACCAACCCTGGCAAATCGCCGGTGCCGGCGGGTAGCTGAGCGCGCGAGGCGCAGGGCGTGGAAGGTTGGTCAGTGGCGCACGTCCGCGATGGCTAGGCTCATCCCGTGGCTAAGAGCAAGCAAGGGCAGGGGACGCCGGCGACTGTCGCGTTGAGCAAGGCGAAGGTGGAGTTCACCACGCACGGCTACGAGCACGACCCGGCCGCGAAGTCGTACGGGCTGGAGGCCGCCGAAGCACTTGGGCTCGCGCCCGAGCAGGTGTTCAAGACGCTGCTGGTCGAAGTCGACGGCAAGCTCACCGTCGGCGTCGTTCCGGTCGACAAACAGCTTGATCTGAAGGCGACCGCGGCCGCGGCCGGCGGGAAGAAGGCGGTGATGGCCGACCCGGCCGCCGCCGAACGCACCACCGGGTACGTGGTCGGCGGCATCAGCCCGATCGGACAGAGACGCGCTCTGCCCACCGTCGTCGACGCGACTGCGACCGACCATGACACCGTCTACGTGTCCGGCGGCCGCCGCGGCCTCGACATCGGCCTCGCCCCGAAGGACCTGATCACGATCACCAACGCCCGTACGGCGCCGATCGCCCGCTGACGGTCAACACACCGCGAATGTAGTTGCCTTTGGCAAGCGGTTGTCCGTCGCTCAGAACAGCATGGTGCCGGACGAGGTCTCGTCCGGCACCATGCCACATCACTCCACCGGTTTGGCGTCCAGGTTGGTCGCGCCCGTCATGATCGCCACACCTTCACTCATGGTGTGAGACTGCGGGGTGATCACCCCAGCGCATCTGCCGAGGCGTTGGACGTGGATCCGGTCCGCGACCTCCCACACGTGCGGCATGTTGTGACTGATCAGGATGACCGGAAGGCCCCGTTCCCGCAGGCCTTTGATCATCTCGAGCACCATGTTGGATTCCTTCACACCGAGCGCGGCCGTCGGCTCGTCGAGGACGACGACCTTGCTGCCGAACGCTGCGGCTCTGGCGACCGCGACAGCCTGCCGCTGGCCACCGGACAAGGTTTCCACCGGTTGCTGGATGTTCTGGATCGTCTGGATGCCGAGGTCACGTACGGCGGTCGAGGCGCGCTCGCGCATGCCGCTGTGGTCGAGCATCCGGAAGACCGAGCCGAGAACCCCTGGCCGTCGCTCCTCGCGTCCCAGGTACAGATTGCTCGCGATGTCGAGCGCCGGTGCGACCGCCAGCGTCTGGTAGACGGTCTCGATGCCGGCGGCACGAGCGTCCTGCGGCCGCCGGAACGTCACGGGCTGCTCCTCCATGAGGAGTTGGCCGGCGTCCGGGACCAACGCGCCGGTCAGGCACTTGATCAGCGTGGACTTTCCCGCGCCGTTGTCGCCGATGACCGCGAGTACCTCACCGGGGTACAGGTCGAGGTCGACGCCGTCCAGACCGATGACCCGGCCGAAGGTCTTGACCAGACCGCGGGCCGACAGGACAGGCGCGCGCAACTGCGTGTCCTGTGGGCTACTCACTGTTGCTGTCATGAGCGCACCTTCCTGATCCACTGGTCGACCGAGACCGCGACGATAACCAGGATCCCGACGGCCAGCAATCGGTACTGCGCGTCGACGCCGGCCAGGGACAGACCGATGGTGAAGGCCTGCACGATGAGAGCGCCGATCAGCGTTCCGAGCAGGCGCAACGGCGTACACACTGAACAGGACCCGACCCGAGCGAATACCGCTCAGGCGTGCCGCCTCCGGGTCGTCGCCGACGGCGTACACATGCCTGCCCCACGCGGTCTGGCTGAGTGCGTAGCCCAGCACGAGATACAGGGCGACCACGATCACGACGCCGGTCGTGATCCGGAACCGGCCGATCGCGAACCCGTCGCCGGTCCAGTTGAGCAGATCGGGCAGCCGGTTGTTCTGGATGCTCTGCCCGCTGGAGTAGAGCAGGGCGATCGCCGTGAAGATGCTCAGCGTGCCCAGCGTCACGATGAACGGTGGCAAGCCGATGCGGGTCACCAGGACCCCGTTCAGCGCGCCGGCGGCGAGGCCGAGGATGATTCCCGCGGCAAGCGCGAGGCCGGCCGGCCAGCCGTTCTCGGCAGCCAGCGTGGCCATCACCATCGTCGACAAGATGGTGATGGCTCCGACCGACAGGTCGATGCCCGCCGTCAGGATGATCAGCGTCTGCCCGACGGCCAGCGCGGCCACCACCGCGGTCTGCTGGACCAGCAGCGAGAGCGCGGCCGGATTGGAGAACCGGCTGTTGACCACGGTGAAGCTGACCACCGTGATCAGCAGGATGATGGCGGGACTGAGCGCCGGCCGCTGGTGCAGCAGGTGCTGCACCCGTTGGCTGAGCGTGTGTTCCCGCCGGGCGAGCTCCTGTGCGGCGGCGCCCGGCGTCGTACTTTGGACGGTCATCGTGTCACCCTCCGACCTGTCGATTCAGTGGTCAGCCCCAGCACAACGAGCTTCCCTTCGTGGTGTCAATGCTGGGGACGCCGTCGACGCCCTTGTCGGTGACCAGCGCGACACCGGTGTTGAAGAAGTCGAGGCCCTCGGTCGTCTTCGGCTTGTCGCCACCGCGGGCGATCTTGGCGATCGCCTCGACACCGAGCGAGGCCATCTTCAGCGGGTACTGCTGCGAGGTCGCTCCGATCACGCCGTCCTTGACCGACTTCACGCCGGCGCAGCCGCCGTCGACGGAGACGATCAGGACGCCGCTGGTCTTACCAGCCGCCTTCAGCGCGTTGTACGCACCGATCGCCGCGGGCTCGTTGATCGTGTAGACGACGTTGACGTTGGAGTTCTTGGTCAGGCAGTTCTCCATCGCCGACCGGCCGCCGTCCTCGGCGCCCTGGGTCGGCTCGTTGCACACGATCGAGTAAGAGCCGCCGGCGTACTTCCCGGTCTTGTCCTCGTCACCGTTCTTCTTGGCGTCCTTGGTGTCGATACCCATACCGGTGAGGAAGCCCTGGTCGCGGTTGTAGTCGACCGACACGACCTTGTCGTTGAACAGGTCGAGCAGCGCGATCGTGGCCGGCTTGCCGGCCAGCTGCTTGTTCGTCCACTGGCCGATCAGCTTGCCGGCCTCGAAGTTGTCGGTGGCGAAGGTGATGTCGACGGTGTCCGCGGGGTCCGGCGGCGTGTCCAGCGCGATCACGTACAGGCCGGCGTCGCGCGCCTTCTTGATCGCGGAGTTGACGCCGGGGCCGTTCGGGGTGATCAGGATGCCCTTCTGACCCTGGGCGATCGCGTTCTCGATCGCCTGAACCTGGCCCTGTTCGTCGCCGTCGGCCTTGCCGGAGGCCACGGTCAGATCCACGTTGTTCTTGGTGGCCTCTTCCTTGGCCCCCTTCTGCATGGCGACGAAGAACGGGTTGGTCGAGTCCTTGGTGATCAGCGACACGCCGATCTTCTTCTCGGTCGACGAGCCCGACTTGTCGTCTGAGCCGCCGCAGGCCGCCAGCGTCAGCAGGCCGGCCGTCGCGGCCACGGCGATGCCGAAGCGCGCCGTACGGGAGTTGAGGTGCATGTCCGGTCCCTCTCCAAGCAGCGTTGCTTTGTTCTTACGTCAACGTTGACGTAGAGCAAGACAACATCTGGTTAGGCTTGTAGTCAAGGCCTCGATGGGAAATACTGCGTCTCGTGACGACAACGATGACGCAACCTGATTCGGAGGGCCCGAGGCCAGCTCGGGCCACCATGAAGGACGTCGCGTTGCTGGCCGGGGTCAGCGTGAAAACGGTGTCGCGAGTCGTCAACGGAGAGCCCGGCGCATCAGCCGCCGTACGCCAGCGGGTGCTGACCGCGGCTGAGCGGCTCGACTACCGGCACAATCTCGGCGCCAGCACCTTGCGCCGCAAGGACGCCCGGTCCGGCATCGTCGGCGCCCTGCTGCAGGACGTCGGGAACAGTTACTCCGCCGGTCTGCTGCGTGCGCTCGAGGACGTGCTGCGGCAAGCCGGCCTGTCGGTTCTGGCGGCGAGTCTCGACGAGGAGCCGGAGCGTGAACGCCACATCGTCTCCGATCTGGTCGCTCGCCGCGCGGACGGCCTGGTGCTGATGCCGGCCACCCATCGCCACGAATACCTGATCAGCGAGCGCCGGGCCGGTCTGCCGATGATCTTCGTCGACCGTCGGCCACACGGCGTCGACTGTGACTCCGTGACCATCGACAACCTTCGCGGCGCGAAGCTGGCAACCAACCATCTGCTGTCCGGCGGACACCGGCGCATTGCCATGCTCAGCGACCTCGAGGAGATCGAGACCGCCGTCGACCGCCGGGCCGGATACCGTGCGGCGCTGGCCGAGGCAGGTATCGAGTTCACCCCAGAGCTTCTTGTCCATGGCGTCCGCAGCGAACAGGAGGCCACCAGCACGGTGACGGCATTGCTCGGCCTGGCGGACCCGCCGACCGCCATCCTTGCCGGGCGCAACATCATCACCGTGGGGACGGTCCGCGCTCTGCGGGCGGCGGGCGCGACGCGCAAGATCGCCGTGGTCGGGTTCGACGACTTCCCGCTGGCCGACCTGGTCGAGCCCGCTCTTACGGTCATCCGGCAGGACGTGCAACGCATCGGCGCCGAGGTCGGCCGGATCCTGCTGGACCGGCTGAACGGAGCCGGCGGACCACCCCACCATCTCGTCCTCGCGCCCACCTTGGTTCAGCGCGGCAGCGGCGAGATCCCGCCTGCGTAGCTCGGGGAGACCCCGCGCCGCTGCCGTCTGTGCGACTCAGCCGGTGACGCTTGGCCGGCCGGATTCCAAGTGGCCGGTGAGACGGCGCCGGTACGACGTGTCTTCGGCGACCGTGACCTCGACGTCGTACCAGCCGTGGTCCGTGGGCCACGGGAAGGTTCGGGTCTGCTTGCCACGTAGCTCGACCGTGTCCGTCTTGCTGCCGTAGCCGCGCGCCTTCACCTTCAGCGTGAGCGGTTTCGGCGTCGTGTTCACCAGTTCCAGCTCAAGTGAACTTCCGTGCTGCCGAGCCAGAACGTCCAGACCGGCCGCGACACCGTCCGCCGATCCGGCCAGCTCGACCCAGAACCGGTTCGGCCCCTGTACGGCGAGCTCGTACGGTCCGGCGACCGTGATCGCCTCGGCGTGTTCCCGTCGTACGTCGACATGCGCGGGAGCCGGCAGCTCACCGCCGTACGGGTAGATCGCGAAGTGCGCGGCTTCGGCGCCGTCGTTGCCCAGGGCCAACATCAGTTTGCTGTCAGCAACGAAGCCGGAAGCCGACGGGCGGTAAGGCAATGCGCGGGCCGGACGGCGGCCCGGCTCCTGCTGTGGTACGGCCTGCTCGGCCGGCGGAGTCGGCTTCCACCGCGCGATCGGCGCGGGCACCGGACCGGGCGCGTCGACTGACGGCTGCCGGTACGCGCGGTCGAAGTCGAACGCGGAGGTGAGGTCGCCGCAGGTGGTCCGCC
>WNGE01006050.1_pt1 | contig 13548 bp, 13 predicted proteins | sample 5400651 | NCBI WGS metagenome assembly WNGE01 (sample SAMN13153370, study PRJNA577476) | soil metagenome | isolation source: 60 cm soil or saprolite under grassland replicate 2 | place: USA:California | collected 2016-06-15 | reverse complement strand
GCGGGCGCCGGAGGCGCGGCGGTGGGCGGAGCCGCCACGGGCGCGCGCGGCGCGGGTGCGGGCTGACGCCGCGGGCCGACCGCCTGCGCCGCCTCCGGATCGTCCGGCGCGAGCTCGAGGACGCGCCGCCAGGTGGAACGCGCCTCGTCCGCGCGGCCCTTGTCGGCGTACAGGTGCGCGAGCTCCTTGTAGACGGAGAGGGTCTTCGAGAGCTGGCCCAGGTCCTTGAACGCCTGCGCGAGCAGCGTCAGCGTCTCGAGGTCCTTCGGATCGGCCTTGAAGCAGAGCTGGAGCTTCGCGAGCGCGCGCTTCGTGTCGCCCTTCGCGAGGTAGATGTTCGCGAGCTCGCGCGTCAGCGCCAGGTCGTCGGGCGCGAGGAACGCGATGCGCTCGGCGACCTTGACGTACTCGTCCGCGCGGTTGTTGTGGCGCAGGCTCTCGGCCGCGCGGCGCAGCTGCGCGAGCGCGAGCTTGGGCTGCGACTGCCGGGCGTAGAGCTCCCCGAGCGTCACCGCGGAGCCGACGTTGTCCGGGTCGAGGTCCACCATCCGGCGCAGCACGTCGAGGAGCTTCGGCTGATCCGCGGCCTTCTCGGCGGCGGCGGCCACGACCTGCAGCTGCGCCATCGCGTCGGAGAGGATCCCGAGCTGCTGGTAGAGCCCGGCGAGCCGCTCGTTCACCCGCACGTCGTCGGGCGCGAGCTTCATCATCTGCTTGTAGACGGCGACCGCCTTGAGGAAGAACCCCTGCTCTCCGTAGGCGTCCGCCACGCGCGAGAACGTCTCCGCGGCGGCGGCGTTGTCGCCCTTCTTCTGCTGGAGCTCGCCGATCTTGAGCAGGACGCGGACGTCCTTCCCGTCGTCGGCGAGGATCTTCTCGTACAGCTTGATCGCCTTGTCGAACTGCCCCTTCTGAACGAGCTTCGTCGCCTCGGCGGTGACTTTGTTCTTGTCGACAGCCATCGGGCCGGGGCGCGTCTTTCGGGGTTGGCGGGCCGTCGCCCGGGGCGAAGGCGCGCGAGCGGGCCGCGCGCCCACCGGGAGCTCGAGTCAGGGCAAGGGTAGTGGAACCCGGCGGGTCGGTCAAGGCACCGACCCGCTGATCCCACCGGGAGTTTCGCGGACTTACACGCGGCGCGCGGGTCGCCGAACGTGCGCTGACTACGTGCCCGTCGCCTTCCGCTCGGGGGCAAGCTCGGGCTTCCCCTCCGCCAGAATCTGCTCGACGATGCGCGTGTCGTACTTTCCGGCCTGGAAGCGGCGATCGGCGAGCACGCGCCGCAGGAACGGAAGGTTCGTCTTGATCCCCTCGACCACGTACTCGTCGAGGGCGCGCCGCATCCGCTGCATCGCGACCTCGCGCTTGTCGCCCCAGCAGATGAGCTTCGCGACGAGGGAGTCGTAGTAGGGCTGCACGCGGTAATGCTCGTACGCCATCGTGTCGACGCGGACGCCGTAGCCGCCCGGCTGGTGGTAGCCCGTGATGTTGCCGGGGGACGGCGCGAAGGTGACGGGGTCCTCGGCGTTGACGCGACACTCGATGGCGTGGAAGCGCGGCACCACGCTCTCCTGCGTCCGGTCGAGCTTCTCGCCCGCGGCGAGGCGGATCTGGAGGCGCAGGAGATCGAGCCCGTAGACCTGCTCGGTCACCGGGTGCTCGACCTGGATGCGCGTGTTCATCTCCATGAAGTAGTAGCGGCCCTTCTCGTCCATCAGGAACTCGATCGTGCCCACGTTGTTGTAGGCGATCTCCCGCATGGCCTTGAGCGCCACCTCGCCCATCTCCTTGCGGAGCTCGGGCGTGACGGCGGGGCTCGGCGACTCCTCCACGATCTTCTGGTGCCGGCGCTGCACCGAGCACTCGCGCTCGCCGAGGTGGATCACGTTGCCGTGCTCGTCGGCCGCGATCTGCAGCTCGATGTGGCGCGGCTCCTCGACGTAGCGCTCGAGGTACATCGAGCCGTCGCCGAAGGCGGACTGCGCCTCGTGCGAGGCCTGCTCGAAGGTGCGGCGCACGTCGCCGCCCTCCCGGACGATCTTCATGCCACGTCCGCCGCCGCCCGCGGCCGCCTTGAGGATGATCGGGAACCCGATCTCGTGCGCCATCGAGTCCGCCTCGTCGGGACTCTTCAGCACGCCGCGCGCGCCGGGGAGGAGCGGCAGGCCCGAGCGCTCGGCGAAGTTGCGCGCCTGGACCTTGTTGCCCATGAGCCTCAGCATCTCGGAGCGCGGGCCGATGAACTTCATCCCGAGCTTCTCGACGATCTCCGCGAAGGCGGGGTTCTCGGAGAGGAAACCGTACCCGGGGTGGACCGCGTCGCAGCCCGTCACCTCCGCGGCCGACATGAGCGCCCGGATGTTGAGGTAGCTGTCCTTCGAGGGCGGCGGACCCACGCACACCGCCTCGTCGGCGAACTGGACGTGGAGCGACTCCGAGTCGGCCGTCGAGTGGATCGCGACGGTCTGGACACCGAGCTCGCGGCAGGCGCGGATGACGCGCAGCGCGATCTCGCCGCGATTCGCGATCAGGACCTTCTTGAACATGGGCCCGCCTACGCCGGCTCGATCCGGAAGAGGGGCTGGCCGAACTCGACAGGAGTCGCGTTCGCGACCAGGATCTCGGCGATCTTGCCGGGCGTCTCCGCCTCGATCTCGTTCATGAGCTTCATCGCCTCGACGATGCAGAGGGCCTGCCCCTTCTTGACGACCGTGCCGACCTCGACGAACGGCGGCGAGTCGGGCGACGGCGAGCGGTAGAAGGTGCCGACGAAGGGCGAGGTCACGAGGACGCCGGGCTTCGTCTCCGCCTTCGGCGCGCCGGGGGACGGCGCGGCGGCCGGGGTGGCAGCGGGCGCGGCGGCGATGGGCGCCGGCGCCGGCGCCGCGTGGACCACGTGCGTCACGGGCGCGTGCTGCCCACGCTCGATCACGATCTTCTGCCCGTTGCGATCCCAGCGCAGGCTCGTCACGTCGGTGCCCTCGAGCACCGTCACCAGCGCCTTCACCTCGTCGAGCGTGAACGCGCCGTTCACGTCCGCGGGGCGGGTCGGGGTCTCCTTGGTGCGCTCCGCCTGCTCCAGTCGTCTCGTCGCCATGAACTCTCCTCGAGGCGCGGGCTAGCCCGCCACGCGGGTGAGGTATTCGCCGGTCCGGGTGTCGATCCGGAGCACGTCGCCTTCGTTGATGAAGAGCGGCACATTGACCACGAACCCCGTCTCGAGCGTGGCCGGCTTCGTCGCGCCCGAGACGGTGTCGCCCCGGACGCCAGGGTCGCACTTCACCACCTTGAGATCCATCGAGTTCGGGAGCGTCACCCCGATGGCCTTCCCGTTGTAGAACATGATGTGGGTGGTGGTGTTGTCCTTGATGAAGTTCTTCGCCTCGCCCATCTGCTCCTCGGTGAGGAACGTCTGGTCGTAGGTCTTGTTGTCCATGAAGTTGTAGTGGTCGCCCTCCTTGTAGAGGTACTGCATCTCCTTCTCCTCCACGTCGGGCTTCCCGACCACGTCGCCGGACTTGAACGTGCGATCGATCGTGCGGCCGGTCAGCATGTTCTTGATGCGGGTGCGCACGAAAGCGGAACCCTTCCCGGGCTTCACGTGCTGGAACTCCACGATCTCCCAGGGCTCCCTGTCGATCTCGATCTTGAGCCCGCGCCGGAACGCGCTGGTGTCCAGGGTGTCGGCCATCTCTCGTGCTCCTCGTCTTTCTCTCGGAAATGCGTGTGGACGCGTCGCGGCGGCGCCCTCCCGGACGTCGCGCGCTCGCGCGTGAGGCGCCGCGAGGCGCCTAGAGCTCCGACCTCACCTTCGGAGCCGTGATCCTGAGCAGGTAGCGCGCCTTGCCGTAGTTCCCCTCGGGCTTCAAGGCCACGATCATGAAGTAGTCGGGCGAGACGAGCCGGGCCACGGTCACGAGCTTCTCCGTGTTGATGCTGACCTCGGAGACTCCGCCGGCCTGGTGCACCTCGGCGGCCTCGCGCGCGCTGCGGAAGACGTTCGAGTACTCGACGAGGAGCGACTTGAGATCCACCTCTTCGCCGGCGCCGGAGAGGTGCGTGTCCACCTCGATGCCGTCCACGCCCATGAGCGAGCACGCGACCGCCCCCTCGACGGCCTGGCACACGTCCTGGAGGTGCTCGCGAAAGCTCATCTGCGCTCGTTTCGGCCCGTGACCCGACCGGTGGGCCGGGGGCTCGCTCTTAGCCCGGGTGTGGGCGTGTGGTCAAGGGCGCGCCATCGCTACGGCGCCGCGCTACACGTGACGCGGAAGTCCTCGCCGAAGGCGAAGCAGTTGTTCGCGAAGACGGCTGCGCCGGAGGCGAGGCACTGCTGGACGTCGAAAGCGACGAGGCAGCCGTCGCACACGTCCACCGGGTAGTACCACTCGGCGCTCTCCACGGACGCGCCGTCGAGCGTCTGGCCCTGCACGGTGATGCCGAGGACCATCCGCTGGCTCGTGCCCGCCGGGAGCGCGGCTGCGATCTGGGCGCCGAGCGCCGGGCTGAGCGCCTCGACGTGCAGGACGCCCTTGCTGTTGGGGTCGAAGGTGCTGCCGTCCAGCGAGAGGACGTTCTGCCCCTGGAAGGCGAGGAGCGCCGGGCTCGGGGCGTACTTGTCCGTGTACTCCTGCGGGTTCACGCGCACCTTGGCCGTGGCCGCGCGGAACGCTTTGCTGGCCGCGAGGGTGCCGGGGTTCGTCGCGCTCGGATCGACGAGGTTGTTGTTGAGGTAGACCTCCAGCGCGTACGAGAGGTATCCCTGGAGGCCGGTGAGCTGGGCGGAGACGTCGAGCGTGCCGGGGCCCGCCTGGATCTCGCCGCCCGGCGCGAACTTGCAGGACGCCGGGTCGGACGGCGCGGCCCGCCCGATGATCTCGATCGAGGAGCGGTTGTCGGCGCAGGCGGCGACCGCCAGCGCGAGCGCGGGAATGAGCAGGGTGCGGGTCATGGCAGGTCTCCCGGCTACGCGCCGGTGGCGATGGCGGTCATCGCCGGGCGGTTGAGGATCCGCGGGGTGATGAAGATGAGCAGCTCGGTATGGTCGTCCTGGTCGCTCTTCGTCCGGAAGAAGAAGCCGAGGATCGGGATCTTCCCGAAGAACGGCACCTCGCTCACGCGGTTCGAGGTCTGGCGGGTGTAGATGCCGCCGATGACCGTGGTCTCGCCGTCGCGCACGAGCGCCTCCGTGTCCGCCTCCCGCTTCGAGATGGAGGGCTGGCCGTTGGCGCCGGTGAGCTGCGGGTTCGGCGAGTTGTTCGTGACCTTGATCTTCAAGAGCACCGACCCGTCGGCGGAGACGTGCGGCGTCACCTTGAGCTCGAGCTTGGCCTCGATGAAGACCGTGTTCACGCCGGACGCGGAGACCTGCGAGAAGGGGATCGAGATGCCCTGCCCGATCGTCGCCTCCCTGTTGTCCACCGTCGAGACGCTCGGGGCGGAGATGGTCTTCACGACGCCGGAGTTCTCGAGGGCCGAGAGGCGGAGGTTCAGGTTGAACGCGCCGCCGGCCGAGCCGAACGTGAAGCCGAGGCCGCCGCCGGACCCCTGGCCAATGGCGGCGGGCAAGTTGACCGCGTAGTTCGGGTTCGCCGCGGTGCCGGTGCTCGGGCCGCCGCCGGACGCGCCGGAGGTGTTCGCGAGGTTCGGGAAGAAGAGGCCGGTCGGGTTTCCCGTGGCGGGCCCGAGGCTCGCGTTCCCGCCCCACTGCACGCCGAGGGCCTTGTTGAAGTTCGAGGAGGCCTCGATGATGCGGCTCTCGATCCGGACCTGGGGGATCTCGGTGTCGAGGTTGCGCACCAGGCCCTCGGCGCGCGCGAGCGCGTCCGACACGTCCTTCACGATGAGCACGTTGGTGCGATCGTCCGTGCTGACGGTCCCGCGCTCGGAGAGGACGTCCTTCACGCGCGTCGCGACCTCCGACGCCTTGGCGAAGTTCACCGGGAGGAGGCGGACCTTGAGCGGGATGAGCGGCGCGCGCGCCTTGGCGGCCTCTGCCCGCGCCATCTGCTCCTTCGCGATCTCCTCGATCTTCGCGATCCGGATGACGTTGCCCATCTCCTCCTTGTCGAGCCCCTTCGTCTTGAGGACGAGGTCGAGGGCCTGATCCCAGGGGACGTTGCGGAGCGAGACCGTCACCTTGCCGCCGACGTCGTCGGCCACGATGATGTTCTTCTTCGAGACGTCCGCGACGAGCCGGAGCAGGTTCCGGATCTCGATGTCGTGGAAGTCGAGCGTGATGCGTCGGCCGGTGTACTCGCGCTTCTGCGGCGCTCCGGAGAGCGCGTACGAGGGCGCCTCGCCGGTGAAGCCCGCGGCCTGCGCCTGCGCGACCGAGGCGCGGGGCGCGTCCGCCGCGGCGGCGGCGCCGGCGGCCGAGATGGTCCAGGCGAGGCCGCTGCCCGTGTCGACGAGCGCGTCGCGCGCCTCGGCGCGCAGCGAGAGCACGATCTTCGCGGCGCCGCCCGGCTGGTTGAATGAGGACATCATCGCGACCGGGCCGCGGAAGGCCGTCGCGTCGAGCGAGCGCTCGAGCTTCTTCGCGAGGCGGGCGTTCTCGAGCGTGAGCACGAGCGTGCGCGCGTCGGGGCGCGCCACCGCGTGCGCCGCCTTGCCGGAGAGCTCGATGCGGGCGGTCCCACCCGCCTGGCTGAACCTGAGGTCGTCGATGACGGTGGCGGCGGCGTTCGCCCCCGTGGGCGCGGCGGGCGCGCTCTGCGCGACCGGGCGCCGAGCGTCCGCCTGCGCCAGCGCCGGGGCGTCCGCCGGCACCACCGCAAGACCGCCGCGGACGCGCCTCACCTCGCAGCGCGGCAGCGCGCCGGCGGCGTCGAGGACGACGCGCACCTTGCCCGCGTCGCGGCCGAAGCGCGCCTGCTTGAAGACGCCGCCGAGGGCGACCGCGGACCGCGGCGCCTTCGTGACGCCGTAGAGGTCGAGCGCGAGGCGCGGCGGGTCCTGGAGCTCGATCACCTCGAACCGCGCCACCTCGCCGTCGAGCGCGAGCGTGACGCCGCCCGCGCGGGCGCGAGCGCCCGTGATGGCTCGCGCCGGGCTGTGCACGTCGACCTCGTCGACGCGGCGGGCGATCACGTTGTCCTCGGACGCAGGGGTCGCTGCCCGGGTCGGCGTCGAGGTCGCCATGGCCTCACCGCCGGCCACCTTCACCACGACGGCGTCGCCGCGCGGCGCCACCTCGTACTTCGCGGCGCCCTCGAGGGCGATGATGACGCGGCCGACCGAGCTCTTGTCGTCCTTGTACTGCGCCGTCGTCACCTCGCGCACGCCGGCCTTGCCCACCGGGACGGGCGTCGCCACCGCCGAGATGTCGGCGCCGGCGAGGTCCACCACCAGCCGGGGCGGATCCTGCAGCTTGAAGACGGTGTAGCTGGGCGCGCGCGTGCCGCGGATTTCCAGCTCGACGCCCCCTGCCGCGTCCGAGACGCCGATGCCCTGGATCACGTTCGCCGCCCGGACCGCGCGCGGCGCCTCCGCAGCCGAGCGCGAGGGCGCCACGAGGGCGCACAGGGCGAGGCCGACGAGGCTCTTCAGATGAATCGTCATCGCGCTACTCCTCGAGGTTGAGCGACGCTTCCTTGGGCAGCCGCAGGACTGTCTGGGTCTTCTCGCGACTGCCGTCCGCCCGGATCGCCCATTCGGACACCACGACCTCGCCGCCGCGCACCGACGCGACGACGCCGCCATTGCGACCGATGCAGACGCCCCGGCGCAGGGCGTACCCGACGCCGTTCGGCGCCTCGACCATGGCGACCGGATCGTCGAGGCCGGTCACGACGGCGACGAGGCGGAGCTGGTCGATCTCGAACCGGCCGAGCGGTGTCGAGCAGCGCGTGTCCGGCCGGTCACGGGGTTCGTCGTGAATGAAGCTGTGGAAGGGGTCGCGCTTTCCGGTCGACGAGTAGACCCACTCGGGCGCGGCGACGCGATCGGCGGTCGAGTCGACCTTCGCGGCCGGCGCCGCGATCGGCGGAGGCGCGCTGGCCCGCGGGGCGGCCTTGTTGTCACCGCACGCGGCCAGCAACACGCCCGCGACGGCGATGAGGTGGAGGCGGTTCATGGCTTCGCGGCTCCCGCCGCGGGCTTCGCGTCCTTGCTGTCGAGGAACATGAAGGTCGTGACCAGGAACTTCGACGTGAGCACGATCCTGCCGTTCTGGTCCTTCGGCTGGTCGAGCGAGAGGTTGCTCACGTTCACGATGCGCCGCAGCCGGCCGACCGCGTCGAGGAAGCTGGCGATCTCGTGGTAGTTCCCCTGGACGGTCATCGGGATCGGGATGCGCGCGTAGAACCCCTCGGACGCCTGCGCCTGCGGCTCGATCGTCATGATGTCGAGCCCGGACTTCGTCGCGCGGTCCTGGAAGAGCTGGAGCAGCTCGTCCAGCTTCTTGTCGTTGGGGAGCTCCGCGAGCGCCTCCTGGAGGCGCTGCTCGAGCATCTCCTTCTCGCGCCGGAACTGGTTCAGGTTGTTCGCGATCGCCTGCTTCTCGATGTAGTCCTGGTCGAGCTTCCTCTGCTCGGTCTCGGCGGCGCGGATGCGGGTGTCCATCTCCGAGATCGACGGCCCGAACGCCGGGAACCCCATGGCGAAGTAGTCGGTCGCCGTGACGGCGAAGGCGAGCCCGGCCACGACGGCGATCTTGGCCCCGAGGGGCGCGCGCGCGATCCGCTCGATGAGCTTTTCCATCGCCTACCTCGCCTTTCCGTCCGGCGCCCCGGGCACGCCCGACGCGGCGACCTGCACGGCCGGCGTGTAGTTGATGGTGGCGGTGATCGTGAACTCGACGAGCTTGAGCTTGCCGTCGGGCTTGGCGCTCGTCTTCTTCAGCTCGGGCGCGGAGAAGTACTGCGCCTTCTTCAGCGCCGCGAGAAAGACCGACACGTCGTCGATGGTGCCCGCGCTCCCCTCGAACTGGACCGCGCCCTGCTTCTCGTCCATCTTGCGGAGCCACACGCGCTTCGGGGTGAGCCCCGCCAGCTCGTCCAGCATCCGCACCGGGCCCTGCCGTCCCGCCTTGAGCTTGTCGAGGACCGCGAGCTTGTCCTTCACGGCGCTCTGCTGCGCCTTGATGTTCTTCACCTCGCCGATGATCTTCTCGAGCTGCGCGATGTCCTCCTTCGTGCGCTTCACCTTGGCGACGCGCGCGGCGAGGTCATCGGAGCGGCTGCGCGCCCACCAGAAGTTGCAGACGAGCGCGAACACGACGGCCAGCCCGAGGAAGATGAGCTGGTTCTTGCCAGCCTCCTTCTTCTTCGAGACCCGGACCGGCAGGAGGTTGATGCGAATCATGGCTACTTGTCCCCCGCGCGGCGCAGGGCGAGTCCCACCGCCACCGCCGCGCTCGCGGCCACGCTCGTGAGGAGCATCGGGTCGAACTTCCGGTTGTCGATCTCGATCGCCTTGAAGGGGTTCAGGATCTCGACCGGGACCGCGGCGCGCTGCTCGATCACCTTGAACAGGGCGGGGATGCGGGCCGTGCCGCCGGAGAGGAAGACGCGCGAGATGCGGTTGTCGGCGGCGGTGGCCGCGTAGAAGTCGAGCGAGCGCTGGATCTCGCCGGCCAGCTGCTCGGCGACGCCCTGGATGACGCGCTCCACCTCCTGCGGCACGACGGCGTCGGTCTCGCCCTGGCCGCCGACCTTGAGCGCCTCCGCCTCGTCGTAGGAGATGTTGAGCTGCTTCTGGATCTCCTCGGTGAACGAGTTGCCGCCCATCGTCACGTCGCGGGTGAAGGTGGTGGTGCCGTTGGCGAGGATGTTGATGTTCGTGACCGCCGCGCCGACGTTGATGAGCACCATCGTCTCGCCCGGCGGGGGCTCGTAGCTCGCCTCGTACGCGTTCTGCACCGCGAAGGCGTCCACGTCGACGACGGAGGCCGCGAGGCCCGCCTCGGCGCAGACCGAGGTGTAGTCGTTGATCATGTCCTTCTTGGCCGCGACGAGGAGCACGTCCATCTGCCCGGCGGCGTCACCCGCGGGCGTCAGGATCTGCGTGTCGATGTTGACGTCCTTCACGTCGAACGGGATGTACTGCTCCGCCTCCCACTGGATCGACTCGTCGAGCTCCTCCTGCGACATGCGCGGGAGCGAGATCTTCTTGATGATGACGGAGTGGCCGCGGACGCCGATCGCGACCTCCCTCGCCTTCACGTTGTGCTCGGCGACGAGGTCCTGGATCGCCTGCACCACCGCCGCGGAGTTCATGAGCGCGCCGTCCACGATCGTCTCGGGCGGCAGCTTCGAGACACCGAACGCCTGCAGGGCGTAGCCGCCCTTCTTCTCGCGCAGCTGCACGAGCTTCACGCTCGAGGAGCCGATGTCCAGGCCGACGGCGAGCTTGCTCTTCGCCATGCGCTCCTCACCTACCCTTCCGGACGCCGTTGCCGCTTCCGAAGACCTTGTCCTTGTCGGCGGGCCTCAGGCCCAGGGCGAGGATGATCTTGCGCTTCGTGTCCACGCGACACCGGTACCCGCTCTCGATGCGCGCGAGCGTGAGGGCGGAGATGCCGGCCTTGCGCGCGAGCTCCGCCTTCGTGAGGAGCTGGTCCTCGCGGAGCACGCGAACATTGTTCGTCACGCGATTCATGTCGCGGGTCGTCGCCTTCCTGGTGAGCGGGCGTGCTGCTCGTGCCGAGCGCATGCTGGACCACGCTACGCGATCACCCGCGGAGGGATCAAGAAACCGTCCACCTGCAGATATCGGCCAGTGTAGGCAATTGAAGGCTTGATCAATCATAGTGATAGCAAATTGAGCGTCGCGGGCGGCCGGACGCACCGCCGGGGCGAGCTGCCCGACGTCACGCGTCGATCCCGTATTCCTTGATCTTGTACAGGAGCGCCCGGTACGAGAGCTCGAGCAGCTCCGCCGCGCGGGTGCGGTTGCCGCTCGTCCTGGCCAGGGCCGTCCGGATCAGCTGCTCCTCCATCGCGCGCGCCGCGCGCTTGATGGAGAGCATGCCCTCGGGCAGGACCACCGCCGGCGGCGCCGCGGCCGGACCGCCGCGGACCGGCTCGGGGAGATCCTCCTCCCGGATCAGCGGGCCCTCGCACAGCACGGCGCCCCGCTCGATGGCGTGCTCGAGCTCGCGCACGTTCCCGGGCCAGCGGTAGGCCTGCAGCGCCGCGAGCGCCTCGTCGGAGATGCCCTCGATGGCCTCGCCCGCGCGGAGCCGCCCGTAGCGCGCGAGGAAGTGCCGCGCCAGGGCCGGGATGTCGCCGGCGCGCTCGCGCAGCGGCGGCAGGCGGATGCCGACGACGTCGAGGCGGTAGTAGAGGTCCTCGCGGAACTGGCCGGCCTGCACCGCCGCCGCGAGGTCGCGCACCGTCGCCGCGATCACGCGCACGTCCACGCGCTCGGAGCGCGTGTCGCCCACCGGCCGGACCTCCTCCTCCTGGAGGAAGCGGAGGAGCTTCACTTGAAGGCCGTGCGGCAGCTCGCCGATCTCGTCCAGGAAGAGCGTCCCGCCGTCCGCCTCGACCGCGAGCCCCTTCTTGTTGCGGATGGCGTCCGTGAACGCGCCCTTCACGTGGCCGAAGAGCTCCGACTCCATGAGCTCGCCCGGGATGGCGCCGCAGTTCACGGCGACGAACGGCAGCGCGGCGCGCGGCGAGAGCTCGTGCAGCGCGCGCGCGACGAGCTCCTTGCCCGTCCCCGATTCGCCCGACAGCAGCACCGTCGTCTTGATGGGCGCCACCTTGCGGACCTGCCTCAGCACGTCCCGCATCGGCTCGGAGGCGCCGACGAGGTTGTCGAAGCGGTACTCGGCGGCGAGCTCGGTCCGCAGACGCCGGTTCTCGCGCGCGAGGCGCTCGCGCTCCTCGGCCTTGTTGAGGACGAGCAGCACCTCGTCCGGCTTGAACGGCTTCGACACGTAGTCGTACGCCCCCGCCTTCATCGCCTCGATGGCGGTGTCGTGCGTGCCATACGCGCTCATCACGATGAACGTGAGCTCCGGGTGGAGGCGCTGCACCTCGCGCAGGAGCGCGATGCCGTCCATGCGCGGCATCCGGACGTCGGAGAGGACGAGGTCGTAGTCGCGCGCCGAGAGCTCCTTCAGCGCCTCCTCGCCGTTCGCGACGGCGCGCACCTCGTAGCCGTGATCGCGGAGGAACACGGACAGGAGGTGGCGCATCGACTCTTCGTCGTCTGCGATGAGGACGTTGCGGAACGCCACGGGCGCCGACTGTACCACGCGCCGACCGCACGCCCGGCAGGGGAGCAGGCAGGCGCCCGCTGCGACATGCCGCGTCTAGCTCGACGCCGGGTCCGGGTCCGCCGACCGGAACCGCAGCTCGAAGACGGCGCCGCCGCGCACGCCGTTGCGCGCCGCGATCTCGCCCCCGAACGACTCCATGATGCGGTGGCTGATGGCGAGGCCGAGCCCCGTCCCCTCGCCGGGCTCCTTCGTGGTGAAGAACGGGTCGAACACGCGCGGCAGGTCCGCCGGCGCGATCCCGGGCCCGCTGTCCCCCACGGCCAGGACGACGCTCCCGTCCGCCTCGCGGCGCGCCTCCACCCGCACGTGCCCACCGCTCTTCATGGCGTCGGCGGCGTTGAGCAGGAGGTTCAGCAAGACCTGCGAGAGCTGGTGCTCCTCGGCGACGACGCGCGGCAGCCCGGCCGCGAGCGCGACGTCCACCTCGACCTGCCTGAAGCGGGGCTGCACGCTGGCGAGGCGGAGGGAGCCGTCCACGACGGCCCCGAGATCGAGGTGCGCGAGGGCCGGCGTGGCGGGGCGCGCGAAGTCGAGCAGGTCCCGAACCGTGCGGTCGATCCGCTGCGCGGCGGTCGAGATGCGCGACAGCGCGTCGACCAGATCCGGGTGCGGAGCCGGTGGGAGCCGCGCTCGCGCCAGCTCGACGTACCCCTCGACGGCGCCGAGCGGGTTCCCGACCTCGTGGGCGAGGCCGGCGGCGAGTCGGCCGACGGTGGCGAGCTTCTCGCTGCGGAGCAACGACTCGCGCGCGTCGGCCACCGCGCGGTTCGCGTCGGTCAGCTCGCGGACCTTGGCGGCGAGCCGCCCGCGCTCCTCGTCGAAGGCGACCGCGAGCCGCTCGAACGCGACCGCCGCGCGCGAGAGGGCGAGCCCGCCCGGCTCGCCCAGGATGGGCAGCTCCTGGCTCGCGCCCTCGCGCGGGCCGAGGCGCGCCGCCGCCGCGAGCAGCCGATCGAGGGGCCGCGCCACCCCGCGGAACAGCAGCGCGACCGCCACCCCGAGGACGAGCAGGGCGACGCACGCGGCGATCGCGGCCAGCGCGGCGGGGCCGAGCGCGCCGCGCGTCGAGAGCGGCAGGCCGAGCGCGAGCAGCGGGACCGCGGCGACGGCCGCGAGCGCCAGCGCGTTGAGGAGGAGGAAGGTGCGGACCGAGGCGCGCACGATCAACGAAAGAGCCGCAACACGGGGACGGCGTGCTTCGGTGGGACCCGGTCGTCGTCGCCGAGCGGGGCCGCGGTGTCGGTCGGGGCCACGGTCGAGGTCGAGGTCGGGCTCGGGCTCGGGCTCGGGCTCGAGGTCGGGGTCGAGGTCGAGGTCGA
>WNGE01006049.1_pt1 | contig 13548 bp, 7 predicted proteins | sample 5400651 | NCBI WGS metagenome assembly WNGE01 (sample SAMN13153370, study PRJNA577476) | soil metagenome | isolation source: 60 cm soil or saprolite under grassland replicate 2 | place: USA:California | collected 2016-06-15 | reverse complement strand
TGCGCTCAACGAAGGACGATCCTGCATGGCGAACAATATCGGCCACCTCCAGAGGAGGCCGGTTCATGCGCTCGGGGTCTGCTCTCCTGGTTGATGGATCGTCAACGCATCCAGTGGACTGGCGGTTGCGCCGAGGTGTCGGTTCGAAAGGTGCAAATAGATCGTCGTTTCTTCCAGGTCACGATGACCGAGCAACACCTGAATCGTACGGAGGTCGGCGCCTGCTTCCAGCAGATGAGTCGCGAAGCAATGTCGAAGCGTGTGAGGATGGATGTGTTTGTGTTCCAGGCCGGCACGTTGTGCGGCGCTATGGCAAGCTGTCCAAAGAACTTTGGTCGTGACAGGACGCGCGGCTGTGTGCCACGCGTTACCGGGAAACAGCCAGTCAGTAGGCTTTCGCTTCAGCCCGCGCCAGTAGACGCGAAGCGCATCGAGCAGCTTTGGACTGAGCATTACGTCACGATCCTTGCGGCCCTTGCCGCCACGGATGTGAACAACCATGCGTTGGCTGTCGATATCACGGACTTTCAGGTGCGCCACTTCGGCGCGGCGCGCGCCAGTCGCATAGAGCGTCATCAGTAGAATGCGGTGAAAAGGCGAGTCCGCCGCGTCAATCAACTTCGCCACGTCTTCCGGACTGAGCACCAGAGGAAGGCGTTGCACCTTCTTCGGATAAGGTGTCTCAGCAATGCTCCAGCCTCGCTTCAACACCTTCACGTACAAGAAGCGCAGAGCTGCCAGATGCTGCGTCACCGTACTCGATGCCAGCTTGCGATGAGTAAACAGCATGGCTTGATACTGGCGTACATGAGCCGGGCCAAGGCGGTGCGGTGGACAGTGAAAGTAGCGGCTGAACTGCTCTACCGCTCGAACGTAGCTTTGAATGGTTGACTCCGCGAAGTTACGGCATCTCAACTCCGCGATCATGATCTGACGTAGATGTGTCACAGAGAATCCCCTCCTCTGCAACACACCTTAGCGCAGCTCAGGCCCGGTTCACCTCACGCACGCGAATGCGTCCGCCGCCCAGCGGCTTCCTTCAAGTCGCTGTATCCGAAGCGCCCGCAATCAGCCTTTCGGAGACAGACCTGCACCAGTGGGCGCTTCAGATACAGCCCTAAGACTTATGGACCGGGAGATGCTGGGACGACGACGGTGAAGGGTGAAGTAAGGGATGCAGGAGTTTTTCGGCGAGAACGTCGCGCCAATGGGCGTCTTCGCGAATTGGGTTCTCATCACCCACGAGAAGCGCGGCACAACCTTGTCGCGGAAGGCTGCTCGGCCGCCCTTCTAAACCAAATAGCAGCTTGAACATCGTCCTGCGGTAAGCCATCACCGCGGAGAAAAATAAATTTCCGCAGCCGCTCCACCGCATCCGGTGCCTCGCTGATCTTCTCAAAATGTCGAAAGATGTCCCGCTCTGTGAGGCTCTTCTTGTTCATTGCACCGAATTTCTTGACCGGCCCTTGAAGTCGACCTCATAGATCTGGTTGAGGATCGTCACCACGGCCTGTTGAACGATTTTGTCCTCCAGCGCTGCGACGCCCAACGGACGTTGCCGTCCGTCAGCCTATAAAGACTCGTCTTGAGGGCTTGGCCCGATGTCCTACACCCGGATCTATAATGAATCCGTGATACCGTCGCACCGAATATCAGTGGAATCTCGAGTATTTAGATCGGTGCTCGGGTTTTACCGTAGCGCGGAACATGCCGAGGAAGCACTTCACGCGGCCAGGAAGAATCATTTCCGGCGCTCGGCGGCAGTCCATCGAGCAGAAGACGGTCGCCTGAAGTTCTTCCATGCCGGACTTGCACCTCGCGACCGGGCAGCATTCGGAATCGTCGTGGCGCTAGTCGTTGCCCTGCTGTCCGAGATTCTCAGCACGCGTCTGTGGGCCCTAGTCCTCTTGGCATTGTCCGGCTTTCTGATTACGTGGTTCGGTACGCTCTGGTTGGGATTCGGAATCAAGAGGGGATTTCTTCGCCACTATAGCCGTTTCGTACTTCCGGGAGAGAGCCTTGTAGTTGTCCAGGCGACGGAAGAGAACACGCCCGATGTCATTGCAGTTTTGGGGCACATCGCGCATCCATCCGTGTTCGCGATCCGCCCAGGGCTTCGATTCACTTCTTCCACCCAGATGGATGGGAAGTTGCGCGAACCCGTCACTATGGCCAGCTTGCCGGATTGGGCGGCCGAGTTGGGTGCTTCACACGAATTAGAGTCATCCACGAGATCCCGGCCGCTGCTGCCAATCCTACGGGAGTGCGAAGTTGCAATCGAGCGTGCGCGGGCCGGCCTGGCGGAAGCCGCACGGCTGGAATACGGAATCACCAATGCAGCCGAGTGGCTTCTGGACAATGCCTACCTGATTCGCTCTCACATTGCCGAAATCCGGCACAATCTGCCGGACAATCACAACAAAATTCTACCGGTTCTTGTGGATACGAACTGTCCCGTCCGGCTACGCGTGTATCATCTCGCCGCTGAGTTGGTCGATTGCACTGGCCATAGGCTGGCACCAGAGGGTATCGTCAGTTTTCTCGACGCCTATCAGCATCATTTGCCTCTGACCATCGCCGAGTTGTGGGTGTTCCCGCTGATGTTGCGCCTGGTGCTTCTGGAGAGGCTGCGGCGGTTATCAGAGGTGGCGAGCCTGCGCCAGCACCAAAAGGAACTAGCTGATTTTTGGGCTGACCGGCTCATGAACGCCGCCTATCATGGTCCGGAACAGTTCGAGGGAATCATCACGGAACTGGACCGCGACAGCGACGAACTGACACCCCATTTCATTGCGCGTCTCGGCGAACACCTGAATAAGGAAGAGGCCGCGCTTGCCCCGATCCAGAAATGGATTGAAGAGAAGACGGAGGCCCACTTAGCCGATATCGTCCGGAGCGAGCATACCGAAGAAGCAAATGATCTAATGTCAATCTCGAGTGCGATTGGAAGTCTGCGCCAGCTCTCTGAACTGCGGTACGCGAAGATCGTCGAGGCAGTGAGCCGGGTCGAGGCGGTCCTACGCGAAGATCCGGCGGGTATTCATGCGCGCAGCGATTTCACCACTCGCGACCGTTGCCGACGCGTCGTGGAAGAAACGGCGCGCCAGTCGAAGACTCCCGAGTGGGCCGTAGCGCGCCTCGTGGTGGAGTTGGCGGGGCGCGCGCCGCGCGGTAGCCCTCATCAATGTGCAGCATACTACCTGCTTGATGAAGGACTGTCGGAGCTTGAAAGATGTGTGAAGCGCCGTGTTCCCTGGCGGGAACGGCAGTTGCGATCCCTCTACCGGCATCCAACGCTGTCATACCTGGGGGGTGTCGCCGCACTCACCACAGGAATTGCAAGCGCCTTCCTGTCCGCGGCATACACTGGGGGGGCAGTTTCACCGGCGATGCTCCTGCTTTTGGGAACACTTGCGCTCTTCCCGGCCAGCGAACTTGCGATTTACCTGTTGCAGATGTGGCTGACCTGGGTTTTGCCTCCGCGCGTGCTGTCAAAAATGTCGTTTGAGGAGGGCATACCGGACGACTGCCGCACTCTTGTCGTCGTCCCGATGATGCTGCTGACACCGGACTCGATCCGCGGGGAGATCGAGAAGCTGGAAGTAAGATACTTGGCCAACCCCGGCGCCAACCTTCATTTCTCGCTGCTGTCGGATTTCACCGATGCAGAAGAACCTGAGATGCCGGAAGATGACAATCTACTTGGGTTGGCGGCGAAAGGCATAGAACATCTCAACGCACGTTACGGCAAGGGCACCTTCATTCTCTTCCACAGACCGCGGGTATGGTGCGAGACCGAGCGCCGCTGGATTGGATGGGAGAGGAAACGCGGCAAACTGGAGGAACTCAACCGTTTTCTGAATGGCGAAGAATGCGGCATCTTTGTGCATGCCGGGTCGCTGCCGGGGGGAATCCGCTACCTGATCACGCTCGATGCCGACACTCAACTCCCTCACGGCACTGCACGGAGACTCATCGAAACGATCTCACACCCCTTGAACCGAGTGGAACTCACGGACAATGAACGCAAGCGTGTCCGTGGTTACACGATCATTCAGCCACGCGTAAGTATTACGCTCCCATCGGCAACGGCAACGCGTTTCGCAAGGTTTTTCACGGACGCGCGCGGGAGCGACCCTTACTGTCAAGCGGTTTCCGACGTCTATCAAGACCTATTTGGTGAAGCGATCTATCACGGAAAGGCCATCTATGATGTTCGGGCGTTCCACAAAATACTTAGCGGACGTTTCCCGCAGCAACGCTTGCTCAGTCACGACCTCATCGAAGGAGCGCATGTAGGCGTCGGATTGGCCACGGACGTGGAACTCTTCGAAGATTTCCCGTACGACTATATGGGCTACAGCAAGCGGGAGCACCGTTGGATCCGGGGAGATTGGCAGATCGCTTCATGGATCTTCCCGCGAGTCCCGGCTGGAGAGCGTCCGGGACTCGCACCGAATCCCCTCACGCTGATCAATCGCTGGAAGATCTTTGACAATCTTCGCCGCAGCCTGTTACCTGCGGCGTCATTGATGCTCCTACTATCCAGTTGGAGCTTTCACGCTGCTCCCATGGCCGACAGCGCACTCGTGGCACTGGTACTACTGGTTCCTCTGTTCTTGCAGTTGCTGCGGCGGTTGGTACAACGATGGCGCGGCGATGCGGGGGCCTGGCGCGAAGCCAGCAGCGATTTGAATCGAGCGGTCGTAATGGCTGCCTTCCTGCCCCACCAGGCATATCTCGTGTCGGATGCCATTATTCGCGCCTGCTACAGGCTCCGGGTCAGCAAGCGCCACCTGCTGGAGTGGCAGACTGTAGAAATGTCGCGCCTGTCGTCCCTTTCGCACCTGGATGCTTTTCGAGTGCAGTTCTTCCTCATCTCCGCTATGGCAGCCGCGTTTCTGTTGGCCCTGACTACCCGCGGCATTTTTTGGGAACCGGCATGGACGCCGTTTCTTTTGCTCTGGGTTGCCGCCCCAGCAGTTCAGCATTGGATCGGTTGGCAACGGCGCGGGCTGAGGGTGTTGGAGCGTATCGAGGTTGATGATCAACGCTATCTGCGGCGCGTCGCGCGAGAAACCTGGCGCTACTTCGATGATCTTGTAGGACCGCAGCACAACTGGCTCCCTCCCGATAACTCTCAGGAAGCCTTGTGCGTCGAGGTTGCCGATCGCACCTCGCCAACCGATATTGGAATGTGGCTGATGTCGGCGGTCTCGGCGCTCGATCTCGGGTTTCTGACTCCGGAGCAGATGGTTGACAGATGTACAGCCACCATCGGAACGCTTGAGAGGCTAGAGCGCTACGAGGGCCACATTTTCAACTGGTACAACACGCGGACTCTGGAGCCGCTACCGCCGAAGTATGTATCTACAGTCGACAGCGGAAACCTTATCGCGAGCCTATGGGTGCTTGCGCAGGCCACACAGGAACTGAAGGCGCAACCTCAACTGGATGCGCGTGCGCTGCGGGGATTGACCGATACCTTGTCGGTGATTATGAAGCGTTTCCCGCCGGACCACACGACCGCTATTTCCCTGGAGGCGTTACGAGAGCTATTCCAAGAAAAATCGGCCGGCATCGAAATCATGGAACGAATCCGGCTGGCTGCCGAGCCGGCACGCAAACTAACCAAGTCGTTGCAATGGAGCGTCTCGGACATCGACGAGCGCGCCTACTGGTTTACTCGGCTGGAGCAGCAAGTAGAGAGCTGGATCCAATATTTTGATCGTTATTTGCGGTGGGTGGACGTTCTATCGGCTCCACCAGACGAGTTTTTGCAACCCTTGGGAATTGGCGCGATACTGGCGCGTAGCGACGTGCTAAGCCATTTCCCTTCTTGGAGCGAGCTGGCCGGCGGAGAAACTGGCATCCTTTGGGATATCTTACGAGACAGCGGCATTGAAGACGGGCTACCGGCTAACCTTATCGCCTGGATGGCGGATCTAAGAGCTGAGTACGAAAAAGTGCGCGAAGCGTCGAAAGCTTTACTCGGGCGCACCAAGCGGCTCAGCGAAAGGAGCGAAGATTTCGCCGCCACCATGGATATGCGGTTTCTCTACGACTCCGATCGGAGTCTCTTCGCGATCGGATATCAGGCGGGCGGACCTCTGAACTTCGCTGCTCATTACGACTTGCTCGCGAGCGAGGCACGTCTAAGCAGTTTAGTGGCGATTGCCAAAGACGACGTGCCTGTGAACCACTGGCTGGCATTGAGACGCCCGTACACGTCGTCGAATGGCCATGTTTTGCTTTCCTGGGGCGGGACGATGTTTGAGTATCTTATGCCGCTCTTGTTTACTCGCAGCTTTCGGAACTCTCTTCTCGAGAATGCGTGCGCCGCAGCGGTCAAATTCCAGGTGGAATACGCACGAGACCGGGGAGTGCCCTGGGGAATTTCCGAATGTGCCTACAGCGCGCTCGATATTCACAAGATCTATCAGTATCGGGCGTTTGGTGTTCCGCCCCTGGGCTTGAAGCGGGGGCTGGAGGAAGATCTGGTCGTAGCGCCTTATGCCACCGCGCTCGCTTTGCTGGTGGACCCGGTGGAATCAATCAAGAATCTCAGGCGTCTGGAGAAGGCTGGCATGTATGGACGGATGGGCTTTTATGAGTCGCTGGACTACACGCGCCAGCAGGCACGGCATGGAGGGAAAGGGGTGATCGTTTACACATATATGGCTCATCACCAGGGGATGAGTCTGATGGCCATAAACAACGTGTTCAACCGCGGCATCATGAGGCAGCGATTCCATGCCGATCATCGAGTTAAGGCCGTGGAGCCGTTGCTGTTCGAGCGCATACCGCCGACGCCTTCGATGCTGGCTCGCAGCCCCTCGGATCACGTTGCGATGCGTCTGGTATCCGGGCCGTCCGAGCCTGCGTACCATGTGTTCGATGAGGACACTCGGATCCCGCGTGTGCTTCTGCTCGGCAACGGGCAGTATGCGCTCATGATCACCAACGCGGGCGCGGGTTACAGCCGCTGGGGCGGCTTCGATATCACGCGCTGGCGTTCAGACTCCACCTGCGACAACTGGGGAATGTTCTTTTACCTGCGCGACAAAGAGAGTAACAAGCTCTGGTCGGCGACTCATCAGCCCCTGAATGTGAAAGACCCGGGTTACATGGTGATCTTCAGCCCAGATCGCGCCGAGTTCCGGCGCCGCCAACTTGGCATCGAATCTCATGTGGAAGTGACGGTGTCCCCGGAAGACGATGCCGAAATTCGCCGCATCACGCTGATCAACCACGGTTCGCGCGATCGGAAACTGGAGTTGACCAGCGCCGCTGAGTTGAGCCTTGCCCCCCATGACACAGACCGTGTCCATCCGGCTTTCAACAAGCTGTTCATCCAGACGGAGGCCCGGCCCGATCTGCAGGCACTAATCGCATGGCGTCGGCTCCGGTCTACCGATGATCCACCGATTTGGGCAGCACAATTGATAACGGAAAGCCCCGCTGGCGACGGATCGTTCGAGTATGAAACGGACCGCGCGCGCTTCCTTGGGCGGGGGCAGAATTACCGGCATCCGGCGATGTCGGTGCAAGAAACTGGCGGCTACGTTCTGGATCCCATGTTCGTCATCCAGCGGAGCTTTTCGCTCGAACCGAGGGAACAGAGGCAGATCACGTTTATTACGATCGCGGCGCGGTCGCGCGAGGAACTCTTGTTCCTGATCGCCAAATATCGTGATCCCGATAACTGTAGCCGCGCCTTCGGACTGGCTTGGTCGCACGCGCAGCTCGAATACCGATACCTCGGCATTCAGAGCGATGCGGCGTTTCGCTTCGGCGAACTTGCCAGTCACCTACTGTATCCGAACATCCGGTTGCGGGCACCAGTGGAGCGCCTGCGCCAGAATACGCTCGGCCAGTCGAAGCTTTGGGCCTATGGCATCTCGGGCGATTTGCCAATCGCGGCCGTTGCGGTCGCCGATTCGCAGGGTATCAGTCTGGTCCGCGAAGTACTGGCTGCCCACACCTATTGGCGACTACGCGGATTCAAAGCTGACCTGGTGATTCTGAACCGCGAGCCGGCCAGTTACGACCAGCCCCTCCATCACCAGTTGCTCCGTCTTGTGGAAGCGCACTCATCGCACACCGGGACGGATCAACCGGGTGGGGTGTTCCTCCGCAAAGCGGATCAGATGCCCGAGGAAGACTTGAATCTGATTCTTACCGTTGCCAGGGTAACGTTGGGCACGGTGCGCGGATCGCTCTCCAGCCAACTCAGCTATCCTTCAAGGGAAATTCCGCAGCCGCTGCCGCCGCCACTGCAAATCAAGAACCCTGAAGAACAACCCTCGGCGCCATTGCCGTTCCTCGAGCTTCCGTACTTCAACGGTCTCGGTGGATTTACGGCCGACGGTCGCGAGTATGCCATCTACCTCGGGCCGAATGTTTCGACGCCGTTGCCTTGGATCAATGTGATGGCGAATCCGGCGTTTGGAGCCCTCGTCAGCGAATCGGGCTCGGGTTGCTGCTGGTACGGCAACAGCCAGTCGAACCGGTTGACGCCATGGAATAACGATCCGATATCGGATGCTTCTACCGAGGCGATCTATATTCGCGATGAAGACAGTGGAAATTTTTGGACACCCACGCCGTTGCCGAAGCGGGAACTCGACGCCTATCGTGCCCGGCACGGGCAGGGATACACAGAATTCGAGCACAACAGTCACGCACTGGAACAAACCCTTCTAACCTTTGTGCCGGTACATACCGAGGGAGCTGATCCGGTTCGCATACAGCGCCTGCGGATCAAGAACACATCCTCGCGCCGTCGTCGTCTGTCCGTGACATCATATTCGGAGCTCGTGCTCGGCACACATCATGAAGTAACGCAGACGCATATCATCTCCTCCTGGGATGAGGCCGCAAAAGCTCTGTTCGCGCGCAATCCCTATCATCCGGACTATGGAGGGCGGGTGGCGTTCGCTGCCATGGCGCCCGAAGCGATTTCGCATACCGGCGACCGCACTTTATTTCTGGGCCGCAACGGCTCGGCTGACATTCCAGAGGCCCTGCTGCGGGGGTCCCTTTCCAATCGCACGGGTCCCGGCCTTGATCCTTGCGCTGCGCTGCAAACCAAATTCGAGCTCGGTCCAGGGGAAGAGAAGCTAGTGATTCTTGTGCTTGGACAAGCGGATGATCCCGAACATGCTCGGCGTTTGATTTCCAGTTACTGTTCCGCGGAAATCGTCGAACAAGAGCTCGCACAAACACGGAAGTGGTGGGATGAGCTTTTGACTACGATTCAGGTCAAGACGCCAGTGCTTTCCGTAGACCTCCTGATGAATCGCTGGCTGCTCTACCAAACGCTGAGCTGCCGTATCTGGGGACGTTCTGCTTTGTACCAATCGAGCGGCGCGTATGGCTTTCGGGATCAGTTGCAGGATGCGCTGGCGGTTGTCTATTCAGCGCCAGAAATTGCGCGCGAGATGATTCTGCGTGCCGCTTCGCGGCAGTTCGTCGAGGGAGACGTGCAGCATTGGTGGCATCCGCCTTCCGGGGAGGGTATTCGCAGCCGGTGCTCGGACGATCTGCTGTGGCTTCCGTTCGCAGTATGCCACTACGCGGACGTCACGAGCGACACGGGCATTCTGGACGCCACCACGACTTTTATCGAGGGGCCGCAGTTGAAAGAGGACGAGCGCGAAGCCTATTTTCAGCCTCCGGTCTCGATCGAGTATGCGACACTGTTCGAGCACTGTCGCCGGGCGATTGAGAAGGGCACGACCCAGGGGCCGCATGGACTTCCTCTGATCGGCACCGGCGATTGGAACGACGGATTGAACAGCGTCGGCGATGAAGGCAGAGGCGAGAGCGTCTGGCTGGCTTGGTTCCTCATGGACGTCTTGAAGAAGTTCGCCGGTTTGTGCGATAGCCGTGGCGAAGAGGAGTTGGCCAGCGGGTACCGCGAGAGCGCGCGCAACCTGAGCGAAACGGTCGAGCGCACGAGCTGGGATGGCGAATGGTATCGTCGCGCTTACTTCGACGATGGTACGCCTTTGGGCTCGCGGCAGAATGAGGAAGCTTGCATCGATTCGCTGCCGCAGTCGTGGTCGGTAATCAGCGGCGCAGGCAATGCGGAGCGGGCAGAACAGGCGATGCGTTCCGTCTACGAACGTTTGATCCGCAGGAAGGAAAAGCTCGTGCTTCTCTGCACATCGCCATTCGACCACTCAACCCCACACCCTGGCTACATCATGGGCTATCCGCCGGGTGTACGCGAGAACGGCGGCCAGTATACGCACGCGGCCGCATGGGTGGCGATGGCTTTTGCGCGAATGGGTGATGGCGGGAGCGCTGTGGAAGTCCTGCAGATGCTGAATCCCATAGAGCATTCACGCACACCGGAGGATTGCGCAACGTATCGAACAGAGCCTTACGTGGTAGCCGCAGACATTTACTCGCTGGAAAGCCAGATGGGGCGCGGCGGTTGGACTTGGTACACAGGCTCGGCAGGCTGGATGTACCGGGTTTGGCTGGAGGAAGTATTAGGTTTCAAACTGCGAGGCGACCGATTGTCAATCGAACCTGTCCTACCGGAGAACTGGCCAGGCTACGTCCTCACCTTCCGCTATGGCCGAACCGAGTATCGTATTGAGGTAGAGAACGGCGGGGAACCTTCTAAACAGGAGATCCGGTTGCAAGACGACCGTAACAGCCACACGATCCATATTTATACAGGCCGGCAGACTTTTCGGAACGAGGGGCTCACTTCCAGTCCACCGTCGGTTGGCGTGTAATTCAAAGCCTAACACTTGACTATTCAAGCGCCAGATCAGATACGCACCAAGAGGTCGTTGCAATTTCGTCTGCGTGTGATCTGTTTGGGAAAGAGTCTTACTAATCCGTAGGGAGATCCCCCGGCTCTGCCGGGGAGGCATCCGAAGTTTGACAGATCCAGGAGTGGCTCCTTGTCTTAGCTTTGTTTTTAAGCGCGTTTGAGGGATGCCTGGACTGCGTGGTTCTTGTGCTTTTGACTTTGATCGGTTGCGATCAGGCCCCTTTGAGGGGCCAGCAATCGTAAAGCCTCCAGCTCTGCCGGAGGATACTTACTTACACTGTCCCGGGCTGCTTTCTTCGGTCATTATTCACACGATTGCAAAATTGTCCAGCAGAGGCCGCACACTGGTTCTGCCCGAGTGACGGCGTCCCGGAAACTAATCCGGTCCTGAAGAGCACTTTTGCTCACTTCGTTTGCGGAAGTTTACTCCAGAAATGTCTGGTTTGGCACAGCCTTAGTCGCTCAACCTAAATGTAAGGGGAAGGCAAGTAGAGTCTTCGAGGATTGCGCGAAAGCGCGCAGAGGATGAGTGGCGTGAGCCTCAGAGGAGTGAGCCGAGCAGGGCTTTAAGACTAATCGTGCAGTACGACGCTGACCAGCGAGCTGTGGACATGCATGCCGCCGCTGTTGTAATCGATGAAGCCGAGCTCGCGGAAGCGATTGAGAAAGAAGTTGACGCGCGAGCGGGTCGTGCCGATCATCTCGGCGAGGGTTTCCTGGCTCATCTTGGCAATGAGCGGGATTGGCTTCGACTCCTGGCCGAAGTTGGCCAGCAGCAGGAGAAGCCGGGCGAGGCGTTTTTCGCTGGAGTTGAAGAGGTGATCCACCAGGTCGGCTTCCATGCGAATGTTGCGGGAAAGCAAGAAGGCGAGAAAGCGCTCGGCAAATTCCGGGTCTTTATGAAGGAGGTCCACCATAGCTTGCTTCTCCACCCGGATGACCGTGCTCTTCTGCTCTGCACTGGCGGTGGCCATGCGCAGCGGTTGGCCCGCCAGACAGCCCTCGCCGAAGAAACTATCCTGTGGCAGAATTGCCACCACTGCTTCTTTGCCGCTCTTGGATACAACCGTGAGCTTCACCCTGCCGCTCTGGACGTAAAACACCGCGTCTGCCGGGTCTCCCTGCGAAAAGACGGATTCATCCACGAGGTATTCCCGGCTCGTTTTTCCAACCGACAGCTTTGTCAGCAATAGACGGGGATCGAACGAAGCAGCGGGTTCCATGGCGCACACATCTTCACCGAACTCAACCGCACCGCACGGGATGCCGCCGGGCGCACAGACCTGCGTCGCCTACTTTGAGTCCCGCGCCCGGCACTCTCGATCGGCGCCATTGGATTCTCCTACCTGCAGAACAGCGTGCATGGGACTTCATCAAGCTAGATGCAATCTACCACTCCCATGACTGCAAACTTGGGATTTGGGTGAGCACTATAGCTCAGACGGCCTTATCGCAACCGCCTAAGGTTGGAGGTACCTCGCACGTCGCCAATGCAATGAAAGCAGAGATGCCGTACAGGGGTAGAAGAAAGAGGCAGCACCTATGAAGAAGCTTATGTGGTTCGTCGCATTGCTAAGTCTGACTAGCCTGGGCTGGGCGGACTCGAACCGCGAAAAGTCCAACGAGCGTCTGGATAATGCAGGTAATGTTCTGCGCGAGATCATGGGCGCGCCGGATAAGGGCATCCCCGAAGAGGTACTGGAACACGCAAAGTGCATTGCCGTGGTTCCGCACATGATCAAGGGCGGCTTTGTCTTCGGCGCTGAAAATGGCCGCGGCGTTGCCACCTGCCGCACCTCCAAGGGATGGAGCGCACCGGCGTTCTTTGCGATCACGGGCGGTAGCTGGGGTCTGCAGATCGGTGACCCAAAACCCGAAAGCTGTACCAAGGGAAAGTAGAGGTAAGCTGGCAATCGAGGTCCTCGGAAGTTGAAAGCGAGGAGGTTCGAGATGCCGAAGAAGGGGCACACGGAAGAGCAGATCATTGCGGCGTTAAAGCAGCAGGAGGCTGGTGACAAGACGGCCGACATCTGCCGGAAGCTGGGGATCAGCCAGGCGACGTTCTACATGTGGAAGCGGCAGTACGCCGGTCTTGGCGTGCAGGAGCTGCGTGAGTTGCGCCAACTGCGGGAAGAAAACGGGAGGTTGAAGCGGATCGTCGCCGACCTCACCCTGGATCGGCAGATCCTGCAGGAGATTGTGTCAAAAAAGCTGTAAGGCCTCGTCATCGGCGCCGATTGGCGAGGTGGGCACAGGAGGCGTACCCGATCTCCGAGCGACGTGCGGCGCGGATTTTGGGCATGTCATGGAGCACGATGCGTTACCGCAGCTGCCGGCCCTTGCAGGAAGCGCTTCGGCTTCGACTGCGCGAGCTGGCTGCCACCTATGTTCGTTACGGATATCGCCGGCTCACGGTGTTGCTGCGGCGGGAGGGCTGGGCCGTGAATGCCAAACGCGTCTATCGACTCTACGACGAAGAGGCCCTGAAGGTTCGCAGCGTGGAGCGGAAGAAGATCGGACGCCGGCAACGCGTTTCGCAACAACCTGCTACGGGGCCGAACCAATGTTGGGCCGCCGACTTCGTGAGCGACAAGCTTTCCGATGGACGCTCGTTCCGTATCCTGACGGTCATCGATCAGTTCACAAGAGAGTGTATCGGGTTGATGGCGGACAGTTCGATGCACGGCAGCCATGTGGTCACAGCGTTGGCCGAAGCCATTCGCGAGCGCGGGGCGGTGCCGCGCAGCATCACC
>WNGE01015946.1_pt1 | contig 13552 bp, 6 predicted proteins | sample 5400651 | NCBI WGS metagenome assembly WNGE01 (sample SAMN13153370, study PRJNA577476) | soil metagenome | isolation source: 60 cm soil or saprolite under grassland replicate 2 | place: USA:California | collected 2016-06-15 | reverse complement strand
CAAGGGTCGCTTTTGCGGCTATCGCGGCGTCGGCAAGGACATCACCGCGCGCAAGCGCGCCGAAGAGCTGCAGGCGCTGGAACACGCGGTCAACCGCTCCCTCGCCCAAGCCGACAGCGTGGCTGCGGCGGTCCGGGCGGTGATCCGCGCCGTGTGCGAGACGGAAGGCTGGGAATGCGGACGGTATTTCCGCTGGAGCGAAAGAGACGGGGTGCTTCGGTTCGGCGACGGGTGGAGTGTTCCGGTGGCCGCGGTCGAGCAATTCATCGAAAAGTCCCGGGACCTCTCTTACGCCCCCGGTGCCGGCTTGGCGGGGCGGGTGTGGCAAACGGTGCAGCCGCTGTGGGTCCCCGACGTCACCCGAGACACCCGCGTAGCGACGGGGACGCTGTTCCGCGATACCGGGATGCGCGGCGCGTTCGTCTTCCCGATCACGTCGGAAGCGGAAGGCAAACCGATTGGCGTGCTCGCTTTCAACAGCCGACAAGTCCGCGAACCGGACGAGCGACTGCTGAAGGCGATACGGGTGATCGGCAGCCAGATCGGCCAGTTTTTACAGCGCAAGCGCGCGGAAGAAGAACAGCGCCGGTTCCGCGTCGCGATGGACGCCTCGGCGGATCTGATGCTGCTCATCGACCGCGCCAGCATGCGCTACATCGATGTGAACGACGCGGCCTGCCGGGCGCTCGGCTACAGCCGGGAAGAGCTGCTGGCGATGGGCCCGCAGGACATCTTCTCCAAGTCTCGCGAGGAGCTCGCCCAACTCTACGACCGGATGTTCGCCAGCGAGTTGACCGCGCCGATGGTGGAGGGCGTTTACCGTTGCAAGGACGGATCGCAGTTGCTGATCGAGGCACATCCCCGCGCGGTGCGCTCCGCGGCCGGAGACGTCGTTGTCTCCATCGCGCGCGACATCACCGAGCGCAGGCGCGCGGAGCAGTTGCTGAAGCTCGAGCATATGGTGGCGCGCTACCTCGCCGATGCCGAAAACCTTCAGGCAGGGCTCAAAGCGACCCTCCGCGCGATCTGCGAAACGGAGGGCTGGGACTGCGGCCGATACCTTCTCGTGGACGAAGCCGCGGGCGTCCTGCGTCTCAGCGAGGCCTGGGGCATTCAAAGCGAGGCGATCGAGCGCTTTCTCGCGTCGTCTCGCACGGTTTCCTACGGCCCGGGGGCCGGACTGGCGGGCAGCGTATGGCAGTCGGGTCAGCCGCTGTGGGTCCCCGATATCGACAAAGACGCCCGCACCATGCAGAAGAGCATCGCACGCGACGTCGGCCTGCACGGCGCGATCTTCTTTCCGGTCACCACGGAGGGAAAGACGATCGGCGTGTTCGCTTTCAACAGCCGGGAAATCCGGGAGCCAGAAGAGCGGCTGCTCCAAGCCATCAGCGTTATCGGCAGCCAGATCGGCCAATTCGTGCAGCGCAAGCAGACCGAAGACACGGTGCGCGAGAGCGAAGAGCGCTTCCGCAGCCTGACGCAGCTTTCCTCCGACATGTACTGGGAGCAGGACGATCAATTTCGATTCACCTCGATGAGCGGGACCGGATCGCAACGGGTCAACCTGAAGACCTTCCCGACGATCGGCAAGAAGCGCTGGGAGCAGAATTACACCAACATGACCGCCGACGCGTGGGCCGAGCACATCGCTCTGCTTGAGGCGCACAAGCCGTTCCGCGACATGGAGCTGTGCCGGCCGGACGAATCCGGCAAGAAGATCTGGATCAGCATCAGCGGCGAGCCGGTGTTCGACGCCTCGGGCGCCTTCAAGGGCTATCGCGGCGTCGGCAAGGACATCTCCGAGCGCAAGCAGGACGAGGAGCGCATCCAGTTCCTCGCCAATCACGACGCGCTCACGTCGCTGCCGAACCGCGCCATGTTCAACGACGTGCTCAACCTCGCGATCCAGAACGCGCGCCGCTACGACCGGAGCTTCGCGGTGCTGTTCATCGACCTGGACCGCTTCAAGAACATCAACGACACCCTCGGCCACGAGGCAGGCGACAAGCTGCTGCAGGAGATGGGCTCGCGCCTCACCCAGACGGTGCGCTCGAGCGACGTCGTCGCACGCCTCGGCGGCGACGAATTCGTGGTGCTGGCGCAGGAGGTGGGTGAGGCGAAACAAGTCGAGGCGGTCGCGCGCAAGATCCTCTCGGCGCTGGTGCAGCCGATGGTCACGCAAGGCCAGGAATGCCGGGTGACGGCGAGCATCGGCATCTGCATGTATCCGTCGGAGGCGCAGGACGAGCAGGCCTTGATGAAGAACGCCGACATCGCCATGTACCGCGCGAAAGAGGACGGCAAGAACAACTACAAGTTCTACTCCGAGGAGATGAACATCCACTCCTTCGAGCGGCTGGCCCTCGAGACGAGCCTGCGCAGGGGCCTGGAGCGCAGCGAGTTCCTGCTCCACTACCAGGCGAAGCTCGATCTGCGCACGGAGAGAATCACCGGCGTGGAGGCGCTGGTGCGCTGGCAGCACCCCGAAATGGGCCTGGTGCCGCCCGCCCAGTTCATCCCGCTCGCCGAGGAGACCGGGCTCATCGTGCCGATCGGGAAATGGGTGCTGAACACCGCTTGCGCGCAAAACGTCGCCTGGCAGCGGGAGGGTCTTCCGCCTTTGCACATGGCGGTGAACCTCTCGGCGCGCCAGTTCGCCGACGAGGATCTGGTCAAGGATATCGCCGCCGCGCTGGAGAGCACGGGGCTCAAGCCGGAATTGCTCGAGCTCGAGCTCACCGAGAGCATGGTGATCCAGAACACCGAGCGCGCGGGCAGGGTGCTCGCCGAAATCAAGAAGATGGGCGTGCGGCTCGCCATCGACGACTTCGGGGTCGGCTACTCGTCGCTGACGCACCTCAAGCGCTTCCCGATCGACACGCTCAAGGTGGACCGCTCCTTCATCCGCGACCTTCCTCAGGACCTCGAGGACAAGGCGATCACCGAGGCGATCATCGCCATGGGCAAGAGCCTCAATCTCACCGTGGTCGCCGAAGGGGTCGAGACGCTGGAGCAGCAGACCTTCCTCCACGACCACGCCTGCGACGAGATGCAGGGCTACTTTTTCAGCAAGCCCATTCCGGGCGGCGAGTTCGCCGAGCTGCTGCGCAAGCACGTCAAGGGCTGAGCCTCAGTCCGCGTTCAACCCGGCCCGGCGGACGACCTCGGCCCACTTCGCGATTTCCTGCTTGATGTAGGCGGCGAATTCTTCCGGCGTGCTGGTCCTCGGCTCGGTCGCCATCGCGGCGAGCCGCTCCTTCAGCTCGGGCGCGTGCATGATTTTCACGAGCTCCGCGTTGAGCCGTGTGACGATCGGCTCCGGCGTGCCCGCCGGGGCGAGCATGCCGTACCAGGTCGTCACCTCGAAGTTCGGCAGACCGGCTTCGGCCACCGTCGGCACCTCCGGCAGAGCGGGCGAGCGCTGCGGCGCGATCAAGGCGAGCGCGCGCAGTTTCCCCGCCTTGATATGCGGCGCCGCGGCGGGTATGCCGATCACCACGAGATGGACTTCGCCGGAGAGCACGTCGTTCATCGCGAGGTTCACGCCCTTGTAAGGCACGTGCACCAGCTTCACTCCGGCGACGATATTGAAGAGCTCCCCGGCAAGATGGTTGGAAGTCCCGCTGCCGCCCGAGCCGAAGTTCATCCCGCCGGGCTTGGTCTTCGCGAGCTGGATGAATTCCGTCAGCGTATTCGCGGGCACTGAAGGGTGGGTGACGATGACGTTCGGGACGGTGGCGACCAGGCTCACCGGCGCGAAGTCCCTTACCGGATCGTAATTGAGCTTCGAATACAAGCTCGGGCTGATCGCGAGCGAAGGCGCGACCAGCACGACCGTGTAGCCGTCGGGTGCGGATTTCGCCGCGGCCTCGGCGCCGACGTTGCCCCCCGCCCCGCCGCGGTTCTCCGTCACCACCGGCTGGCCGAGGCTCGCTGTCAACCGCTCCGCGATAAGACGGCCGAGGATGTCCGTTCCGCCGCCGGGCGGGAACGGGAGAACGAGCCGCACCGGCTTGCTCGGCCAGGCGTCGGGAGCCTGCGCCGGTGCAGGCCATGGCGCGAGCGCCATCCCTGCCGCCAAGGGCAGCGCGCACAGCGCCTGCGGAAGCTTTCCGCCCGCAGCCATGCGCGGGCCTCAGGCGTTCTCCGTGTGCTTCGGCGCTTCCGCCTCGGCGGCGGGCGCGCCTTCCTCGAAGAGCTGCGCCGGCGGCGCGTTCTTGCGCGCGTTGTGGTACGCCATGCCCGTGCCCGCCGGGATCAGCCTGCCGACGATGACGTTCTCCTTGAGGCCGCGCAAATCGTCTTTCTTGCCCATGATCGCGGCCTCCGTGAGGACTCGGGTGGTCTCTTGGAACGAGGCCGCGGAGATAAACGAGTCGGTGGAAAGCGACGCCTTGGTGATGCCGAGCAGCATGTAGCTGTAGGTCGCCGGCTTCTTGCCCTCGGCCTGCACCTTCTCGTTCTCCTCGAGCACGTCGGCGCGCTCGACCTGCTCGCCCGGGATGAAGCGGGTGTCGCCCGGGTCCTCGACCTGGACGCGCCGCAGCATCTGCCGCACGATCACCTCGATGTGCTTGTCGTTGATCCTCACGCCCTGCAGGCGGTACACGTCCTGCACTTCGTCGGTGATGTAGCGCGCGAGCGCCTCGACGCCCTGCAGGCGCAGGATATCGTGCGGATCGACCGGGCCGTCGACGATGATCTCGCCTTTGTTGACGACCTGCCCGTCGTGCGCCATGACGTGCTTCTCCTTCGGGATCAGGTACTCGTGCGAAACCCCCTCCGGGTCGGTGATGACCAGGCGCTGCTTGCCCTTGGTGTCCTTGCCGAACGACACCGTTCCGGTGATCTCGGCGAGCACCCCCGCGTCCTTGGGGGAGCGCGCCTCGAAGAGCTCCGCGACGCGCGGCAGACCGCCGGTGATGTCGCGGGTCTTGGAGGTCTCTTGCGGAACCCGCGCGAGCACTTCGCCCACCTGCACCTGCTGGCCGTCCTTCACGGTGATGAGAGAGCCGACCTGGAAGGTGATGGTGATCGGATGGTCGGTGCCGGCGATCCGGATCTCCTCGCCCGACTCGTTCAGCAGCCTCACCTGCGGACGCAAGCCCTTGCCCGCCGCCGCGCGGCGCTTGGGATCGACGACGACGAGCGTCGAGAGGCCGGTCACCTCGTCGATCTGCTTGGCGACGGTGACGCCCTCCTCGATGTGCTCGAAGCGCACGATGCCGCCGTGCTCGGTGATGATCGGGCGGGTGTGCGGGTCCCACGAGGCGAGCGTCTGCCCCGCCTTGACGGGCTTGCCGTCGGCTACAAGCAGGGTCGCGCCGTACGGAATCTTGTGGCGCTCGCGCTCGCGGCCGTTGTCGTCGGTGACGAGCACCTCTGCGGTCCGGGAGATCACCACCTTCTCGCCCTTGGGGTTGGTGACGTAGCGTATCTGCGGGGTGAAGCGCACGGTGCCGTTCGATTTCGCCTCGACCTGGCTCGCCACCGCGGCGCGCGAGGCCGCTCCGCCGATGTGGAAGGTGCGCATGGTGAGCTGCGTGCCCGGCTCCCCGATCGACTGCGCGGCGATCACCCCGATCGCCTCCCCGACGTTGACGAGCGACCCTCTCGCGAGATCGCGCCCGTAGCAGTTGGCGCAAAGGCCCCAGCGGGTATCGCAGGTGAGCGGGGTGCGAACGCGCACCTCGTCGATGCCCAGGGCCTCGATGTTCTCGACCTCGTCCTCGTTGAGGAGCGTCCCGGCGTTGTAGAGCACCTCCTGCCTCTCCGGGTGCAGCACGTCCGCCACGGTGACGCGGCCCAGAATGCGCTCCCTCAGCGCTTCGACCACTTCGCCGCCTTCGACCAGCGCCTTCATGGCCACGCCGTTCGTGGTGCTGCAGTCGTCCTCGGTGACCACGAGATCCTGGGTCACGTCCACCAGGCGCCGCGTGAGATAGCCTGAGTTCGCCGTCTTCAAGGCGGTGTCGGCGAGGCCCTTGCGCGCCCCGTGAGTCGAGATGAAGTACTGCAGCACGTTCAGCCCCTCGCGGAAATTCGCGGTGATCGGCGTCTCGATGATCGAGCCGTCGGGCTTGGCCATAAGGCCTCTCATTCCGGCGAGCTGCCGTATTTGGGCCGCCGAGCCGCGGGCGCCCGAGTCGGCCATCATGTAGATCGAGTTGAACGATTCCTGCTTGATGCGGCTTCCCTTGCGGTCGGTGACGTCCTCCGAGGAAAGCTGGTCCATCATCGCCTTGCCGACCTGGTCGCCGGCGCGGCCCCAGATGTCCACGACCTTGTTGTAGCGCTCCCCGACCGTGACGAGGCCCGAGGTGTACTGGGACTCGATTTCCTTGACTTCGGTCTCGGCCGCTGCGATGAGATTGTGCTTCTGGGCGGGAACCAGCATGTCGTCCACGCAGATCGAGATCCCGGCGCGCGTGGCGAACCCGAAGCCCGCCTGCATCAGCTTGTCGGCGAAGATCACCGTCTCGCGCAGGCCGCAGCGGCGGAAGGAGGCGTTGATGAGCCTCGAGATCTCCTTTTTCTTGAGCGCCTTGTTGATGAGCTCGAAGGGCAGCCCCACCGGCAGGATTTCCGAGAGCAGGGTGCGCCCGACGGTGGTGCGGTAACGGGTGAGCTTTTCGACTTTCTCTCCGTTCGGGCCGAAATCGGCCTCGCGGATGCGCACCGTGATCCCCGCGTGCAGCTCGACCTGGCCCGAGTCGCACGCGCGCGCCACCTCGGTCACGTCGGCAAAGACCATGGCTTCGCCTTTCGCGTTGATGCGCTCGCGCGTGGCGTAATAGAGGCCGAGCACGATGTCCTGCGAAGGCACGATGATCGGATCCCCGTTCGCGGGCGACAGGATGTTGTTGGACGCGAGCATCAGCGTGCGCGCCTCCATCTGCGCTTCCAGCGACAACGGTATGTGCACCGCCATCTGGTCGCCGTCGAAGTCGGCGTTGAACGCGGCGCATACGAGCGGGTGCAGCTGGATCGCCTTGCCCTCGATCAGCACCGGTTCGAACGCCTGGATGCCGAGCCGGTGCAGCGGCCATCTTCTTGGGCAGGCCGCACTGGTGGAGCTTCAGCTGCGGCCCCACGACGATCACCGAGCGGCCCGAGTAGTCGACGCGCTTGCCGAGCAGGTTCTGGCGGAAGCGCCCGCCCTTGCCCTTGATCATGTCGGCGAGCGACTTCAACGGGCGCTTGTTGGCGCCGGTCATCGCCTTGCCGCGGCGGCCGTTGTCGAGCAGCGAATCCACCGCCTCCTGGAGCATCCTCTTCTCGTTCCTGACGATGATCTCGGGCGCTTTCAGCTCGAGCAGGCGCTTCAAGCGGTTGTTGCGGTTGATGACGCGCCGGTACAGGTCGTTCAGGTCGGAGGTCGCGAAGCGCCCCCCGTCGAGCGGAACCAGGGGCCTCAGCTCCGGCGGCAGCACCGGCAGCACTTCCATGACCATCCAGTCGGGCTTGATGCCGGATTTCTGGAACCCTTCCAGCACCTTGAGGCGCTTGGCGAGCTTCTTGATCTTGGTGTCCGACCCGGTGGTCTCGAGCTCCTTTCTCAGGTTCTCGATTTCACCGGACATGTCCAGGGCGCGCAGCAGCTCGCGGATGCCTTCGGCACCCATCAACGCCTTGAAATCGTCGCCATGCTCCTCGATCTTGGCAAGGTAGTCCTCCTCCGAGAGGAGCTTCGCGCGCTTGATCTTCTCGTCGTTGACCATGCCGGGGTCGGTGACGACGTAAGCCTCGAAGTAAAGGACGCGCTCGATGTCCCTCAGCGTCATGTCGAGGACGAGCCCCAGCCGCGAGGGCAGGCTCTTCAGGAACCAGATGTGCGCAACCGGGCTCGCGAGCTCGATGTGCCCCATGCGCTCGCGGCGGACCTTGGCGAGCGTCACCTCGACGCCGCACTTCTCGCAGATCACCCCGCGGTGCTTCAGGCGCTTGTACTTGCCGCACAGGCACTCGTAGTCCTTGATCGGCCCGAAGATCTTGGCGCAGAACAGGCCGTCCCGCTCCGGCTTGAAGGTGCGGTAGTTGATCGTCTCGGGCTTCTTCACCTCGCCGTAGGACCAGGAGCGGATCTTTTCGGGCGACGCGATCCCGATCTTGATCGCGTCGAACTCCTCTTCCTGCGTCACCTGCTTGAACAAATCGAGCAGTGCTTTCATGTATTACTCCGGTATGGCGTTCAATTGAGTGAACTTCGCCCGATTCAGAAACGTTCCAAGTCGATGTCGATGCCGAGCGACCGGATTTCCTTCACCAGCACGTTGAAGGACTCGGGCATCCCCGCGTCGATCTTGTGGTCGCCCTTGACGATGTTCTCGTAGACCTTGGTGCGGCCGTTGATGTCGTCGGACTTCACCGTGAGCATCTCCTGCAGCGTGTAAGAGGCGCCGTAGGCTTCGAGCGCCCAGACTTCCATCTCGCCGAAGCGCTGTCCTCCGAACTGCGCCTTGCCGCCGAGCGGCTGCTGGGTCACGAGGCTGTAGGGCCCGGTCGAGCGCGCATGCATCTTGTCGTCCACGAGGTGGTGCAGCTTCAGCATGTGCATGAAGCCCACCGTGACCTGCCGGTCGAAGGGCTCGCCCGTGCGGCCGTCGTACAAGCTCACCTGTCCGGCGCGAGGCAAGCCCGCCGCCTCGAGCATGTCCTTGATCTCGGCTTCGGAGGCGCCGTCGAAAACCGGGGTCGCGAACGGCACCCCGCCCTTGAGGTTCCCCGCGAGCGTGATCACGTCCTCGTCGGAGAGCCCGCTCAGGTCCTCGGGTTTTCCGCTGTGGTTGTAGATGCGGTTCAGGAACTTGCGCACCTCGACCGCCTTCGCGCTCGCCTTCAGCATCTCGCCGATCTTCAGTCCCAGTCCCTTCGCCGCCCAGCCGAGGTGGGTCTCGAGGATCTGCCCGACGTTCATGCGCGAAGGAACGCCCAGCGGATTGAGCACGATGTCCACCGGCGTGCCGTCGGCCATGCAAGGCATGTCCTCCACCGGCACGATCTTCGAGATCACGCCCTTGTTGCCGTGGCGGCCGGCCATCTTGTCTCCCGGCTGCAGGCGCCGCTTGACGGCGACGTAGACCTTGACCATCTTCTGCACTCCGGGCGGCAGCTCGTCCCCTTGAGTGAGCTTCTTTTTCTTCGCCTCGAACGCCGCGTCGAACCTCACCCGGGTCTGCGCGAGACCGTCCTTAAGACTCTCCAGCTGCTGGGCCGCGTCCTCGTTCGCGAGACTCACCTCGAACCAGTCGTGGCGCTCGACGCCCTCCAGGTAGGATTTGGTGATCTTGGTCCCGCGGGGGAGCTTCTTGGGCCCTTTGCTGGCGGTCTTGCCTATGAGGAGCCGCTCGATGCGCTCGAACGCATCGCTCTCGACGATGCGCATCTGGTCTGCGAGGTCCTTCTTGTAGCGTTTCAGCTCCTCGTCGATGATCTGGGCGGCGCGCTTGTCGCGCTCGATGCCTTCGCGGGTGAACACCTGCACGTCGATCACCGTGCCTGAAATCCCGGAAGGCACGCGCAGGCTCGTGTCCTTGACGTCGGAGGCCTTCTCTCCGAAGATCGCGCGAAGCAGCTTCTCTTCGGGAGTGAGCTGGGTCTCGCCCTTGGGGGTCACCTTGCCCACCAGAACGTCCCCCGCCTCGACTTCCGCTCCGATGTATACGATACCGGACTCGTCAAGCCTCGAGAGCTGCGCCTCCGACAGGTTCGATATGTCGCGCGTGATCTCCTCGGGTCCGAGCTTGGTGTCGCGCGCCACCACCGTCAGCTCCTCGATGTGGATCGAGGTATACCGGTCGTCGGCGACTACGCGCTCGGAGATCAGGATCGAGTCCTCGAAGTTGTAACCGTTCCAGGGCATGAAGGCGACCAGCATGTTCTGGCCGAGCGCGAGCTCGCCCATATCGGTCGAGGCGCCGTCGGCGACCACGTCGCCCCTGGCGATGCGCTCGCCGGGCTTCACCAGCGGGGTCTGGTTGATGTTGGTGTTCTGGTTGGAGCGCGTGTACTTGACGAGGTTGTAGATGTCCACGCCGACATCGCCCGGAACCGTCTCGTCGTCGTTGACGCGCACGACGATCCTGCTTGCGTCGACGTAATCGACGATGCCGCCGCGCAGCGCCTGCACCGCGGTGCCCGAGTCGACGGCCACGGTGCGCTCGATGCCGGTGCCGACGAGCGGCTTCTCCGGCCGCAGGCACGGCACCGCCTGGCGCTGCATGTTGGAGCCCATGAGTGCACGATTCGCATCGTCATGTTCCAGGAAAGGAATAAGCGAGGCCGCCACCGACACGATCTGAGACGGCGCGACGTCCATGTACTGGACCCGGTCGGCGGTGGCGAGCGTGAACTCGTTCTTGAAGCGGCAGGACACCAGGCCGTCGACCAGCCTCCCGTTCTTGTCGATCTGCGCGTTCGCCTGCGCGACGACGAAGTTGCCTTCCTCGATCGCCGAGAGGAAATCGATCTCGTTCGCGACCTTGCCGTTCACCACCTTGCGGTAGGGCGTCTCGAGAAACCCGTATTGGTTGGTGCGCGCGTAGAGCGCGAGCGAATTGATCAGGCCGATGTTCGGGCCTTCCGGCGTCTCGATCGGGCACACCCGGCCGTAATGCGTGGGGTGCACGTCGCGCACCTCGAATCCGGCGCGCTCGCGCGTCAGGCCTCCCGGCCCGAGCGCCGAGACGCGCCGCTTGTGGGTGATCTCCGAGAGCGGATTCGTCTGGTCCATGAACTGCGAGAGCTGCGAGGACCCGAAGAACTCCTTGATCGCGGCGGAGATGGGCTTCGCGTTGATCAGATCGTGCGGCATGAGGTTGTCGGATTCCGCCTGGGACAGGCGCTCCTTCACCGCCCGCTCGACGCGAACCAGGCCCGCGCGGAACTGGTTCTCCGCGAGCTCGCCCACCGAGCGCACGCGCCGGTTGCCGAGATGGTCGATATCGTCGATCTCCCCGCGGCCGTTGCGCAGTTCCACCAGGATTCCCACCACGGCGAGAATGTCGTCGTTCGAGAGCGTGCCGAGGCCTTCGGCCCCCTGCCGGTCGACGCGATCGTAGAACCTGCGCAGCCACCCCGGGGTCTTCTCCTCGATCTTCTCTGGATAGGCGCGGCGGTTGAACTTCATGCGGCCGACCGCCGAGAGGTCGTAGCGATCCTCGGAATAGAACAGGCCGTTGAACAGGGTCTCGACCGCGTCTTCCGTGGGCGGCTCGCCGGGCCGCATCATGCGGTAGATGGCGACGCGCGCGGCGCTCTGGTCGGCGGTTTCGTCGATCTTGAGGGTCTGCGAGATGTACCCCCCCTGATCGAGATCGTTGGTGTACAGGGTCTTGATGCTCTCCACCCCGGTCTCGCGGAGCTTCGCCAGCAGCACCTCGGTGATCTCGTCGTTGGCGTTGGCGAGGATCTCGCCGGTTTCCTTGTTGACGACGTTGTGAGCGAGCGTGCGCCCGAGCACGAACTCGTCGGGAACGGCCATGCGCTTGATTCCGGCGGCTTCCATGTCGCGGATGTGCTTGACGGTGACGCGCTTGTCCTTCTGCACGATCGGTTTGCCCGCCTTGTCGACGAAGTCGAAGCGCGCCACCTCGCCGCGCAGGCGCTCGGGCACCAGCTCGAACTGGCTGCCGCTCTTGGAGAGCTGGAAGGTGTCGAAGTCGTAGAATGCCGCGAGGATCTGCTCGAGCGTCATGCCGATCGCCTTGAGCAGGATCGTCACCGGCATCTTGCGCCGGCGGTCGACGCGGAAGTAGAGGTAGTCCTTGGGGTCGTACTCGAAATCCAGCCACGAGCCGCGGTAGGGAATGATGCGCGCCGAGAACAGCAGCTTCCCCGAAGAGTGCGTCTTGCCGCGGTCGTGCTCGAAGAACACGCCCGGCGAGCGGTGCAGCTGGCTGACGATCACGCGCTCGGTGCCGTTGATGATGAACGACCCCGTGGTGGTCATGAGCGGGATCTCGCCCATGTAGACTTCCTGCTCCTTCACCTCCTTCACGGTGGGCTTGGAGGCCTCCTTGTCCATGAGAGTGAGGCGCACCTTGGCGCGCAGCGGCGAGGCGTAGGTCAGCCCGCGCTGCTGGCATTCCTTGACGTCGAAAGGCGGCTCGCCCAGCGAGAAGCTGACGAATTCTAGCCGCGCGTTCCCGGAATGGCTGGAGATCGGGAAGATCGAGGTGAACGCCGCCTGAAGGCCCTCGTTCTTGCGCTTCTCCGGCGGCACCGCGGTCTGAAGAAACGCCGTGTAGGACTCGAGCTGGGTCGCCAGAAGAAACGGCACGTTCAGCACGCTCGCGCGCTTCGCGAAGCTCTTGCGGATGCGCTTTTTCTCGGTGGATGAATACGTTGCGGCAGTGCTCATGGATGCTCCATCTTGAAGCCAGAGGACAGGTGACAGGGGGCGAACCCTAAAGTTCCGCCCGCTCTCGTCTGCGCTCTGAAACGCGACTCTTCAAAAACGCGGCGGCCTCCCCGCTCCATTCGAGCGGGGCGCCGACGTGTCACCCGATTCACCTACTTGATCTCGGCCTTGGCGCCGGCGTCGATCAGTTTTTTCAGGATCGCTTCCGAGTCCGCCTTGGAGACACCTTCCTTCACGGGCTTGGGCGCGCCGTCCACCAGGTCCTTCGCCTCCTTGAGGCCGAGCCCCGTGACTTCGCGAACCGCCTTGATCACGTTGACCTTGTTGTCGCCGACGGCGGTGAGCACGACCGCGAACTCGGTCTTCTCTTCCACCGCAGCGGCCGCGCCGCCGCCCGCCGGAGCGGCCACCGCCACCGTCGCCGCGGCCGCGGAGACGCCAAACTTCTCTTCAAGGTCCTTTATGAGCTGCGACAGCTCCAGCACCGACATGTTGGAAATCGCGTTCAGAATTTCAGCCTTTGCTACTGACATTTCGTTTTCTCCTGAATCAGTGTTTCTTCGATCCGGTAGGGAAGTAGCGCCATCAGGCGCCCGCCGCTTGCCGCTTGTCGCGGATCGCAGCGAGGGTGCGCACAAAACGCGCCGGCACCTCGTTCAGCGTCCGCGCAAACTGCGCGATCGGGGCCTGCATCGTTCCGAGCAGCTTCGCGAGCAGCTCCTCGCGCGAGGGCAACACCGCGAGCGCGGTGACCTCTTTCGCCGACATCACCGCGTCCGGCATGGCGCCGGCGCGGATGACGAGCTTGTCGTTCGCCCGGGCGAACTCGTTGAGCACCTTGGCGGTCGCCACCGGGTCGGGCGAGATGCCGTACACGAGCGGTCCCTTCATGTGCTGGGACAGCCCGGCGAACGGCGTGCCTTCGACGGCGCGGCGCGCAAGGGTGTTCTTGAGGACGCGCAGGTACACGCCGGACTTGCGCGCTTTCGCGCGCAGCTCGGTCATGCGGCCCACTTCCAGACCACGGTACTCAGCGACGACGATCGCTTTGGCCTTCGCCAGTTGCGCGGAGACTTCGGCGACTACCGCCTTCTTCCTGTCAAGATCGAGACCCAAGGTCTACCTCCATTTGTCAAAGCCGCCGGCCAAAAAGGCCCGCGGCGCCCACGGCGACCTTGCATTCAGGAC
>WNGE01017107.1_pt1 | contig 13554 bp, 18 predicted proteins | sample 5400651 | NCBI WGS metagenome assembly WNGE01 (sample SAMN13153370, study PRJNA577476) | soil metagenome | isolation source: 60 cm soil or saprolite under grassland replicate 2 | place: USA:California | collected 2016-06-15 | reverse complement strand
CGACGCATCCACCAAGCCCGCTACCAGCACCCACCCGCCCTCGCAGCCTGATCAGCAGGTCCCTGGAAAGGATCTGCACCCATGTAGGTTGACCGCATGGGTGAGACGGTCTCGGATGAGGTGAGGGCGGTGGCGGCGGCGACCGGCAGCCAGGATCCCGAGGTGGGGCTGGCGGCGGTGGCCGCGCTGCGAGGCCTGGTGGAGGTGCTGGAGGCCTTGCAGGTCGAGCGCGCCCGCGCTCTGGGCTGGTCGTGGCCGCGGATCGCCGCCAAGCTGGGGGTCACCAAGCAGGCCGTGCACAAGAAGTACGCCGGCAGACGCCTGCGGTTGGGGAGGTAGGCGAGTGGTCGCTGCGAGCGTGTTCATCCGGCGGGTGCTGGAGCTGGCCGGCGAGGAGGCGGCCCGTTTCGGGCACCGCTACGTCGGCCCCGAGCATCTGCTGCTCGGGTTGCTGCGGGACGCCGGCCCGGCCGCGGGGATCCTGCAGGCCCAAGGCGTGGACCTGGAGGTGGCCCGCGCCGCGTTGGGTCGGCTGGCGGAGCGGGGGGTGGTGCCCGGCCCCAGGCCGAGCGACGCCGAGTTGCTGGGCAGCCTGGGGATCGACCTGGAGGCGGTGCGCCGCAGCACCGAGGGGGCCTTCGGCGCGCAGGCGCTGCGGCGGGCGGTGCGGGAGGCGACGCGCGCCAGGCGCCGTGGGGTCGGCCGGGTGCCGCGGACGCCGCTGGAGGAGCCGCCGGTGCTGGCGACCCAGGCGCTGTGGCTGGCCCACCAGCGGGCCCGCAAGCTGGGGCACGGCCAGGTCGGCCCGGCGCTGTTGCTGCTGGGGGTGCTGGACGACATCACCACGCCGTGGCCCAGGTGCTACAACAACCGTTGGGTGCGCAGCCTGCACCTGTCGGTGGGCCTGCCGGAGGGCTACCGGGGCGCCGCGGGGCCGCTGCTGGCCGCGCTGGGTGTCGACCACGATCGGCTGCGCGACGAGGTCCTCGCGGCGCTCGGCGGCGACCTGCAGCCGGGTCGGCCGGGGAGGTAGCCGGGGTGTTCGAGCGGTTCACCGAGCAGGCCCACCGGGTCGTGGGGCTGGCCGGGGAGGAGGCCGAGGGGCTGGGCCACCGCTATTTGGGTCCGGAGCACCTGCTGCTGGGGATCCTGCGTGAGGGCGCCAGCGGGGCGGCGAGGCTGTTGCGGGCCCATGGGGTGGGGTTGGAGGCGGCGCGTGACGGGCTGCTCGCCTTGGCGCGGCGAGGGGTGGTGCCCACGCCCCAGCCGACAGACCGGCAACTGCTCGGCACCTTTGGAATCGACCTGCAGGAGATCCGGCGGACCACCGAGCAGAGCTTCGGGGGCCAGGCGCTGGCGGCGGCGACGTGGCGGGTGACCCGCCGGCGCTTCTGGCGGGGTGACAGGGTGGTGTGGACGCCGCTGTGCGGTCCGCCGTTTCTGGCCAAGCGTGCCCTGCACTTGGCCAGCCAGCAGGCCCTCACACTGGGTCATGGTGCCGTCGGCCCTGGGCACGTGCTGCTCGGGGTGCTGGAGGACGCGCGTGCGCCTGCGGGCAGGATGCGGGTGCCGCGGCGGCACCGGCGCATCGCTGAGCATGTGGGGCTGCCCGACGGCTACCGGGGCGCGGCCGGGCCGCTGCTTGGGGCGCTGGGGGTAGATGTAGAGAGGTTGCGCCGCGCGGTCATGGCCACGGTCGGCGAGGTCGGGTCGTGAGCCGGCGTGGCCGGCTGTGGTTCGTCGCCACCTGCCTGGTGGTCTTCGCGGTGGCGGCGGTGTGGGTGAGCTGGTCGACACCGTCAGTCGGGCCATCCGGGAAGACCCCCGCGACCGTGACCCTGGCACCCGGCGCGACCCGCCCGGCCGGGCTCGCCGTCGCCGACCTGAGCAGCATCGACCAGCTCCGGCAGCGCTTCAAAAACGACCAGGGCACGCCGCGGCTGGTGCTGGCGCTGGCACCCACCTGAGGGACCTGCCTTGCGGGCGCCAGGTGGGTCGCCCAGAACGTGCTGGAGCGCTACCCGGACGCAAGGCTTCGGGTCTATGTGGTGTGGGTGCACCGTTGGGGGACCGACAGCCGCGCTGAGATCGACGGCGCCGGCATGGTCGAGCCGCGGGTGACGCATCTGTGGGACACCGGGGGAGTGATCGGCGCGTCGTTCCTGGAGCGGTTCGGTGTGGACCTGGGCGGGCTGGACTATGACTTCTTCCTGCTGTTCGGGCCCGAGGCGGCCTGGGGTTCCAGCCCACCCCGGCCGGTCAGCTCCGGTGGGACCGTCATCAGCGCCGGTGACCGGCTGGCCAGCGCCGCGGCGGCACTGCTCGGATGACCCTGACCGCACGAGTGGCTGTCCCACTGGGGAGGTAGGCTGCGGCAAATGGTGATGCTCGCACGTGACGATCCGGTCGCCTCCACCCGGGTGGAGGCGATCCGTGGTGGGGACCTGCAAGGACTGGAGCGCCTGCTCGGCGAGCACCCCGGCCTCGCCACCGCCAGGATCGCCGACGGCAAGGGAGGGTCGGGCACGCCGCTGCATATCGCCACCGACTGGCCCGGCCACTTCCCCAACACCGCGGCGGTCATCGCCATGCTGATCCAGGCCGGCGCCGACCCCAACGTCCCAGTCGACGGCTCCTGGCATGCGGAGACGCCGTTGCACTGGGCGGCAAGCAGCGGCGACGTCGAGGCGCTGGACGCGCTGCTGGATACCGGCGCCGACATCGAGGCGCCGAGCGCCTCGATCGCCGGCGGCTCACCGTTGGACGACGCGGTGGGCTACGGTCAGTGGCGGGCGGCCCGCCGCCTGGTCGAGCGCGGCGCCAGGACCAGGTTGTGGCATGCGGCGGCGTTGGGGCTGATGGATCGCGTCGAGGAGGCCTTTGCGCGCACCCCGCCCCCGCCACCGTCGCCAGAGGAGGTCACCGAGGCGTTCTGGCAGGCATGCCACGGTGGGCAGCGCCAGTCGGCGGCGTACCTGCTTGCTCGTGGCGCCGACCTGAATTGGGTTGCCGGATGGGACGGCCGGACGCCCCTCGACATCGCTCGCAACCAGGGCGCTGAGGACCTGGTCGAGCGGCTGCGCGGCCAGGGGGCGCGACCCGCCGCCGAGCTGCGCTGACCGCGGACGAGCAACGACCGCGGTCGCGAGTTCAGGCCTAAGGAACATCCGCCGATAAATCGCGCCCACGGCGGGCTCGGCGATCGTCACCAACCGCAACGCCTCATTGGCCGGCGCCAACCGTCGGTAGCCGATCTCGAAGCGCGGCTCCCAGCGCTCCAACCGTACCTCCGCCCGCCACATCGACCGGACCAGCACCAACCCCTCCTCGGAGCCACGCACGCACACCCCGCGGGTGAACCCCAGCAGCCGCCAGCCGGTCACCAGGGCACAGGCCTCCTCGCGGACCTCGCGTCGAAGCGTGTCGACCCAGTCCTCTCCCGGCTCGGGGCGGCCGCCGGGAAGGCCCCACCGCTGCCCGTCGCCCGAGACCAGAACGACCCGTTCGCCGCTGACGCACACCGCGGCCGCGCCATGCGGCGTCCCCGAGGGCGGGTCAGGCGGGGGATACCACCCGACGCGCCAATCCTGACCGTTGCTGGAGACGACCAGGTCGCGGCCGTCGTTGGCGATGTCATCCGTGAGCGAGGTCTTGGGCCGGCCCGGACGGCCGGGCTGTGGCGCGCTCGGCTTGCATGCGCAGGCCTCGCTCCAGGATCAGGCTCGCCGTGGTCGCGCGACCCCAGAACAGAGTGTCGAGGAACTCGCCCGGGCGGACCAACGTGCGTGCGGTCATCTCGTGGGTGGGCTCGAACGAGTCCAGCTCAACGCTCGCCCAGAACCGGGTCTGGTAGTAGAACGCGCGGTGATCGTCGAGGGGTTCGACCCGCTGGCAGCCGATGTAGGCGCAGGCCACGACCCGGGCGCACGCCTCCTCCCAGACCTCGCGGGTCAGGGTCTGCTCCAGGGTCTCGCCGGACTCGATCGTGCCGCCCGGCAACGTCCAGTCCGCGTCGTTCCAGGTGACCAGCACGATCCGGGACTCGGGCGTGAAGCAGATGCCAAGCGCCTGGGTCGTCTCGGCCCGCGGCGGCAGGAAGGGCGGGTCGAACCAGGCGACGTGGTAGCGGGCCCCGTCGGCCACGACCGTCTCCTGGAGCAGCGGCAGGGCAGTCGCGGGGCCTGCTGCGTCGCGGGTCGGGCGGTCGGGCGGCAAAGTCATGCGCCGCGGCGACGGCTGGCTTGGGGTGCCACGCCGCGGAGCATGAGCTCGACGCCGAGGTCGAACTGGTGGTTCATGTCGCAGCCGCCGCAGTACTGGATGGCCAGCCGCAGCAGGTGGTCGGGGGTGTCGGCCGGAGCCATCGCCGCGACCCGGCGGAAGCGTTCCAGGTCGTCCTCGCCCCTGGCGGGTTGCGGGGTGAGATAGGAGACCTCGAGCAGGGCGTAGCCGAGCGCGTAGGCCTCCACGGTGCGCAGCACCTCGACCGCCCGCTCGTCGGTGAAGCCATCGTCGCGCAGCACCCGCAGGTGGGCGTCGAGCACCTCCAGGTGGTAGGTGGACATGATCGGCCGGCTGATCAGCAGGGGCGCGGCGTGCGGGTGGCGGTGGATCAGCGCGCGCAGCGCGTGGGCGAACGAGGCCAGCGCGCCGCGCCAGTCCGTGGACCCGCCCGGTGGGACCTCCAGTTCCTCCCACATGACCGTGACGATCCCGTCCAGCAGGGTGTCCTTGCTGTCTACGTGGCTGTACAGCGACATGCCGCGAACGCCCAGTTCGGCGCCGAGCTTGTGCATGCTCAGCTCGGCCAGCCCGTGGGCGTCGACGAACTCAAGCGCCGCCTGGAGGACGCGTTGCCGGCTCAGCCGCTCATGCGGCTGCCGCTGGCGGCTGGCGGTTGCGGCCATGTCACCTCCTCGATCGCTGCCTTGCGTTGACAGCTTACAGCATAAGGTTCTACGGCTCTTGTCCAGCCTGATGCCGTAAGGATGCGATGTAAGGAGGATCGGGGAGATGGGCGACGAGGCAGCCATCGAGCTGATGGGCCTGACCAAGACCTACCGGCAGGGCGGGCAGCCGGTCCGAGCTGTCGATGGCGTGACCCTGCGGGTGCCGCCCGGCCAGGTGTTCGGGCTGCTCGGCCCCAACGGCGCCGGCAAGACCACCATCATCAAGATGGCCTGCGGCCTGATCACGCCCTCGGCCGGGCGAATCTCGGTGGGCGGCTACGACGTCGCACGCCAGCGCGGCCAGGCGGTGCGGCAGATCGGCGCGGTGCTGGAGGGCTCCCGCAACGTGTACTGGTCGATGTCAGCCTGGCAGAACCTGCTGTACTTCGGGCGGCTCAAGGGCCTGCGCGGCGCCGAGCTCAAGCCACGCGCGCAGCGGTTGCTCACAGAGCTTGGCCTGTGGGAGCGCCACGGCGAGTCGGTGGGCACGTTCTCGCGGGGCATGCAGCAGAAGGTCGCGGTCGCCGCCGCGCTGATCACCGACCCGCCGATCGTGCTGCTGGACGAGCCGACCATCGGCCTGGACGTGGAGGCCGCACGCACGGTCAAGGACTGGGTGGTGCGGCTGGCGCACGAGCAGCACAAGACGGTGGTGCTGACCACCCACCAGCTGGCGATGGCCGAGACGCTGTCGGACCGGGTGGCGGTCATCCGCGACGGCGCGATCGTGGCCGACCTGCCCACCGCCGAGCTGCTGGGCCGGTTCCGTGAGGACCGCTACGAGGTCAGGGTCGCCGGCCCACCCGACCGGCTCGCACTGCTCAGCCTGCCGAGTGGCACCAGCATGGCAGCGGAGGAGGGCGCGACCCGCATCACCCTGCCCACCGCCGATGCCGACGACCTGTACAAGGTGCTCGCCGAGGTGCAATCGCTCGGGCTGCCGCTGCTGTCGGTGCGCCAGGTCGAGCCTGATCTGGAGGAGGTCTTCCTGCGGCTGGTCCACGCGGAGCGGGCGGCATGACCACCACCGTTTTGCCCTCGGCCCTGATCGTCGGCAACGAGGCCGCCAAGGGACTGCGCCTGCTGTGGCGGCGCCGCGCGGCGCTGGCGATGGGCATCGCCGCCAACGCCGCCTCGTTTCTGGTGCTGCGGTTCTTCATCGACGGCGGCCACATCCTGCAGCCGCTGCTGCTGGCCACCCTCCCAGGCATGGCAGCGGCCGCCGCCGCGTCGATCGCGTCCCTGGCGGCCAGCGGCGGCGTCGCCGAAGAGATCAATGCCGGCACCCTGGAGCAGACCCACCTCAGCCCGGTCCCCGCCTGGGCGCTGGCGGCCGGCAGGCTGGGCGCGCTGACGCTGGAGGCGCTGCTGGTCGCCGCCATCCTCGGCATTGGCTTCGTGGCGGGGTTCGGCGTGCACTACCACGGCGATCCGGCGACGGTCGTGCCCGCCCTGCTCACTCTCGCCGACATCGCCGGCTACGCCCTGCTGGTCGCCGGGCTGACCGTCGCCGTGGCCAGCATCGGCGCGGTCGTCCATGTGCTCAACGGCGCGGTCCTGTTCTTCAACGGCACGCTGATCCCGATCATCGTGTTCCCCGCAACCATCCAGGTCGTCGCGCAGCTGTTGCCGACCACCCTTGGCGTGCGCGCCCTGCACAGCATGCTGGTGGATGGCCGGCCACTGTCGGCGGTCTGGGCCGACCACACCCTGCCGCTGCTGGTGGCCCACGCGGTCGTGCTGCTCGGCATCGGCTGGGCCACCTACCAGGTCAGCATCCGGCGGGCGCTGCGGGAGGGGAGGCTGGGTCCATGATGACCGGCATGCTGATCGCGATCGGCAACGAGGTCCGCAAGGGCCTGCTGCACGCCTGGGCCGAACGGGTCCAGATCCTCATCGAGCTGCCCCTGTTCATCGGCTTCACCCTGCTGCTCGGCCCGCTGCTTGGCGCCGGCGACCAGATCGCCCGCGGCAGCCTGCGCTGGTCGCTGGAGCCCGGTCGGATGTCGATCCGGCTGTTGGGTGAGATCCAGGCCGGCACGCTGGAGCAGGTCTACCTCAGCCCGCTGCCGTCCTGGCTGCTCGCCGCCGCCGGGCGGGTGGTCGCCGCGCTGGCCGAGACCGCCGCCGTCGTCGCCGCGCTGTACGCAGCTGTCCGGCTGCTGGTGCCGCTGCACATCGGCTGGCGGACCGCGGCCGCCCTGCCTGGTGCTGCTGGTGCTCGCCGTGGTCGGCTACTCGCTGCTCATCGGTGGGCTCACGCTGGTCTGGAAGCGGATCGAGATGCTGGTCGAAGCCCAGGGCATTGCCGTGTGGGTGCTCAGCGCGACCGCGCTGCCGCTGTTGGCGGTGCCCGGCTGGATGGCCACCGCCGGCCGGTTGGTCCCGATCACCCCTGGGCTGGCCAGCCTGGACGGCCTGTTGCTCGCCGGCCAGCCGGCGATCAGCCTGTGGGGAACCGGCGGGCTGGCCTGGATGCTGGCCACCGCCGCCGGGTGGCTGCTGGCCGGGATCCTGGCGTTCGCCCTCGCCGAGCCTTGGCGCCAGGTCGGCCTGCAGCTCCACCAGCCCCAGCAGCGCGTCCAACGTCGCCCCATCCAGGGTGCGCAGCGGCTGGCCGGGCAGTCGCGCCTGGACCATCAGGAACCAGCGGCCATCCAGCGGCCCCTGCCACAGCAGCGCCGGGACCGGGTAGCCCCGCTCGCCCAGCAGCGACAACGCGTTGGCCGTCCATGCCGCCCGTGAGGGGGCGAACGGGTTGGCGCTGGCCTTCACGATCACCATCCCGGGCTCCGCTCGGCCCACGGATTCGGCGAGCCAGGTCCGGCGGGCGTCTCGCGGCCGCCCGAGTCGCGCCAGTGGCCGCAGCGCCCAGCCACCAGCCGACCGGATCCGCGTGGCTGCCTGCGGCCACAGCTCATCGATGCCACTGGCATCCATGCTTGGTTCGCTACCTTGCCTTCTGTCCGGCCAGTACGAGCTTCGGGTCTGCTCGGCCACGCCGCCGGGCAGCACGCCAAAGCACCCGCCGGTGCAGCTCACGAATGGGTGTTGGCAAGCTCGGCGGCGCCGTGCGGGGTCGGGACGCCGGCCGCTGCGCTGGAGGAGGAGCTGGTCGACGGCGAGGTCCATGGTCTTGTTCCTGGCTCGGGTCAGGCGGCGCAGCAGGAGAGCTTGGTGATGTCGCGGGTGAAGGCCTGCGCGGCCAGCCTGAGGCCCTCGCCCATGGTCAGGTACGGCGCCCAGGTGTCGGCCAGCTCGGTCGTCGTCATGGCGAGCTTGACCGCGTACACCGCCGCCAGGATCGCGTCGCCGGCCCAGGTCCGCGGGTTGTCGGTGCGGAGCCGCTCGTCGACCACGACCTGGCCGCGGTCGCCGACCTTGACGCCCACCGCCTCCAGGCCGAGCCCGCCGGTGACCGGACGGCGCCCGGTGGCGACCAGCAACCGTTCGGCCCGCAGCTGCCGGGGGCGGCCGTCGCGGTGGACAACGACCACCGCCACGCCACCCTCGCCGTCGCTGGCCACGCAGCTGAGCTGGGCGCCGGCGTGGACGGTGATGCCCTCGTCGGCGAACACCGCGGCGATCGCGGCGCCGACCTCGGGTTCCTCCAGCGGCGCCAGCCGGTCGAGAACCTCCACCACGGTGACCTTGGCGCCGAGCCGGGCGAACAACTGGGCCTGCTCCAGTCCCACCGCGTTGCCGCCCACGACCAGCAGCGACCGGGGCAGCTCGGCCAGCTCCATCGCCATGGTCGAGGTCAGGTAGCCGACCTCCTCCAGGCCCGGGATCGGCGGCGCCCAGGGCGTGGAGCCGGTGGCGACCAGGTAGTGGGCCGCCTGGATCCGCCGGGTGCCGCCGCTGGACAGGTCGACCCTGAGCATCGGTCCGTCCGGCTCGGCAGGGTCAGCGACGAAGTGAGCCGTGCCGCCCACGACCTCCCAGCCATAGGCGGCGGCAAGGTCGACGTACTTGTCGGCGCGCAGGTCCTCGACCAGGGCTTGCTTGCCGGCAACCAGCGCAACCGGGTCGACCGGGCCGGCAGTGGTGGCGATCCCGGGGAACCGCCAGCCGGCCTCGGCAGCGATATTGCGGGCCGCCGCGGCGGCAAGCAGCGCCTTGGACGGCACGCAGCCGGTGTTAACGCAGGTCCCCCCGATCCTGCCGCGCTCGACCATGACCACCCGGCGGTCCTTGCGGCGAGCCGCGATCGCCACGGCGAACGCCGCCCCGCCCGAGCCAACGATCGCCAGGTCGTAGCCGTTCTCGCCGCTGGCCCGCTCCATGAGCGCCTCCACGTCCACTCCAGGTGCCCGGGCGTATCGGGCCGGCGCCCGGCCGCACCGATCCGCCTTCGATTCGTCTTGCCGAATGCGTTCCCGCCGGCATAGTATTCGCCTAGCCAGATACATCACAAGGGGAGCCCACCCACCATGGCCCAGCCCGCCGCGGCACCACCACCGACAGCGGCACCGGCGTTGCTGCCCGCCGAGGCGACGATGGTGGACACGGTTGCCAAGTTCTTCCGGGCCCTTGGCGACCCGACCCGGCTGCGGCTGCTGGAGTTCCTGCTGGACGCTGAGCACACCGTCAGCGAGTGCGTCGCCCACGTCGGCCTGTCCCAGGGCCGGGTGTCGGTGCACCTTGCCTGCCTTGCCGACTGCGGCTACGTCGCCTGCCGCCGCGCCGGCCGCAACGCCTTCTACCGGGTCGCCGACCCCCGCGTGGCCGACCTGGTCGTCCTAGCCCACGCGCTGGCCGCCGACAACGCCTGCGCCCTGGCAGAATGCCAGCGCATCATCCCGGCCTCCGGCGACTGACCCGAGCCCATGACCCGCCAGCCAGACCTCCCAGACCTCGGTGGCGGCCCGGCGTTCGAGCACGCCTTGCTTGCCAGGGCGTTCCACCTGCTGCGCGACAATGGCCGACCCGTCAGTCCGGCTCGGCTGGCCGGGGCGGTCGCAGCCGACCTCGATCAGGTCGAGCGCGCCCTGGTGTCGCTTGACCGGCAGGGCCGCATCCGGCGGGACCAGACCGGGGCGGTGACCGGCAGCCACGGCCTGTCGCTGACGCCCACCCCGCACGAGCTGATCCTCGAACAGGCGCCCGGGCAGGAGCGGCGATATTGGACCTGGTGTGCCTGGGACGCGGTCGGCATCCTGGCCGCCCTGGCCGCCAGCGGGCGGATCCGCTCCACCAGCCCATCCTCGGGCGCGCCGATCCGGCTCGACTTCCACCACGGCAGGCTCCGCCAGGCCGATCCCGAGCTGGTGGTGTTCTTCGCCGACACCGACCGCTGCGCTCCGGCCACCACCGGCGACGATTCCGACTGCTGCGCCTCGGGGTCGGTGATCGACGACTGGTGCCCGCTGGTGAACTTCTTCGAGCACGCCGATGCCGCCCGCGCCTGGGCCGCCGGACACGGCGTGCGCGGCACCGCCGTCGGGTTGGCGGAGGCGACCAGCCAAGGCAAGGCGGCGTGGCGGCGATGGATCGACGACCACAACCAACCGACCGAGCCGGCCGTGCAGGTTGGGAGCCGACCGTGACGGCAACCGGTACCGGTGACGCACCCGCTGCGGCCACGATGACGATCGGGGAGCTGGCCCGGCGCAGCGGCACGTCGGTCAAGGCGCTGCGACGCTACGAGGGCATGGGGCTCATCTACACGGTGGGCCGCAGCCCGGCCGGGTAACGGCTGTTCGACCAGGACGCCCTGTGGTACGTCGCGGTGGTCGGCAACCTGCGCAGCCTCGGCCTGACCGTGGCCGAGATCCGCGAGCTCGCCGGCGTCTACCTCGCCCGGCCCGAGCAGCCCATCGGCCCGCACCTGGCCGACCGGCTGCGGCGGGTACGGGCGCGCCTTGACGCGCGGATCGCCGAGCTCCAGCAGGTGCGCCAGCGCCTGGACGCCTTCGAGGCCAGCCGCCAGGCCGAGCTGGGCTGCCACGGTGGCGCCGACTTCCGCGCCGGCGACCCGAATAGCCTCCCCTGCAGGGGTGATGATCTTGGCAGCAACCACGACGACAACCACGAATGGCGGCGACCAGCAGGCGGCCGGCCAGGCACCCGACCGGCGGCCCAGCCGGATGATCGGCGCGATGGGCACAGCCGCGCGGCTGCTGGTCGGGCTGGTGCTGTTGGGCAGCGTCCTACAGGGTGAGCTTGCCGGGCCGTTCCGCCCAGCCGCGTGGCTGCTCGGCCTGGTGGGGTTCCCGGCCGTGCTGCTGAGATGAAACTCCATGGTGAGTGGGCAGGCGGCAGCAACCCGGTGCAGGCCGGGTTGGTGGCGGTGAGGTCCTTGGGCGGCTGGGGTGAGGTCGACGGTGTAGCCGAGGGTTTGCAGCTCGCGGATCAGCCGGCGTTTGGTGGCGTCGGGGTTGTCGTGGCGGGTGAACCAGTCAGCGCCAAGATCGCGGTAGCCGGCACGGTCGTGGAGGACGAACCAGACGATCACCAGCAGGTTGTGGGCGATCGCGACGGCGGCCTTGCTGCCGCCCTGCTTGCCGAAGCGGCGGTGCAGCCGGCGGAAGCGGGCACCCAGGTAGGTGCCGGTCCGGCCAGCGGCCCAGGCCGCCTCGACCAGCGCCTCGCGGACCTCACGGTTGCCCTTGCGGGTCTTGCCGCGGTGGTGCTTGCCGGCCGACTCGCCTGTGCCCGGGTACAGACCAGCCAGGAGGCCAGATGGTCGGCGGTCGCAAAGCGACCCATGTCGGTGCCGATCTCGCCGATGAGCACCTGGGCGGTGCGCTCGCCGATCCCGGGATCGTGCGCAGCAGGCCCACCTGCTCGCGAACGGGCCGATCAGCTGGTCGATCTCGCCGTCCAGCCGCCCGATCATCCCGCTCAGGTGGTCGATGTGCTCCAGGTGCATCCGTGCCAGCAGCGCGTGATGGGCGCCGAACCGCCCCGCACGCGCCATCGCCAGGTCGGGGAGCTTCTTGCGCCCCGCCCCACGGGCCAGCTCGGCCAGCACCCGCGGGTCACGCTCCCCGGCAACCAGCGCCTCCACCATCGCCCGCGCCGAGCGCGTGGTGATGCTGGAGGCCACCGAGTCGATCTTGACCCGCCGTCTTCCAGGACCTTGCACAGCCGCTGCAGCTCACTGGTGCGCGCCTGGGTCAGCTTCTTGCGGTCGCGGCACACCTCCCCGACCGCGGCGATCTCCGCCGGGGATGAAACTGCCACGCAGCAGCCCCACCTCGCACAGCTCCGCCAGCCACTCGGCGTCCTTGGCGTCGGTCTTGCGGCCAGGCACGTTGTTGACATGCCGAGCGCCTGCCAGCACCACCTCCAGCCGCTCGGCCTCGCACAGGGCATGAAACACCGGCCGCCAGTCCATCCCAGTCGCCTCCATCGCCACCTGCGTCACACCCTGGGCGACCAGCCAGCCGACCAGCTGCAACACCGGATAGAACGTCTTGAACTTGCGCAGCTGCTGCTGGCGCTGACCCGGCTGCTGCCCAGGGTGCGGACCGCCACCGCCACGAGCTTCTTGCCCACATCGATCCCGGCGACCCGCGGGTACACGATCTCCAACCCGACCCCCTTCGTATTCGCGCCCGATCCATCGCGCCCACCCGCGGAACCCGCAGCAGATCAAGAGGCTGAGACTCGCGCTCACCGGCGGCAACCCGGGGTCCCTACCGGGACGGGCTCCAGCGTCAAGCTTGGGTACGGGCTCAACCGGCACCAAGACAGCACGACGTCAGCGGGAGGGCGCCTCCCGAGTTTCATCCACCCGCGGGCGCCCCGCCAGGGGCATGAGAACCTTGGGTGGCAGTGGTGGCGGGCCCGTGCGGCAGGCCACGACTTGCGGCGACCGGGCCGCTGGGTCACGGACTCAACGTGGCGGTGTTCCTGGCGCTGTACCTGACACCCTGGTACGCGCCATCGCTGCGGTTCACCAGCGACGCCGCGCTGCTGTTCTACGGGACCTCGATGCTGCTGGCGGCGCTGCGCGGCTACGGCGGCTGCGAGGTGCTGGCCGTCTCCAACTGGCTGCTCCGCCGCGACGACCAAGTCGGCTGCGTCGTCTTCTCACCCATCGACCAGCTCGAGCACCACCTGCGCCGCTGAAGCCAGCGACGAAGACAGGCGCCGTAGAGGTGCCGGGCCGTCCGTGGGCCCCTTGAAGGCTTGGTAGGACGCACCCGCGCCGCCGCTGGATGGTGCGGCTGTAGGCGGGCCGCCAGGCCATGGGCACGCTTGCCGACTGTCTCCAACGCCACGACGGCGCTCGTGGGCGGCAGCGTGCCGGTTGCCTGCTACTGCTGGCCGAGGTACTCGTTGGCGAGTTGGATGGCGATCGAGCCTTCCCCGACCGCGGAGGCCACCCGTTTGATCGACCGGTGGCGCACGTCCCCGGCGGCGAAGACCCCTGGGAGGCTGGTCTCCAGCAGCAAGGGGAGGCGGTCCAGCGGCCAGCCGGGCGGCGGCTGGCCGCCCTGGAGCAGGTCGGGGCCGGTCAGCAGGAACCCGTGCTCGTCACGTTCCAGCGTCTCGGCCAGCCATTCGGTCCGTGGTTGGGCGCCGATCAGGATGAACAGCGCCGCCGCCGGGACGGTCTCGGTGGTGGCGGTGTGGGCGTCGCGCAGGGTGAGGC
>WNGE01011888.1_pt1 | contig 13554 bp, 13 predicted proteins | sample 5400651 | NCBI WGS metagenome assembly WNGE01 (sample SAMN13153370, study PRJNA577476) | soil metagenome | isolation source: 60 cm soil or saprolite under grassland replicate 2 | place: USA:California | collected 2016-06-15 | reverse complement strand
GGGCTCCGGCCGGTGCCTGACGGTGGCACTGTGTGTCCCGTAATTGACCGCCCGCGGGCGGTAGGTGGCCCTTCGGGGCCGTGGCCCGACCGGAGCCTTGTCATGACGCTACCTCGCAGCGTGGCCGATGTCCTGTCTGATCACGTGGTCTTCGAGCTGGAATCGATCGACCGGCTGTACTGCAACTTGTATGTGCCGCACCTGCAGCGGGCGGAGGGCATCGTGGGGTTCATCCGCGGCCATCTGGGGCAGCCGATCGCCTCGACGGCGGTGATCGCGCCGATGAGCCGGGACTTCGTGACGCGGCTGCGGGGCTTCGCCGGCCAGCGCGGCATCCCCCGCATCGACTTCGCCAGGGGCCAGCGCAAGGACGATGTGATGCACGAGCACCTGGCCCGCTTCCAGGCGGCCGGGCGCACAGAGGGGGTCATGTTCATCGGGCGGGCGCAGGAGAAGAACACCGTGTTCCGGACCGAGAAGCGCCGCGCCGCCGACGGCCGCGCCTACCCGTGGATCGTCAGGACCACCTCGGTGGTCAACCAGTTCTACGCGCACTGCGTGGATGAGGACTTCGGCGCGTTGCAAGTTAGTCGCGAAAGTATTCTTCTCGCCTTGTGTCTTCCTCGCAGGTCACGAGGTAGGAGACGGGTGGCCGGGTCTGGCTCAGAGCTGCTAAGCGGCGCGCCGTAGGCTGACGGCGTGATCGACGCTGTGGTGTTCGACGTCGGCGAGACTCTCGTAAATGAGACGCGCGAGTACGGGACGTGGGCCGACTGGCTCGGCGTGCCTCGGCATACTTTCTCAGCCATTTTTGGTGCCGTCATCATCTCGGGCAGGGATTATCGCGAGGTTTTTCAATACTTTCGCCCTGGCCTCAGCCTGGACGCTGAGCGGAAGCTCCGTGCTGAGGCAGGCCGGCCAGAACAGTTCTCGGAGGAGGATCTTTATGCCGATGCGCGGCCTGGAATGGCCGCCCTTCGCCAGATGGGCATCTGGGTAGGCGTAGCGGGAAACCAGACCGCACGTGCGGGGGTAATTCTTCGCGAACTCGGTCTTCCTGCCGATATGATCGGAACGTCTGCTGAATGGGGGGCAGAGAAGCCGGATGGCACATTCTTCGAGGCAATGATATCGGCAGCGCCGTGCCCTGCTGGTCGAATCCTTTATGTCGGCGACAGGCTGGACAACGATCTTAAGCCTGCCAAAATGGCCGGAATGCAAACAGCCTTTATTCGCCGTGGGCCGTGGGGGTACATTTGGGCAGATCATCCGGACATGCCTTCCGCCGCAGACTTTCGTATCGCTTCGCTCACAGAACTGCCGGGCCTGGTTGACTCAGCTAACCGCTCAGCGCACTAACTGTGGTATTCCAGTCGTAGAGATGTTCATCAAGTTCACGAACACACGGCAGCGAATCCCATTTCGTGAGCGACTGGCGCACCGCGCGAACCCGGTCCATGCCCGTCGCGTACCAGTAACGCGCAAGGTGATCAAGAGCCTTTTCCGTTAGGCTGCACGCCCGCTCTGGATCGTTCTGTGCGACCGCTACGGCCGCCAGATCCGCGAGAGTGACTGAGCGCTGCTTGAGTGATTCATCACTGTCCGTGTATGAGTCAAGAACTCGTTCGAGTGCTTCACGGGCGCGCTCGGGTTGTCCAGCAGCCAACAGGGTATTTCCCTTGAACCCAGCAAGCCGGATCGGAGAGAACCAGTCCAGCCACGCTGGCGAGGGACGCGGCTCCGCATTCTCGAAAATTGCTTCAGCATGAGTAATGAGCTGAAGCGCTTTCCGCGTGTTCCCAAAACGAGTCTCGGCCTCGGCCTCTACCGCGTCGAGCCATGCGAGCATCTCAGGCGATGCTGGCCCACGCCTCGCGAATGCTCGCGCGGCACGAATCTTCTCCTGCGTTTCCTCCATCCGGCTTGGCTCACCGGAAAAGGCGGGAATGAACGCCATGTGTGCAAGGACGGCCGACGCCAAGCGGAGATCTAGGGCTTCCTGTGCGCACTGCAACGCCAAGATATAGCTCGCTTGCGCCGTCTCTGGCTCCTGGAGGTCGAAAAACGCCAGACGTCCCGCGAGCATGCTTGATTCGCCCACGGACGAGGCCATTGGCGACTTAGCGCCGCTGGGAACTGAGACAAGCAATGTGGCACCGAGGTTCGCGTGCCCGGCTACCGGCTCATGCAGCCGCTTGGCTGGGACCGACCAATACAGGCGCCGATGCGCCGCCGTGATGGTCACATAGTCCTTAACTGCCGACGGTGGCAGAGGCCCACCGGCAACACGAGCCGGAAATGTGCCGACCGTTGCCGCACCGATGCCGGCCAATGCCGTGACAAAATTGCGCCTATTACTCGATGGCTGCTGCGACTGCGCTTGTGAATCCGATGCCCACGGTGGCGTGAATCCGAGGTCGGTGACTGGCCGCTGGAACAATGCTTCGATCGCGGCTTGGTGTTCCGGTTGTGGCCACGGCGGCTCGTCGGACTCCCAGCGGCGGACAGTGCGGGCGTTGACGGAGATCCTGAGCCCGACCGACCGGCCCGCACGGTTCACGGCATCCGCGAGTGCCTGCTGCGAACGCAGCCCGAGCGCTTGGCGAGCGCTCTTGAGTTGCGTATTGCCTGCACTTTCAGCCGTCATGGTTCGTGCCTCCGTCTGCCCCGCATGGCTCCATGGCCACCATAGACAGGATTACCTCGAAAGGGACACTGGTAGGTCGCCCGGTTCGAAATGACCTCGTGTTTGGCCGCTGTGTGTCCTGATCCGTGACCTAGTTACGGCCACGCTGTCCTGTCACCATCGTTACTGGCGACGCATCAGCAGCGAGCGTAGGAGGGAGGTGACCAGGATGACACAGCCGATATTGCCCGCGCTGAGGAACGGCGCAGCGATCACCGTGCAGACGCCCGGTAGGTCGCCCACCCTCGCCTGGTCGCCGTTGCGCGGCTGTGAATCGCTGAGCCTTGTTCGCGGTCCGGCGCCGCACTCGTTATCTCCACACCAGGGAACGATTATGGCGGACGAATGGCCGCTGCACGACTCAATAGAATTCGGCGCATTGCCCACGGCTGTGGGATGTGCAAGGATCCGCACCAAACAATTGCTGTGGGAATGGGGTGCAGCAGAACTCAGCGAACGAGTCGAGATCATTGTTTCTGAGCTAACAACCAACGCTTTCAAAGCGTCACAAGCGATAGATGGCAAGCCACCGTTTCGGCTATCGTTAATGTCTGACCAAAGATCCGTGCTCGTGCTGGTGTGGGACGCAAACCCGCAGCCGCCGATGCGCCTGAACGGAAGTCCAGAGGATGAAGGCGGGCGGGGACTGCGGCTTGTCGAATCCATCAGCGACAAATGGGACTGGCATAGCCATCCGGAGACAGGAGGAAAGGTGGTCTGGGCACTGTGCCAGAGTCAAGCGATCTGACACCGAGGTGGTCAGTGCCGGATCCAATTACGATCACGTGCGTGTTGTGCTCGAAGACGTTCGCGTGTGATTCCGCGTCCGAGGCAGCGCGTGACAAAACGTGCGGTCCGTGTCGTTACCCAGATCAAGAGCTGACCGTCAACGCAGAGCCAGGTTAGGTAAGCCGTTTAGAACGCAACCGAAAACGAGGCCGGGTCACCCTTCCCACGGCAAATGAGTCTGGGTGACCCGGCAGGGAACACGGCGGTTCCCCGGGCCCGATGGTACCGGGGGCCGTCGTGCTGCGCATGTCCGTTTCCCGGAAAGGAGGCTCAGCCTGGGCAGATGAGGAGGTGATCAGACAGTGAGGCAACGCCCGATCGGTTGCCGCAGTGGCCAGATGTGCGCGTGTGGCGCAATGGCCCGTGACGGTGCCGATGCCTGCGTGAAATGCATTTCGCGTGCCCGCTGGTCACGCCGCAAGCAGCAGCGGGCACAACGCGGCAGCCAGTAACGGCTGTCCATATGACGCCTGGAAATAGGAGGAGGTGACTGATTGGCGGTAACCATCTCGGTCGTGCTCTTGCTGGGCGCGGTGGTAATCGTGCTGTGCCGGTATGCGGGCCTGCGTGTGTGGCATGCGCTGGTGTGTATCGTGCTCGGTTTTTACCTCGCGTCGTCCAGCCTGGCGCCCGACATCGCGCAAATCACCCGCAGCCTGTTTGGCCTGCTGTGACCTGGTGACCGGAAAGACGCCCACAAGCTAAACCTATCACGGCGTGTCCCGCGCGTCAGCGAATCGCGCGGGACACGGGAAAGGAGGCCACATGAACGAACACCGCAAATCTGACCGTCCGGCCTTTGGAGGTGGTGCCCTTTGAACACGACGCCGCACATGCCGACACTCACGATTGACCTGGAGGCAATAACCACCCATCTCGACGCGCTCGCGGGCACGGACCTGTGCCCGCACTGCGACGCCGCCCTAACGGCTCTCACGGGCGATGTGGCGCACCTGCTCACCGAAATCAACCAGCTCTATGCCGCGCTTCTCAAATCGCGGCTGCAAGCCGCGAACCTGCGTGCCGCTATCCGCGCCACCCTGCACGCCCACGCCGACGGGGAAACTGACCCGCTGGCCTATCTGCGGGACGAACTCGCCGGTCGGGGGTGGTGCGGGTGAGCTACCGTGACCCCCACCGGCGTTCCTACCGCCACTACCGGCGCAGGATGCGCCGGTACGGGCGGAATCGCTACGGGGAATACCCGATGTTGCTGATCGGGCCGGACGAGCCGCTGTCGCTGATCGCGGCGGCCGCGCTCGGCCGCTGGGTCTACCGGCACCGGTCGGCATTCTGGCCGTTTCTCGTCACGATCGCCGCGTCCATTACGGCGGCAAACCTGCACCCGCATCACGCGCGGTACTGGATTCTCGCGGCGGTCCTCACGTTTCAGGTGACCGTCACCCTCGCGATTCCGCACCGAATCGTGTGGACGAAACCAGCCGGGCGGATCACCGCAGGACTGATTTCCCGCCTGTGGCAGGCATGCGGAATCGACCGCCCCGAGGAACGCGCCTATGCGGCAACGGTGGTGGCTATGACGGGCGGATGGCTTTCGGCTGCCATTGCCAGCGGGCCGGCCGCCAAGCCGCTTCCAACTATCGCGCTTATCGCCACGGTGATATTGGCGATTCCGTGGTGGGCGCACCGCCGCAGGCGCGCCAAAGTCCGTGCCGAGCACACGATACAAAAGTGGCCGGGAATCGCCGAGAATATCGGCCTGCCCGGTTCGCGTATCGCCTCGATTGTGGTGGATGTGTGGGGCTGGACCGCCCGCGTAATGCTGCGAAAAGGCACTACCGCGGACGAGGCGATAAACAAACTCCCCTCTATCGAATCCGGCCTCGGCCTGCGGCCAGGCAGCGCCCGCGCGATCCCCGACCCCGACAAAGCGGACCGGTTCACGCTGCGGGTGATCGAAACCGACCCGCACGCCAACCCGATTCCCTGGCCCGGTCCCACCGTCACCAGTATCACCCAGAAAATCGAACTGGGCCTGTTCGAGGACGGCCAGGCCGCGAAAGTCCTGCTGCTGCGCCGCAACGTCCTGGTGGGCGGGATCATCGACTCCGGAAAATCCGGAATCCTCAACGTCATCCTCGGCAACCTCGCCGCGTGCCGCGACGTGGTCATCTGGGGAATCGACCTGAAAGGAGGAATGGAACTCGGGCCGTGGGAATCCTGCCTGGAACGGCTCGCCACCACGCCGCACGAGGCACGCGAAATATTCCAGGATGCTATTCGCGAACTCAACGACCGGGCCAAGCGTGAGGCCCGCGAAGGTAAACGGCTCTGGGAACCCACGGCAGGCGAGCCGGCGCTCGTCATCGTGGTTGACGAATACGCCGAGCTACCGGACGAGGCACAGGATTATGCCGACTCCATCGCGCGGCGCGGGCGGGCGGTCGCGGTCAATCTCATTGCCGCCACCCAGCGGCCGACCCAGAAAGTGATGGGCAGCAACACGGTCCGCTCGCAAATGGACGTGCGGATCTGCCTGCGCGTGCGGGAACGCCGCGATGTCGATTTGATCCTCGGCCAGGGCTCATTCAATTCCGGCTGGCACACGCACCATTTCAGCCAGGCCGGACTGTTCCTGATATCTGCGCGTGAGCACACCGTACCGCAACGCGCACGCGGCTACCTGGTCACCGACCAGCACGTCACCAGCCACGCCACCGCTTACGCCCGCCACCGCCCCAGCCTGCACGGCATGCCGGGCACGGCAAACGCGCCAGAATCGCCCCAGACGGCCGCAGAGGCCCTGACGCTCACCGGACCAGCAGACACGCCGGACAATGCGCTGTGGGCCACGCTCAGGCGCGCCGGGCCGAACGGCGCGCCCGTCGCCGAGCTGCTCGCCGCGACCGGCATGACCCGCCCGACCCTGTACCGGCATCTGCGCGCGCACGCCAAGGCCGGCCGCGTGGTGCAGACCACGCGCGGACGCTGGCGCGCCGTGGTGCCCGGCAGCGGGCCAGGCGACGGCCGGCCGCCGCCACGGCCCGGCGGCCCAGACCGCCCCGGAAGGCCGCCACGGCCGCCACGGCGGCACCCGCCCGAGGATGACGCACAGTAGCGCTCGTGGCGTCCGCGAACGTCTCACGCCTCGCGCGCGCCTACGCGCATTAAGCCACGTTCGCGCGCTGAGACGAGACAACAAGACAATCACCCACTGTAACCGCAGAGCCGGGAGGGAGGTGGTGCCTAACGGGCAGGCCGGCCGCCGAGGATGAGCCGCAACCGGGCATGACGCGCGCCGAATGGATTGCTTATCACGTCGCACGCGCGCCGAAAATCACGCTACGGCAGTGGGCGGAAACGCTGCTGCTGCTGGAAACGTGGGCAAAAAACGATGCACGAGGCGAGAAAGAGGCAAGCTGACATGGTGATGCCCTGGCCAGGCGGGAAACCCGACTGGCCAGGGCTTCACTTTTGCGGCGCCCTCACACTGGAAACTCGTCCCCGAGCGGGTAAGACGCGTCTTTCCAGATGGGCTCAATCGCGGAATAATCGAAGCGGGTACCGTGCGTAGCGGATTTGCGTACCACGATCGCCTGCAAATAGCGGCTCAGGATAGCGCGGCGTGCCGCAACGTCGCCAGCGTCCCACTCGCGCCGCACGTCATCAACCGGCTTCGACCGGGTCAAGCGGCTCATTCGTGCTTTTGTTTTCTTCGCAAGCTCGGACTTGAGCTTGCGTTCGCGTGCTTCCAGTTGCGGGACGGTGCTGAACATGGTTTCGTCGCTCACCGTGCCTTGCGCGTAACCCGTGCGCAGCGTGGCCAAGCGTGACTGCACGCCGGTCAATTCGGCCGCTTCCGGGTCATCGGCCGATGCGGCCGGAAGATCGGTGTCACCCGGGGCGTTGGCGGCGATGTGAGCGAACAGCAGGTCCTCTATGAGGCTGTCGAGCTTGTCCATGTTGCGCGATATGCTACCGCATCCGGTGTTGCCTTTGGGTGGGCACCGGTACTGGCGATATCTGCGGCCACTCGCATACGTATAATCTGATCCGTTTATCGACCGGTTACACACGCTGCCGTCCTCGCGGATGTTTCCGCACCGCAGCAATCCGGTCAGCAGATATTTCCTGGTTCCCATCGCGCTGAACGTCTTGCCCGCGTGACGCCGGTCCTGCTCGTCGATTACGACCTTCCACTGCTCGGCCGTGAGGATCGGTTCCCAGCTCCCGCGAATGTAGTTGCCGGACGGATCCTTGAGCGTGACTGCTTCCGGATCGGAGTACTGGTCAGGCCGCCGGCCCTCTTGGTTTTCCCGGCGCAGCGCGCCGTTATACATTGCGATGCCGGCCACGGTGGGAGACAGCAGGATTTGTTTGATACTACTGCGTCCCCAGCTTCGCGCGGACACCGGGCGGATTCCCGATTCTTCGAATAGCTTCACCAGGCTCCACCATGTCTGGCCGGCCAGGAAGTTCTGCGCGGCTTTCCGGATGATCTCGGCCTCGGCCGGAATCACCTCGCCTTCCCGGTCATATCCGAAACGGCGTTGCCCGCCTTTGATGTTGCTGTTCTTGCCTTCCTGCGCTTGCTGCAATTTTACGCGGGCGACCCGCCGGGACGTGTCCTCGCTAGATTTGTTCGCCATCGCCACCAAGACACGCGACATCGCACGGCCGTTGGACGTCCGCAAATCTATCTGCCCGGTCACCGTCTCGACCGGCCGTTTGTAATACTCGACCAGATCAATCAGGTCCTCCAGGTCGCGCGGCTGACGCGCCAGGCGGTCGATGTCGTAGAAAATGACACCATCAATCACGCCGTCTTCGTAATCGGCAAGCATCTGCCGGAACTCCGGCCGGATCACCCGCCAAACACTGCGGCCATTCGGCAACCGGATACGCCGCTTCCTAAACGCCGTCGTATCATTCTCCGGATACCATTTGGTGATCTTCACACCGAGCTTTTCAGCTAACGCGAGAATGTCCTCTTTCTGCCGGGTGATACCCTTCTCAGAAAGACGCATCTCCCCCGTCTTTCCATCCTTGACCCACTCATCCTCCGAGATCCGCACGTCACCGCCATAGCCGGGACGCCTGCCACCTGCGGTTTTGCCTGCTGCTTCGCCCATGGGAGAAGAATACTTTCGCGACTGGCCAGATTCTTCCTCAAGTTCTCCTCCTATTTCCCCTACGGCGCCAAGCTGCTGATCAACGGGCATCACTACGCCCAAGCCCAGGCCGCGAAAGCCGGGGCCTGCGACGACCCGGCGGCGGTGCAGGCGATCTGCGACTCGCTGACCGAGGACAAGATCGACGCGCTGGCCCGCAAGTGGCTGGACATCCTGCCCAGCCCCTACTCTGCCGCCGACGCCGCCGCCGGGTACCGCTATGAGATCTCGGTGCTGCAGGCCGAGTTCTCCCTCACCCAGGTGCTGGACAAGCCAGTGTCGGGGCGGATCTTCTTCGACCAGGTCATCGCCGACAACCTGGACATCGGCCGCCCGGACCAGGTCGGCCTGGTCTTCGGCCGCCGAGTCGTCCGCAAGGGCCCGCGGGCCACCCCGGGCCGGTTCCGCACCCGGGTCATCACCGACGGCGTCACCCCAAGCCTGCACGTCGACTACAAGAACTCGAAAATCAAGCAATACCACAAACTGGGCAAAGCGATCAGAACGGAAACGACCATCAACGATGCCCGCGACTTCGGGATCGGGAAAAGGCTGACCAACCTGCCCTCGCTGCGGCAGACCGGTTTCACCGCCAACCGGCGCCTGCTCGGCGCCCAGAAACTCAGCCACGACCCCATCACCGGAGCCGCCGCCCTGGCCCAGATCACCAGCCCGGTCATCACCCCAGCCGGCACCCGCGTGGCCGGGCTGCGCCCGGCCGACCCGCGCTCACTCGCCCTCCTGCACGTCTTGTGCGTCTTCCGCCTGCTGCCGCACGGCTTCACCAACGCCGTCCTGCGCCACCACCTGGCACCCCTGCTCGGGAAAACCCCCGACCTTATGACCAGCGGGCAGATCACGTATGACTTGCGGCGGCTGCGACTGCACGGGCTGATCGAGCGCATCCCGCACACCTTCCGCTACTACCAGGCCGCCATCGACGACCTCACCCGCCAAGCCGGCCTCGCCGCATGAACCCGCCCCCGCACCTACACCACCAGAGATGACCCAAGATCACCAGACTTGACTCAAATTTCTTGGGCTACCCCGCCCAAGCCCTCTACCCCGCCCAAGCCCTCTAGCGTGAGCCCGCTTGCCCGTGCCAGCTTCGTGAATGTCTCTGGCGGGAACTGCCCGCTGTGCGGTGCCGTCACCACGCGCTTGGCGGTGGCGAAGGTCAGGCCGGTGCCGAGCAGGGTCAGGGCCACCAGCGTGGCGCCGCCGCCGGCGAGCACGCCGCGGCGGCGCAGTTTAAGCAGCTCGGCGCGGAACGTCCGGATTATCATCGGGTGCCTCCAAGAAGGGTGAGGAAGCTTTCCTCAAGGTTTCGGCGCTGCACGGACAGTTCGACGAGGGCCAGGCTCTCGGCCGCGGCGGCGCGGTTGATGCCGGCGACCACTGTCGCCACGCCATCGTCGTCGCCTGCGGCGACGAGATCGCCGAGGCCGACGCGGAGCCTGTCGCCCAGCCGGGACGACGGGAGTCCCCGGTGGGTGAGCAATGCCTGCAGGCGGGCGAGGTCTGCGGGGTCTTCGCAGCCGAGGACAAGCTCATCGCCGCCGATGGCGAGCAGCTCCGCGGTCGGGCACTGGAAGACCTTGCGCCCGTGATCGATGACGATCAGCCAGTCACAGGCCTGCTGGACCTCGGCGAGCAAATGTGACGCCACCAGGATCGTTCGCCGGCCGTCGGCGAGTGAGCGCAGCAGGCCGCGCATGTCCTTGATGCCGGCCGGGTCGAGGCCGTTGCCCGGCTCGTCCAGGATCAGCAGCCACGGGTCGCCGAGTAGCGCGGCGGCGATGCCGAGCCGCTGTTTCATGCCGAGTGAGTACGTCCGGTACGGATCGGCACCCCGGCCGGCGAGCCCGGCCTGGCGCAGCAGCGCCGGAATCTGGGCTCGGTCGAAGCCGGCGAGCGTGGCCAGCACGGCGAGGTTGCGCTCGCCGGACAGGCCGGGGTAAAAGGCGGGGCTGTCGATGAGCGCACCGACCCGCGCCAGGTAGCGCTGCGGCTCAGCCAGCGGGAGGCCACGCGACGCCGCGCAACACCGCTTTCTGCGCACCTGCGATGTCACCCAGACCGTTGCTGTTCCGCTCGCCCGGCGGGCTGCCTGGCTGCGGGCCAGGGCACGCCGAGGATCAGCGGTTGACGCTGTGGTCACCGCGGTTGCCGAGCCTGGCGGAACGGTCCTTACCGGAGATCCCGCGGACCTGCGGGCCCTCGCCGCACACGCATCGGACGTCATCATCGAGCCGATCTGAATCCGCCGGCCGTCGCCAGCGGCAAGGGCATCACCTCAGGTCCCGGACAGCTCCCGCTTCCTTGCCAGGCCGGTAGCCGGGACCGGAAGCCACCTCATTGCCCACGACGATCATCCGACCGCTGGTCACGACGGGTGGCCAATCCGAGGCAGACGACGCGCGCGAAAACCGTTATGTGTTGCCGTCGGCTGGATTCTGATCAAGACACTGCCCGCGCAGGTCTCGGCATTACGCGCTCCGCGGACCGGTCGAGGCAGGAATCGCTAGTCACATGCTGGCGCTCCGGCAGACATCCGCATGTGGCCGCGGCCGACCTCACATGCCGACGAGAGTGTGGCACCAAATCTAATATAGTCGGGCTCATTTCACACAGATCCCCTTTATACTCAAAAACGTCGACTAAATCTAATATGTCTCCATTGTCATCGTTTGCTAGGAGAGCTACAGCCCTGCTACCGATTCACTGGTAGATCTTTATAAGCCCGCAACGTCCAGCTCGTAATAGAGGCCGGAGCCGAACGCGTCCTAAGTTACGATGCTCATCAGACGAGGTCGGAGTTAGGGTATTAGGAGAGTTAAGTGCAGCTAACGGCACTGGTCTACTTACTAGCTGGTGTGGGAATCGCGCTGATCGTTTTGGGGGGTTATGGAATAATTAGAGACCGGTTCTCCCAGGTGACCAGGGGGACAGCGCCAGGAGTATCCTTTACGTTACCTCTTTCGGCGTTCGTGCTTTTGATGGGAGTCGGGTCCATCTTGGGTGCCGGGTACCTATCCCTGAATAGCACCAAGAATGCTGCTGCGAAGCCTGTGCCGCCAAGCCACACAGTCTCGCCAGCGCCAAGTACTCCGACGTCGACTGGAACGCACCGGGCATCCGGAGCAGTCTCAATAACTCATCCAGTCTTCGGAGCAAGGGTAGGCGAATGTGGAGTCTTTACTGGGACATCTGATTTGCCACCCGGCCAAACATTGGTTTTGTCCGCCCAAAATCTCTCCGACCCCTCCAAAGTCATCTATCTGGAAGCCGTGAATAACTGGAACAAGCCTGCGGATCTTTCGGATTGGACCGGGTACCAATACTTTGGTTCTGGGGACACCTCGGTAGGACAGACGTTTGAAGTGTCTATTATCGTCATAAAAACAGGTACCGTCGCCGCTGCTCTGGCTGAGCCAACGAATAATCCAGTGTGGCATGTCAAGTCTTTGCCAAACGGCTCGAAGGTGAAGCAGACTTTGCGAGTCGTGCGCATGAAAGGCCCCGGTCCTGCAGTCTGTCATTAGCTCGGCTGTCTAGGTTCAGGGAAGAGTTGGCTGCGCCTCCAACTGCACTCTCTTGCCGCCGATCGGTTAGACCCCACAAAGAAGCGGCACCTCAGGAGCCGGGCAGCCCGGGCCCGCCCTGCTGCTGGTGCACGGCGGTATGGGCACTATCGAGAGCTGGCAGCGTGCCTGGGGTGCGCTGACCAGGCAGCGGCGCGTGACCGCCATGGACAGGCGTGGCCGTGGCTCAAGTGGCGACGCTGACAATTATGATCTGAGCAGGGAATATGGCGATGTCGCGGCCGTTGCTGCCGCGCTGGCCGGCGAGCAATTCGGCCCAGTGGACGTCGTCGGCCACAGCATCGGCGCCACCTGCGTGCTTGGTGCAGCAGCGCTCGGCGCCCCGTTCCGGCGCATCGCACTCTACGAGCCGCCCGGACCACAGGCGACACAGAACAACTGGCCCGAGCGAGTCGCCGCCATCGTGGCCGCCGGCCAGGCTGGCCGTGCGACCTTCACCTTCCTAACCGAGATCATCGGCCTGACACGCAGCGAGGTGGAGGCGTTGCGCGATGCACCAGGCGGGCGGGATGTGCTCCCCATCGTTGCCGCGACGCTGCCGCGCGAAGCTCGCGCGCTCGCCATCACCGACCTGGCCCGCGTCGCCCGCCAAGTCCGCCAGCCCGTGCTGCTGCTCGGCACGGCCAGCCCGCCATGGGCTGGCCAGATCACGCGGGAACTCGCCGCAGTACTCCCGGCGGCAACCGTGACCGAACTTCCAGGTGCCGGGCATGACGCCCTCGACACAGCGCCGGATCTGCTGGTGACGGAGGTATTGCGCTTCCTCCGCGATGAGGCACCACCCAGCTAAACCGGCCGACAGGCCTCGTATGGCCGCCGGATCAGCGGACGTCACGCTCCGTGCCTGGATACCGAGCGTGTACCCGCCAATAGCCGCCGATATGGTCGGCAACTCCACCGTGGGAGTGACTGCCTCAACTGGGTCCCGAACAGGCCGATATGCGCACCAGAACGCGGGCGCATGTGAACGTTGGCTCAGCTCTCGGCTCGGGGCGGTGCGCCGCCGGGTTCGTGTGAGGGATCCCGAAGACTCCCCCGGCCAGGGCGGACGTCCACCAGCTAATCGTGGCGGACCTGCGGCACTTGCCGGTAACACTGGCCACGTCCCGCGACAGCCTCGACTATCTGCTCCACCGACCCGTCCCGCTCGAGCGAACGCCGAGGCCACCGCACCGCTGATCACACCGCCGCTGTAGATCACCGCAGCCTTGTCGCCGAGCACCATCCCGTCTCCTTGTCCCGTGCCTGCCTGGTCCTGTGACGCTGACCGGCGCCGGCCCTCATCGGAGTTCACGAACGGGGCCCGCCGAAATCGACAGCCCACAGGCACTATGCACGCAAG
>WNGE01006040.1_pt1 | contig 13562 bp, 22 predicted proteins | sample 5400651 | NCBI WGS metagenome assembly WNGE01 (sample SAMN13153370, study PRJNA577476) | soil metagenome | isolation source: 60 cm soil or saprolite under grassland replicate 2 | place: USA:California | collected 2016-06-15 | reverse complement strand
GGGAATATGGCGAAGTCGCGCTGCGTGTTGCAGAACAGCTCAGCCGGAACTACTACACGGCTTATGAGGAAATCCGTACGTTGGGACTTGCCAGTTCTCCTGCGGAGAAGTTCGCGAAATTGCTGCTTTCCTGGGAATCGAAGAAAGCAGGAGCCAACGGTACTTTCCAAATCAAGCTGACGCTTACGCACGAGGAAATCGCGGAAATGATTGGCACCACGCGCGAGACGGTGAGTCGCTTGTTCTCAGACTTCAAGAAGAAACAATTGCTCCAACTGAAGGGCTCCACTTTGATTGTTCGCAACAAACCTGCGCTCGAGAAAATGGTTCATCCGTAACAACTGTTCTCGAAGCGGCTTCGAGCGGCGTGAAATGCGGAGACCCAAAGACAAAATCCCTGAGGAGAATGGTGGCAAAGAATGCTTTGGCCCGGCAGGCTATACAGCAGAAGAACACCGTATGCGGCTCAGTGTGCCACGAGGCTTGTACGGCCAGCCGGTCATGGTGAGGTTAGACGGGAGGTGGGGCGATTATTAGTACGTCAAGTCAAAAAGAGCCTCTAAGCGAGAGCGTGGACCTGCGATTGATGGCCCGCCGCGCATTCTTGGATTTCCTGGATGGGCGACGTAATGATTGGGGTTCGATATTCCGGGTGATGAAATTCCAGATGCATGCCCCGGCCAACGAAATGCAGTTTGAGCATTGAACCGCCCCAAGTCGAGCCTGCGATTGCGACCAGAACCGGTTGCGGGCAGTATTGCGGATGACCTGAAATCAGGGCTCGGCTTCCACCAATGAGCACGGCTGTGTAGCAATGGTGCCGCGTCTGGATCTGCAGCACAGTCGCTGGCTGCAAGCTATCGAGGAACACGCCTCCCTCGATCTCAGACTGCACAATGTTGCGATTGACCGCATCGCTGAGATTGGGGTGCGGTGTGAGGGATGGACCGGTCAAGGCTTCCTGCCTTTCAATCACTGTAGATTTTGACATGGAAGCTCAAAATACGAAAGCAGGGGCCTCAGTTTCTTTAAAATTGAGAGACGACTCGCTCCTGTATTCCATGTAGCCTCGCGGCGTCATCCGGATTACACCCCGGACTTGTTCCTGGACGTATCCTTCATTCCGTAGCTCTGCGACCATTCCCCGCGCTAAAGAAGAATCCAAAGTCCGTTTGGACAAGGTCACGAACTGGTGTGGATCTTCCTCGTACCGCGTAGCCAAGGTAATCAGAAGCCAGTCCCGGATCGATTCTCGATGCATAATCATCTCCCACTGTGAAAGTGTGATCCGATGTTATGCAGTTTTATGAGCCTAAGGAATGGCCCGTGGGTGCCAGATCGGGTCAATTGGATATGACCTTTGTCGCGTTCAGCATCGTGCTATTGCGCATCGGGGACCTACACCAAGGTCACGTGCACCAGTGTGAAGCCGGCGGCAAGGATACCACTAATAGAGACGGCTCCGCCTTCATGCAAGGCGGATGGGTTGCTGGTGATCCACTCCCAAAGCGTGACCTCCAGGCTGGTCTCAGCGGCTATTTGAAATGAATGCTGACGAGGTAGAGGGCACTACTCAAACCAAATGCTGTGAGGGTGAGTGCGGCGAGCGCGAGCTTGAGCAGCCGTCTGCGTGGTGGATTCCGATGAATCATTGCAGCACGGTATTTTTCAATCCATTGTTGCTCGCCATCGAGTATCCGACTGCTCTCAACGTCCTGGATAGGTGTCTCCGATTGCAAGGACTGGGTGATCGCCCGCAGTCTGCGCTCATCACCATAAGCGAGCCCCACAAAGCGAAATGGCTGCCGAGTCCAGGAAACAGGACTCAGCAGTTCTGCTGAGCCAAGCACAGGTCCCATCTGGGTCAGAAACATCAGCTTAACTCGCGAACCCCGATTTGCCGATTTCGGCAAGCAGAGCAAACCGCCGGTGGGCGAAATGACTTCCAGGTTGCCTGTAGCGCAGCCGCCATCGTGGAATCGAAGTACGGCGGGAGTGAAATCGGTCATGCGCACTCGCGGCGGCCGGAAAATCGGAGATGGTTGGGGGAGGCAAGTCATGTATTTACGTCGAGTATGATGGTTGTCCGACCGAAATTAAGAGATTACGAAAGGTCCTTGTACGCTCCAGTTACCCGCAGATCTGCCTTTCGGTGGCGGCAGAGTCCCCGTCAGGGGACACCAGTGCTTCCCATATTTTGTCCAACAGAACAGGACAGCTACTTTGCCTGGTGTGTTAGCAGGAAACGACCGTGATCTCGGGCATTGCTGGCATTCTGCGCCAGGCCTTTGACGTAGCGGTAAAAGCGGACTTTCCCAAGGTGCTTCCAATACGGCGCATCATAACTATCGATTCCTGGTCCTGAACGCATGGCGCTGAAAAACACGTGCTGCGCTGGATTGACCACAATGCCTACATGCCCTCGCCAAACAACTAGATCTCCAGGTTGAGTATGCGCCACTCGCTCAAATTCCGGCGTTCCGGCATAGAGATCCGAAGAACTTGCGTAGGAATAGGGAAACCCAGCCCGATCATATATTGCGTGGACGAGATGCGAACAGTCACGCTTCGCACGAACGTGGACGCGGGAATCGAGTGCGGCGGCGATCACAGCCAAGCCGTCATCTGCACTCACCATCTGAGAGGCAACTGACGCTTTCTGCGAGCCGGCATTTTGCTCAGCCCGTCGGGATATTGCGCCCAAATTTTTAGATTGAGTCTCACGCTGTGCCGACGATGGAGACGTAGCGAGTCCGCACAAAATCATCACTGCTACCACGTACTTTGAATGCAGCCGCATGGCTCCGTATTGTGATGCAGTCTCATGGTATATGTCCAAGCACCAGCGTAACCTACACAGCCTCAACAGCCTGTAGTCTCCCCAGTGCTCCGGCATCAATCACCCCGCCCGAGGCAATTGGCATCGGCCAAGAACACACTTAGGCACTGCGCAGCAGGATTACAGTGGCATCGTCTTTCTGGGCGCACTTACCACGAAACTGCCCGATGGCTTCCATGAGCCGGAAGACGCTGCAGTCGTGTGTGGCTACGAATTCTGCAAGGCGCGACCTGCCGAACTCCTGGTCCTGACGATTCAGCGCTTCGGAAATGCCGTCGGTGTAGAACAGCAGGCGGAAATCACAGCAGAACTTCACCGTGTGCTCGGTAAACTCGCCGGGAAGCAGGCCGAGCGGCATCCCGGCGTCGGTGTGGAGCGGGCGCACGTCGGTTCCATGACAGAGCAAGGGCCACGGATGCCCGGCGCTGGCGAAGGTGAGCGTGCGGCGCGCCGGGTCCAGCACAGCGTAGATCATGGTGACGTAATGATCGGTCGGAAAGTCGTTTAGCAGCATCTGGTTGAGACGCGACAACATCTCGCCCGGACCGCTGGTGAGAGGCGCCAAGAAGCGGACGATTGCACGGACGGCTGACATCAGCAATGCCGCAGGCATACCTTTCCCCGAGACATCGGCGAGAAGGATTGCTACGCGTCCGTCGCTAAGCGGAATGTAGTCATACCAGTCACCGCCCACGGCGCCTGCGGGAACGCACTCAGCTTCCAGCTGAAAGCCGGGCAGCGACGGCGCAGTGCGTGGGAGCAGGTTCTGCTGAATGCGACGGGCTTCGTCCCGCTCCTCGTGCAGACGCTGCATCTGGCGCCGCTCATCCTGGAAACGCTGCGCATTATCGACTGCCACCGCGATGTGGCCGGCCAGAGCCTTCAGGATTTCGATCTGTGCGCGGGGAAAGGCATCAACATCGTGGTGCGATGCCCCGAAGACACCGATGATCTGGTCGCGCACAGTCAAGGGAATGATGACCTCCGAGCGGGTATGAGGTTCGCAGGCGCGGTAGAGCAACTCCTGCGTCACATCGGGGGCATAGTAAGACTTCCCGGTGGCAACGACCTGGGCGGACAAGCCCTCTGTGACCGGCCAGCGTTCACCCTTGTTCGATTGGGTGCAGCCGTGTACGGCGGCCAAATGGAATTCATCGCCGTCAACCAGCAGAATGCTGGATTCGATGCAACCAAAATCCACCGCAATGCGGTGAACGATCGTGTCGAGGAGTTCGTCGAGTTCGAGGATGGAGGCGATTTGTTGCGCCGCCTGCTGCAAGGACAACAATACGTCCACGCGGCGCTGCTGGAAGATTGCGGGGGGCGGGGCAAGGGCAAACGGTCTGGGGGTGCTGGCCATGAGGTTGGCCTCCTCCGAGCTGTGTAATTAGATTCTGGCCTCAGTTCCGGGATGCGAAAAACTTCGGCGGTCCGGGGCCGTGATTCTTCGGCAGAGGATGCCCACCAGGTGATTGAAAACATGGTGGAGCTAGTCGGGATCGAACTGACTATGTCACTTGAAAACAGGCAAGTTATTGAATTTGCGTAGATCGCACAATGCCCAGAATGCCTAAAAATCCTTGCAATCCCGAATTCATTGTACGTTTATTGTACGGTGATTTTCCGCAAAATCAATCTCATACTTTGGTTCAAACCGGCGGTGGCAAGAAGGTTTCTCTGGTCTTTCGTGAAGATCTGCACAATATCGCGATCCCATTCACTGTGAGCTGCTTAAACACATAAGTACCAGGCGGCAAGACTTGGCCAGGCACTTCGACCGGACTGCTGAATGTCACAATAGTTTCCTTGTCCCATGCATCCGCCTTAGCAATTGGTGCAGCTACGAATGTGACTAGTGCCACAAGCAGACTCAACAACGCGAATTTCAATCTGTCAGCCGTTTTTCCTCCATTCATTTTTGGTGATGTTGCTGCAAGCTCGGAAAATCGGCGCCTCATTCTGGTTCTTGTCGCGCAGTTAACCCGAGGTGGCTAAAGCAGCAGAACACCATCTCCTTGAACGAGCTATGCCCTTTTTCGCCAAGGTTGAAAGCGTCCTGTCGGAGCGCGAACACGCATGAACATATGACAAAAACCCTTCTCATTATTGCCCGCATGCGTACTCGGGTATGTTCTCCGGAGGAATTTCAGGCGGGCTTGGCACATGCTCCACACCGGAGACGAACATCCTGATTGGGAAAAACTACTGTAGGTGGCGACCATTACCTCGCGGATTGGGAGAGAAAGCTTTGGAAGTTTCCTCCTAGAAAGAAGGAAACGGATACGAGCAGCGTTTCGGAGTAGCAGCGCTCTTGGCGTGCAGTTGCGCCATCCTCAAAGCTGCGGCAGCGAAGATACTCATTTTGAACCTACTGGAGCGCTTGCCAGACGGTTACATCATTGCCTTTGCAATCGGCGATAGCGCTCAGAACTCGTGGTGAGTGCTATGGTGCTGAAGGATCGGCTCGCTAGATAATTCTGACAGGCACAGGCGCCCTAGCGTCTTATCGCACGCTTATCTCTCCCGTTCTCGACCTTCCCAACGGCCACTCCAGCGTTCATTGCCCCACTCGCCTCTGCCCCAGCTGCGGAACTGTGAGCCGTCGACCGTGCTGCCTTCGCGATACTCAAACATGTGTTCGCGTCCGTCCGGCCCGCGGGCATAGATGCGCAGCGCCTTCACTTGTCCTGGATCAGGATCGACGCCGAAAGTGCTGTTGCCCATACGGAACGTGCGATCCTGCCGGGCAAGTTCCTTCAGACGATTGCTGACGTCCACGTGTCGGCGCGCCGTGCCGTACTGGGCGCTCAGGATGACGTACTGACCGGAGTCGCCGTCATTGTCGCGGTCATTGCCGCCGTTATAGCCGCCGCTTTCCCAACGGCCACTCCAGGGTTCGTTGCCCCAGTCGCCGCTGCCCCAGCTGCGGAACTGTGAGCCGTCGACCGTGCTGCCTTCGCGATACTCAAACATGCGTTCGCGCCCGTCCGGCCCGCGGGCATAGATGCGCAGCGCCTTCACTTGTCCTGGATCAGGATCGACGCCGAAAGTGCTGTTGCCCATGCGGAAGATGCGATCCTGGCGGGCAAGTTCCTTCAGACGATTGCTGACGTCCACGTGTCGGCGCGCCGTGCCGTACTGGGCGCTCAGGATGACGGATTGACCGGAGTCGCTGGAGGAATATTGGCTCGCTAGCGTTCTTGGCAGAAATGCCACCGTCAGTAGCAAAGAGATAACGAGCCGGATATGAAACATGAGAGTCTCCTATTCCGCCGAAATCAATGGATTGTCCGACCGCTCTGTGGCGGACCCTCGCCTTAGCGGTTACTTCTCCGGTTGAACATACGTCTCTCGAAGACGGCGGACTGTTCAGAATTGCTCACTTCTTCGCAATCATTGTGCGAAGCCCATATCCGAGCCGAAGATAATCGTCATAAACAGCGATTACACCACCTATCTCACAGAGCGGTTGATGAAATGGCGACATTCGCTAAATCAAACTGCCGGATCTCGTATGTCCGTGGGCCAACGATGCGTTCACCCATGCGCAGGCTTAGGCTCGCACGTGGCGTTGACCCTGCTATGCAGGACGGCAATCAAGCTGAACGTTTTCGCACCGCGTGATAGATGGCGAGGAGCAGCACTGCTCCCACCACTGACATGATTAGTCCGGCCGACTGTCCCGCCTGATACCATCCAATCGCCCGACCGAGCCAGGTTGCGACGATCGACCCCGCAATGCCTAGAAGTATCGTCACTATGAACCCGCCGGGGTCTTTTCCGGGCATGATGAGCTTGGCCAATGCCCCTACCACGAGCCCAATCAACACCACCTAAAGCCAACTTATTTCGCTGCTTGGTGTTTGGCGAACTCTGCGGGCGTGAATTTGCCGCCTTGGACGTAGCTCGCATTGATCTCCGTAAAATGCTTCCACTTATCGGGCAGGTCATCCAGCGCAAAAATCGCTGACACGGGGCAGACGGGCACGCAGGCGCCGCAGTCTATGCACTCCACGGGGTCGATGTAAAGCTGTGAGACTTTGTCGAACGTTGGCCGGCCGTCGTCGTAGGTCATGTTCTTCTTGGGGTGAATGCAATCTACGGGGCAGGCATCGACGCAGGCAGTGTCCTTCACCCCGATGCAGGGCTCGGCAATAACGTATGCCATAGGCCGCCTCCTGCCTCAAAGCTATGCCTCGCGGAGGGAGGATTCAAGCGAGGCCGAGGTAAACTGCCGGCATCATGGCAATCATGGTGGAGAAAATTTCGGCGCTGACGTTTCGAGTCTCGAACATGAAGGTGTCTGTGCAGTTCTATCGGGATGTGCTCGGTATGGAGCTGCTATACGGCGGAGAAACTGCAGGGTTCTCTTCCCTGCGTGCGAAGTATCCAGAATCTGCGATTCTCAATCTGGAAGAAGGTAACACGGTCACGCAGTGGGGTCGGCTTATCTTTTATGTGGCGGATGTGGATGAGGTCTGGAGACATCTGAAGGAACGAGGATTTGATCCGCCGCAGCCACAGAATGCTTCTTGGGGCGAGCGGTATTTCCACATGCGCGATCCGGATGGGCACGAGCTGTCGTTTGCTCGACCGCTAAAAGAATACTGAGCAGTGCAATATCTATGGCCCTTACGGTGGAAATGCAGAATACGGGTGATCCTAGATTGCAGCGGGAAGTGGTTGCAACTATCGAGCACGTGCTTGCAGATCGACCTGGGAATTGGCGGGTTTCGATTGTGGGTTCTCAGGCGAACGATAAGTGGGAGATGAAGATTACTGGGCCGAATGCTTTTGAACGCTCTTACACTCTCGAAGGGACGGTCGGCGAGCATCGGCCAGAAATGATTCGGGTCTTGCTGGGGAAATTGGTGCCGCGCTAGGCGAGTTGGTGAGTCGAGAGGACTATTTCACTGACTGCGCGACCATGTAGGCGATGGTGGCGCTGGTGATGAGAATTGCTAAGCCCAAGGCGGTCACAAGCGCGCTTGTAGTGTAGAAAGTAACGACTGCGAATGATGAACGATATGGCTGCGGCATTGGTCTTTTCTCCAGCATAATCTCCCATGCTCCTGAGATTCTGCACCCGCCGAAACGTTGCAAACTTTCTCCTATTTTGGGATGCGCGAGAAACTTCGATTTGATGCTCGGGAAATTATTTCTTTCGGGAGGCTTAAGCGAAGATTAAGCTCGCAAGCGCGGCGCGCTCGGGAGGCTGAAGTGCCCCCGTTTGCTGTACCAATCCCAATGTAAGTTCTCAGTTGATGATTCAGCGGGGATGAGTTCTGGAGCAGGGGACGGCGTTTGAGTCTCCTGCTCCAGCAGCCTTGTACTAGCTTTCTTCATGCCCGCATCTCCGCTCGTGTTCGTGCAAACTCTGCCGGCGGCACGTAGTCCAGCGAACTGTGTGGACGCTGCTGATTGTAATCTTGCCGCCAAGCTTCGATCTTTCGTCTTGCATCACTCAGACTGGTGAACCAGTTCGCGTTCAGACATTCATCCCGCAGCCGGCCGTTGAAGCTTTCTACGTACGCGTTCTGTACGGGCTTTCCCGGTTGAATAAACTCCAGTCGCACTCCGCGTTCTTCGCTCCAGGCCGCCAGTGCCCGACTGCGAAACTCCGGCCCGTTGTCCAGAACCATGGCTTCCGGCAGTCCGCGCTCGCTCGCAATCCGATCCAGCACGCGGCGCACTCGTAATCCACCCAGCGAAGTATCGACCTCGATGGCCGGACCTTCCCGTGTGCAACCGTCCACGATGGTCAACATCCGAATCACCCTCCCGGTGGCCACGCAATCACTCACCAAATCCATCGCCCAACGTTCATTCGGCCTCGTGGCGGCTGGGCTAGTTACCGCGCCCCTCCAGCGGATCCGCCGCCGTTGCCGAATCCTCATCGCCCAACCTTCCTCGCGGTAGAGCCGGTACACGCGCTTGTGGTTGGTCGGCATTCCTTCCCGCACCAGCATCGCCGTCAGCCGCCGATACCCGAAACGCATGCGCTTCGCCGCTAGTTTTTGCAATCGCGCTCGCAGTTCGCTGTCCCGCTCCGCTTTTCGCGCCCGATAGCGATGCGTCGTTCGTCCCAATCCCATCAGCACAGGCGTGCCGCTCGCTCATCTGGTACTCGACCTCGACGTAGCTCACGACTGCCCGAAGTCCCGCAGGCACTACCAGTTTTTTGAGAGCACGTCTTTCAACGCCCGGTTATCCAGCGTCAGCTCGGCCACCACGTGCTTCAGCTTCCGGTTCTCGTCTTCCAGTTGCTTCAGCCTCTTGGCCTCGCCGCTGTCCATCCCGCCGTACTTCGCCTTCCAGCGGTAGTAAGTCTGCTCGCTGCTCCCGTGCTGCCGGCATAACTCCGCCGTCGTCAACCCGGCCTCGCCTTGCTTCAGGATTGCGATGATCTGCTCTTCGCTGTGTCGCGTGCCTTTCATTGCGGTTCTCCTCTCCTGGGTTTGGGAGAACTCACATTCTAGGCGGTCCAGTTTTCGGGGGCTACGTCACGAGGTATCCCGCACAGCATTCAGGCGGACATGGGATTAGCCCTAACCAGTGCCTTCTTGAGAAACCGCTTTGAGTGTTGCCATGAATTGCCTCATGCTCTGCCTGTCTAACACTTCGGCATCATTGCTGCGGGAAGCAATTGGCGCAGTAAACTCTAGAGCTTCTTGCGGTATTCGGGGTCTGCCGTGGGATTCCCATAGCTCGCGTAGCTTCTTTATCTCGTCAGGCTGAATCAGAATCCTGGTTGCGCTCTCGTCTGCATCTTCTGGTATTTGTTTTCTCATGATGCACATGGTTGTGTGCTTACCGATTCCGTGTGCTTCAGAAGAAAATTTGGCAGCAGCAACGGAATAGATCGCCTCATATAGCGGTGAATTGATTTTGTGCTCTAACAGAAACAGCGTAGATATCGCGGCATCGCGCCCTGAGCCGATTGCATACATGCCATCTTTCCCATGAGAGCCATCACCATCGGCAGCAATCGAATAAATCATCAGTGCCAGCGGCATTTTGCCCCAGCCGACAACCATAATTTCATCAGTAAAATTCTGCTGATAATCCGCGTACATGGCTCGGGCTAATTCCGCCGATGTTTCAGCCTAGAATCGGTTCGGCTGGGGAGGAACCATGTGGCAAGAAATCGTTCAGTGGTGGTGGTCCATAGCGCCTTACCTGAAGACTCCTGCCCCGATAGTTATTTCACTTATTGCCTTGTCCGTCACGTTTTGGGACCGCAGGCCCCGCTTGCTCGTCCGTCCGCGAAAGGGTAGCACTCACAACCCCTACAAATTGTGCCCCACGGCGCAGGGAGGGTTGGCGTTCCTCGGAGGAATTGAGGTGTACAACTTGAGCGGTCGGCCAAATGCAATTCGAGGCTATGCGTTCTGGCAGAAGAACGATGACGGGGCTTGGATCGTCGTGGAAAGCCAGAATTACAAGGAATCGTCTGAAGATGAAACTTTCATAAAACGGAACGAAACCCCGGTTACTGTTGCGCCATATTCCGGAACGGAGGTTCGGGTTCTTGCATTTGCGTCGGTCAAGCACAGGCCGTCTGAGATGTCGGTCCGCATTGAGGTCGAAGATTTATTCGGAAAGCGGTACCGCATCGAGGTCCTCGCGAATGACAAGATGCACGAGTAAGAAACATCTCTTTCCGGCCGGGCGGAAAGGGGTTGTCTTTTCGTTTGGCGCCCGGGCGAGCTGGCCCACCTTTCCCCTTTCCCGGCGGGTGGCCCACCGTAAACGACGTCTCGATCCAGAGGGTGCCCCCGCTCAAGCTCCGCTTGGGTGCGATTTCTGTTTGTGACTGCACTTTTACTGCGCCCAGCCACCACGGCTCACGTAGGCCCGGACGCCCTCGTCCGGGCTGGCGAGCCGTGCTCGCCAACGTCTTGCGATGCTCCGCATCGCTGGGCGGAGGAGGGCACCCCCTACGTGACCTGTCCTGATGATCCATTGGCTTCCGTCACGACCACGGATATTCGCTTGCAATTCTGACCAATCCTTTGCGCACGGGATTCTGCAGAACATAATCAATCTTGGCGTCTAAGCTCTCAGACGACCGCAGCACATGATCGAACGACTCTTCCTGCCAGACCGCTTCATGGGAATGAAGCTTCCGATCGATCGCGTGCGTGGACGTTCCCTTGATTGCCTTCGCGACCTTGCGCATTCTTCGCGCGCTTCGCGGTTAGAGTCTTTGAACCTGAAACCACAACACATGGTTGATGACGAAGTGTCGGCACGGCTGACGAGATTCGGCAGCCCCGAATCACAAGTGCGCATGCAACTCTGCGAGTTTTCAATCGGTTCGCGGTAATCCTCCGCTTCTCATTCTGGCCGCGCGCGTGCATACGCTCGTACACGTCTCCCAGAACTGCACGTGTTTGGTCTGAAAATCACTGACTCGTTGCCGTTCAGGGAGACACCATGCTCAAAAAGTGCGCGAATCCCCTGTGCCCGAATGCGTTTCGGGTTCTCAGCCAGGGCAAGCTTTTTCAGATGGAGGTGGACGATTTCGTTGGGTGCGCGAACCGGAAAAATAGGTCGCCGCGCCGCGTGGAGCGCTACTGGCTTTGCGACCGATGCTGCTCCTCACTCACCCTAATTTTCGAAAAAGGACGCGGAATGGTGACGGTGCCCCTGCCCTCCCCCAAAACGCCGCTCACCACCGTGCCCTTAGGAACCATGCGGGCAGCGCCACAAGCTCATGCCGTTCGAAGATCGCCTTAGGCGATGAAAGGGTCTGGTATGCAGAAGTCAAGAGTCTACACGTGTGCGATTTGCGGGGAGGAAAAGCCGGATGACGATTCCTGGTTCCTGCTTGCCGAGAACCAGTGGGAAGACAAACTGAAAGTCTTGCAGTGGAACAAACAACTGGCGAAGTCTGGAGCGCTGGCTTGTAGCCCCGCTCATGTTGAAGAGCTGGTCATCCACTGGATGACAACCGGGAGCCTCGATTATCCGTTCGCGCGAACGAGCACTCGGCCCAGGTGGAGGCCACGGCAGCCCTGGCGCGCAAGCTGTGATCTTGATATGACCGGCGTGCGTCAAATTGGCGAGCTTGCCGTCGATAGCGAGAGCATGGAACGCGTGCTAAGCGATAGCCCGCAATCTCTGCAGACCATCCTTGATGCCTTGATGGACGCCTTGCGGCAAGAGACCAGTTCGCTCTACAAGGCGGTGGAATCCGAAGAGGAAGAGGAGCTTCTGGCAATCCCGCAGGAGGTTTAGGGTTCCTAACAAAGTTACCAAAAGTCGTAAGAGAACCACCCAGGTTCTTTCAGAATGAGATCTGCCAAGGTTGCCGTTTCTTTCTCTTTCTCTTACTGCTGCTTGGCGGCTGCTGCGGCGCGCTCTTTGGCGTGGGCGACGACGGCGTCGAAGCGCGGGTCGCCGTGAAGCGATTGGAGATCAGAGTCACTCTCGATGCCAAGGTCCAGGCTGGGCGGTATACCGTGATCGATGGCTTCGCGCAAGGGTGAGAGCGCCTCATCGCGCTTCCCCTCGTGCGCTGCAACGCAAGCGAGGTTATAGGTAGACACGGCGGTTTGCACGTCCTCCGGGCCGAAGACACGGCGCTGAACCTCTCGGAGCTGCTGCCATGACTTCTCCGCCTCCGCGTAGCGGCCCTCCCCGACCAGGACGTTATACAAAGTATCCAGCGAAGCCAGTGTATCGGGGTGCTCCGGCCCAAGGCTGCGGCGCTGAATACCGACGACATCGCGCGCCAATTTCTCTGCCTCGCGGTAGCGGCCCTCCCGCGACAGAATTGCAACTATGGCGTTCATGCTTATCAGCGTGTCCTGATGCTCCGGCCCTTGGACACGGCGCTCGATTTCGAACGCCGCCCGCTCCAACTTCTCTGCTTCGGCGTAGCGGCCTTGCTGGGCAACAGCCCAACCCAAACTACCCATAGTAGCCAGGGTATGCGGATTCTCAGGCCCAAGGACACGTCGCTGAAGATCGAATGCCTGGCGGTATAACTTCTCTGCCTCGGCGTACCGCCCTTGCCTGAGAAGAGTAGCAGCCAAGCTGTTCATCGACAGCAGTGTCTCCGAGTTCTCCAGCCCGAGGATGCGCTGAGTATCAAGTGTCTCCCGCTGCAATTTCTCTGCTTCCGCGTAATGGCCCTCGGAGAGAAGCGTCCAGGCGAGATGTTGGTCGAGCGCTAATGTCTCGGGATCATCCGGTCCGAAGACGCGCCGTTCACTCTCGAGTGTCTCCCGCTGCAATTTCTCTGCTTCTGCGTAATGGCCGCTGTGCTGAAGAACCCATCCCAGGCTGCTCAGTGACTTGAGCGTGTCCGGATGGTTAGGACCGAGCACACGGCGGCGAATCTCAACCGCTCGCGTTAGCAGCGACTGCGCTCGATTCGACCTAACACTCGGCCATGATTCTGCTATGCGAACATCCCGTCGCTAGGGGATGCGAGAGCGCCCAATCAAGGTTGCGGTCTAGCTCGCGCCGACCAGGGGCACCCGCGGGCTGCTCTCGATGCGAACGATGTCCGGATACGCGATGGTTGGTGGAACGATTCCACCGCAGAGTGATTCAGGTGAGATTTCCAGAGTCTTGGTCCTCAACCTTCTCTGGCAAAGCAAGCGGTGCTCACGCACCGCCCAGGATATTTCTGTCTTGACAACGCCTTCGCTCTTATCGAGGGGCACCCGCGCTAAAGCGGATTCGGAATGACAAGTATATGAGTGAGCGG
>WNGE01015982.1_pt1 | contig 13564 bp, 10 predicted proteins | sample 5400651 | NCBI WGS metagenome assembly WNGE01 (sample SAMN13153370, study PRJNA577476) | soil metagenome | isolation source: 60 cm soil or saprolite under grassland replicate 2 | place: USA:California | collected 2016-06-15 | reverse complement strand
TTGGGTAAATGCCTGCATGGTTCCTTGTAGTACGCGGTATGCTTCCTGTCCCAGCTCAAGCACTCCCTGTACTATAGAAGCCTCTGTTAATGTAGATGAAGGAGAGTGCTTAATGGGGGAGGATGCGTGTTCGGGGGCAGTAACAACTGCCCCCTGGTTTTCTTGCTGAGGATCTGCCATACGTATGAGCAGTTGAGCAATGCCCTCCGCGCCATCCCCAATCCGTTCCAGGTCTCCAGCAATCACGACTGCCGAGGTGGCGAAGCGTAGATCGCGCCCCCCGAGTGGTTGCTGCAAGGTGAGGAGTCGGAACGCCTGTTGTTCAACTTTGACGCGTGTCTCATCCATGAAAGCTTCCGTGGCAATTATCAGGCCACACGTTGCCAGGTCTTTGGTCTTGAGGGCTTGCAGAGCTTGTTCCAGGGCTGTTTCGACGAGCGATCCAAGGTGAATAATCTGTTTATTTAGCTCTTCTAATGCTGTGTCAAGGATGGTTCGTGGCATATGTGTTCGCTTTCTCTGTATAAGTCCAGGTTCCTGGAGAGGAACAAATCTTCTGTCTAGTATACGCCACGAGGAAGGAATATGCATCATACTAACGCTCAATCAGTAGCGCTGATTGCATTCCAATCTGGTGTCTTGAAACTATTAATCGAAAAAAAGATCTGCTGGAGTCAGGCCACCACTTGTGATTGCTCAACTCCAGCAGACCCGATCCGTCAGGATCACAGGCTGGTAAGAGGATATTAGCGCCCGCTACGTGCCTGAGCACGACGTACAAGCGCATCGACAACGACCGCAATGACCAGGACGGCACCCTCAGTCATATCCTTGATTTCGGTACCCTGGCTCTTCAGATCGAGTCCGTTCTCCAGGCTACCGATAATGAGAGCGCCCAGGAGAATTGACCAGACCGAGCCGCGGCCTCCAAAGAGGCTGACGCCGCCGATTACTGCTGCCGCAATAGCCTGTAGGAGCAGCGTCGCGCTAATCTGGCTTGCTACCGAGTTCGCGTGCGAAGCTGCAACGATACCACCAACGGCTGCTAATGTTGAACAAAGTGTAAAGACCAGGATGCGGATGCCCACAACGCGGATACCCGCACGGCGCGCGGCTTCAGCGTTACCACCAACCGCGTAGATATGGCGTCCGAAGGCAGTTTTTGTCAGGACAACCCAGACAACCAGGATGAGCCCGATAAGGAGGGCTGTCTGATATGGTACGCCCAGGTAGGACTCAAAGAGGATAACCGCACCTTCGACAAGTACTACAGTAATAACGATCTGCGCGACGAGTTGTACAATAGTGACCGTTCTAAGGCCAGCCTGCTGCCGTCTTATATGCGTCCAGATCAGGTTGCCAACGTAAAGGAGTAAGATCAGCGTCGGTAAGCCAACCCCGTAGATATCTGGCAAATAGCTCGTCGCACTACCTGCGATAGCGATAATAAACGGATTATTTAAGACGAGTGTACTTTGTCCGGCTAGCAAGTAGAGGAGAAGGCCCTCATAAGCGATAGATGCTGCCAGCGTTACAATAAACGAAGGCACGCGTATGATCGAAATGATGAAGCCATTGACGAAACCAATCAGTGAACCGGAAAGTATGGCCGCTATAATAGCTACCGCCGCAGGCATATGAGCACGTTCCGAAAGAACACCCATAACGACGCCAGCGAGTACTGATACTGATGCCAGCGAAAGATCAATCTCTCCTAGCAGCAGCACCATTGTAACGCCCACGCTCAATATTCCAACCACACTCATCTGTTCTACAAGGTTAGAGATATTGCGCGGTGAGAGAAAGAGTCCACTGGTCGTGATCTCAAAAAAGAGCGCGATTACTATTAGAGTGAGCAGGACCGGAATGAACCCGAGATCGCCGCGTAGCATCTGACCTATAGTTGGTCTGGGAACAGCAGCGGCAGCCGGAACTTCCACTGAAGGAGCTGAAGCAGCTGTATTCGCGAGTGCTGCTGAGCCACGAGGCTCGTCTTTGTTAAATGTATCGCCCATCTTCAAATCCCTTCTGATGGCCCATTGGTCTCTTGTAGTATTGCACCAAATTCAGCTCCTGTGATCGCAGCCACAATCTGTTCAGCCGTTGTAGATTTGATGTCGAATATGCCAACCTTTTTGCCCAGGCGTAGAACAGTGACGCGATCAACAACTTCGAAGACGTCCGCTAGATTGTGTGAAATAACAATCACTCCCAATCCCTGCTCACGCAAGCGGCGAATCAGGTTTAGCACCTGTCGTGTCTGGGCTACGCCCAACGCGGCAGTTGGCTCGTCGAGAAGGACAACTTTGGCGTTGCGCAGAATCGTTTTTGCTACCGCGATACTCTGGCGCTGCCCGCCAGAGAGGGAAGCGACAACTGTGCGCACAGAAGGAAGTTTTACATCAAGCGTGCGTAGAACCTGGAGCGTACGCTTCTCCATATCAGTTTCATTGAGCGTACGCAGGTACTCTCGTTCTTCTCGTCCTAAAAAGAGGTTGGCAACCACATCAAGGTTATCACACAGGGCAAGATCCTGGTAGACCGTCTCTATACCCAGGCGCGAGGAGATCTGTGGGCTGGTAATCTTGACCGGCTGCCCCTCCACAAAGAATTCACCCGTGTCTGCTGGCCCGACTCCTGCAATTGTTTTAATCAAGGTCGACTTACCGGCCCCGTTATCACCAACCAGTCCCACCACTTCACCTGCATAGACCTCAAGATCAACGTTGCTTAAAGCCTGGACTGCACCAAAGGATTTGCTGACACCACGTAGTTGTAGCAGTGGCGTTCCCTTTGGTCCCCCATTCACCGGCGGCACTGATGGTGAGACGCCATCCCCTGTTGGGATACGACTATCCGCCATGGAATCCTCCAATCTCGTCAGATTGTACTGGTGCAAATCGTAACAGTGTTGTTACGACCTGCACCCTGTTAAAATTTACACTCTTTACAGATGTGTGGAAGGGCTAACAGACGCCGTCGGTACCTGCCGGGATACCCGCGCAGATATCGGCCTTGGTGACATAGCCGTCTTTAATAACGGTGTCGTTGATGTTCGTCTTATCAACGGCGATTGGTGTCTCCAAAATGCTAGGAACGTTGCCACCATCAGTCGTTGCAGACTGGGCAGTGGCGTTCGTGGGAGTTGTCCCGCCGTTCAACGCCTTGATGATATCTGCTGTAGCCTGTGCCTCCAGGTTAATAGGCTTATAGACGGTCATGGCCTGGTCGCCCTTCAGGATGTTTTGGAAACCAGCGACGGTTGCATCCTGACCGGTGACGAGAACCTTCCCATTCAGGTGCTGTGTTCTGAGAGCTGCAATGACGGTTGCTGCCATACCATCGTTAGCAACATAGGCGACCGCGACGCTGTTGTTATTGGCGGTAAGGGCCTGCTCCATTTCGGTCTGAGCGGTGGGGTTGTCCCAGTTAGGTGTAAACTGGTCATAGACCTTCTTCAGGGCTCCGCTATCAACGAGCGGCTTGAGCGTTTCTTCAGCACCCTTATTGAAGTTGATCGCATTCTGATCTGTCTTGGACCCGTTGATCATTACAAGATTTTTGCTCGTCTTGGCGTAGTTCTTGTAGTGGTCAACGATGTATTGACCCTGCAGCTTGCCGACCTGCTCACCATCGAAGGAGACATAATAGTTGAGTTCTTTGGACTGGATAATGCGGTCATAAGCGATAACGGGAACCTGTGAGGCCTTCGCCTTGGTTACGATCGCTGCTGATGCGGCGCTATCATAAGGGGCTACCACCAGGATACAGTCGCCCTTGGTCAACGCCTGGTCTGCCTGGTTCTGCTGGGTAGGAGCGACACCCTGGGCGTTGTAATAGTCTACTGTTGCGCCCGGGACGGTTGCCTTGATGTCCTTAATGAGGTCTGGCCTGTCTACTCCATCCCAACGAGCGGAGGTCGCGGTTTCTGGGAGGAGTACGCCAATCTTTGTACAGCCTTTTCCATTGGCTCCAGCCGCAGAACCAGAACCCGGGGTGGTGCCGCTGGTAGTGCCTCCGCCAGTATTGGCGCTGCCGCAGCTTGCTAACACCAGCGAGAATAAGAGGATGCAGCTTAATAGCGCAAATGATCCGCGTTGTCGACTAAATAGTTTCATCGTTGAACTGTCCTTTCCACTTTTCGCCGCCTGTACGGCTTTTCAAGTTGGAAACTTATAATCACAGTCTCTGAATACAATACGTTGTGCGCATTGTTGAAGTATACATTGTTCAACAAGCCTGTAGGGCTTTTCAAAGTCGCCTAGTGGTCATTCGTAGGGGTCGGCCTTGCGCCCACCCGCGAGCCTCTAGAGCACCTTGGGGACTAGTGTGGGTCGGCGGGCGGGTGCAAGGCCGACCCCATAGGCGTCAAGATAAGAATGGATGAGTTTGTTCCGTTGAGCCATTTCATCGCATGTCTCTGTCTCCTTAACTTAACGCCTATGGGCGGGTGCAAGGCCGACCCCTACGGGAACTTTTGAAGCGCCCTGACAAGCCTGTATATTTATGTGCCGAGTCTACTAACCCTCCTTTCTCACACCGATCGCATTAGCCGTATCCGGGCGAGTTGAGCGCTGAACCTGCTTCGCCTCGGTGCGGCTTTTTTCTTCTTGTAACGCTGCCTCTTCTTTCGCTACAAGAATGCGTTCCCAGGCCTTGAAAAATGGATAATACAGTACCGCCGATACAGCAAGATCAAAGAACTGCAAGAGGCTTCCACGCAGGTCTCCGCCGCTGGCAATGAAGCCGCTGAGTCCGATAGGTACGGTAAACGGCTGGATTACCATCGGTACGTGTACCAACCCGATAGAGAACGCAATGAAATTAATACTGACAATGATGACCGGCACCATCACGAATGGAATCATCATAATCGGGTTCAGCATCATAGGAACCCCGAAAGTTACGGGCTCGTTGATGTTGAATATTGCCGGACCTAATGCAACCCTGCCCACAGTCTTTAGCTGTGCTGAACGCGAGCGCAGCATATAGATGACCAGAGGCCATGTTGCGCCAGACCCGCCCAGGTGCGCAAAGATGTGGAAGAAGGGCTCGGTAACGATCCCATGCGCGCTGGCAGGATTACCTGCATTGGCTGCCAGCGTTGTGAACCAGAACGGAGCAGCAATCGCTGTCACGACGTTCATACCATGAATACCCACCGACCAGAGCAGCATCATCAGAATAATCTCCAATAATGCGGCTGGATAGCTGTCCTGCACCACGACAAGCGGCTTGAACAGGTCCATGAGCAGGATGGGCAGCGTATATTGCTGCAGCTTATGGTCTGTATTAATGAATGTGTGTGAACTTACAAACCATTCAATTAACCACACCGTCGTCAGCAGGAGCAAAGTCGGCACCAGCGCCTCAAATGCCCGTTTGACGTTTGACGGTACTGTTCTGGGTAGCTTGATCGTAAAGCGCGAAGCACGGAACCAGCGCATAACCTGCGCCGTGAGAATGCCAACAAAGATGGCTACGAGCAGTCCCTGTCCTCCAAAGTAGGGAAGAACTTCACCAAACGTCAATGTGCCCAGGTCTCGTACTGGCACGCTGGCGACCAGGAACACGACCATTGCCAGAATGCCAGGTTGTACTGGTTCAGTACGCATATACTGGGACAGGCTGTAAGCTACTCCGAAGGTCAGGAACAGCGCCATCAGTCCAAACGAAAGGTCGTATGGTACCATGATCGCATTTTGATACTGGGCCAGCAGATGATCCAATCCAAAGATCGGTGGTGGGTTTGCTATAACAAGAAAGACACTTCCCGCGATGATTAATGGCAACGTGAAAATAATGAAAGCATCGCGCACTGCTTGCAGATAAATGCTGCTTGCCAGTGTGCCCAGTGGAGGCACGAGATAACGCTCGAACCAATCACTGCTGCGTTCAATCAGGTTACTCACGTCGCCGTTTTCCCTTCCGTCGAACCAGGAAGCAGGTGTAACACCTGGTTCAGAACTGCCTGCCCGTTCATGGTGGCATAGTGGAATGGTTCTATTAATGCCACCGGTTTGCCCTCTGCTGTTGCCAGCTTTTCAATGCTTTTGCGCAGATGACGGATCTGCGGCGCGATCAAGACGACATCGCACTCATCGACCTTCGCTGCGTATTCGCCTGCGCTTAACGCCTCGATGGTTACTTCATACTTGCGCTCTGCTGCCGCTGCAAGCATGCTGTCCACCAGTAAGCTGGTAGACATGCCCCAGCTACAAACGACTCTCCCATCATTCCAGATAGTTTGTCTGTGCTGTATGGATATTGTACTGACACACTACAAACATATCCGGGAATGGCCGGGTCTATTTATGTATACAGCAATAACTATGCCAATTTGTGTGCTACACACTAGCACACTGGCGCTTTTAGGGCTTCTTTTCGGTGAGAGTTGTAGCATAACAACTCATCTGATGATGCACGTTTTTCGACGTTGATTTGCAGATGGCAACGTGAACAGAGATGTAGCCTTCCAGAGGAAGGTGTAAAGCATCACAATCAGTGGCCGTGTTTTCATCAGAATATGTGGCACGTTCTCATCTTAAGTCGATCCGATGACAAGTTGTTGGCGTGCAATCTCCACGACCTCTTTGGTAATCATGCGTAACGCATTGATCTGCGCAATCCGTTCAATCTGAGCCAGTAAACGGTGCAGTAACCGAAAGTTCCCGCTAGTAATGCGCAGAATAGCAGCAACTGCCTCCATCTCTGCTGCGCTCTCTGAGTGAAGCGTGAGACCCCACTGTACCCATTGCTGTTGCAGAACCACCCGAGCTTCTTCGGGGGAGAGAGAGCGGAATTCATGCACAAACCCTACCCGCGAATACAATTGGGCATAGCGAGATAAGCGTTTTTCCAGGCCAGGCATTCCGATCAAAACGACTCCCATCGGTTGTCGATCATAGAGATCGCGAATCTGCTCCAAGGACGCTGTTTTCAAGCGATCGGTTTCATCGACCAAGAGCAATTCCGTCGGGTCTGCTACTGGATGAGAGCGAACTGGTTCGTGTTTTGGCTTTGGTCTGGTCGCATCAACGAGGTACGAGAGGGCCAGACGTAATGCTTGGACCTCCTGCCCCACTCGTTTGGGCGTATTGGTCACCGAGGGAGTATACAAGATACTCCGACAGTTTTGCAGCTCAGAGGAGATCCGAGACGCATGGGCGACGACGGTACTGACGATGGTTCCTTCGATATAGGGCAAGCGTGGCGTGTCATAGAAGCGTCCAGGGAAGTAGGCTTCTATGAGATTCCATCGTGCATAGTGCCAGGCGGAGAAGCTTTTTCCGACGCCAGGAGGACCGTAGCAGAGTCCGATGTAGCGCGACGTTCGACACGCTTCGCAAAACTCAGCGAAGCGCCTGTATTCCTTGGTGTCCAGAAATGCCGCCTGGGGTGTGGTTCCCTCCTCATTCATTGTAGTACCTCTTCAATCGAGGCGTGGTGGGCGGCACCACTGGTTCAGTAGGAGGTAGGGGAGGTTCCGAGGATTTCGTAGCCTGCAACTGCTCAACGACCGAGAGACGCTCCTTGATTCCCTGCCGCACGCGTTTGCGTTGCTCTTTGCGAGCCTGAATGACCTCTTTCAAACTGATCTGCTCTCCCGCTAATTCAGAGCAGACAGCGCGGCACAAAAAGCGATCCTGGTAGAAGATCCGAATGACGGCGAGGTCACGAGGATCATAACGGATCGTGACATCCTCACCCACATAGGCAGCCAGGTTCGTGTCGAAGTAGCGCTGTCCCTGAAAATGAATCCCATCTTGCTGGACCCGACGTTTCTTTGCCACATGTAGAAGCAGCAAATCCAACTGTGAGAGCGACTCTGGCATCTGGGGCAGAAAACCACTCGCTTCCCAACGAGCCAGGGGGGTCTCCTTGATTTCCTCCTGGACTCGCTGGTGATAGTCTTCCAGCAGCCAGGTCCGAAAACGGGTGTCAAAGGTGGAAAGTGAAAGAGGCGTTCCTCCTGTGGTGCCGTTTTCCCCGACGAAGCCAGGAAGATGGGGCAAGAGCAGTTGTTCGACACTGCGAAAGAAGCGCTCAATCTTTCCACGACCGCGAGGATGGCCGGGCCAGGAAAATATCAGTTCGATTTTGAGATCAGCGGCCACTTGTTCCAGGTGCTGACTGGTAAAATCTGATCCATTATCCGTATAGAAACGCGCAGGAATGCCACAGAGATGCCAATGGGGATCAGCTTTGTGCCAGATCGCCTGGTGAAGCGTCAACGCCGTTTGCAAGGCAGTTGGACTGGCAAACCCCAGATAGTATCCGGGAATCCCTCGACTGTAGTCATCGAGGATAATCGTGAGCCAAGGCTTGACAGGTTTCCCCTGTTCGCCCTGCACCAAGATAGGCAGGAGCGAATGATCAGCTTGCCACATCTCATTGGGATCGCTTGCCTCATGGCGATAAATCACATCAAACTCCTCTCGATAGACTTTCGATCCCTCATGAGCAAGCGTCATCAGAGCGGGATCAAGTTGCTGCACAATGCGCTCGACGGTACTGTAACTGGGCGTGTTCCATCCTCGTGCTTTGGTCAGTTTGACGACCTCTCGATGGATGGTGGCAAGTGTTCGTCGAGGCTTCTCCAACGCAAGGCCCTCAATCAATTGTTGGATCTGGGCAGTGACAACGCGTCTCTGGTCTTTGTCTTTTCGCGTCGGTCGGGCCAGCCCCACCAAGCCATCAGCCCGATATCGTTGGACCCAACGTCGCAGGGTTCTGATCGGCATCTGGTGTTCTACCGCAATCTGTGTGAGCGGGACGCTATCTTCAAGGAAGGGGCGAATCAGGTGAAAGTGCTTCAGCGCCTCATCCCGCTGCACGTCTGTGAACTCGGTGAGGTGCTTGTGTTGCTCTCCCATCTTTCCTCCTCTCGAAACAGCTCATCGCTCTAACGAGCATAGGCATTGATCTTCAGTTGCTCCACGCGCGCCGAAAGCTGCGAGACGGTAGGCTGGCTGTAAAGCCTCGTTGTGTCCAGCGAACTGTGGCCGAGCAGAGTTGCCAATCCGACGATATCGCCTGGATACTGGGTCAGGTAATTGTGTGCAAAGGTATGCCGCAGCGTATGCGCACTCGCTGCTTGTGGAACCAGCTCGCCCGCCGCTTTGACCAGATCGTCAATCATCTGTCCCATTGCTGAGGTGGTGAGTGCTCCCCCTTTTTGACTTTCAAAGAGCGGCTCGAATGCTTGTGGAGTGCTCGGTTTCGGCCAGGTGGCAGCCACCGTCTTGATCGACGGCTTTCCAACTCCAAGTCGTGGGGCTACTGAGATCGCGAGGGCTTCCCGAGCAGACGCATTGAGCGGCACGGATCGCACTTTATTGCCTTTCCCTGCTCGGATCAGGAGCAGACCACTACGTTCGCCAAAGGTAATATCGCCGAAGGTGAGTCCGCTGCACTCGCTGAGGCGAATGCCTGTTTGCAGCAACACCTGCACGATAGCATAGTTGCGAGCAGGATCGCGGGAGACCTGCGCTTGGCGGAGCAACGCATTGATCTCAGAACTTTCGAGTCCTTCCCGTTTGGAAGCAGATCCGCCACCAACCAGCTTCACGCGTGCCGCCGGATCTAGTGGCAGATATCCCTGATCGACCAGCCAGGCACACCACGCACGCAACGCACTGACTCGTAGGTTAATGGTGCTGATGGATTTGTGTTGCTCGTGTTGCAATTCGTTGCGATAGCCAATCAAGGCAATAGGTGTGAGGGTCGCGAGTTGGAGGGACACGCGTTCTTCCTGTTCATACCAGGACAGGAAATGGACGACGGCCTGGGTGTATTTTTTGATGGTGCCTGGAGAATGGTCGTGTTCTTGTAAAAACTGACGCCAGCGTTCCAGTAACAGAGTGGGCGTCTGATCATGATAGTCCGTTTTCAAGGGGGTCACACGCTGCATGAAGTTCTCCAAACTCTCCAAAAATATTTCCCGCTGTTCTTTTTGCTGCTTAGCTGGGTTTTTGATGTCATCGTTTGAGCGTGGCTCATAGGTCAAGTATAACACAGAAGCGGGGGAAATCCCTATTTCCCACTGTATATGCTATACTAAATCAATAAGACATATAAAACTTGGAGAGGGCACCTATCTCATTTTTGTTCCGTATAGGTGCTGCCTGTAGTGCACTACTCACTACAGGCTCTGCCACATCGAGAAAGAGTGCGTTATGAACGGCAATGACGACCAACAAGACCCTGCCCGTAAGCTCTGCACGCAGCGGCCGCAGACTGAGCAAGCTAATAAGCAGTGGCTCATCGAGCAGTCTGCACAGATCAACCCTATTCCACTGTGGCGATGGTCCTTGTCACAACAAGGCCTCATATCGACCTTGATGCCGAATTCGCTACCTAATCAACACCTCCTAGACATGGGTATTTCGTTAGCGCCGCGAGGTTTTCCTGCGGGTTTTAAGGAAACAGATCTGGCAAACTACGATCAAATCGTTGATGCCTTCTCACACTGTTTTAATCCAGGCCTTTTTGATGTTCTCAACATGCCAGATCCATATGCTGCTTGGCCATATCAGCAGACCTACTGGGATGTCCTGTTCAAGATCCTCAAGCCAGCTGGCTTTACGGTACAAGTCGACAAAAGAGGGGGAGGTTGTTTTGGTGTTGACGGGCAAGTACAGGGCTTATCCATGCAGATTTACGATTGTACCGGGGCACCAGATATCTTCCACGAGATTGGCCATATTGTAATGAATTTGGGGATCCTCGGGAGCATCCCTCCTCTTTACTACCGTTACGTGGCCAGTACCCACCGTTACGGGATTGGCCCCATGCCCGGCTCTCCCCAGGCTGGCATTCCCAACATTCCCCAGGCTGGCATTCCCAACATTCCCCAGGCTGGCGTTCCCAACATTCCCCAGGCTGGCACTCCCGACGTGATCGAAACTGACGCACGTACGATTGATGCTATCGAGGAACTTAACCGCCTGTTTGGAAATTACACCCAACAAGGTAAAGATACAGATGGCCTAAAATTTGGATTTGTATCTAATTACGCGCTAACGAACAAAAATGAGGATTTTGCTGATACATTCAAGTATTACGTCTACTATCCTGATGATGCATTTCCCAGGGCGACTCGGCAGTTGTCACAAGGTTCGAGTTTGCTTTCAGAGAAGCTTTCATATATAAGTTACCTCTTTAAAGGGATGACGTTTAGCAACGGAGGAGTGGTTGACAATTGGCCAGGATATCCACTCTAACCCCTAAGCACTTGTGCTCTGCCCCAAAGTGGCCTCACCGTATTGATGGGTTCACACTAACAGTTTGTGTACTTGCGAAGGCGCGTTACACTACTAGATCAGGGAGTCACGGTAAAAGAAAAAACAGCGCATCTGATCTGCAACGTGCTCCCCTCACTGAGCGCTGGAGTAGTAGCGTTGTTTGTATTGTTCATGCGCCCCGCGAACGATACCGTGACTTCCTGAAGACGCACCTTTGTGGAGCGCGTAAACTTGAAGGAGAGAGCTCCATAAATGAGAGAAAGTGCCATGTAATAAGAGCAATACAGCACAAGGAGATGTACTATGAACAGCCGACAACGCTGGGGAACCTTTTCAGTCGTTGACCACCTGCTCACGAGTCCTTTCGTAGCAGATGTCTTACTATACGATCGTCTCGTCATCCCTGTTCCTGCCGATGGGAACGAGCGTGAGCGCTGGGAGAATGTAGGCCGCAATCCGGCTCGTCTTGAGGCTTGCTTGAAAATACTTGGCCCCCTGGCTCAACCCGTTCGCTGGGATATCCCTCAGCGCGAGATGTTCAAGACGCGGTTCGAGACAACGCGAGCCGTCGCCTTTGATACTAGCAACATCGCAGACGCACAGGTCCAGGGAGGCGATCCCCTGTATATCACGCGTATGCTCTTAACACATGAGTTCTTGCCGGAACTACCGCCGGATGTGACATCTGTGCGGGCCGTTGCCGCCTATCCCTCACGAGGTGCCTGCCAGAAAGAGGTACCGTTCTCCGTCCTACAAAATCCTCCATCGGAAGCGGTGCAGGCGCGTCGGGAACGGTTGGGTTATCTTCTCTGCTATCGCTTCCTCGTACCCTCAGGTGATGGGAGAGCAGACATGGACCTTTTACGCGAGGCTGTCGATCTGGCGGCGAGGGATGATTTTCAAGAGAAGAGGGCAGTGGTTCACGAATGGCAGGAAGATGTCATCTCAAAGGGCATTCCTGATGACCGTGCCATCAGGGAGATGGGGAAGTTCCTGGACGACTACACAAAGTATATGCAGGGAAAAATACACAAACGTCGCTGGCGATGGGCACATATGCTAGCTGCGGCTGGATTGGGACTGGGGCTGGGAGCCGCCGCAGTAACTGTTCCTATGGTGACCGTACCTGCGGCCGTGGCCGCAGCCACAGTCGCAGGGGTAGCACCCATTACCCAATATGTTCTATTTGATCGCGATGAGTCGGCCCCGCCCGCGAAGAGTGCGACTGCTGCGATGTTTTACTCGGCGCGGCGCGTGACACAAAACGCTGAGGGCGTACTCAAAGATGCGAAATGAACTTCACCGGCTTTGCCCAAAAAGTGCTTGTATCTCTGTACTTTTTGGGCAAACGGGATTTCTGCCCAAAAAGTTGGTTCTCTCCCGAGTCAATTGGCTCAGTTGGGAAGGCCCACGCAGTAAGGAGCGCGGATCGTCTGCTCTCTCCTCCCAGGAGACATTTTGGGCAAAGCCAACTTCACCACTCTTCTCTCCCTGCTGTCTCCTTGCCAGTTGTACATCACAGGCAGTAAGGAAGGCCATGTTCAGGAAGTCACGGTATCGTTCGCGGGGCGCATGAACAATACAAACAACGCTACTACTCCAGCGCTCAGTGAGGGGAGCACGTTGCAGATCAGATGCGCTGTTTTTTCTTTTACCGTGACTCCCTGTAGATCTGTGAGATGCAGCAGAACAATGCAACTTATTCTGTTATTTTTAACTGACCTCACTCTTTGGGCACAATCAATCGAAAAATGAGCCCTTTCGCTGGCTATGGCGATTATCCGTTTCGTGTTTCCAAGGAGAGGGTGACACTGATTGTGATGAAAAAGAGGCCATCTATTGTGAGGATTTACAGGAAACGAACTTGTTCGACAAAACTGCGATAGGGCTCCAATTCTGTCAGCTTCGCCTCCAACTCTGCCACGTGCGCATCCCGTTGCAAACAGGCATCAGCGAGCGTTGCGAGTTGACGCTCCTGATGCTGAAGCAGTTGCATAGCATCTCGTAAACGAGAGACCAGTTGAGGCTTTTTGTAGTTCATGAGAGGATCTCGTGGAAGGGTCGGAACATCCTCTGTTTTTCGCTTCCGTTTGCTCCGTTTGCGTTTCTGGTTGAGGTAGGTACTGTTCGCCCGGAAAAGCGCAAGCGCTTCTGGATTGCGTGCGTATGATGCATAGGACAATCCACACTCTGCATAAATCGTCTGTGCAGTAATCACTTGCTTTTTGCTCTTGAGCGACTCAATCGCCTCGTGTAGACGTTCTACCGTCTCTCGCTTTCGTGTCAATGTGGACATGCGCAGGCCAACCAGTCGGTGT
>WNGE01010670.1_pt1 | contig 13565 bp, 12 predicted proteins | sample 5400651 | NCBI WGS metagenome assembly WNGE01 (sample SAMN13153370, study PRJNA577476) | soil metagenome | isolation source: 60 cm soil or saprolite under grassland replicate 2 | place: USA:California | collected 2016-06-15 | reverse complement strand
TCGGCGTGGTGGGTCACGCGGGCGCGGACATCATCCACCTGCTCGCCGAGCTCTTCGAGAACGCCACCTCGTTCTCGCCGCCCGGGACGACGGTCCGCGTGGCCGGGCAGCCGGCGGCGACGGGCTACGTGGTCGAGATCGAGGACCGCGGGCTGGGCATGAGCGACGAGGAGCTGCTCGACGCCAACCAGCGGCTCGCCAACCCGCCCATGGTGGACTTCGCGGTCTCGCGCATGCTGGGCCTGTTCGTGGTCGGTCGCCTGGCGCAGCGCTACGGCATCCGCGTGCAGCTCAGGCACTCGTGGTACGGCGGTGTGACCGCCCTGGTGCTCGTGCCGAGCGCGTTGCTCACCTGGTCCACCGTGCAGGGGCCGGAAGAGCTGGCGGCCGTGCGCCCAGAGCTCGCTCCGCCGGTGGCGGGGGCGGGAGGGGCGCGGCCCTCGATGCACCCTGCCACCCCGATCACCCCGGCGCCCCCACCAGTGGTGCCGCCCCCCAGAGCGGCACCGCCCGCCGACATTCCGGACGAGCGGCCGATGCCGCGCACTGCTCGTCCCGCTCAGCGGAGTGCGCCGCCCGCGCGAGGCGCGCCGCCGGCCCCGCAGCAGGGCGCGCCGCCGGCTCCCCGGGCCGCGCCAACCACTCCCCGGCCCGGCGCGCCGCCCGCCATGGCCGCGTCCCCCGGTGGCGCTCCGCCGCCCGCTGCGACCATCCCGCCCGCCACGGCCTCGCCGCCTGGCGCGGCGGCACCGGCGCCGTCCACCGCCGGCGCCAGCCCGGCGCCTCGTTCGGGCGACCGGCTGCCCATCTTCGAGCAGGCCCGCTCCGACTGGTTCGACAGCGGCGGCGGCGCGGGCTACCTGCCATTGCGCCGTCATGCGCCACAGCAGTCCGGCGACGAGCCGTCGGCGCCCGGCTACGAGACAGCCCGCCCGCGGGAGCAGGCACGGCCCGCGCCGGCGCCGCAGGCCACCGAGCAGCCGTGGCCGCAGGCGCACGCCGACGATGCCACCGCCGTTCCCCTCCCGCCTGCCGGCCCGGCGCCAAACGGGCCGAGCGCCGCTTCGCAGCGGGTGACCAAGACGGGGCTGCCCAGACGTGTGCCGCGCGCCAACCTGGCGCCTGGCATCTCCTCGGCCCAGCAGCAGCCCGAGCAGCGCCGGCCCTCGCCGCAGCCGACCTCCCGGTCGGCCCGCTCCCCCGAGGACGTCCGGGCGATGCTGTCGAGCTATCGCAGCGGGCTCGAGCGTGGCCGGCGCATGGCCGCCGGTCCCGAGCCGTTCAGCTACCAGCCTGGCGGACAGGCCTTCAGCAGGGACGACGTGGATGAGCCGCCGGGGTCCGGCAGCGGCACGATGGCGCCAAGGAGCACTGATGATCCAGCTCAGTAAGGACGCCCAGAATCTCAACTGGCTGGTCAATACCTTCGTCCGTGGCACCCCGGGGGTCGCGCACGCGATCGTCGTCTCCTCCGACGGCCTGCTGATCGCCGTGTCGGAGCGGCTGGACCGCGCGCGGGCCGACCAGCTCTCGGCGGTCGCCTCGGGTCTTGCCAGCCTGACGGCCGGCGCGGCGCGCCTGCTCGAGGCGGGCGAGGTCAACCAGACGGTTGTCGAGATGGAGAAGGGCTTCCTCTTCGTCATGACCATCGGCGACGGCTCCTGCCTCGCCGTGCTGGCGTCGTCGTCGTGCGACGTCGGCCTGGTCGGCTACGAGATGGCGCTGCTGGTCGCCCGGACGGGCGACGTGCTCACGCCACAGCTCCGAGCAGAGCTGCAGGCATCATTGCCGAGATGAGCCGCGACGACCGCCAGGGCCTCGGCCGGCAGCGCCCCGGCCCGGTCGTCCGCCCGTACGCGATCACCGGCGGAAGGGCGCGGCCACGACACGAGGACCTGGCGGTCGAGGCGCTCGTCTCGACGCCGTCCGGCGGTCCGCTCACGCCGCGTCTGAGCTACGAGCGCCGGTCGGTCGTCCGGCTGTGCCGCGAGGTGCAGTCGATCGCCGAGATCGCGGCCAGGTTGGAGATGCCGCTCGGCGTCACCCGCGTGCTCGTGGCCGATATGGAGGACGAGGGACTCGTCATGATCCACCGTCCCGACCAGGTCACCGACCGGCCGGCCCTGAGCCTCCTCGAGCGCGTTCTCTACGGCCTCCGCAACATCTGAGTGTGGGGGAGCTCGCTCCCTTACGTGCATTGAATCGGGACTGCGCCGTGGCGGGGTGGAGGGTCCGGGCTCCCTCGGACGACGCTCTGTCGCTCTATGACCGGAACCGCCGCTCGATCTCTTGCAGGACGGTCCTACGAACCGCTGCTCGGCGCGAGGCATCCTTCAGGTGATCCCGCATCGGCGACAAGAAGTCGTCGAATACGGTGGTCTCCTGACACTGGGCTGCATCCCAGTCCTCGCCGGCAAGTCCGTTGAGCGCCGCGTCGAGCCACTCCTCCAGCAACTCGGCTTCCACCAGTACCGGAGCGCTCTGCTCGTACAGCACCTCGGTTTCGACGACATACCGCGTGAGGTGGTGGGTGTGACGCTGCTGGAGCAGGAGCACACCACGGTCGTCGAGGCAGGCGATCCGGTCGTCGAAGCCAAGCAGCTCGGTTCGCACCGACCCGATGTCTTCGAAGTTCACCGCCCAATGACCGCCTGTTCGACCGGGAACAAGCTCCGGAAGCGGAAGCAGCCGGAAGTTGCCCTTCCAGGGCAGCCCGATGGCGCCCGAGGGCGACACCCGGCCCATCAACAAGCGCGGGTGGAGCAGCCCGCCTTTGCCGCGCATCGTGCACGGATGTGTCATCACCATCGCCAGCCCCGGGCCGTTGTCAAGACCGGGGATCTCGACATCCTCGAACACATCGCCTTGGAAGATCGGCCGGGCGCGGACGATGTCCTGCCCCCGATAGCGGTACAGCTCCTCAGCGCTTTCTGGTGACTCCAACTCGGCCACTCGGCCTCATCGCCTTCGCCGGATCGACAGGTGACCGTCGCCAGCCTCGAAGACCTCGGACTCCAAGCGGAGCCGCTGACGCCAATCCGGCGCGAGCTCGTCGAGCGCTTGCTCAGGAGTGACGCGCAGACCAGCCAGCTCGAACAGCAGGTCGATGCGACCCGCCCGGTAGAGATCCAGGTAGCGGGGCAAGTATCCAGCCACCAGCGGCATCTCCAGCCATCCCGCGGGGTCGTCGATCAGCTCGTCCTCGAGCAGATCCAGGAAGGCAGCCAGCCGGGCGACCGCCAGCCGGTGCTCACCGGTGACTGGTTCCCCCCTCCGCCACTTCCGCAGCGCCTGCACGCTCACGCCGACAAGCCGGGCGATGTCACTCCACCCGAGCCCACGTTGGGACGACAGCTCCCGGAGCAGCCGCGGCACGTCACGGCGAGCCCACTCCCGGGCGCGAAGCTCGAGCGACAGCCGCTGTGCCGTACGGTGGCCGCCGACGACATCCGCGTCGAGCGTGGACGTCTCGTCGCGGAGGATCCCAAACTGCCTCGTGATCGACGCCATGGTCTGGCTGGGTAGCGCTGGCAGCTCAACACCCGACGATCCTGTGACCGGCGGGCTCTGCAGCTCGAAGGGCAGTGCCGTCATGGCTTCCTCCTGAGCACCTCTTCGCGCAGCCGCTCAGTGATGGCTCGCTCGAACAGCCCGTCTACGGGCTCGTGGATGCGGTCGGCGATGGCGAGAGCAGCCGCGACGTCGAGCTCCTCCAGCACACCCAGCCTGGTCCAGAAGCTATCGATGTCAAGCAGGAAGAACGACCCGTCCTCGGGGGGGGAGGGAAGGTGCAGAGGTCCGCTGTCGTCCACGACACGGCCCTCAAGCGCACCGCAGCGCAGCAGCAGCTCCTCGTTGTCCCCGGTCACAAGGTGCAGCGCGCTCTGGATGGTCTTGATCTCGTGTCCCGCAGCCAGACGCGCGACCGCCAGCAGGTCGCCGCTGATGTACGGCACCCATCGCTCGACAGACGTGGCAGCGTCGGGAACCCGGATCTCGTTGATGTAGCGGAGGCCGACACGATCAAGCCCGGCGATCGCCTGGAGCTCCTCCCCGATCGCTCGAAGCGCTGCCTCGATCGACTCGCGAAACACCTCCCAGTGCTCGTAGACGGTCGTCTCAACCGCCAGCCGTCCCGCACCAACCGTCACGGCAGCGGTCCGATCGCGACTGAGCAGGCGAAACCCCCCTGCTGTCATCCTTGAGGGCTGTAGCTCCGCGCCGAACGTCACCTGCAGGCCCTGGGGCACCGGCTCGATGATCGGCAACACGCCGCCGAGGACCTTCGACAGCGCGGACAGGAGGTCACCGCCGGCGAGGGTTGGTGACAGCGGAAAGCGGAACTCTGCTGTGACGAGCCGTAGCGGAGCGTTCGGGTAGACCTCCCGGCTCGGCATGGCCTTCCTCCGATCTGCAACCGATTCGACAACTGAAATGTACATCGGCTGGCATGAAAGAGCCATAACCCCAAAGTTCAGCCCGGCGCAACCGAGCAGCCACCTCCTGAGAACGGCCTACCACGACGAACTATGTGAGCCGCATCCGTTTGGCTGAACCCGCATGTCCGGGGCGCGACCCACACGGGCGACGCCGACCCCGGGCACCGGGACAGCGTCGCGCCGCCTGTGCTGCCCGCAGGCGATGGCATTTGGGGTGGTCGGTCCGGTGACCGGGTGGGCCGGGCGGACATCCGCCCGGCCCCCACGCCACAGCGCAGTCCAGACCCGGCAACCCAACGAGAAGCCGCAACCCTCAGCACCAACGGAGCGCTCTTGACCTTGGCCCCGTGAGAGAAGCGAGCCCCACGTGGACCGCCCCACGAATTGGTAGGCTGCGCCGAGATGCGGCGAACTGACCCCAGGGAGATCCAGCCATGCGGTTCTTCGTGACCGGGGGAGCGGGGTTCATCGGCTCCAACTACGTCCGGCACCTGCTCAGCACCGACCCGGACGCGCAGGTCACCAACTTCGACAAACTGACCTATGCCGGCAACCCGGCGAGCGTCGCCGACCTCGAGGCGGACCCGCGGTACCGGTTCGTGCGCGGCGACGTCTGCGACCCCGCGCAGCTCGCCGAGGTCCTCCCAGGCCACGACGTGGTGGTGAACTTCGCGGCAGAGACCCACGTCGACCGCTCCATCGTCGAGCCGCTCGAGGCGGTGCGGACCAACACGCTCGGAGTCGCCACCCTGGCGGAGGCGGTCAGGCGCTGCGGGGTCGGCCGCTTCCTGCAGGTCGGCACCGACGAGGAGTACGGCCCCATCCTCGAGGGCTCGTTCCGCGAGCACGACCTGCTGGAGCCGTCGTCGCCGTACTCGGCGGGCAAGGCGGGCGGCTCGCTGGTCGCGCTCGCCTACGCCACCACGCACAAGCTGGACGTCGTGGTGACGCGCTGCGCCAACAACTACGGCCCCTACCAGTTCCCCGAGAAGGTCATCCCGCTGTTCGTCACCAACCTGCTCGACGGCCAGCGGGTCCCGTTGTACGGCAGCGGCGGCAACATCCGCGACTGGCTCTACGTGCTGGACCACTGCACCGCCATCGACCTGGTGCTGCGGCGCGGCTCCAGCGGCCAGGTCTACAACGTCGGCGCCGGCAACGAGATCTCCAACCTGGAGCTGACCCAGCGGATCCTGGCCGCGTTCGGTGCCGGCGACGGGATGATCGAGTACGTCACCGACCGCCCTGGCCACGACTGGCGCTACTCCCTCGACTCGAGCAAGGTGCGCGAGCTCGGCTGGGAGCCCGCGCACGACTTCGACGCCGGCCTGGCCGAGACCATCGCCTGGTACCGCGAGAACCAGGCGTGGTGGCGGCCGCTCAAGCCAGCGGGCGCGTCCCGCACGCTTGACCACGGGCGTCCGGTGGGAGCATAGCCGTGCGGGTGCTCGTCACCGGCGCCGGCGGTCAGATCGGCAGCGACCTCCAGGCCGCCTTCGCCGACGCCAAGGAGCTGGTTGCCCTCGGTCGCGCCGAGCTCGACGTCGCCGACTGGCCCGCGGTCGCCGCGACCGTGGCCGAGATCGAGCCTGACCTGGTGCTGAACGCGGCGGCCTGGACCGACGTGGACGGCTGCGAGGCCGACCCGGACCGTGCCTTCCGGAGCAACTGCCTGGGCCCGCGCCATCTCGCCCTGGCGTGCCGCGAGGTCGACGCCGAGCTGCTGCACCTGTCCACCGACTACGTCTTCGACGGGCAGGCGCGGACGAGCCGCCCGCAGGGCTACGGCGAGTACGACGTGACCGCGCCGGCCAGCGTGTACGGCCGCTCGAAGCTGGCCGGCGAGCAGGCCCTGCGCCAGGCGTGGAACCGGCACTACGTGGTCCGCACCGCCTGGGTGTACGGCCGTGCCGGGCGCAACTTCGTCAAGACCGTCCTGCGGCTGGCCGCCGACCGGCCGCTGCTGCAGGTGGTGGCCGACCAGGTCGGCAGCCCCACCTGGTCGGCCGACCTGTCCAGGGCCGTGCGCGAGCTGGTCCGGACCGGCCAGCACGGCACCTACCACCTGACCGGCGAGGGCGCCTGCTCCTGGTACGAGCTGGCCCGCGCGGTGCTCGAGGGCACCGGCCAGGACCCGGCCAGGGTCCAGCCGGTGACCACGGCCGAGTTCCCGCGGCCGGCGCAGCGGCCGGCCTGGTCGGTGCTGGACAACCGCCTCGCCCGCCTGGTCGGCGTGCCGCCGCTGCCGCCATGGCGGGAGGCGCTGCGCGTCTTCCTGGAGCAGGTGCGCTGAGGTCCCCGCCTGCTCCGCCTCCCCGCGCTGACCGCGACTGTATAGGATGCTCCAGCAGCATCCACCCGAGAAGGAGCCCGTTTCACCCGTGCCAGAGCCGCCAGGCACGCCCGCCCCGGTCGCGGTCGTGCTCGTCACCTACGAGAGCGCCGGCGACCTGCCCGCCTGCATCGCCTCGCTGCCGCAGGCCGCCGCCCCGCACGAGCCCGAGGTCCTGGTGGTCGACAACGCCTCCCGCGACGACTCGGCCGGCGTCGCCCGGTCGCTCGGCGCCAAGGTGATCGAGAACCAGCGCAACCTCGGCTACGCGCGCGCGGTCAACCGCGGTGCGGAGGAGACCGCCGCGCCCTGGTTGCTGGTCGCCAACCCGGACACGCGGCTGGAGCCCGGCTCGCTCGCGCGGCTGCTGGCGACCGCCGCCGCCGACCCGCGCATCGCCTGCATTGGTCCGCGCCTGCTCAATCTGGACGGCTCCGACTACCCGACCGGCCGTCGCTTCCCCTCGCTGCTGACCGGCGGGCTGCACGCCCTGCTCGGCCCGGTGTGGCCGGGCAATCCAGCGACCCGCCGCTACCACCTGACCGACCTCGACCGCACCAGACCAGCCCGGGTCGACTGGGTCTCGGGCGCGTGCATGCTGCTGCGTCGCTCCGCCTTTGACGCGGTCGGCGGGTTCGACACCTCGTACTTCATGTACTTCGAGGACATGGACCTGTGCCTGCGCCTGGCCAGGGCCGGGTGGAGGATCGTGCTGGAGCCGCGCGCCACGGTCGAGCACGTCGTCGGCGGCTCGACCCGCAACGCCCCGTACCGCAAGGTCTTCGACCACCACCGCAGCACCCTGCGCTTCTACCGTCGCCGCTACGCCGGCGACCCGCGCCTGGCGCTTGTGCCCGTGGTGGCCGCCGCGCTGCTGGTCCGCGGCGCCGTCTCCGTCGCCCGCACCGCCGCCGCGCGGCTCCGCGGCCACACCGGCCTCGGCGACAGGTGACCGCCGCCGACGCCGCCGGGCCGGGGAGGAGCGGCGGCTCAAGGCGCACAGCGCGCCCGCCGAGGCGTCTATGGTGAGAGCTCGAAGCGCGACGGCGACCAACCACCCGCAGAAGGAGGAGGTTCGATGGCGGAGGAGAGCCGCCGCCCCTCCCGGGTGGAGAGCGCGTACTACGCCCACATGGGCTTCGACCCGGCGCACCAGCGCGAGGTCCTCGGGTTCTACGTGCCCATGTTCGCAGAGCCGGTGCTCGCGGAGCCGCCGGGCGGCTCGGCCCAGGGCGCGTCCGGCGGCGGGCGCGGGCCCGTGCTCGAGCTGGGCTGCGGCCGTGGCGAGTTCCTCGGGCTGCTGCGCGAGGCCGGGGTCGAGGCGTGCGGAGTCGACGTCGACCCCGGCATGGTCGAGCTGGCGCGCGCCCAGGGGCTCGACGTGGTCGAGGACGACGCGCTCGCGCTCCTGCACGCCGATCCCGCCCCCGGCCCGTACCAGGGCGTGTTCTGCGCCCACTTCCTCGAGCACCTCACCCCGGAGCAGGTGGTCGACCTGCTCGCCGGGGTGCGGCGGGTGCTTGCTCCCGGCGGGCGCTTCGTGGCCGTCACGCCCAATCCGGCCTGCTACGCGGTGCTCAGCCACGACTTCTGGCGTGATCCGACCCATGTCCGCTTCTACGACGTTCCACTCGTCGAGTTTTTCTGCCGACAAGCCGGATTCGAGGTAGAGTCCACCGGTACCAACCCGGCCAACCACCCCGGCCCGCCACCTGAGTTCCTGGTCCCGGAGCCGGTCGTGCACCCGGGTCTGGCCGACCTGATCCAGTCGGCGATGAGCAAGCTGGCCCCGCCGTCCGGCGAGGAGGTGGAACCCGACCTGAGCTGGGCGTACGAGCTGGCCCACGCGGTCAGCGTGCTCAGCGGCCGCCTCCAGGAGACGGCCGAGGCGCTGCGCGAGCTGCGCGGCGCCCATGACAGCCTGGTACGGGGGCTGTACCAGGCCAACGAGACGTTTGTAGTGGCCCGGGGATGAAAGGGCCAGACCGAGCGAAAGCAAGGGAGTGTCGCGCGCGTTGAAGGCAGCGATCTACAACCGGTTCCTGCCCTCGATGGGCGGGGGGGAACGGCATTCGTGCATGCTCGCCCAGGTGCTGGCCGAGCGGGGCCACGAAGTCGAGCTGGTCGCCCACGAGGACGTCGGTAAGGATCTGCTCGCGGACCAGCTGGGGCTGAACCTCGCCAAGGTCTCGCTGCGGATCGTGCCTGACCGCGGCGAACGGGACATGGCCAATCTCTCCGCCGACTACGAGCTGTTCGTCAACGCCTCCTACATGAGCCGCGTCAAGGCGCGCGCCATCCACAACGTCTACCTCTGCTACTTCCCGACCCCCTTCGACCACGACCTCGGCGGCTGGCGCCGCTGGGCGGTGCGCCGGCTCGGCCCGCACGTGCGCGGCGGCCGGCCGGGACCATCGGGGTGGGGTCTTGGCTGGTTCCCGCCCGAAGGCGGCCGCCGCCGGAGCTGGACCTGGACCAGTGGCCACGCCGAGCTGCTGCTCCCGGGGGGAGGGGAGCGGGTCCTCGGGCTCGACCTGGGCCGGCCAGGCGCTCCCGGGCCGGTCGAGACGGTCCTCCGCGACGAGCGCGGCCTCCAGGTGGCCCGGCTCGACCGCACCCTGGGCGTGGCCGTCAGCCAGCTCCGGATGAGCGGGCAGCGCCGCTCCCTCAAGGAGCTGGCCGGGGAGAAGCTCCCGTGGCTGCTGCGCAACCCGCAGGACCTGTCGTTCCTCGACCACTACCAGCGGGTGCTCGCCAACTCCGAATACACCCGCACCTGGATCCAGCGGTACTGGAGCGTCGACTCCGACGTGCTCTTCCCGCCCATCCGCGTCCAGGACCTCCGGCCAGGGCGAAAGGAGCGCAAGATCCTCAGCCTCGGCCGCTTCCTCGCCCCTGGGACGGGCCACTCCAAGAAGCAGCTCGAGCTCGTCGAGGCGTTCGGCAAGATGGTGCGCCGCGGCAGGCTCGCAGGCTGGGAGCTGCACCTGGTCGGCGGCTGCGAGTCGCACCAGCGCGGCTATCTCGACAAGATTCGCGGCGCCGCCGAAGGACTGCCTGTCCACGTCCACGCCAATGCGCCGCGTCCCCTGGTGGAAGAGCTGCTCGCGCGCTGCTCGGTCTTCTGGCACGCGACCGGGCTCGGCGAGGACGAGGAGAGGCGGCCCTGGGTCTTCGAGCACTTCGGCATCACCACCGTGGAGGCCATGGCCGGAGGCTGCGTCCCGGTCGTCATCGACAAGGCCGGACAGCGGGAGATCGTGCGCCACGGCGTCGACGGCTACCGCTGGTCCGGCCTGGACGAGCTCGAGTCGTACACCAGGGCGCTGGCCAGAGACGTCGCCCTGCGCGAGCGCCTCGCCGCCAGCGCGGTCGAACGGGCCAGGACCTTCTCAGAGGAGGCCTTCGCCGCCCGTTGGTCCCAGATCGAAGCGAATCTGGGCATCACCTGAGGTCGGGGCTGTGGACAGCGGTTCGGGCAATCCCGCTGCGACCGATATACTTCCGGAGCCCTCAAGCCAAGCCTGCGACTGGAAGGAAGGCGCCCATGGTCAGCGCCGCGGACGTGCGGGCGGCGGCGCAGTCACGGGTCCGCTGGGAGCTGCTCGCCAACCTGGTCCGCAAGGACCTGAAAGTGAAGTACAAGAACTCGGCGCTCGGGTTCTTGTGGTCGCTGGCGAACCCGCTGCTGTACCTGGCGGTGTTCGACCTCGTCTTCAGCGTGTTCCTGAAGAACAACGTGCCGTATTTCGCGGTGCTGTTCATGTCCGGCCTGCTGGTGTGGAATTTCTTCAACCTGTCGACCTTGAGCGCGACGGGCGTGGTGGTCGGCAACGCCAACCTGGTCCGTAAGGTGCGTTTCCCGCGCGTGGTCCTGCCGCTTGCGTCGGTCGGGTTCGCCGCGGTGCACTTCCTGCTGCAGATGGCGGTGTTCTTCGCGTTCCTGCTGGTGTTCTACAGGGATTTCATCGGCCCGCAGCTCGTGCTGCTGGTGCCGGCGCTGGCGGTGGTGATCGTCTTCACGGTGGGGATGGCGCTGCTGGTCTCCGCGCTGAACGTGCGCTTCCGCGACGTGGAGCACCTGCTGGAGATCGCGCTGCTGGCGTGGTTCTGGCTGACGCCGATCGTCTACCCGGTCGCGCTGGTGCAGGACCAGCTCCTGCACCGCCACCTGTTCTGGATGTACATGGCGAACCCGATGACGGCGGTGGTGACCGCGATGCAGCGCGCGGTCTACCGGTACCCGTCGGTGGTCGAGAGCGGCGGGGTGCAGCGCATCCTGGCCATCGGGGGCTATACCTTCTATCTCAAGTGGCTGGGGGTGGCGGCTGTGGTGTCGGTGGTGCTGCTGGTCCTCGGCCTGCTGGTGTTCCGCCGGCTTGAAGCCGATTTCGCCGAGGAGCTGTAGATGCCAGATGCGGTCATCGCCGCACGGGGGGTCGGCAAGCGCTTCCTGATCCATCACCAGAAGGCGACCAGCCTCAAGGAGCGCCTGCTGCAGACGCGGCGCTCGCAGGCCGAGGAGTTCTGGGCCCTGCGCGACATCGAGCTCGACATCAGCGGTGGCGAGACGATCGGCTTGATCGGTGCCAACGGATCGGGCAAGTCGACGCTGCTCAAGCTACTCGCCGGGATCCTGGAGCCGACCGCGGGCAAGGTGAGCGTGCGTGGCCGGGTCGCATCGCTGCTCGAGCTCGGCGCCGGCTTCAATGGCGAGCTCACCGGGCGCGAGAACATCTACCTCAACGCGTCGATCCTCGGTCTGTCGCGGCGCGAGATCAGCCGCCACTTCGATGGCATCGTCGAGTTCTCCGGGCTCGAGCAGTTCATCGACAACCAGGTCAAGCACTACTCGTCCGGCCAGTACGTGCGGCTCGGCTTCGCCATCGCCGTGCACGTCGACCCCGACGTCCTGCTGGTCGACGAGGTGCTGGCCGTCGGGGACGAGGCGTTCCAGGCCAAGTGCCTCGCCAAGATCAGCGAGTTCCAGGAGCGCGGCTGCACGATCCTGTTCGTCACCCACGCGCTGGACCTGGTGCCGAGGCTGTGCAACCGGGGCATCGTGCTCGATCACGGCCGGGTGATGCACGACGGCGACCCGCTGGAGGCGGCCGAGGTCCTGCGGGGGCTGCTCGGCACGGCCGCGGACCAGTCGGGCGGTGCCGCCCCCGCCTCGAGCGGCCTGCGGATCAGCGGCCTGCGCCTGGTCGATCCGGCGTCGCCCGGCGTGCACAAGGGGGAGTACCGGGCGGGTGAGCCCATGGTCGTGGAGGTCAACGTGACGGCCGGTGCGGAGCCGCCACCGGTGGCGGCCGTGCGGGTCGCGGTGACCGGTCCGGCCGACGTGCCCATGTGGGTGATGGACGCCGAGGAGGAGCGTTTCCAGCCTGGCACCGCGCGGGCGGTCCGCTTCACCGTGAAGGAGCTTCCCCCGATCCAGGGGATCTTCTCTGTGGCGACCGCGCTGCGCGAGGCGGCGGGCGGCCGGGCCCTTGACGCCCGCCGTTTCCCCGAGGCGCTCCGGGTGATCGGTGCCCCCGAGCACGGCCTGATCGACGTCGCCTGGACCATCGAGGGAACCAAGGAGGCCAAGCGTGCCAAGCCCAGCGCCGCCCGCCAGCGACCCCGCGCCGCTGGCGACCGTGGTCGTCGTTAGCTACAACGGCGTCGACCTGCTGTCCCCGTGCCTGGAGGCGCTGGAGGCACAGGACCTGCCGGAGGGCCGGATGCAGGTCTGGGTGGTCGACAACGCCTCCAGCGACGGCACGTGCGAGCTGGTCGAGCGGGACTTCCCATGGGTGCGCCTGTTCGCCAACGAGCGCAACGACGGCTTCGCCGGGGGCAACAACGTCGCCATGCGACAGGTCGACACCCCCTACGTGGCGCTGCTCAACCAGGACGCGCGCCCGGCACGGGACTGGCTGCGGCGGCTGCTGGAGCCGTTCGAGGAGGAGGCCCGTGGCGGCTCTGGAGGGCCGCGGCTGGCGGCGGCGACCTCGAAGATCGTGTTCCTGCCGCGGTTCCTGGCGCTGAACCTGTCCACGCCCCGCTTCCTGCCGGGCACGCTGGACACGCGCGAGCTGGGCGTGCGCGCCTACCGCGTGACCGTGGACGGCCGCGACGTCACCGACGACGTCCTCTGGGACAACCTCGCCTACGGGCCGGAGGGTGAGGGGGAGGGCCGCTTCCGCTGGACGCGCCCGTCGGGGCGGCTGCTGGTCCCGGTCGACCCGGACGGGAACGGCAAGGCCAGGACCGGCTGGCTCCAGCTCGGCCTCCGGCTCGCCGCCTCCAGCTCGAAGCCGGTGGAGCTGACCTGGGCGGAGGGCGGCGCCACCGTCAAGGCGGGCACCGACGTGACCGACCAGGAGGTCTCGGTGGCGCCCGGGGCCGAGCTGGTCGACGTGCTCAACAACGCCGGCGGCGTGGTGTTCGTGGACGGCTACGGCGCCGACCGCGGCTACCAGGAGGTCGACCGGGGCCAGTACCAGCGCGCCGAGGAGGTGTTCACGTTCTGCGGCGCCTCGGTGCTGTTCCGCACCGAGGCGCTGCGCGACGCCGGCGTGTTCGACGACGACTTCTTCATGTACTACGAGGACACCGACCTCGGCTGGCGGCTGCGCTCGCGGGGCTGGTCGGTCCGCTACCTGCCCGAGGCGGTGGTGCGGCACATCCACGCCGCGTCCTCCGAGGAGTGGTCGCCGTTCTTCGTGTTCCACGTGGACCGCAACCGGCTGCTGATGCTGACCAAGAACGCCCGCGCCGGGCTCGCCCTGCGCGAGGTGCTGCGCTAT
>WNGE01006037.1_pt1 | contig 13565 bp, 9 predicted proteins | sample 5400651 | NCBI WGS metagenome assembly WNGE01 (sample SAMN13153370, study PRJNA577476) | soil metagenome | isolation source: 60 cm soil or saprolite under grassland replicate 2 | place: USA:California | collected 2016-06-15 | reverse complement strand
ATAATGGCCTAAAGGAGAATTCAACCCGAAGATGTTTGTGGGTGGCATAGGCCGCGGGGCGCAGAGGATCATCGATGCGATGGTACGCTGGCTTGCCTACGGGCATATCAATCCAAATATCCTGACCGTCATCGGCGTTGCCATAAATGTTCTCTCGGGGCTGCTCTTCGGCTTTGGGATGTTTTTCTGGGCCGGAATCGTCCTCATCGTTGCCAATCTTTTTGACATGCTTGACGGGCAGGTGGCCCGCTTGTCGGGGCGGGTCACGCGTTTTGGCGGCTTTCTGGATTCATCCCTCGACCGTCTTTCCGACATGGTGGTTTTTGTCGGATTGATGGTCTTTTATGCAAGAGATACGCAGTTTCACTCAACTCTTAACGTTTTTCTTGCGGGCGCAGGACTAATGGGGTCAGTTATGGTAAGCTACGCGAGCGCCCGTGCCGAGAGTCTTATTCCCAAGTGTGATGTGGGGTTTCTCCGACGTCCCGAGCGTGTAGTTCTTTTTATTATTGGCGCCTTGAGCACTCATCCGGGTTCGACCAACTTCTTCGCTAATCGAATGCCGGCCGTACTGTGGGTACTCGCGGTCGGTTCTTATTGGACCTTCGCCCACCGCATGTATCACACGTGGTTTGAATTAACTAAACTGAAGGCTGAATTGAACGAAGAAGAGATACAGCCGGCACTTTCCGCATCAAATTCCGGGCCCGAACGACGCGCTGAACAGCCCCTGGTACACAAAGCCGGCTAACGCAGCCCGACAACGTTTAATCGATATCGGCTTTCAGTGTTTGAGGTTAAAACTAACGTGACCATCTGCCCTTGCTGCGGTTTTAAGTCGCGCGGTGTTCTAAGCGATGGCTGCGCGTCCTGCAGCGCCCGCCCGGTTGGCGAACCGCTCCCGCGACCCGAACACGAATTACCTTCCTACGCGCGCTCGCTCGTACTTGCGGTTACCGGGACCTTGATGGTCCTCCTGTTTCTGAGTCAAACAATCATTGCCATAGCGCAACGTTCAACGCGCGGTGCTAAGTCCAATCTGGTGGCCCTTTCGATGATCCCCACTGATTGGCGACCCTGGCTGGCCGCTGCCGAAACCGCCGCCTGGCGTTTGAAGTGGGTGATGATTCCAATCACAGTGCTGGTTCTTTTCGGGAGCAGAAGACTCTACCGTTCAATGCTGGCGGAGCCTTCGCGTTTCTGCGGACAACGCTATGCGCGCAATGGCTACCTGGCCTCGGCGACGGTTCCTTTACTGATCCTGATCCTGATTGGCGTTACGGTGCCGACACGTTTAGAGCACCGGGGATGGGGCATCGAGGCGGAAACCAACGCAAACATTCACAGAATCGATCGCGCGCTCAATGAGTACCGTGAAAAGTTTGGCACTCTGCCGAGCGATCTCAGAGATCTCAATAGCTTGCCGGATGCGGATGGATCGCTGGCCGCGGCACTTAAAAATATTGATGCATCGGGCTACACAGTCAACTCCGAAGTGGCTGCCGTGCCTACTAAAAAACCGCGGCCACTTCGTGGTGCTGTTATCCTTAACGCCTCGATGCCTCTCGCCACAGAGGAGACTCTCAGCGGCGGTATCACATTCACAAATTACGGATTGCGGCTTCCGGGTGCCGACAAACTCCTGAATACCGAAGATGATGAGATCCTCATTGACGGTGTGACTCATAAGTTCTCTGACACTCCGCGACTCCCGGGCGCCGACAAAATCCCGGGTACCGCAGATGATTTGATCGTCATCGATGGTGTGACTTATAAGGTCTCTGAAACTCCTCGGCGTGGGAGCAGCACCACATACGCTACGCAAAAACGCTGACGCTAAAGACTTACGTAGTTTCTGCATATAACGACGCCCTGTATACTCTGCAGGGCGTTGTTGTTTACAGAGATCAGAGTGATGAGTCATGAGCGAGGAGTAATGAGTACGGAGAGTGACTTACTATTTTACTCATCACTCATTACTCGCCACTCGGGAAGCGATTCATGTTTCGCAAAATCCTGATTGCCAACCGAGGCGAGATCGCAGTGCGAATAATTCGTGCCTGCCGCGACCTGGGAATCTCGCCAGTAGCTGTTTACTCGGAAGCGGATGCGAAGGCGGTCCACGTCGGCCTTTGCGATGAAGCAGTCTCGATTGGACCGGCCCCTTCTGTTCTGAGTTATTTGAACATCCCCACGATCATTGCTGCGGCAAAAACAACGAAAGCTGAAGCCATTCATCCCGGCTATGGCTTTTTGGCCGAGAATGCTGGTTTCGCGCGCGCAGTGGCGGAAGCCGGCTTAACCTTCATTGGCCCAGGTGCAGACGCGATGGAGATTATGGGTTCGAAGACGAGCGCCAGACGCGCTGCGGTTGAAGCCGGTGTTCCGATTGTTCCCGGGACGGTCGACCCTTTGGATTCGCTCGATGATGCCCGAGAACTGGCGGCACAGTTTGGCTATCCGGTGATGTTGAAGGCTTCCGCCGGCGGGGGTGGCAAGGGCATGAGATTGATCGCCTCGTTTGAGGAATTAGGCTCAGGTTTCGAAAGCGCCAAATCCGAAGCAGCTGCTGCTTTTGGTGATGCTTCAATCTACCTTGAAAAGGCGATCACCCGTCCCCGGCATATCGAGTTACAGATCTTTGCCGACAGTCGCGGCCACGTTGTGCATCTCGGCGAGCGCGAATGCTCGATTCAACGGCGCCACCAAAAAGTGATCGAAGAGTGTCCTTCGCCAATTAATGATGCCGCGCTACGTGAAGCGATGGGGGCCGCCGCCGTCAAGCTGGCGCGGGCGGTGAATTACGTTGGCGCGGGCACGGTAGAATTCCTGGTAGACGACGAAACTCGCGAATTCTATTTTCTCGAAATGAATACGAGGCTTCAGGTAGAGCATCCCGTGACAGAACTGGTAACCGGAATTGACCTGGTGCGCGAGCAGATTACAGTCGCCGATGGCGCGGCACTCTCGTTCAAACAAGAAGACATTCGCTGGTCCGGACACGCGATTGAATGTCGCGTTTATGCAGAAGATCCTGATAACAACTTCCTTCCCTCTCCCGGACGCATTAACTATTTACAAGTGCCATCCGGATCAGGAGTACGCAATGACAGCGGCGTCGAAGTGAACTCGCAAGTTTCGATTTACTATGATCCGCTAATTTCAAAACTCGCGGCCTGGGGACGGACGAGAAGCGAGAGTCTCGATCGCCTGCGCCGCGCGCTCGATGAGTATGAAGTTGGCGGTATTAAGACGACGATCCCTTTTTTCCGTGAAATTGTGCGAGACGAAGAATTCAAGTCAGGACGACTGGATACTGGCTTTATCTCGCGTTTCTACGAGCGGAAGGAAAGAGCGCACGGCGTTGAAGCTGAAGATGACGATCGGCAAACGCAAGTGGATATGGCCGTCATTGCCGCGTCTATTCATTACGCCGCGCTGCGAAGGGAAGCATCCTTTAATAGTCAATCTCCCGCGGCGAGTCAGAAGAGATGGAAGATGTCCGGGCGTGCAGCGTTGCAAGGAACTGGACAATCGATGAACGTCCGGGGAAAGAAGTTCGGGAAGTAACAATTGGCCGCGGATTAACGCGGATTGCACGAATCTGATAATTTTTGCTGATCTGTACTTTTTTGATCTGACCCGCGTTTATCTGCGCGAATCCGCGGCTTATTATTTTCAGGGCCAGGACGATTACTTGTAAATGAAGCTCAAAGCGCAATTGTCAGGAACGGATCATGAGGTCTCACTAAGTCTCGCGAACGAGTCTGCCATCGTTGAAGTAGATCGGCGACATTACGATCTGGAAGTTCGCGAACTGGGGCGGGGGGAGTATCTGTTAATAGACGGATCGCATGTTTACAAATGCAGAGTTGAGCGGAAACACGGTTCGACTCACACGGGCGGATTGTGGGGAGTAGTTCTGCGAGGGCAACGGCATGAGGTGACGATAATTGATCCCAAGCGTCTTCGTAGCACGCAAGATTCCGGCGCTCATCAAGCTGGCGCGGCAGAAATTGTTTCACCAATGCCCGGCAAGATTGTCCGCGTACTTGTGGAAGAGGGCGCATACGTTGAAGCGGGTACGGGCATTATCGTCGTTGAAGCTATGAAGATGCAGAACGAAATGAAAGCACCTAAAACCGGCGTGGTTGTTTCAATCCGGACCGAAAAAGGCGCCACCGTGGACGCCGGCGACGTACTGGCGGTGATTGAATAGAACGATGATCTATGAACGCTGAACGATGAATAATGAGTATACCAGTCGAACTCTACGCGTAATAACATGAGTACAAGCACGGATTCATCGTTCATCGTTCCGCATTCATCGTTACGTATTCTGCTCTGGGACATCGACGGCACGCTGATTCGTTCCGTTCGCAGTGGGGCTTTCAAAGACTACACAATTCCAATGTTGGAAGAAGTGTTTGGCACGGCGGGTCGCTTGCCGGAAATGAAAGTTTCCGGAATGACTGACCTGCAGATCATCGGCGAGGCGCTGCGAGACGAAGGCTTCACAAACGAACATATTTTCGAGCGCATAGATCATCTGCGCGAGCGCTACATGGACGCAATGCGCAAAGCGACTGGAAACGGTGAACAGTTTTTCGAACCTCTACCCGGTGTGCGTGAGACGCTTCAGGCCGTGGCCAATCATCCTCGCTATCACTCGGCTTTACTCACCGGCAACATCGAACCGGCAGCTTACTTGAAGATGGAATTGGTCGGCCTCGCTGAATTTTTCGACTTGCCCGGCGCCTTCGGTGATGAGTCTCACGATCGCCGCGACCTTCCCGCGCTGGCGGCGGATCGCATTCGCAAACACTTGCAACTCGACCTCGCGCCCGAACAATTCATCGTCATCGGCGACACCCCCAACGACATCGAATGCGCCCGCCATTTCGGCGCCCGCTCGTTGGCCGTAGGCACCGGCCGCCTCTACAGCCGCGAAGACATTATGGCGTGCAACCCCGACGCACTGCTGCCGGATTTTTCCAACCTCGAACTTGTAATGCAGTCGCTCGCCAAGCTATAACCCATAGCCACTCGCTTTTCTGGAACGATTTTCAGTGTGGTTCCCAAAGGCCCATAGAAATATTGATTGACTCTGCCGCGGTTAGGTTTCACACTCTCTCCGGTTGGGCTCAACACATCGATTCAGTATGTATGAGAAGTTTAAAGAACTAGACGGCACACATCCCTGGCGGGACGTCAGTCCTGATGGTTATATTGACTATCGTGCTCGCTACCGGCCAAAGGGTCGTGTCCTTTATTTCAATTTCCCGCTTGCGAGGGAGATGGAACTTATTCCCTTCCGTCATCCCCGTGTCATTAACAAACAACTCGAACAAGCCATCCTCGAAACTTTCTCGCTTCAAATCATCAATGAATATGATCTGAAGCTTGGGAAGAAATACCCAACAGAGACGGTGAAGCCCGGGTGCTACATTGCTACTCGTTATCTGCAAACCCAACACCGTAACAAGCAGGGCAAGACCTCCGGCGACGGTAGAAGCATCTGGAATGGTTACTTGCGGACCAGTAACTTAATCTTTGACATCTCGAGTCGCGGAACCGGGGCCACGATTTTGAGTCCAGGCGCACAAAAGTCAGACGGAACTGTCCGGACTGGCGATGAAAGCTTCGGTTATTCGTCGGGCCTGGCGGATTTGGACGAGATGCTGGGCAGCGCCGTCATGTCAGAGGTCTTCTACCGGCAAGGCATTCCCACCGAACGTTGCCTGGCTGTGATTGGCTTTTCTGATGGCAGCGCAATTGGAGTCAGAAGCGCGCCTAATCTAATTCGACCCGCGCACATCTTTCGGTATCTCAAACAGGGGCGGCACGCAGAACTCAAAGCCTCGGTAGACTACTTCATCGCGCGCGAAGTTGAGAATAATTTCTGGCAGATACGAGATGACGGGACCGCAAAATACGAGCAAGCCCTGGATTACCTTGCACGCTCTTACGGAAAAATGGCTGCCTTGCTCGAAGAGGAATATATTTTCAACTGGTTGGCATGGGACGGCGATAACATGCTGGCGAGCGGCGCCATCCTCGACTACGGATCCATCCGGCAGTTTGCCGCCAAGCACGATAAGTATCGCTTCAAGGATGTAGATCGTTACTCTGCTTCACTGACTGAGCAACGCTACTGGGCCCGATTAATCGTGCAAACTTTTGCCCAGGCCATGGCTTTCATTTGTTCGGAGGAGAAGCAGAACCTGCGTGCGTTTAAAGATGCTGCATGTCTGAGCGTGTTTAATTCTACTTTCGAGACTGAAAGCAATTACCGCGTCCTCTGGAGAATGGGCTTCACTCCCGAACAAATAGACCAGCTCATACGGAGCGCGCAAAAAGAGATCAAGGAGTTTCATAGATCTCTAACGTACTTTGAAGATCTAAAGGTGTCTAAAGGCATAGAAAAACTCCCGGACGGCTTAACACATAAGCCGGTGTTTCTGATCCGCAACCTGCTGCGGCAATTGCCCGCGTACTATGTGGCCCAAACGCTGAACCGGTTGGATGACGAAAGTGCTTACATGCCCGACGATATTTTCCTGCGCGTCATGGCCGCTTCTTACGTGGGAAAAAGAGACCTGCGATTGACGCGTTCACGCAGCGCTCAGGTCAGGAACTTTCAGCAGTGTTACCTGCGGTTGATTGCCGCGCTGGACGAACCGTTTGACGAGGTGCTGAAAACACTGCAGGAACGATCGGCAATCATCAATCACCGGCATCGCTTAACCGGAGATGCGCTGGTCTACATCATTGAAGAAGTGATCGCCATCACCGGTAAGATTAAAGTTAGCGGATTGCAGGAGGCGCTCGATGCCTTTATTGATTCGCAGGTTTTAATTCCCGGGAGATGGCAGCCGATGGTGCACGAGCAGCTCAAGCCGACGGACCTCAAATCCCGCCTTCTCATTACGATCCAGGAGAATCTGGAAGAATACAAAGAGTCTATCTGAATCAGACGGGTCTGTTCCGCACAATGGAGGGACATTCGCGACACATCCAAGCTCGCGCGCACTCACGATGCGCTGCTTCCCGATCTCTTCACAGTGAATTGGTAAGGCAAGTTTAAGGCTTCCTTCACTCCGCTTGTATCGTCACCACCGTAATGTCATCTGTGGCGGGATGACCTTTCGTAAAGAGACGAACATCGTCCAGCAGGCTGCGCGCGGATGCTGCAGGATTGGACAGATGGTTTTGAATACGCGCCGAACCGTATTCTTCAAGCGACGCATTTGTCGCTTCCGTGACTCCATCCGAATAGAAGACCAGACGGGCTCCCGGCGGCATCTCAACCTTGCGCTCAGAAAAAGAGCTTTCAAGAATGCCCAGAGGCAAGCCCGCCTCCGTCTCAAGAAAATGTGCTCCTCCCGAATCAACAAGGAGCGGAGGAAGATGTCCGGCGTTAGCGAAGACTACACTGCGACTGGAAGAGTCGACAATCGCGTAGATCATGGTGACAAACTTTGCCGCAGGAAAATCCTTCAATAGTACATGATTGACTCGGGACAAGACTTCCGCCGACGACAATGCACCTTCAGCAAACATTCGCAAAATGCTGCGAGTCGAAGACATCAATAGAGCGGCGCCCATCCCCTTGCCGGAAACATCGGCCAGCACGATCGCCAGCCTACCGTCCGAAAGTGGAATGTAGTCGTACCAGTCGCCACCAACCTCACGACATGGAAAGCACATTCCGGCAATTGCGAATCGCGGAAAGTCGGGCGCTCGATTTGGAAAGAGGCCGGTTTGGATCGATTGCGCCTCATTCAACTCCTTTTTCATTCGTTCCTTTTCAAAACGCTCTCTTTGAAACATTCGGGCATTCTCTATCGCGGTAGCGATGTGTCCGGAGAGCGCTTCCAGCAATTGGATTCGACTGGAAGAAAAGGCATTGAACTCATTGTGCTGAGCATTAAAGACGCCTATCAAACGGCCATGAATTTTCAATGGGATATCGAGCTCAGAGCGAGTAAGGGCCTCACTTGTTTCATAGTAAGGATCCACCGTCACGTCCGGTGCGTAATATGTTTCTTCCGTCGCGGCGACATGCCCGACCATCCCATATTCGCCAATCTTGAAGCGCTCACCTTTCAGATGATAATTGATGGTCCAACCACGCACTGCCGCAATCACCACCTCGTTGGTAGTTTCATCTTTCAAGAGCACAGCCGACCGCGAATAGCCGAAAGTCTGTGCGACGTCGTTTACAATCTCTTCCAGCAGCACATCGAGATCCAAAATCGAGTTGATCCTCTGTGCCACTCGCTGCAGCAGAAAGAGTTCTTGTATTCGCTGATTCTGATCTTCTTCGCTCATTGCCAGACTTGTTGACGTTTCATTCGCGAGAACTAGATCCTGTGAAAGCCCTTCAGGATATCGCGAGTTGCCAATCGCAGAATCACTGGACGGCCGTGGGGGCAAGTGGTGGGCGAGGAAGTTTTTAGTAGTCGATCAATTAGCCAGCGCATCTTCTCAGGCGTGAGCGGCATGTTGACTTTGATCGCTGCGTGACACGCTAGCGAAGCAGCGATGTCGTCACGCAAGGTTTCGCGCGCCGCGCCTTTTTTCTCCGCGTCAACGGTATCAAGAATTTCCGCGAGCATGTTGCGAGCTTCGCCGGCGGGCAAATCGGCAGGCGTGGCTTTTATCGCCACCGTCCTTCCTGACAAACGCATTAGCTCGAAGCCATAGCTTTCAAGTTCACTTGCGATGACATCAAAGATGGATGCTTGCGCGGGCGTCAGATCGAAAGTCTCCGGGATCAAAAGCTGCTGCGACTCGGCAAGGCGTGCGGATTCAAGCGCGCGATACTTATCAAATAAAATGCGCTCGTGGGCTACGTGCTGATCGATGAGGAGTAAGCCTTCGTTGTCGGTAGCGATGATGAAGCTTTCGTCGAGCTGACCCAGAGGACGAATGTCGCTCGACAAAGATTCGACGGAAACTTCGCGGGCAAACTTTTCTGCGGAGGTAAGGGGTGGCAGTTGAATGGCTGACCCGACTGCTGCCGCCGGCGAGACTGACACGCCCTCTCTTACGGTCGGGCTACTGCCCCCTGCTCCTGCCGTCTGCTCCTGCCGAGGGCTTACTAACTCGCCCGCTAATTCAGGCGGTTCTGACAAGCTTTCCTCTTCCTCGATTCTTACGGAGGAAAATTCAATTCGCGGCTGAGTTATGGGCTCTTGAATTGCTCGCTGCACGCCGGTTTCAAAAGTTTGAAAGCCCGCTATATTGAATGGCGCGGTGACTGCCGCATCCGCCGCTGCCGACATCGCATTAGCAAAACCTTCCGGGCCGCTTTGAGCTGGTGCCTGATCGCTGGCCGTAGCTGTTTGCAGTTTCGCATCGGCGCGGACATAACCGCCGCTCGCCAGCGCCGCGCGCACTGCTTCACGCACCGCATCAGCCACTGCCGCGGCCCGACGAAAACGCACTTCCGTCTTCGCCGGATGCACGTTAACGTCCACTTCTTCCAGCGGTAGCTCGATGAACAAAAGCGCGGCCGGATAAACTCCGTGCGGCAAGACGGCGCGATAGCCTTCGGAAAGCGCACGCGAAATCAGCCGGTCTCTTACAAACCTGCCGTTTACAAATAAATACTGCGCATCGCGCGACGTGCGTCGATCACGCGGCGCGGAAACGAAGCCACTCACAAGCGCGATCTTTGGATGTCCGCCGCCGACGGCGAGCAAATTATCGAGAAACTCCATTCCAAAAACCTGATAAGCACGCTCGCGCAGGTCGTTCGCAGGCGCCACGCGCAAAACCTCACGGCCGTTGTTCGTCAACGTGAAAGCTATTTCCGGGTGCGCCAGTGCGTAGTGAGTTACCAGATTTGTGAGATGAAAACTCTCTGTAGCTTCAGACCGCAGAAACTTTCGCCGCGCAGGGACGTTGAAGAAGAGATCACGGACAACGATGGTCGTACCGCGGGGATGCGCCGCATCTTTGACGTCCCGCATCTTGCCCCCTTCGATTAAGACGCGCGTCGCCACAGCGGCATCTTCCGATTTGGTAGTGAGTTCCACTCGCGCCACTGAGGCAATCGAGGCCAGTGCTTCACCGCGAAAGCCAAGCGTTGCGATATTACTAAGATCCTCTGACCTGGCAATCTTGGAAGTAGCGTGGCGTTCAAATGCAAGAACAGCATCATCCCTGACCATGCCGTCGCCATCATCTGAAACTTTCAAGAGACGACGCCCCCCGGCCTCAACGTCGATCACGATACCCCGTGAGCCGGCATCAATAGCATTCTCGACCAGCTCCTTGGCAACTGAAGCCGGGCGCTCGACCACTTCGCCGGCAGCGATTTGGTTGGCAACGTGATCTGGGAGGACGCGAATTATTGACATCGTTGAAACGGACCTCGGTCTTGGGTCTTACGACTTAGGTCTTTGGTCTTTGGTCTTTGGTCTTTGTATTCGTGCGTGATTAGAGACGGGCCATCGTCGGCAAACAACGATGAAAAAAGTGTGCAAAGGCCAAAGACCTAAAACCCCTTCACAAGTACACAACCTGATGCTCGTCTGATCCGATATTTATTGCGTTGTAGATCCACTCAACAACGTAGCGCCCGTGGCGCGCTAGTAGCGAGGTGATGTTAATATGACGCTCCTGCAGCTCTTTATTCGGATACAGTTGATCAAATGCACGTTGTAGTTGCCGGTGGGCCACCTCGTCTCGGGCCATCTGAGCACGATGAAATCTAGTGCGCAAGCCTTCCAGCTGGTAGTTGATCTTGCGGCGGCCGGTTTCGAGCGCGTCAGCTAAGGTTGGATCAATGCTACGCAATTGCTCGCGCAGGTCATCGAGCTCACTATTAACCTTCCCCTCGGCCTTCTCGAAAGACTTTGCAGTTTCCGCTCCGAGGTGTTCTTCAACCACACGCTTCAAAACACTCTCCGGACCCGCAAACAAATCTTCAAGCGTCAGGCCATATCTCTCAAGGACGCGTCCGGTATGGCGTTCAATCATCGTCAAGCTCGAACGCGGCAGGATTGGCGTGATTGGCCTTTCGAGCAACCGGTAGACTTCAGCCGTCTGAGCAAAGTAAGCGATCTCAGCTGACCCACCGTAGTAAGCGATGGTCGGCAAAAGATAATCCTGGACCACAGCGCGCAGGGTTACGTTCGGACTGAACCGCTCGGGGTGAGCCAGAGCGAGGTTCGAGAGTTCCTCAGCCGTGTAAGCCTTCTCCGTATCCTTTGTGACGTACTTCCCGTCCTCGGAGCGAGTCAAAGCGTGTCGGGCGCCGGCGGCATCGTGTACGAAGAGGGGAAAAGAATTCTCCGAAGCTGTAACCTGCGCGTGATAACCCGCCTCGACCAGTTTTTCACTACGCACTTCGATGGCCGTAGCAATCTCATGCGCGTGCAACGCTGCATTCGCGTAAAGGGGCGCCGCCAGCGCTTTGAGTCTCTGATCAAGCGGATCGAGAAGCACCAGCCCGTGACGACCAAGCAGTGAAGTCATCATCCGTGCGAAGGCTTCGCCATACGTGCGGCCCGCGCGCCAGGCATCGTGCACCAAAGCTTCCAGATCCGATGTGAACTCAGAGGCCGGAAGTAGTTCCAGCAATTGATCGACGACCGCATCAATTGAGGTATCGATCACCACGCGGCCAACCGGCTGTCCCTCCTTGTGTAAATTCGGAGAAGCTTCCACATGGGCCAACTTGCAGTCGCGGCCAATGAACTCCGCTTTTGCCACTTCGGGAAAGTCGTGATCTTCCGTGGCGATCCAGAAGACAGGGACCGCCTTAGTGTTGCGCTGCGTCAGGCAGCCGGCGAGTTTAACCGCTGACAGGGCTTTGTAGATGGTATAGAGTGGACCGGAAAACAAGCCTGCCTGCTGACCAGAGACGACCGCGAGGCAGTCTTCCTCGCGCAACCGTTTAATGTTCTGCAAGGTTTCTTCCCCGGCGCCCCAGGAAGCGTTCATATCCTCAAGTGCGTTGCATAGCGAACTGCGATCGGTCTGATGCGCGGCCAAGACTTCAGGCGCTCTGGCCGGCAGCTCATGATGAAAGCGTACTGCGGACGGATAAAACTCACGCAACGCAATCGGATCACTCAGGTAGTCAAGGAAGAGGCGCGTTTGATGCGGGATGCGATCGAAAGAAAGAGTTTCGACTCGCAAGCCGGATTCTTCAGGCGTGCTGTGACAGGCGGGTTCGGCGGTGCTCAATTTAACGTCACTCCCTGAGGAAGCATTTTACGCAGGATGGCTCTCTTGTCCAGTAAGGTCCCAAAAAGTAACCGCCAAGGCACCAGGAGCGCCAGGATGGAACAGAGATAGTACCTATCGAATTCCGCTTTATACCTAACGCCTGGATTCTGTTGGCGCCGCCTGCATCCAGTCGGGTTCAAACTCGGCTTCTTCCAGGCACCGTCGAATCTCTTCCCGTGCCTCGTCGTCGGGCACGCGCAAGGGAGCACGAACAGTGCCGCCCACATAACCCGTCATTTCAAGCGCCGCCTTGAGGCTACCAATGCCAAAGCGTGTGGTTACAGCCTGTGCCAAAGGAGTCAACCTGGACTGCAGCTTCATTGCCAATTCCATTTCTCCGGAGTTCACTGCGCGAAAAATCGCGATGCAAAGAGCCGGAGCAACGCAACCAACTGCCAGAATTCCGCCCCACGCTCCGGCACATAGTGCCTCGGAAAGCACCGTGCCGTTACCCGTCAGCACGGCAAAATCTTTCCGGACGAGCTTGCTGGTTTCGCGGAGTCCGGCAACATCAGCAGAACTGTCCTTGATGCCGATAATGTTTTCGTGCTCGCTCAAGCGCGCCACGGTTTCGCATTCAATTGTGACGCCCGTCAGCGCCGGCATGCTGTAGAGAATCACCGGCGCCGGAGATTCGTCGGCAATTCTCTCGTACTGTTCTCGCAAAGCTGTCTGCGTGATGCTGGGCCGATAAAAATGAGGAGTGATAACCAGGAAAGCATCTACGGGAACAGCTGCAACAACGCGTCTCACTTCGTTTATCGTACCACGCGTACTCTGCTGACCAGCACCGACGATAAAAACGAGTCCGTCCTTGCCGGCAGGCACCTCCTGCCGCGCAGTCTCTATGACTGCCAGATATTCGCGCTCGTCAAGATGAACTCGTTCGCCGGTAGAGCCGAGCACCACGTAGCCAACGATTCCACTCCCGTTCCACTTCCTGATGTTCTCACGGAGAGCCTTCTCATCAACATCTCCATTGGATTCAAAGGGTGTGATGAAAGGCAGAAGAATGCCGCGAAGCTTGTTTGAGGGGAACCTTGACGCTTGATCGCTAATTTGGTCTGGCTGCTTCAAACTGAGAATTATAAAGGGCAGCAAGCAAATGCGGCTAGTCAACGAGAAGGGAGAGTACTGATGCAGTTTGGCTAGCATCGCGCTGATCGAACGCTGGCCGTTGTTTTCCATGCTGTGACATGAAGTCAGTACCACCTCGCGGTAGCGGGTGGGTTCCGCTCGCATTTTGGGTGTGACTGCTAGATATCCGCTGTGTCGAGACTCCAAATCTACTGCCCACCCGCTACCGCGAGGTGGTACTG
>WNGE01014487.1_pt1 | contig 13575 bp, 10 predicted proteins | sample 5400651 | NCBI WGS metagenome assembly WNGE01 (sample SAMN13153370, study PRJNA577476) | soil metagenome | isolation source: 60 cm soil or saprolite under grassland replicate 2 | place: USA:California | collected 2016-06-15 | reverse complement strand
TTTGCAACGATGGTTGCAAGGTTTGATTGTGCGGCAGAAACAATGTCGCTGCATACGGTAAGGACTTCTACATCTTTGCAGCGATAATTGCGCTTCAGGGTTGTTGATTTTGTCATGATATTAAATTTTAATAAAGCTAAAATAAAATGTTTCTGCAATACTATTTATGAAAATGGGATTAAAATAATAGCGAGGAATTTTTTTCAAGCATCGTCTCCTGAAAAGGATGATGCGCTAATGAATACGCATTAATCTCTCCAAGAGACCATGCTGGAACTTCAAAGCCTAATGAGATACACCTTTCATGTAGAGAGGATATTATCCAGAAGTAAGATTTCGCTGGATCGAAGATGCTGGTTATATTTTATTCCCATCAGTGCATATTTGGTCTGCCGCCCGGGAATGTTCGCAGGGAGGCATTTAAAGGTTCTCCATTTCTTTTTAAAGTAAGGAGATTAGTTGAATGATTGTTTCAATTATTCCCTTGGTTTGATAGACACCGAAAAAGTTCTATCTAACTGGGATTTCGGGATAAGCATCGGTCCTGTTTTACCATTTTCTATTTTTTGAACACTTTCAATGTCAATATAAACTTTCCCATCATTCAAATTACTTTTCATGTAATTTTTTAAAGGGATTTTGATAATAGGATTTTTTGATGGTGCTGAATCAGGAATTAAAGAAGGATTTTGACGAAATTGTTCCTTAGCATTTGATACCCCTTCAAAAGTAACTGATATATTATGGAGTAAATAAAGTGATGAAGTATGTTTTGCAGGAATGAATCTGACAATTGCGGTATCACTTAGGTATGCATACTCTCTTTCTTCATTGTTTGAGTTAAATGTAATTTTAACTTCATCTTTTTTTTGATAACCCATGCTTAAAAAAAACAACAGTAATGTTGCACTTATCTTGTACATAAGGATTTATTTATTGCGTTTAAGCTCTTGTAATTGTAAGCCCCAAGTTTTTTGTAACGAATTTCTACATGCATATCCCAGCTTCAGGCAACCCATTTGAACATCTCTAATTTTTACTGACGGCCTATGAAAAACCGTATAGCCATCTTTAATATCTTTAAAATCCTTCATCGCTTTTTCAACTGCTGTATCTTCAAAAAAAGTCATTTTGCCATAATAATATTCATCAAATTTTTGTGAATTCTTTTTAGAAGTGTTATTATCCACCGAATCGGGAGAAGTTATTGCAATTTGAGAAGCCAAATCAATCACGTCTTTATAAAACTCGAGTTGGGATTCATATATTTTTTGTCTATACTGACGCTCCTGTTGTACTAAAAATTGATATATACCGTATGCAAATCCTAAAACAGCTATTAAAGCAGTTATGGATTTTACCGTATTTTCTAAACTCCAATAAGAAGATTTTTGTTTATCTAAATTTCCTTCTTGCATTTTTTTTATAATGTTTTTAAATGTATTTTTTTTCAAGGACATCTAACAAGAGCACCTTGTTAGACTGACATGTGCAATTGAAATCTTAGGAAGATTCAAACAATTACTTTTCTTCGTTAAGAGTTATTATCAATATTCTATAAACCCTTTATTAATCTGAACAATTTTTCGCACCAATTGAAAAACACCAATACCATTTCTGCTGCCACCAGTATTGCTATTGCCTTCGATAGTATGAATAAAACCTCCTTCAATTTTTTCTAATATTCCGGTATGACCCAATCCACCACCATGATCAATAATAAAAATATCTCCTGACTTTAATAGGGCCGGATTATTTAGTGCATCTTTTGCCAATATCTTTTTTCCTTTTGTTTTATTCCAGTGATCAATGCAACCGGCAGTTTTGAAAAGAGGATTTTCAATATTTAATTTATTAGCCGCTTCATTAAAACTCCAATATACAAAAGAAGCGCACCAAAAATTACCGGGTGGACAGTCTACACATGCCAAGTATTGGTTCACTTCAGGCCCTTTATTACTACCAGGGGGTTGTTCCATAACGCCTACTTGAGATAGGGCTACATTTACTGCTTCCCCTAAAAGTTGATTTGGCGAACCATTAGAGTTTGGTACATTCTCTGTACCAAAAAGGGCAGCCCATGTAATAGAACCAACTTTTCCGTCTATTAACAGAGGGTTTCCAACAGGGTCTCTATGAGTTGATTGAAATAATTTTACAGCTGCAATTGTTCGTGGTCCATAATTATCAGTCTCCTGGATTGGCCCACATCCAAGTTCATTTAAACGATTCCTTACCGCATTTACAATAGAAGTATCATCTTCGCCTGGTTTGATTACACGATTTGGATATTGCATAACAAGACTTTTAATTTATTTATATAAATGTTGCTAACTTTCTATATTTCTGCTTTTATTTATGTTAACCTTCCATTCTTTACCGGAAACAATTTCGGTGCTTCTTCAAATGCCCCATAGCAAAGTAATCCAAAGTAGTTATGGCACCTGAAGCTTCGTTGGTTTATTCGTACAATTACATAATAGCCATTACACAAAGCTGCACCATAAAAATGCTCCGTACAATACACCTTTTAGTGTATTTTTCATATACCTTTTTTGGTGTAGAGAGAAATCAGAAGAAATGAGATCAAGTCTTATTTGTTGTGGATAATTTTATTTCGCTCGTGATCGAAGACGCTGTTTATATTTTATTGCTGTAAGCACATATTTCATAAAGCAGATGTCTGCATAAAGGGTTGTTGAGAGGAATATTGGGATGATCAAATTCACCTGCTTTCACCATACCAATTTTTTGCATTACTTTTTCGGATCTCAAATTTGCTACAGATGTGAAAGAATAAACCTTGGTGAATTGTAATGTTGTAAATCCATAACATAAACATGCTTTTGCTGCTTCAGTGGCATACCCCTTACCCCAATCTTGCTTTGTGATGCGCCAGCCTATTTCAATGCATGGCGTAAAAAAGCTTTCAAAAGTTGGTATCATGAAGCCTGTAAATCCAACAAACTCTTTTGTTGCAAGTTTTTCGACAGCAAATAATCCAAAACCATATATATCAAAGTGCTTATTAATTTTCTTAATCAATTCATTTGTCTCGACATCTGTTAATATCTTAGGAAAATATTCCATTACCTGATTGTCCTTATTCATTTCGGTAAAAGGAACAAAATCTGCATCAGTCCATTTTCTTAATCCCAGCCTTTCAGTCTGAATTATATGCTTTATCATTTTTAGGTTGCTTTAATTACAGAGATTGCCATCTATAATTTGCACATAAATTTATAGAATTAGGTATTTCATTCGCATTTGATTTTTAACACTGCATATGGTTGAGGAGGATAGTGCATTAAACGCCTAATCAAAGTATCAAAAATCCGGTGTCGCCTGTTTCTATTATTAAACCTGAATTTATATTCATCTAAATATTGTTGCAATAATGCTTTTGAACATTTATGGTGTATTCCCCTCAGCCAGTTTTTAAAAAGCATAATCTGCTTATGTATTTCTTCCATTGCTTTTCCTTTTTCTGATTTTAGTGTTTCTATGTTCATTTTCCCTTTTAATGATTCATAAGACTTATGTTGGTCTGTAACAATATCGGCTTTCCCATCTATCATATCCTTTAAAGCATATTTCAATGTATCAGCTTCAAAATTTTCTATTGTCTCAAAATTGATATTGCCGGTACGTCCATCGTCCAATATTTCTGCTGCTACCACCACGGCAGACTTTTCTTTTAGGCTGCGACCCCGATGCTCAATTCCCGTAGAATGCCCACCCACTATCATTTCATCTGCATGTACATTGCCTTTGAGTTTCACTTTATCTTCCAATATCTCTTGTATTTTCCGCTTGAACAACCAGGCTGTTTTTTGTTCTACCCCAACTTCGTTTCCCAATTCTACTGTTGACATGCCTTTCTTTTTTGAACCTATCCGGAATGTCAAATGAAATGCCTTTAATATCGGCATCTTCATATCATGAAAAACGGTATTGGCTGTTACGCTTTCATCATATCCGCATTTTTTGCACCGTTTGTAATACCATGTCCTTCCTTTGTTGCTTTCTTTACAACCGCAACGGATACATTGATAACCATTTCCCCATTTCTTCAATAACAGATACTCATAACAACTATCATTGTCTTTAAAGCGGGTATTAAATTCAATCGCATTGATACCTTGAAACATAGCTAATTAATTTAGCCACAAAAATACTAAATATATTAGCTTTAAGCAAGCCCTATATTTGTTATGCGAAACAACTACCTAATTCTATAAATTTATGTAGTCCATACCATACATTTCAACAAGGCAAGGAAATCATAGTGACAACTTTAAGTTCTACGCCATCTTTTATTATTCCATATTGCAATTTTTGTCTTTTTTCATAGTAACTACTTATAATGAGCATTAACCGAAAATGAGTTCACGTATTAATACTTGTTTTTGCAGGGAAGTGGATTGTATGTTCAAATACAATGAGTGCAAAAAGTTTCATCTGTTCCATAATGTTTTGTTTTGAGATTTATTAAAAAGGATCAGTAAATTTTTACTTTATTCGATTTTAGATAATGCTAATAAGGAAACATCTTACTCAAAAACTACAATACAAAATTGAAGTATAAATATGCGGCATTCAATACACCATTTCGTATATGTTTCATATACCCTTTTGTGTAGAGAGAAAATTTTGATACAGAAAAGAATGCCGTTGGTGACATGCCAACGGCGGCGAATACATCTTCGCCGCTGGTTGGTGACATAACAACCTATAGCTCACTCCAGTAATACTACAGCAAAAGATAAGTAGATAGACTGATATAGTCATCTATTAGTTGAACCAGACCATGACTTGCTACTGAACTACAACGTTCGTTCGCATAAGCTAATGTAATATGTCTCTAATGAATCATTCAATGCGAAAACACTTGCTTGAAGTTCCATCCATTGCCAACTTTTTTTCCTTCACTAAATGTCCATCTAACACTGCCATCGTCGTGCCCTTCATGACGATACCACAGCAGGTCGCCGTTAACTGTAACTGCATAGATTACACCACCGTCACCACCAGAGAATACTTGCTTGAAGTTCCATCCTGTGCCAACCTTCTTTCCTTCTGGCGCTGCCCATTGAGTACTGCCATCGTTATGCCCATCATGACGATACCAAAGCAGGTCGCCGTTCAACGTAATAGCGTAAATTACTCCATTTCCGCCGGAGAATACTTGTTTGAAGTTCCAACCTGTGCCAATCTTCTTGCCTTCCGGTGCTGCCCATCTTGAACTACCATCGCCCTGTCCGTCATGACGATACCATAGCAAGTCACCGCTGGATGTGATGGCGTATATAACACCACCTCCACCAGAAAATACATGTTCAAAATTCCACCCCACTGCTATCTTTTTCCCTTCCGATGCCCATCGAAAGCTTCCATCTCGCCATCCATCATGGTGATACCAGAACACGTCGCCACTTGATGTAATCGCGTAGATTACACCATTATCGGCTGGGAATACTTGTTTAAAATTCCACCCTGTTCCGACAATCATGCTTTGAGGAGTTTTCCAGTTAAAACTTCCATCTTCTCGTCCTGTATGATAGTACCACACCAAATCATTGTTGTCTGAAAGTGCATAGATCACGCCGTTCGATTCTTCGGGAAGTATAGGTGGCTTTGACATACGTTGACTCGGCTCATTATGTTTAGATGAACTGGAAATTGTAGCAATATCTTTCTTGACTGTAGTGCTTAAAAGCCTCTTCGCTTTGAGCGGAAAATCAACCTCTACTCTAGTCAGGATAAACTCTCCCGGATCGATTTGACTATCGATGCCGCCTGGAAAATCTATAAGTAGACGAAGAACTGTTTGCGAGTTTACAGATATCGGTTCACGCCAGATCCATGCATTAGCAACGACTTCGGGGGTGACCACTTCTTTAGTAGTATAATCACCCTTAAGGTTGGTTTCAATTTTTATTCCACTGCCTAACTGAACGGCTCGTAAGGACGGGCCTTCTTTACTTGTACGAAAGTGGATTACAATCCGCTGTATTTTAGAATCGGCAGAACTGGATGGATGCATTTGAAGCACGGCTCTTAACATAATTTGTGCAAAGGGTTTGCCGCGAAAATGGCGCCCATCCACAACGTCCTCAACAGCTACCTGATTAGCTCGTTTTTCAGGGGAGAACGCCGTACCGGGAATATTTACTCGGAATGGGGTTTGTGCGAGTAGCGACAGACTGATGAGGATAACTGCCATAAAGAAACCCGTAGCCACAATGTAACGGTGCATCATGCGACTTTTCAAATTTATATTCCTCAATAAGGATTGTTTCATAATAGTAAATGGTTTAAAAGTGTGAGAAGATACCTTTACAGAGGTTAGATCGTTCTATATTTTTACCAGAAACAATTTCGGTGCTTCTTCAAATGCCTCTATAGCAAGGCAGTCCAAAGTAATTATGGCACCTGACGCTTTGTTACAATTACATAATAGCCATACACAAAGCTGCACCATAAAAATGCTCCATACAATACACCATTTAGTGTATTTTTCATATACCCTTTTTGGTGTAGAAAAAAATTTTATGAGAAGTGAGACGAAGCCTTATTTGTTATGGATAATTTTATTTCGCTCGTGACCGAAGACGCTGTTTATATTTTATTGCTGTGAGCATATATTTCATAAAGTATATGTCTACACAATGGATTATCACGGGGAATATTTGGATGATTGAACTCACCTGTTTTTACCATGCCAATTTTTTGCATTACTTTCTCAGATCTTAAATTTATTGTTGACGTGAAAGAATAAACCTTGTCAAATTGAAGTGTTTTAAACCCATAATTCAAACATGCGTTTGCAGCTTCAGTTGCATACCCATTACCCCAATCTTCTTTTTTAAGACGCCAGCCTATTTCAATGCACGGCGTAAAGAAGCTATCAAAAGTCGTTACCATAAAGCCGATAAACTCCTTTGTGGCAAGTTTTTCAACGGCAAATAATCGGAAGCCATACTTGTCAAAGTGTAAATTAGTTCCTCTGATCAACTCATTTGTTTCATTATCTGTCAATGGGTGTGGAAAGTATTTCATTACCTCATTATCCTTATTCATTTCTGCAAAAGGAATAAAATCTGCATCAGTTCATTTTCGAAGTCCTAACCTTTCAGTAAAGATTATAGGCTTTACCATTTTTATAATTGTTTAACGAAGTAAAACCAAAGGTAGAAGCATCTATAAATTCCGATACAAAATTGTAAAACAAAAGGGAGATACAATGCACTATCTATCATATTTTTTGTACATCCTCTTCGGTGTAGGGAGAAAATTTGAAACTAAAAATGAAAGCCGCTGATGATAACATAAACTGCAATAAAAGCTTGTAAATGTGTTTATTAGTTACGTGCCTTCGGGATCTACAATAAAGTCCCAGATGCCGTCCATTTTCAGTTTATCTAAAAAGCCATTAATCTGGGGAGCCATTCCTGGTTGGCTCGTTACCATTGCCTTGAAAGATTGTAAGTCTAAGTCTGGATTATGACTTGGGGCAAAAGAGCTTTTTTTACTATTTTCAATAGGTAGTCCATACTGATCCGGATTTTCCCAAAATTTTGATGCACTCAAAAAGTCATTTAATTCATTATCCTGGATGGGACTTCTGGTGATACCTTCTGCATTTAATCTTCTTTTCCAGATCCTTATCCTCAAGTCTTTCACAAACATTTTATTTTGGTCATAGACACCAATGTCCAATTCACTATCGTGCGAATAACCCCTTCTGTTGCAATTAGCAGAACCGGAAAAAATACTGCTCCAGGCATTTCCAGGACAGCCCACATTTCCCTTTGATTTATATTGACACACTTCCACCTTATTGCTTTCTGCGGAAACAAGTGAAGAAACAAAATTGTTTCTATGCTTCCAGCCTGTTCCCTGAAATTCATCATTAATGTCGTCTATACGGGTACAAAAAATAATTAATTTTTTGAATTTTGGTTCCCTAAGTTTTTCACTCAACATATCTAACATAGATTTAAGTTTACCCATTGCCATATCACAAACAAGGTATTGATCTTCCAAGTAGATATATTGCTTTGTTTCTTCAATAGCTTTTTTAATTGTGTGATAAATACCTGTATGTCCATTCGGGGCAAAAGCATAAGTAGCATCTTGATTAAGAGCATCATTAATTAACTGGATAGAGGCAGGTTCTTTTTCAGTAAAAAAATCATTACCAAAACGGAATAAACTTACCGGAGATAAGAAGGGGCTAAAAAATAAACCGGGATTGTCTGTATTCACCTCTAGCCGATGTGGGTAATTAATATGCTGCTTAAGCGGGGTCGCTGATCTAATTGCATAATAAAGAGGATTTATTCTATCCGGATTTCCATAAGTAGTAGCCGTTTGAACCAAAAAGTTTCCACTTTGTGCCGCTGTAGTTTTCATCTGGCTTACTGGCTTTAAGTATGAATTTGCTGAACCAATTCTTTTAAAAATCTGTGTATGCTCACTCCATCTCTTTTGGAAAACTCCGAATAATTCTACAGCAGTATCGCCCATTACTTTACATTGAACTTCCCCCCATCTTTGTACGATCCTGCCCGTTTCAATATCACAGGTTCCTATATAAGCCATTAATCCTTTCCGGGCATTATATACTAGTATCAGTTTCTGATGATGGGTGCCATTTAAGTACAGATAGCGGAAATCATTAATGGCCAAACAATTTTTCAACGTATTCAATTTCGCAACAAGGTCAAAATTTGCGCCTTTATATTTATTGAGGGGCTTTGGCGAAGGATGCAGGTTTAATAGTACTCTAATGGCAATATCCCTGTCATCGGATGCTTGTTTTAATAATCCAAACCATTCTACATCTGACCCTGATCCTGATTTTCTTGGTGGAAATTTTTTGACTGGCTCAACACTGGGAGCTATTGGCATTGGTGTATCGCCACTTCCATCAAATCCAATCCAACAAATCAGATCACCTGCTTTGGTACCCTCTACCTCTGTCCGTAAATCTGCATAGTATTCTTCTGCATCAACAAATGCAGTAATGTCTGAATTTTTGTAAAGCTGACTTATGCCTTTTTTATTATCTGAAGAGAACCAACCATCGCCGCTTGTGCTCATATTTGCCTCCCCGTTATCGGATCATATTCTACCTCCACAGCTACTATCTGGTCAGTAGGCAACACTTCAACCCATTGACCACATAAAGCAAATTGCTCTACTGTCTCTGCTTTAAAACCTCCCTGCAACGGATCGAACCCATGTTCAAAAACCTTTTCTGTAGGTAAGTAGCGTTTTACTTCTCCATCAACCATTTCAGTAACCAGTTTATTGGCATCCTCATATTTGGTTTTTATTTGTAACGAAAGAGAAATTAAGGCATCTTCAATGGTTACAAAGAAAGTTCCCGGATCGTCGTTAATCTTATTTGAAAAATCTTCATACCGATCCTTTCGTGGATCTGAGGAATCAAAGGGGTATTCTTCAAGGAAAAGGATGATTTTATCTAATTCTTCGTCAGAACCTTCCTGGTATTGTGCCTTAATGCCACTTGCCCCTTCCACATTTGCTTTCATTAACCAATTAAGAGCAGACAATTCTTTTCCAGGCTTTATCGGAATTACCGCTTTAACCCAGGGAGCATTTAAGAAAGCGTTTCTAATATTATCACCGTCCAATTGAAGCATCCAACCCAGAGAGCTACCAAGTTTTGCAGGTGCAGAATCTTCAGTTATAAAATAATTTGGCCGATTTCTTGCCTTTGATCCACCCCAGCTCACTATATCTGCAGAACTAAATATATTTGATGGCCTGTCTGCCCCAGGAAATGAAGTTGGACTACCAACGTTTTGGTTAGTTAAAGTATGTTTCCTTGGCACCCACCATTCCGGAGCTGTAAAGTAAAGCATCTTATCCACATCAAACATTGAGTTAATAAGTTCAGCCATTATATGCTTTATTTGAGGATTTAACATCTCAACCCCAACATTAAGTAGGTCTTTGATTAAGAATCTATAAACAATTGTTCTTTCTTCTTCTCTTAATTCTTCAAAATTCCTCGGTTGAATATTGCCAGCAACTTTTATTCTATCTCTTGCTTCTTTTATAAGGGTTTCTTTAAATAGCTTTGCTTTTTCAGCATCGTATTTTATCATATCCAATTTATATTTGTCGTCGATGGCCTTTGTAACAGCCTCATCTACAAAATAAATCAACTTTAATTTTAAAGTAAGAGAGTCGCCATCAAAATTTACTTTTTTCAGATGAATGTCAAATGCATTTTTAATAGCACTGTCGTCTTTATGGGGATAACAATATGGTTCAACCATTTTGCCTTCAACACAGCCATCAAAAAGTACCTGATGTAAATTGTATCCCGGAATTTCTTCCACTTTGATATTATAATAATTTAAGTGAATCTTATCAATATCATCCGATATGCCTTTATCGCTACCACTGTCTGCTTCCACATAGGTTCTATTAGTATCATTCTGCAATCCCTCCCAACCGTTAAAATCTAATTTAGTTGTCAAATCTTTGGAAATGGTAGGTGCAGGCATTGCTCCTTGTTCTGGATGTGGGATAGATCCAAAATCAGGGGGTTCGGCAATGTGAACGAGATTAGCTATGCCTAAATCATCTCCCGGCAAATCCACATAAGTTTGCCAACATAGACTGGTACCAATATCTTGTACTTGCACCCCTACCTGTCTCATTTTTCTTCGAAGTTCATAATTGATAAGCTCATCTGTTTTGTTGTTCTGCAAAACGTATCTTTTACTTGTGGTATCCTGAACTTCCGTTGTGGTTTTAAAAGTTGTTTTAAAGTTTTTCTTTATTTCTGAAGATAATTTTTCGCTTTGCTGCTTCATTTGCTTATAAACAGCTTCTTTAGCAGTTTTTTGATTATTCTCTAACCCATAGCTGGTAGTAGTATCAACATGTCCTGTAGCTGAATAGATGCCCGGCGTTCCACCTGAAACAGTGCCTCCTGCATTAATACTCATCCCAAATTTGGTATTACTTTGATTTTCTTCTTTTACAGCATCGGATAAATCGTCTTGCTCGGTGGAAGATTTTTCGGATTTCAGGGTCGTTTCTATTGAAGATTCGACTGTTCTTTCTTGGATTTGTTTTCTTGTGTGAATTTCTATCAATTCAAGTGAAGAGCCTGGACTTAACCAAATATGTTGTACAGGTGAGCCAAGAAATGTGTCAAACTCAAAAAAATACTGCCTGAATAAATGAACAATGCCAATTGGAGATAATGAAACGTTTGATATATCAGTTTTAGGATCAAAATTTTCCATTGGATCTAGGAATCTGCTAATGTCGTCAAGTTGATTTATGTCAATAATTTTATCTTCCGGAAAGAAAATTTTAATTAACAAATCAAATTTTCCCAGTTTAAATAGTTCATTTAATGTACCTGCCATTGACGATTCAGTTTCTATTCTCCTATGTAATATTTCTGAAACCTGATCCTTGTTATCTGAAAATTTAAAACCACTTCTAATATCAGCAGGAATGCTATTAATAATAAATGAAATGTCGTGAGAGGTTAATTCTAATAGAGCAGTAATCGTTGCTAAAAAATTTTGCAGAGCTTCTTCTCCGACCAGTTTCTCCCAATTTATATTATCTATAGTATACCCCTCAGAAAAAATTCTTTTTTGAATTAAGTCAGTAATAAAAAATCGATAAGTGGGAGGAGTGCTGGTTCTATTAGGAGGATTTAAGGTTCCCATGTTCAATTTTAAAATATTAAAATGGATATCGTCGTTAGTATAATCATTAATTACAACGTCAATATCCGGATGCATTTTAGATAATAACGCGTCCACAATTTTTAATTGTGAATCTTTAACTCCAGGATGAAACCTTTCAATTGTTCTTTTAGATTTCCATCCTAACAATGGTTGATATACGCCGAATAATTCACTTGAATAAGGAAGTACATTTTTAAATTTATTTAGGTCGATTTGATTTGGCATACTCTCATTTTAATTTATTAATGTAAAAGTGAAATATAAATAAGTGCTGCACAATACACCTTTTAGTGTATTTTTCAAATACACCTTTTGGTGTAGAGAGAAAAAATAACATGTAGAACTACTTAGGTAGAAATACTCATTATAGCAGCTTATGATCTGCTGCATATTTTACCAGTGTGGCAGTGTTTTTTAAGTGCAGTTTGGCTAACATATTTTTTCTATGGGTATCAATTGTAACAGGGCTGAGAAAAAGTTTGTCTGCTATTTCATTATTAGTAAGTCCGTCTGCTATATAACGGATGATTTCTATCTCTCTTGTTGTAAGATGTTTTTCATTATCAGGAGTGTTCACATTGCGGTCTGTGAGGTGAGTAAATAAGTTGCAGGGAATTTCAGGGCTTATATATTTTTCATCATGCATTACTTTATCTATTGCTTTCAACAATTCATTCTTGCCGGTATCTTTATTTATAAATGCATCTGCTCCTGCTCTCATCATTTTACCCACAATGGATGCATCGCACATCATGCTTACAACGATCACTTTAATGTGCGCCTTTTCTTTTTTGATAAGTTTGGTAGCTTCCAGTCCATTTAATACCGGCATATTAATATCCATGATGGCGCAATCAATATCATGTGTCAATACTTTATCCACTGCTTCACGCCCGTTAATGGCGGTGTAAATTTCGCCAATCGTTTTTTCAGCTTCCAGTATTTTGGAAAGTCCGTCAGTAATGAGCTGATGGTCGTCTGCAATTAAAAAATTGATAGGTAAATTATAGCTTACCATAATCTGTCGGTATTGTAAGCATGTAAAATTAATTGACAGACATGGCAGAAAATAGTAAAAACACGACAACTTTGCCCCTGTCCCCTAAAGGGGGAATAAAATTTTTTGTAATGTCTGATTCTTACTTTCCAGAAGAGTACCAAAAATAAAATACTAACGACAATTTGAATGTGCCGTTTTATCATGCTTCTACTCTGCTTGTATAATTTTCATCAGTTAATGGTGTTTGTCTGAGAAAGATTGACGGACTGCTTCCGGCAAATTTTTTAAAGTCCTTAATCAGGTGCATCTGGTCAAAATAACCACATTCAAATGCGATAGATGTCCAGTCCTTTTCCGGGTTCCTTAGTTTAAGTGAAAGGGCATGACTAAAACGCGTAATACAGCAGTACAACTTGGGAGGAATACCAACCTGTTCAATAAAATGACGTTCAAAATTTCTAATACTCATATTGGCATCATAAGCAAGTTTATCAATGTTTATATAGCCTGCATTTTTGAGTATCAAATTTGAAATATTAGTGATCGCATCTTTATGATCAATTGATTTTTGTTTTTTAAAATAGTATAAAAGATATGTATCTGCGAGAGATGCCATTTCTTTTAAATCATTAGCCATGCATAATTGCTCATAAAAAATTTTAATCCTTTGATCAAAAATATCATCCCCATGAATAATATGATTAGTGATTTCGCTGGAAGGAAGCCCGAATATTTTATTAAAGCCATTGGGCTTAAAAAGTATTTCAAAAAAAGAGTAACAGCCATTAAAGGTCATTTCCCCATTGTATTGCGTTGCTA